>Ga0214471_10000873_pt1 | contig 24401 bp, 17 predicted proteins | sample RVTome_5_FD_207665 | JGI IMG/M metagenome (GOLD analysis project Ga0214471, IMG submission 207665) | Soil microbial communities from uranium-contaminated site in the Upper Colorado River Basin, Wyoming, United States - RVT142D155 | ecosystem: Environmental > Terrestrial > Soil > Contaminated >... | reverse complement strand
GGTCGCGCTCGCCGAAGAAGCGGCGCGTGAAGCTCTGGTTGACGATCGCCACCGGCTCGATCTCGGGGCCGCCTTGCGGCGACCAGAACGACTCGCCGGCACGGAAGTCGCGGCCGGCGACCAGCTCCACGCCCATGGTCTCGAAGAACCCGGCGGCGACCAGCGTGTAGGCGGCCACAGGGTACGCGGCGTCGGTCTCATACGAATCGCCCTCGACGGCGAAGGTGGAGCCGCCGGTTCCCGACGAGGGCAGGCCGCTCGCCAGCGACGCCGCCACCATCCCCGACTCCTCGTTGAGCCGCTCGTGCAGGTCGCGGAAAAAGCGCTGGCGCGCCTCGCGCGTCGGGTAGTCGGTCTCGAAGAGGCCGACCCGCGCGGTCATCACGTTTTCGGGATCGAAGCCGATGTCGAGCCGCTGGGCGTTGACGACGCTCTTGATCATCATGCCGGCGCCGACCAGCAGGGCGCACGACAGCGCCAGCTCGACGACCACCAGCGCGCCGCTCATGCGGCTGAGGCGCAGGCTCGAGGAGCCCCGCGACTCGTCGCGCAGCAGGTTGCCCATGTCGCCCCCGGAGGCGCGCAACGCCGGGATCGTGCCGGCGGCGATGGCGGCGACGAAGCTGATCGCCAGCGTGAACAGCAGTGCCGGGGCGTCGATCCGCATGTCGATCCAGTACGGCTTCTGGATGTCGATGACGGAGGCGTTGAACAGCTCCAGGCCGGCGTAGGCGAGCAGCAGCCCGAGGAGGCCGCCGAGGGCGCCGAGAACCACGGTCTCGGCGAGGAGCTGGCGGACGACGCGCCAGCGATCGGCGCCCATCGCCGTGCGGATCGCCACCTCGCGGGCGCGCAGCGTGGCGCGGGCCAGCAGCAGGTTGGCGACGTTGGCGCAGGCGATCAACAGGACGCCGAAGACGGCGCCGAGCATCAGATACATGACCGCGGTGATCTCCGGGGGCATGACGCCTTCTTCGAAGGGAATGACCGCGGCGCTGATCCCCTCGTTGGTGTCGGGAAACTCGGCGGCGATACGGGCGGCGATCGCCTGCGCCTCCTCGGTGGCGGTGGCCTTGCTGGTTCCCTCTCGGAGATGGCCGTAGACGTTGACGTACTGGCCCTGCCCCCTCTCGGCCGCCGCCCAATCGGCGCGGATCGGCAGCCAGATCTCCTGATCGAACGGGAAGCGGAAGCCCGGCGGCATGACGCCGATGACCGTCATGCTCTCGCCGTTGACCCGCAGCGTCCGCCCGATGACCGACTCGTCGCCGGCGAAGCGGGTGCGCCAGACGTCGTAGCCGAGCACCACGGTGCCGGCGGCCGCCGGCTGGTCCTCTCCCGGACGGAAGGTGCGCCCGAGGTGCGGAGGAATGCCGAGGATCTCGAGGGCGTTGGCCGACACGAAGCCGCCGTCGAAGCGCTCGGGCGGCCCCTCGTTGCCGGCGACGTTCACGGTCCCGTTGTAGACGGCGGCCAGCCCCTCGAACGAGCTCGCCTGGCGGCGGAAGTCGTCGAAGTCGTGCATCGACATCGACATCCCCTCTTCCCCACGCTCGGGCATCGTCCCGGACAGCATCACGAAGCGATCGTGGTCGCGCACGTCGATGCCCCGGATGACGGCGCCGTACACGACGCTGAACGTGTGGGTGGTGAGGCCGACCCCCAGCCCGATCGTCAGGATCGAGACCAGCGACAGCACCGGGGTGCGAAACAGCATCCGCGTCCCGTAACGGAGATCTGCCCAGAGGTCGTTCATGTCGTCACCTGCGGTGAAGGTATCGCATCGAGCCCACGGTGATACGACGAAGCCGGGCCGCGTGCGGTTTCACCTCGCCGGCCCCGGTGGTCGCCGGTTTCGATCCCGCCGGCCGCGTCCCGCCGAACAGCCGTTCGGAATAGAATGGCCGGCGCGGGTTCGTCGTCTGGATGGCTCTGGCGCGCCGTGGCGGCGCCGGTCAGCTTTCAGGGAGAAGCGTGATGCGGATCGTCGTCAGCACACCGACCGGCAACATCGGCCGCGGCGTCGCCGAGCGGCTCCTCGATCGCGGCGCCGACGTGATCCTGATCCACCGCGACCCGATCCGGATTGGCGATCTCGCCGAGCGTGGTGCCCAGGTGCGCCAGGGCTCGCTCGACGATGAGGCCTTCCTGGCCGCGGCGACGGCCGGCGCCGATACGCTGTTCTGGGTGACGCCGATCGCGCCGCTGGCCGCCAACCTGCGCGCCGCCCAGAACCAGTTCGGGGTGGCGGCCGCCGGCGCGGTCCAGGCCAACGGCATCGGCCGGGTCGTCAATATCTCGAGCATCGGCGCCCAGCACGACGAAGGCACCGGGCCGGTGGCCGGCCTCCACGACGTCGAGGAGATGCTCGACGCCACCGGCGCCGACGTCCTGCACCTGCGCCCGGGGTTCTTCTTCGAGAACTACGTCGTCCAGGTGCAGGTGATCAAGGCGATGGGCGCGATCATGATGCCGGTGCCGGGGGAGGCGACGATGCCGATGATCGCCACCCGCGACATCGCCGAGGTAGCGGCCGCCACGCTGCTCGACGAGGACTGGTCGTCGGCGGTGCTCGAGCTGCACGGTCCCGCCGACCTCTCCTTCGACGAGGCGGCGGCGGCGATCGCGGAGGCGATCGGCAGGGAGGCGCCGCACACCGAGGTCGACGAGATGCAGGCGCGCGTCGGCTGGTCGATGATGGGCCTCGGGCACGGCGTCATCGACTCCTTCCTGGAGCTCTACGGGGCGATCGCCAGCGGCCATCTGCGCGCCGAGGGGCCGCGCACGCCGGAGACCACGACGCCGACGACGCTGGCTGAATGGGCGGCCGAGGTCCTGGCGCCGCGCTTCGAGTAGCGTGCGGGTCTCACCGCCCGTTTTGAAGGACCTCGTGCTCATCGGCGGCGGCCACAGCCACGTCGGCGTGATGCGGAGCTTCGGCATGGAGCCGATGCCGGGGGTGCGGCTGACCCTGATCTCGTCGGACGTCCAGGCGCCGTACTCCGGCATGCTGCCCGGTCTTATCGCCGGCCACTACACGTTCGACGAGGCCCACATCGAGCTGATGCCGCTGGCCCGCTTCGCCGGCGCCCGCTTTTTCCACGACGAGGTGATCGGTGTCGACCTGCAGGCGAAGACGGTGCGCTTTCGGGAGCGGCCGCCGCTGCCCTTCGACGTCCTGTCGATCAACATCGGCGCGACGCCGGGCCTGAGGGTCGAGGGCGCCGCCGGCTCGGTGGTCCCGGTCAAGCCGATCGGCGGCTTCTGGCGGCGCTGGGAGCTGCTGCGCGACCGTTGCCTGGCGCGCCGCGACGAGACCCACATCGGCGTGGTCGGCGGCGGCGCCGGCGGCGTCGAGGTGCTGCTGGCCGTCCAGTACCGGCTGGGCGAGCTGCTGGCGGGGCGCCACCGCTCGGCGGCGCACCTGCACTTCCACCTGGCGACGGCGAGCGACGAGATCCTCCCCACCCACAACGAGCGGGTGCGGGCCAGGTTCCGCCGGGTGCTGGCCGAACGCGGCGTCAACGTGCTGACCGATCACGAGGTCGTTCGGGTGGAGAGGTTGGGTACTATCGAGCCGGCTGGCGGCGCCGGCATGCTGGGCGCCGCCGCGATTTCCTCGGACATGCCCTGCCGCCTGCACTTCGTGCGCGGCCACCTCGACGTCGACGAGGTCCTCTGGGTGACCACGGCGCGGGGCGCCGATTGGCCGGGGGACAGCGGCCTGGAGACCGACGAGGGCGGCTTCATCAAGGTCGACGAGGCGCTACGATCGCTGTCGCACCCCGACGTCTTCGCCGCCGGCGACATCGCCGCGGTTGTCGACCACCCCCGCCCCAAGGCCGGCGTCTTCGCGGTGCGGCAGGCGCCGCCGCTGGCCGAGAACCTGCGGCTGCGGCTGCTCGACGAGGAGCCGCGCCCCTTTCGTCCGCAGCGCGAGTTCCTCAGCCTGATCAGCACCGGCGATCGCTACGCCATCGCCTCCCGGGGCGTCTGGGCGCTGGAGGGGCGCTGGGTGTGGCGCTGGAAGGACGGGATCGACCGCCGCTTCATGGCCCGCTACAACGAGCTGCCGGAGATGGAGACGGCAGCCGCAGGCGACGACGAGGACGGCATCGATCCGCGCCTCATCGACGATGCCGCCGCCGCCGAGCTCGCCAACGCCGGGCCCGCGACCGTTTCGGGCCGGCCGCTGCCCGGCGTGTCCGATACGTCCAGGGCGCTGGCGGCGATCTCGACGCTGGCGATGCGTTGCGGCGGCTGCGGCGCCAAGGTCGGCGCCACGGTCCTCGAGCGGGTGCTGTCCCGCTTGCAGCCGGTCGGCCGCGACGACGTCGTCGTCGGCCTCGACGCCCCCGACGACGCCGCCGTCGTCGAGGTCCCTTCCGGCAAGCAGCTCGTGCAGACCGTCGACTTCTTCCCCGCCTTCATCGAGGACCCGTACGTGTTCGGCAAGGTGGCGGCCAACCACGCCCTCGGCGACGTCTTCGCGATGGGCGCCGAGCCGCAGGCGGCGCTGGCGGTGGTCACCGTCGGCTTCGGCCTCGAGGCCAAGATCGAAGCCGACCTCACCCAGCTTCTCGCCGGCGCGCTGGTTGTGCTCAACGCCGCCGGCACGACGCTCGCCGGCGGCCACACCAGCGAGGCCGCCGAGCTGGCGCTCGGCTTCGCGGTGAGCGGTCTGGTCGACAGGGGCCGGGCGCTGGGCAAGGGAGGCCTGCGTCCCGGCGACCTCCTCGTGCTCAGCAAGCCGCTCGGCACCGGCGCGCTGTTCGCCGCCGAGATGCGGGGCGCCGCCAAGGGTCGCTGGATCGCCGCGGCGCTCTCGTCGATGACGCAGTCCAACGGCGCCGCGGCGCGCTGCCTGGTCGAGCATGGCGCCACCGCGATGACCGACGTCACCGGCTTCGGGCTGCTCGGCCACCTGGTGGAGATGACCCGCGCCTCGGGCGCCGATGCCGCCATCGATCTGGACGCGGTACCGGCGCTCGACGGCGCGCTCGAGGTCATCGAGCGCGGCATCGTTTCCTCGTTGCAGGCCGAGAACGTGCGCCTGCGGCGGGCGATCGCCGGCGGCGAGGCGGTCGTCGGGCGCCGCAAGTACCCACTGCTGTTCGACCCGCAGACCGCCGGCGGCCTGCTCGCCGGCGTGCCGCGCGAGAGCGCCGCGGCGTGCGTCGACGCGCTGCGTTCCGCCGGCTACGGTCGGGCGGCGATCGTCGGCAGGGTCGAGGAAGCGGGACGGGCGGACGCGCCCATCCGCCTGTTACCGTGAGGGCTGGGCATGTCGCCGGGAGCACAATGCAGCCAGGATGGATGCATGGGCGTAGATCCTGATTTTCATCTACTCGGGTGCTCCACGGGAGCATGCGCGACTGGGAGGGGACGCCGAATCCGCGGAGGGCTCACGCGGTCGGCTGTGCGAGTGCGGAGGCGTGGCCCCCGTTGCGGCGAGTGGGTGGCGGCACTCATGTTCCTTGTGTCTCTCGCGATGTCACCGGCGATGGCGCTCGCGCCGCCGTCCGGCGCCGAGGAGATCGACGCGCCCGATGGGGCCATTGCCGCCGTTGGCGCGGTTAGGCCGGGAGACGGCGGCACCTCTGGACGCAACGTCGGCCCCGGCCGTGTTGGCGCCGCCGGCGTCGCCGGAACCGTTCCCTGGGCCGCCGCCAGCCACCAGATCGTCTGCGAGATCGCCTTCCGGCGCCTGACGGACGCCGGCCGCGAGCTGGTTGCCACGGTCATGGCCGACGATCCGGAGCCGGCGCCGGCGTTCTACGAGTCCTGCGTCTGGGCCGACTCCTCCCGTTACGGCGGCCACCAGTCGACGTACGAGTACCACTTCATGAACGTCGTGGTTGCCGGCGCCGACCAGATCGTCATGGAGCGCGATTGCGCCGCCTTCGACTGCGTGCAGGTGGCGGTCGCCCGCTACGCGCGCTACCTGGCCGCCGATCCCGCGGGCAACGGCGCCCTCCGGGAGCGGCGCGCCGCGGCCCTCAAGTTCCTCGGTCACTTCGTCGGCGATCTGCACCAGCCGCTGCACGTCGGCTACGCCTACGACCGCGGCGGCAACGATACCCGGGTGCGCTTCTTCGACGATCCGGAGATGCGCAGCCTGCATTCGGTGTGGGACTTCTACATCCCCGACCGCATGGGTCTGCATGCGGACGCGCTGGCCAGCGCCGAGCGTCTGGACGGCGAGATCAGCGCCGCTGACGCCGCCGCCTGGGGAACCTTCGATATCGTCGGCTGGTCGCGGGAGTCCTACGAGATGGTCAAGGGGCTGGTGTACGACTTCCCCATCGACAGCAGGATCGGCGACGACTACTTCGACGGCGCCGTGCCGGTCGTCGAGCGACGTCTCCAGCAAGCCGGCGTGCGGCTGGCGTTGCTGATCAACCACATTGCCGCCGGGACGCTGGAGCTCCCGCCGCTGTTTGACTAGCCCGGATTTCTCAACGGGTGCTAGGGCTAGGCGGCGGCGTCGGTTCCGCCGGCCTCCGCCTCGGGCGCCGGCGGCGGCTCGTCGGGCGCCGCTTCGGGCTCGGGGGCAGCCGTGGTCTTCTGGAGGTCGCAGTCCCGGCATCGCCAGTCGCCCTCGAGCTCTTCGGCGTGCTCGTGGGGGCAGATCTCTTGATAGTGGGCGATCTCGGCTTCGAGGGCCTGGCGCACGGCCGGGTCGGCGTCGTCGCCGAGGGCGGCGAGGGCCTGCTGCGCCCGATAGCGGTGGTCGCGAAGCTCCAGCGTTTCCATCTCCATGGCGAGGCAACGTTAGCCGGGCGCCGAGGCTCGATCAAGCTCGCCGGGAGGCGCTGGAACGCGCGCCGCGAGCCTCCGCAAGCAGCCGTTGTTCTCCCGAGCTTCCGGTTGCAGCGCTCGGCGCGAGGGACCATGATTGCCCCATGAGCGAGCGCCTGGATTTTCGTGGCTGGTCGCGGCTCGTCGTCCTCGTGTCGGCGTGCGCCCTCGCCGCCTGCGGTGGAGGCCAGCAGAGCGCCGACGCTCCGGTGGAGGAGGCCGCGCCGACCCCGGCGGGGGAGTCGCCCGCGGGCGGTTCGACGCCGGAAGCCTCGGTGCGCACCACGGCCGGCGGCACGCCGCTGATGTCGGGCGCCGAGCTGGTGGCCCGGATCGACGCCGCCGGCGCGCCGGTCATCCTCGACGTGCGCACGCCGGAGGAGTTCGCCGAGGGCCACGTCCCCGGGGCGATCAACATCTCCCACGACGAGCTGGCGGCGCGCCTCGCCGAGATCGAGTCGGCGCGCGACGCCGAGGTGGTCGTCTACTGCCGCAGCGGCCGGCGCGCCGGGATCGCCGAGGAGCTGCTGCGGGCCGAGGGCTTCGGCAACCTCAAGCACCTCGAGGGAGACATGCTGGCCTGGCTCGAAGCCGGCCGCCCCACCGCGACGCCCCGCCGTTAGCCAAGGGGTCGCGCCTGGCGAGGATCGCACCTGGCAAGGATCGCGCCTGGCGAGGATCGCGCCTGGTGGGATCGGGCCTGGGTCCCCGATTCAGGAAGTCATTCCCGGGCGAGCCCGGCGCGCCACGGTTCGACCGCCCGACCTGATTCCGCCCCTCGTTCGCCTCATTCTGTCCATGAAGCCGCAGGAAGCCGAGGTTTTCGTTGATCACAGCTAGCTATCATTACGCAGAACTACGCACCCGGACTTGACAAAAGGCAACCAGCAGCAGTACAGCTTGATAATGGCAGTCCATTCGTCCAAGTAGCTCCGCCGGGTCGAGGTGATTCGTGACTCCCTCCAGAAAAGCGGCTCTTCCATCCCGCAGCGGTCGCGAGATGGGGCTGGGCTCCGGGGGATCGAGTCCGCGGTCGGCGATCCTGGTGGTCGAAGACAATCCCGAAGCCGCGGAGGCGCTCGAGCTGATCCTCACCGAGCTCGGCTATCGGCTGACGGGGACCGCTGCTTCGGCATCCGCCGCGATCAAATCGGCGGCCCGCAATCGCCCCGACCTGGTGCTCATGGACATCGGCCTCGAGGGAAGCGTCGACGGCATCGAGGCCGCGACGATCCTGCACGGCAAGCTCGGCATCCCAGTGATCTATACCACCGGGCTGTCCGACCGCAGGACCGTCAAGCGCGCCTGTGACACCGACCCCTTCGGCTACCTCGTCAAGCCGTTCGATCCCGAGGAGCTCGAGCGCTCCATCGAGCTCGCCCTCCACAGGCATGCCTCCGAGCAGCGAACCAAGAAGCGCGAGCGCCTCTGGGGAGCTCTGGTCGAGGCGGATCCGGAGGCGATCGTGGTCGCCGACGAGGACGACCGAATCGTGTCGTTGAACTCGGTCGCCGAGTACCTCCTCGGGCTCGCCGCCGAGCAGGCCGAAGGTCAGTCGACTCGCGAGGTCGTCAGGCTGGTCTCGGCCGGGACCGGTGTGCCGCTGACGCCGGCCAGCCGGGCCACGGAGCGCCGGATGACGATCCCCCTGGCCAACGCCGTGCTCATCGACCGCGGCAACGCGCGGCTGCCGGTCGGCGGCAGCGTCGCGCCGATCATCGACTCGGGCGGTCAGGTGGTGGGCTCGGTCTTCCGGATGCGGGTGATGGCGCCTGTCGGTCGCGTCGGCGCCCTCGATCTCAACGCCCTGCTCGGCGAGTCGCTGGGCATCTTGATGCACCTCCTCGGGCCGGACGTGCACGTGGTCTACGAGCTCGATGACGACATTCCCGGCATCGACGCCGAGCGCCAGCGGGTCCAGCAGCTCCTCATCGAGCTGATCGCCCTGGGCTGCGGCTCGATGAGCAAGGGCAAGCTGACGATTCGCACGGCGACAGCCGAGCTCTCCGGCGGGCTCGATCGCGGGGGCGCCACGATCGCGCCCGGTCGCTACGCGGAGCTGGCCATCACCGCCGCCAGCAGCGAGGCCGGATTGATCGCCTGGCCCGCCCCCATCGAGCTCCGCGCCTCGGGCGACGGCGATGCTGGGACGGGCCCGGTCGCCCCGGTCCTCACGGTCGCCGCTGAATGCGGCGCACACCTGATGGTCGACGACAGCGGTGAAAGACAGTCGACCGCCAGGATCTACTTCCCCGTGCATCGGGTCGCCGGGCGACCGACAGACGGAGATGCGACCGCTCCGGCGGAAAGCGAGTCGGCGGGAATCGCCGCCGGCGCCGCCCAGGCGGGGCGGCGTGGCTCCGTGGGAGCGCCGGCTCCAGACGACCCGTCCCCGACCACCGCGGTCGCCGCTCGGCTCCATCAGCGGGCGCGCGAGCTGGTCGCCGAGTCGATGCGCATGGCCCAGGACGACCAGCCTCCCGACCTCGCCGAGTGCGAGCGGCTGATCCGCCGGATGACGAGCTGCCTCGACGCCTCGCCGGAGCTGCTGTTGAAGGCGATGGACCGCGAGCAGTCCTTCTCCGCCAGCGCCCATTGCGTCAACGTCGCGGTGATCGCTCTCGAGGTGGCGACCGCCAGCGGGCTGAGCGAGGCGGAAAGGGAGCTCGCCGGGCTGGCGGGCTTGCTGCACGAGCTGAACGCCAACCGCTTTTCCCGCACCCTGGTGCAGGGGCCGCAGCGGCTCGCCGCCAAGAAAGCCGCGCTGCTGCGCGCCGCGCCGGGCCGTAGCGCCACGCTCGTCCGCGGAGGGGGCGGCGAGCACGATGCGCTCGCCGACGTCATCGCCCAGGTCTACGAGCGCGCCGACGGCTCGGGGTTTCCCGCCGGGCTGAAGGGAGACGAGATCAGCGCAACGGCGAGCGTCGTGGGCATCGCCGACGTCTTCGACGATCACATCCGCGAGCAGCCGGGGAGGTCGGCGATCAGCGGTTACGACGCCGTCTCCCGCCTGGTGGAAGAGGGCCCGGAGCTGTTCTCGCCGACCGCCGTCAAGGGGCTCCTGAGGAGCTTCTCGCTCTACCCTCACGGCGAGTTCGTGCTGCTGACCAGCGGCGAGATCGGCAAGGTCGTCGCCGTCAACAAGGCCGTCCCGTCGCGGCCGCTTGTCAGCGTCCTGACGGACGAACAGGGCCTGCCCCTGGCCCACGAGAAGTTCGTCGATCTGGCGGAGCATCCCCTGATGCAGGTGGTGGTGGCGCTGACCCGCGACGAGGTGCCCTGGTAGCGGGACCGAGGCCGGCCGGCCGGGTGCTATCCTGACCGCTTTCCGCCGTTCCGGGCCCCCGGCGCGTCTCCGCGGGCTCCGATCCACGCCTGCCGATGAAGTTCCCGAGCCCGCCGTCCAACATCTCGTTCCCGGAGACCGAGCGCCAGGTGTTGGCGCGCTGGAAGGAGCGGCGCGCCTTCGAGCGCAGCATCGAGCAGCGCCCGGCCGACAACAGCTACAGCTTCTATGACGGGCCGCCGTTCGCCACCGGCCTGCCCCACTACGGCCACCTGCTGGTGGGGACGATCAAGGACGTCGTGGCCCGCTACTGGACGATGCGCGGCCGCCGGGTGGAGCGCCGCTTCGGCTGGGACTGCCACGGGCTGCCGATCGAGTTCGAGGTCGAAAAGCAGCTCGGCCTCAACGGCCGCGCCGACATCGAGCGCTACGGCGTCGACAAGTTCAACGAGACCTGCCGGTCGATCGTGCTGCGCTACGCCGAAGAGTGGCGGGTGATCGTCACCCGCATGGGGCGCTGGGTCGACTTCGACAACGACTACAAGACCATGGACGTCTCGTTCATGGAGAGCGTCTGGCACGTCTTCAAGACGCTGTGGGAGAAGGAGCTGATCTACGAGGGCTACCGGGTGGTGCCCTACTCGTGGCGGATCGGCGCGCCGCTGTCGAACTTCGAGGCCAACCTCAACTACAAGGACGTCCAGGACCCGTCGATCACGGTGAAGTTCGAGCTGGACGACGTGGCTTGGGTCGATACGTTGGTGAAGCGCCCGGCATCGGGCGAAGGTGAGCCGACGCCCGACGCTGGACACGGGCGGTCGGGTGCGAGCCAAGGAGTTCGGTCGGACAGCGGCGATGACGCCCGCTATCGACACCGGCACGTTTACGTCCTTGCCTGGACGACCACGCCGTGGACCCTCCCCTCGAACCTCGCTCTCGCCGTCGATCCGGCGGCGACCTACGTGATCGTCGAGGTCGCCGAGGGCGGGAAGGGCGACGAGGCCGGCCGCCCGGGGGGCGCGGCGGCCGGCGAGAACCCCGCGGACGCGGCTAAGGGTGGGCCCGGCGGGACCAACGAGGGCGCCGTTGCCAGCGAGCGCTACGTCCTGCACGCCGACCTGCTGGCGTCGTACTGGCAGGATAGCGAGGGCATTCGCGTTCTCGGCGAGCTGCCCGGCAGCGATCTCGTCGGCCGCCGCTACCGGCCGCTGTTCCCGTTCGCCGCCGACCGCGCCGAGAGCGAGGAGAACGCCTTCACGATCCTGCCAGCCGACTTCGTCACCGCCGAGACCGGCACCGGCGTCGTCCACATGGCGCCGGCCTTCGGCGAAGACGACTTCCAGCTCGGCAAGCAGTTCGGCCTCGAGCCGTTCGATCCCGTCGACGAGGAAGGCAAGTTCACGAGCCTCATCGAGCCGTACGCCGGGGTGATGGTCAAGGACGCCGACAAGCAGATCATCCACGACCTCAAGGAGCGGGGGCTGATCCTCCGCCACGAGACCTACGAGCACAGCTACCCCTTCTGCTACCGCTCCGACACGCCGCTGATCTACAAGACGATCAGCGCCTGGTACGTGCGGGTCGAGTCGTTCAAGGACCGCCTGGTGGCCAACAACCAGCAGATCAATTGGGTCCCCGCCCACCTCAAGGATGGTCGGATGGGTAACTGGCTCGAGGGGGCCCGCGACTGGAACATCTCGCGCAACCGCTACTGGGGCAACCCGCTGCCGATCTGGCGCAACGCCGAGACCGGCGAGACAATCTGCGTCGGCTCCAAGGCCGAGCTCGAAGAGCTCTCCGGACAGAAGGTCGACGACCTCCACAAGCACATCGTCGATCGGATCGTGATCTCCTCGCCCACCGGCAGGGGCGAGCTGCGCCGCATCCCCGAGGTGCTCGACTGCTGGTTCGAGTCGGGATCGATGCCCTACGGGCAGGCCCACTACCCGTTCGAGAACAAGGAGCGCTTCGAGCAGGGCTTCCCCGCCGACTTCATCGCCGAGGCGCTGGATCAGACGCGCGGCTGGTTCTACACGCTGCTGGTGCTGTCGACGGCGCTGTTCGACAAGCCGGCCTACGAGAACGTCATCGTCAACGGCCTGTTGCTGGCCGAGGACGGCCGCAAGATGTCGAAGTCGCTGCAGAACTACCCCGAGCCCACCGAGCTGGTCGAGCAGCACGGCGCCGACGCGATCAGGATCTACATGCTGGACTCGCCGGCGCTGCGCGCCGAGGAGCTGCGCTTCGCCGAGGCCGGCGTCCGCGAGATGGTGCGCCGCGTCCTGCTGCCGTGGTGGAACAGCGTCAGCTTCTTGATGACCTACGCCCACGTCGACGGCTGGGACCCGGAGACCGACTGGTATTTCGACGAGGAGCGCCGCGAGCCGACCCACGAGCTCGACGTCTGGGTGCGCGCCAAGCTCGAGGAGCTCAAGGAGCACGTCGAGCGGGAGATGACGGCCTACAAGCTCTATCGGGTCGTCGACCCGCTGCTCGCCTTCCTCGACGATCTCACCAACTGGTACATCCGTCGCTCGCGCCGCCGCTTCTGGAAGGCCGAGCACTCCGACGACAAGCTCTGCGCCTACACCACCCTGTACACGGTCCTGCTCGAGTTCACCGAGCTGATGGCGCCGTTCACGCCGTTCATCGCCGAGCACGTCTACGAGCTGCTGCGGGTCACTTCGGAGACGCGGGCCGTCGACTCGGTGCACCTGCGAGACGTGCCGCCGCGCCGCCAGTTGTCGGCGAAGGATTACGAGGTCGAGCACCGCATCGACCTGACCCGCGGCGTCTGCGAGCTGGGCCGCAGCCTGCGCGAGAAGGCGCGCATCCGCACCCGCCAGCCGCTCGCCCGGATGCGGGTCGGGACCACCGACGCCAGGCAGCGGGAGTGGCTGAGGGCGGGCGAGGGCGTGATCCTCGACGAGCTGAACATCAAGGAGCTCGACATCCTCGACGATCCCACCGAGCTGGCCGCGGCCACCGTGAAGCCCAACATGCCGCGCCTCGGCCCGCGGCTCGGCAAGCAGGTCAAGGCGCTGGCCGCCGCACTGGCCGCCTTGCCGGAAACCGACCCCGAGAAGGTCCGCCGCCTCGCCTTCGGCGAGAGCGTCGAGGTCGACGGCGTGCTGCTGGCGCCCGAGGACGTCCACGTCGAGATGGAGCCGTCGGCCGAGGGCGAGCTGGTGGCGGCGTCCGGCAAGCTCGTGGTCTCGATCGACACCCAGATCAGCGAGGAGCTGCGCCTCGAGGGCATCGCCCGCGACATCGTGAACCGCATTCAGAAAGACCGCAAAGAGATCGACCTGAAGGTCGATCAGCGAATCGAGATCGGGGCTGCGGTCGCCAGCGAGGTCACCAGCACGGCACTCACCACGAATGCCGAGTTCGTCGAAGGAGAGACGCTGTCGCGGCTACGCGTCTTCCCGCCCGCCGCCGCGGATGATTGGGAAGGGAGCCTGGGGTGGTCGCCGGAGCACACCTTCCAGCACACGATCGAGGGCGAGCCGATCCGCCTGGCCCTCCGCCGCCGCCCGAAGGAGTAGCGGGGCAGGCCGATGCTTCGGAGGGGGCCGACCCACGCGCGCTCACTCGCGGCTCGTCATCCGCTGGGGTGGGGTCGCCGACCCACGCGCGCCCGGTCGCGGCGGCCCGCCGTCGACCCCTTCAGCGGCACCACGAGCAGGATGCGGAGCTCCTTCAACCAACCAGGTCGTCGATGCTCACGCCCAGAACGTCCGCGAGCTTCTTGACGGTCGCCACGGTGCCGTCGCGCTTCCCGGTCTCGATCTGAGACAGGTACGCGGAGGCAATGCCGGCCTGCTCGGCCAGCGCCTTCACCGTGAGGCCGCGATGCTCCCGCCACACCCGGATCGGATTCTCGCCGTCGAGAATGCGATCCACCATCTCCGCAGGCAACAGCTCCTCCTCGCCCGCGGCGAGGCGCTCTTCGAACCGGCGGACGGCCGCCACATCGGCGGCGTCCGTCACGGCTTCGACGAGGGCCTGATACTTCGCCTCCGGGAGCACCACGAGGCGCTCGCCGGCAGGGGTGGTGATGATCTGGGCGTTCATGGCGTTCTTCTCACTCATAGGCTCGGCCGCGAGGCGCGATGCGGATGACCGCGACGGTTCGAGCGTCCTCGCGGAACACCACGCGCCAAGCGCCAACGCGGAGGCGGTAGTAGCCCGGCTCGCCCTTCAGCCCGCTGACGTTTCGCGCAAGCTCCGCAGGGGCCGCAGCGTACTGTCGCATCTTGGCGCGGATTCGTTTCGCCGTGTTGGTCGGCATCCTTCGCAAGACCCTCAGGGCCTCGCGGCTGTAAACGAGTCGCTTCACCGTTTGTATCCTAGCATATCGCTAATTATTTTCTAGAATAAACAAGCGTTATGCAATTAACACACGCATTCCTCTCGAATCACATGAGATGGCCACCAACGCACAGATGTCCTGCGTTCGTGGGCCGGCATGCTCAATCCGCGGCGCCGAGATGGAGGTCATCGCCTTCATCAGGGAGAACGACGCCGTCCCTCCCCTGCGCATTTCGTACGCAGGAACCCCGGGTGCCTGGCACGTGATCTCCGCTTGGCCGAGCTTGTCAACCATGCTATGCTTTCGCTTGCTTATGAGATAAGGAGTCGAAAGGTCATGGGCAAGACGGCGCGAGACGAGCAGTACTTCTTTCAGCTGCACGGCCTCAAGGCGGAGGCCCCGGCGACGCTGAACAAGGCCATGGCTCAGGCGATCCGATCGATGCGCCCGAGCGTCTATTCAGAATCGGCACGGGAGATCACGGCCGCCGAGCTGGAGGTGCTCGAAGCCTCGGGCGCCGACACGCATGAGCACGCCGATCTGCCAGATCCGATGGGCGAATACGCGACCGAGTTCGCGGCGATCCTGGAGACCAGTCTCTCGACATTGGCCGCCGCCAAACGGCTCGGCGTCCACAGCGTGCGGATCCGTCAGTTGATTGGGGACGGGACACTGCACGCCGTGCAGATCGATGGCCGTTGGCGGATCCCGGCGTTTCAGCTCGGGCGCAAGAAGTTGGTCCCAAACATCGGCGTGGTCAATGCGGTCATTGACCGGGGGCTCGACGCGGTGGCGGTCCTGCGCTGGTACACGACGCCGGACCCCGAGCTCGAAACGTCGGACGGCGAGCTCCTGAGTCCCCTCGCCTGGCTGAAGCGCGGCTTGCCGGCGGACAGGCTCGTGCCCATCGCGCGCGAATTGTGACGGCATGGTGAAGGTGCCGCGCGAGCCGTCGCTCGAGACGCTGCGCCTGCTAGAACCGACCTTCCAAGAGCTGAGGGCCGGCACGCGGCTCTGGCGCGTCTATTTCCGAGGCGGGCGACACCCGACGCGCTGGTCGGAATCCCGACATGTCGGTCCCCTCGACGGGCGCTTCGATCACCACCTGCCCGATGCGAAAGGGAATCCGGCGCTGCAGGAGCGAAGCGTGCTCTATGCCGCCCGCCAACCTTTGACCTGCCTGGCAGAGGCCTATCAGGCGACGCGCGTCATCAACCGCGACCACAAGCAACCGTGGCTGGTGGCGTTCGAGATCGCCAAGGCCGTGCGGCTTCTGGACCTCACCGGTCGGTTCCCGACACAGAGCGGTGCGTCGATGGGGCTCATGACCGGTCCGCGCTCGGTGTCGCGGCGCTGGGCGCGAGGCTACTACGAGGTCTATAGCCGGGCGCAGGGCCTCATCTACCCTTCCTCGATGCACGCCAACGAACCGGCCGTGGCGTTGAACGACCGCGCCGAGGCGGCGGAGGTACTGCCGCCCGCGCCGGCGTTCCATCGCGCCCTCGCCGACCCGGCGTTGCTCACGGTGCTTCGGAACGCGGCGCGAGCCCTTGGGTACTTCCTCCGCTGAAAACCGTCCGACACTCGCCGGAGCGGCGCTGTTGCTGATTGCCACATCGACGGTGAAGACCGTCGCCGGCGTGGCCGGCTCCCCGGTCTGGGTTTCGCATGGAAACGACCTCCCTCAGCGAGACCTCGTTGGCAATCAGAGGCTCAGCGAGGTGCGCCGACGTGCGCGGTTGTAACCGGCGGTGCGAGCGGGTATGAACTCCTGTATGGAGCGCGCACGTAGAGTCACTCTGGGCCTGACAGTGGCCGGCGCGCTCCCCTGCGTGTGCGTCGTCGCTCTGGCGGTTGTTGCGGCCACCGCGAGTCAGGGCTCGTTGTCGACCGCGACCGCCACGGCGGCGGCGGCGGTGCGCATCGAGTACGTCGCCCATGCCAGCTTTCTGATCGAGTCGCCAGGCGGCACGCGCATCGTCATCGACCCGTTCAACGGCAACATCTGGCTGGGTTACGGGTTCCCGCGGGGCATCGAGGCCGATGCCGTGCTGGTGAGCCACCCGCACTACGACCACGACGCCACCTACTACTTCCCTCACGACACGACGGTCCTGCGGCGGCCGGGCGAGTATCGAATCGGCGATGTGACGATGCGCGGCGTCGCCACCGAGCACGTCGGCGAGCGCCGCTTTCACGAGCGCGGAGAGACTCCTTACAACACAGTCTGGGTGCTGGAGACCGGCGGCCTGCGCCTCGCCCACACCGGCGACAGCCGGCCGCTCAACGAGCTCGACCTCGAGGCCATCGGGCCGGTCGACGTCGTGTTCCTCCACGCCAGCTCCTTCGGCGCCGCCGGCGCCGGCATGCTGGCGTTGCTGCGCGAGCAGCTCGCTCCCAAGGTGCTGATCCCGATGCACTACCGCCACTCCGACATCACCGAGCTCCCTGCCGGCATGCGGCCGGTGGGGGACGACATGGCCGGCCACCAGCCGGTCTATTGGGACAGCAACGCCATCGAGCTCGCTGCCAGGGCGACGGCGGGCGACAGCGCGGCGGGCGTCGGCTTGGTGACGGCCGGCGCCGGCGCGGCGGAGGCCGGCGCCGTGACGGCCGGGGCAGCCGGCGCGGTGACTTCCGGCCGCGGTGGGGCGGTCGAGCTCGACCTCTCGGCGCCCCTCGCCGGCGACCCGCGGATCCTCGTCCTGCAGCACTCGCCCGACGTGGAGCCCTGGCCCGATTCGATGCACGATGCCTGGATCGAGGCCGACGAGGGCGCCGGCATGCTGGCCGACGCCGAGACCCTCGCCGACGCCGCGCAGGCCGAGGAGTCGCTCTGGGAGGGGCTGTTCCACTACGAGACCGCCATGGACCTGGCGCCCGGCGTCCTCAAGTTCGGCTATGGCGCGGGGCGCGCCCTGGCCATGCTCGGACAGACCGCCGATGCCATCGAGACGCTCGATCACGCGCTGGCGCGGGCGCCGCTGGCAGACTGGACGGACCGGGCCCGCGTCCATATGCTGCTCGGCGAGCTGTACGAGAGCACCGATCAACCCAACATCGCGATCGAGCACTACGAGTACGTCGTTTCCCAGGAGCACACCCACGAGACCACCATGCGCGAGCGGGCCATCGCCCGCTTGCGGGAGTTGAGACCGAGATGAGCGACGCAAGCACAACCCGACGGACCGTTGCCGCGGCGATGATTACGGCTGCCGCTGCGGTGGCGCTGGTCGGGGCAACGGGTCTCGGCGCCGGCATAGCGCCGGCCTCCGCGGCGGCACTCGCTCGGCAGCGGCCGATCACGAGCCAGGACGTCTCTTCCGGGCAGCCCATCGCCGTCGCTCCCGCGCTGCCGCTGAGCGTCGTGGCGCCTGCCCAGCAGCAACCGATCACTGTGCAAGACATCCTGTCGGGCGAGCCGCTCCCGGCCGACGCCCGGGTCCGCTTCGGCGACGACCCGGCGAACTTCGGCGACCTGCGGCTGCCGGTCGGCGAGGGGCCGCACCCGGTGGCCATCCTGATCCACGGCGGTTGCTGGCTGGACATCGCCGACCTGCAGTACTTCGACCGCGTTGCCGTGGCGATCACCGAGATGGGCGTTGCCACCTGGAACATCGAGTACCGCCCCGCCGACGTCGAGGGGGGCGGCTGGCCGAACACCTTTCTCGACGTCGCCCGCGGCGTCGACCACCTCCGCGTGCTGGCCGGCGAGTATCCGCTCGACCTGGAGCGGGTGATCACCGTAGGGCACTCAGCCGGCGGCCACCTGGCGCTGTGGGCGGCGGGCAGGCCGCGCATCCCGACCTCCAGCGAGCTGTACGCCGCCGATCCGCTGCTGATCGTCGGGGTCGTCAGCCTCGCCGGCATCCCCGAGCTGCGCCGCTACCGGGAGATGGATCCGCCCACCTGCGGCGAGGGCACGGTTGACCTGCTGATGGGCGGCGGCCCCCGCGAGGTCCCCGATCGTTACCGGGCCGGCTCGCCGTTCCAGATGCTGCCGCTGAACGTCGCCCAGCGCCACATCACCGGCCGCAACGACGAGATCGTCCCGCGCGAGCAGGTCAGCCCCTACAACTACGAGTCGCAGTCCGCGGGCGATAACTCCCACACCATCTTCGTCCCGGACGCCGGCCACTACGAGGTCGTCTGGCCGGCGTCCGCGGCCTGGGAGGCCGTCGAGGCGGCGATCCGCGAGCTGCTGGGTCTTTGAACGACGGGCGGCCTCACCACGCCCTGGCGATCGCGGACGGCCACTTCCCGCATGCCTCACGACGGGCTCTTCGCACACTCCCCTTCGGAAGGGGTGGGAGGGTATTCCACGTCCTCCACGCGGCGGCGCCCACATGGTCGAGACGGAGCGGCGCGACTGGGCGACGCGGGCAGCCGAGCACTTCGGCGGGAAGCGGGCGACGCGCCCTTCGGCGGCTCACCCTGCGGTCGAAGCGTGGCCGATCAGCGCTTGTCGCCCTTGCCGTGTCGCTCGTCTCGCTTTCCGCCTGTGCTCCCGGGCCGCCCGGCGAGGCCCAGGACGCCGCCCCCGCGCCGCCGCCCGAGGTCGTCATCCGGGGGCTCGAGACGCTGGTGTCCGACGCCGCCACCGACCTGGCGCTGCCGGTCGGTCTCGAGGTCGACGCGGCAGGCAACGTGTGGGTCGTCGACCGCCGGCTCGCCCAGGTCCTCGTGGTGGCGCCCGGCGGCGCCGTGCTGCGCACGATCGGCCGCAACGGCGAGGGGCCGGGCGAGTTCCGCCTGCCGGCGAACGTCGGCGTCCGTGGCGACCGAGCCTTCGTTCACGACAACTTCCACGACGTGCAGATCTTCGACATGGCGGGGGAGTATCTCGATGCCCGCCCGACCACCGGCCGTATCTTCGACAGCTTCGACTTCACCGGCGACGGTGGCTCCGTGTACAGCAACAACCGGGTCAACGCCGGCGGCGCCCTGGTCGCCGTCGAGGGGCCGGACGGCGAGCCGATCGCGACGCTCGGCGAGCTGCCGTTTCCAGAGGCGACCAACTGGGACTTCCTGGCGCTGCGCGACCAGCTTCTGGACGGCACCATCCCTCCCGAGCTGCGCAACACGACGCTGCCGGTTGCCGCGCCCGACGGGTCGTTGTGGGCGCTCCTGCAGACCGAAGCCACCTTGCGCCGCTACGCGGCCGACGGCGCGTTGCTCGCCGAGACGACCTTCGAGCTTCCCGAGCTGGAAGGGATGAAGGAGCAGTACTTCGAGGACTTCCGGACCGCCCCGGGCAGCGACGTGTTCATCTTCCCCTCGATGGCCGACGACGGTTTCGCCGTTGGTGAAAGCCTGCTGCTCCTGTGGGGAACCGTCGCCGGCCGGCCCGGACTGATCACGGTCCACGACGCCTCCGGCGCCCTGGCGCAGCGCTGGCTCCTGCCCGAGCTCGACAGCGGCGGCGGCGGCATGGTGTCGTTGCGCCTGGCCCTCGACGTGCCGCGGCGCCGCCTTTACGTCAGCGTCTCCGACATCGCCACCGTGTTCGCCGTCGACTTGCCCAAGGAGGTGACGTTTTGAGATCGTGGGGCTCATGAACCGACGCACGAAGCTGATGCTCGCCGCGGCGCTCGCCGCCGTCACGGTCACCGGCGGGGGTGAGCTCGCCGCCTCCGGCCCACTCGCTCTACAGGCCGACTACCAGCGGCTGGCCCGCGATATCTACGCCGAGCTCATCGCCCTGCGCTCGACCGCCGACATGCCCGAGAACGTCAAGGCGGCGGCGGAGGCGATGCGGCGGCGGCTGCTGGACGCCGGCTTTCCCGAGGAGGACGTCGTGGTGGTCAGCCCGCATCCCGAGCTCGGCAGTCTGGTGGCCCGCTACCGCGGCCGGGGGCCGAACGGCGGCCCGCCCACCCGCGAGCCGGTGATGCTGATGGCGCACCTGGACGTGGTCGACGCGTTGCGCTCCGACTGGGAGTACGACCCCTTCGAGCTGCGCGAGGTCGAGGGCTATTTCTACGGGCGCGGTACCGACGACAACAAGGCCGGCGCCACCCACATCGTCGTCAACTTCATCCGCCTGCGGGACGAGGGCTACCTCCCCGACCGCGACCTGATCGCCGTGCTTACCGGCGACGAGGAGACCAGCAGCGACAGCATCAAGTACCTGGTGCGCGACCGCCGCGACCTGGTGGACGCCGCCTTCGCGATCAACTCCGACGCCGGCGGCGGCGAGCTCGTCGATGGCCGCCCCAACATCTTCAACGTCCAGGCGGCGGAGAAGCTCTACATGACGCTCCACCTCACCGCCACCAACTCCGGCGGCCACAGCTCGCGGCCGCGCCCCGACAACGCCATCTACGACCTGACGATGGCGCTGGCGCGGCTGTCGGAGTTCACCTTCCCGGTGATGGTCTCCGGCGTCTCGCGCCTCTACTTCGAGCGCTCGGCGCCGTTCAACGAGGGAAGGACCGCCGCGGACATGCGTGCGGTGGCCGCCGATCCCCCCGATCTGGAGGCGGCGGCGCGGCTGTCGGCAGCGTCGCCCTTCTACAACGCCGTGCTGCACACCACCTGCGTCGCCACCCGCCTGGCCGCCGGCCACGCCGACAACGCCCTGCCGCAGACCGCGCAGGCGACGGTGAATTGCCGCATCCTCCCCGGGCAAGATCCTGATGACGTCGAGGCGACGCTGCGGGAGGTGATCGGCAACCCCGAGATCGAGATGACCCGCATCAACGTGCCCACGCCCTCCGATCCGTCGCCGTTGACCGACGAGATCATGGGGGTCATCGAGCCGCTCGTCGAGCGGATGTGGCCGGGCGTCCCGGTGATCCCGACCATGTCCACCGGCGCCACCGACGGCCTCTACGTCCGCAACGCCGGGATCCCGGTGTACGGTGTCGCGGCGATCTTCGGCGACCCCAACGATGCCCGCGCCCACGGCCAGGACGAGCGCGTCGGCATCGAGGCGTTCTACGACGCCCAGGAGTTCTGGTACCGGATGCTGCAGCGGCTCTCGGGCGGCGGCACGGGCAACGACAACGGAGGTGATCGATGAGGCAGGCTTCACTCGCGTTCCTGTTGGCGGCGGCGCTGCTCGCCGCCGGTTGCGCTCCTCGTGATGACGGCCGTGAGGCGCCTGGAGCAGCCGGCGACCAGGCGCCGGAGATCGGCGCTCCGGAGATCGAGGTATCGACCGGCCTCGGCTTCCTGAAGGACCACGACGTCCATCAGGCGCAGTTCGCCGGCGGTCCCGATGGCTCGCTGTACGTGGTCTGGCGCCAGCCCGCCGATGGTCGCGGCTCCGACCTGTGGCTGGCGCGTCGCGGCGAGGGCGGCGCCTTCATGCCGCCGGTGCGGATCAACGATGTCTCCGGATCGGTCGGCAACGTCGATCTCGACGAGAGCCGCGCCGGCGTTGCGGTCGGCGCCGGCGGCCTGATCGCCGTCGCCTGGAGCACCGGCGACTCCGACATCCGGGCGGCGATCAGCCGCGACGGAGGCGCCAGCTTCGCGCCCTCGCTCAACCTCAACTCCGACGAGGGCTCGCGCGCCTACCGGGGGTTCGTCGACATCGACCTGGACGCCGCCGGCATCGCCCACGCCGCCTGGATCGACGGCCGCTTCGCGCCGCCCCGGGCCGAGGAGCCGGCCGAGCTCTTCTACGCGCGGATCGAGGACGACCTCGTCACGGAGATCAACCTCACCGAGCAGCAGGCCGATTCCATCTGCGGCTGCTGCCGCATCGACGTCGACGTCCGCGACGACGACACCCTGGTGATCGCCTTCCGCAACACCGGCGGCGGCTACCGCGACATCTTCCGCATCGAGGCCGGAGCGGATCGGGCGTTCGGCGAGCCGGCGCGGCTCGGGCCGCCGATGTGGGAGCTGCGCGGCTGCCCGGTCATCGGGCCGCTGAACGTCGGCGAGGCCACCCTCTGGTCGGAGGCCTCGACCGGCAAGCGGCGGATCCTCGCCGCCGTCGACACCGGCGGCGATTTCGAGGTCGTAGCCGAGGACGGCGAGGCTTGGCGCATCGAGCGGCCGCCGCGGCGGGTGGCCGGCGCCCCGCCGGGCGAGTACCTCCTGCTGCTGCCCGGCCGCCCCGGCGGCAGGATCCTGAAGGGCCGCGGATCGAGCTGGTCCGTGGTCGCCGAAGACCTCCCGCGCTGGGCGATGAGCGCGGCCGTCATCGGTGGCGACCTGGTGCTTCTCGGCGATCTCGACGGCGAGGCACAAGCTGAGTCTCGACCCCTCAAATTCTGATTGCCCTGTAAGTTGGCGGCATTTGAAGGTAAGATCCACTCCCTATTCATATGCAGCGAATTCGCGCGGTACCGCTCGCCAGGGTATAGCCATGGTCGAGCGATCATCCGGAAGGACTTCGGGACCAGCATGAGCGACGGCCTCTCGGTGCGGAGCTTCAATCTCTTTCTCGTCAACCCGGCACCGGACGCCGAGAGGATCAGCTTCTCGGTCTCGACGCCGCGGGCGCTCCCCGTCCTGGCGGCGGTGACCCCCGACGAGGACTACATCAAGCGGATCCGCCTGGTCGACCAGGCGATCGAGGAGTTCCCCTTCGACGACGTTGAGAAGGGCGATCTCGTCGGCCTCAGCGTCCACACGGCGAACATCGTCTATGCCTATCAGATGGCCGACGAGCTCAAGCGCCGCGGCGCCACGGTGGTCTTCGGCGGCCCCCACGCCTCGATCTTCCCCGACGAGGTGCTCGAGCACGGCGACGCCGCGGTGACCGGCGACGCCGAGGTCGCCTGGCCCCAGCTCCTCGACGACTACGCCCAGGGCAAGCTGCAGGAGCGCTACAAGGGCGGCCGCGTCGATCCCGAGTACTTCACGCCGGCGCGCTGGGACCTGATGAACCTCGAGCCCTACCTGATGGCCTCGGTGCAGACGGTGCGCGGCTGCCCCAAGCAGTGCTCGTTCTGCTCGGTCTGGGTCCAGGACGGCCGGGTGCCGCGGGTGCGCGCCAACGACGCCATCATCCAGGAGCTCAAGTACCTGTACGCGGCGGGCTTCCGGGTGGTGCTGTTCGCCGACGACAACTTCTATCCCTACACGCTCGAGGACATCGCCAACGCCCGTTCCGAGGAGCAGCGCGGCGACCTCGAGTACGGCTACCGCAACCGGATCGAGCTGCTCGAGCGGCTGGCCACCGAGGTCCCCGGCGACATGAAGTTCGTCACCCAGATCACCATGGAGGTGGCCGACGACCCCGAGTACCTGGCGGCGATGCGCAAGGCCAGGATCGTCGGCGTGCTGATCGGCATCGAGGCGGTCACCCCCGAGGGCCTGAAGGCGGCCAACAAGGAGTGGAACTCGGTCGGCGACGAGCTGATCGCCCGGCTCAACACGATCCGCACCCAGGGCCCGGAGTTCATCCTCGGCTCGTTGATCTTCGGCCTCGAGTCCGATACCCCCGAGTCGCTCGAGTACACCAAGGTCTTCTCGCGCGATTGCGGCATGGCGCTGGCCCAGTTCGTGCCGATGGTTCCGTTCCCGGGAACCGTCGACTTCGCCCTGATGAAGCGCGGCAAGAAGCAGCTGCAGCTCAAGGACCCCAACTACGACTACTGGCTCGATCCCAACCACCCCCGCATCCTCTACAACCACCCCAACTTCGAGAGCGACGAGCACCTGCTCCAGAAGGTCGACGAGGCCTGGGAGGACTTCTACAGCGTCTCGTCGATCATGAAGCGGTCGCGGAGCTTCGGCTACAAGGGCTGGAAGGCCCACCTCGCCTACTTCGTCCTCAACCGCGGCCTCTTCACCCGCTACCGGCGCCACGGCCTGTCGCAGGACAGCGCCGTGCGCGGCAACAAGAAGCGCCGTCTGGCCCACCTGCTCGGCAAGCTGGCGCTGCGCCTCCTGAAGGCGCCCCCGGCCGAGGGGGCCGTCTCGCTGGCGCCGACGCTGCTGGTCCGCGAGAGAAACCGCACCGCCGCCTGATTCGCCACGACGGGACCAGGTACGGGTCGACGGGACGTCATGCGGCTAGACCGTCTTGCGGTCCGT
>Ga0214471_10000872_pt1 | contig 24406 bp, 28 predicted proteins | sample RVTome_5_FD_207665 | JGI IMG/M metagenome (GOLD analysis project Ga0214471, IMG submission 207665) | Soil microbial communities from uranium-contaminated site in the Upper Colorado River Basin, Wyoming, United States - RVT142D155 | ecosystem: Environmental > Terrestrial > Soil > Contaminated >... | reverse complement strand
GGCCGGACCGTCCCGTCGAGGCCGAGCTCCCCGACGAAGGCGTGATCGGCGACGGAGTGGGCTGGGACCTGGCCGGTGGCCGCCAGGATGGCGATGGCGGTGGCCAGGTCGAGCCCGGCCCCGCTCTTGGGCACCGAGGTGGGTGCGAGGTTGACGGTGATCCGCTGCTGCGGCCACTCCAGCTCGGTGGACAGCAGGGCGGCACGAACCCGGTCGCGGCTCTCGCGACAGGCGGCGTCGGGGAGGCCAACCACGGTGTAGGCGGGGAGGCCTCCGGCGACGTGGACCTCGACGGACACGGGGCAGCCGTCGACGCCGATGACGGTTGCTGAGGAGACGATGGCGAGCATGGAGGCCTCCAGGCACGGGGCCATCGGGCTCGGGACGAGCCGGGCGCGATGGATGGGTTGTGCGGGGAAGCGTCCGGAGCCACCCAAGTGGCTCGGCAGAGGTGAACCTACCGAAGGGGTGTGACGGCGACCGCGGCCCGTGGACACAGACGGTCGATGTCACACTGGCGGTGTGGGATTCAACCCGTTCCGTCCGGCGAGACGAAGAGCCAGCGACGTGGTCATGGTGGTGGCGGCCATGGTGGTGGTGCTGGCCGCCATCGCCTGGGCGCTGTTCGGTGGCTGAGAGGCGGTAGGGATGGAGATCGACGGCGTCGACTGGGACGACCCCGACGTGCAGACCCGTTTCGTCCAGCCCTACGAAGCGACCAAGTCCTACCGCTGCCCGGGGTGCGACCACGACGTGGCCGAGGGAACCCACCACATCGTCGCAGTGCCGTCCGGCCAGCCCGACCTCCGCCGTCACTGGCACCGCGGGTGCTGGAACAACCGGCACCGGCAGCCACGAAGCGGACGCCGCCGCTGACGGCACCAGTGACCTCCGCCTCAGAAGGCTCCCTCCACCACCGTCACACTCCCGGGGCGCACCTCGGCCACGTCGAAGCGGATCACCCGACTGCGAACACCGGAATCCGCGAGGTAGGCGGACGCCAGGCGCCGGATTCGAGCCGCCTTCTCGCGGGTGATGGCCTCGATCGGGCTGCCGAACCGGTCGGTGCTTCGGGTCTTCACCTCGCAGATGACGATGATGTCGCCCCGGCGGGCCACCACATCGAGCTCGCCGCGCAGGCCCCGCCCCGACGGGCGCCAGTTGCGGGCGACGATCTCGTAGCCCGCACGCCGGTACCAGGCGACGGCCCGGCGCTCACCTGACGCGCCCAGCCGGCGCTCGCGCTCACCCACGGCGGGCGGTGGAGGAAGGGTGCGCTCAGCCGCTCTTGCGGCGCAGCGCTTCGATGTCGAGGTCTGGCTCGGGGAGGTCCTCGACGTTGACGTCTTTGAAGGTGATGACGCGCACCTTCGACACGAACCGGTTCTGGCGGTACATGTCCCAGACCCATGCATCCTCTAGGTCGATCTGGAACCAGCTGCGCCCGCCGGCTTCACATACCTCGACCGAGACGTCGTTGGCGAGGTAGAAGCGGCGTTCGGTCTCGACGACATGGCTGAACAGCCGGTGGACCTCTTTGTACTCGTGGTAGAGCGAGCCCTCGAGGTCGGCCTCGTAGTGTTCGAGATCGTCGGGATTCACTGATCGCGACGGTACAGCAGCGGTGTGCGTGGTGCGTCGCCGGTCAGAGAAACGCCCACCGGCCCGGCGGCCACACCCGCAGAACGGCACGGCCCACCACCTGCTCGATGGGGACGGGGCCGCGGGACGGATCGCGGCTGTCGAGGCTGTTGCCGCGGTTGTCGCCCATCACCCACAGGTGGTCACGGGGTACTAGCTCAGGCCCGAAGTCGCCGGTGACGACGCCGCCGGGCAGGTACGGCTCCTCGAGCAGCTTTCCGTCGATGTAGACCCGACCGTCGCGGCCCTGCACCACCTCGCCGGGCAGGGCGACGATCCGTTTGATGAAGTCGGTGCCCGGCGGCTGGCGGGCCCCGACCGCTTCGAGGGTTCGCTTCACCAGACGGACGGGCAGGATCGACCGGTCGGGCGGAACGCCATCGAGCGATTCGAACACGATCACGTCGCCCCGGTTGAAGTCGTGGAGGTCGTAGGCCGTCTTGGAGACGAGCACCCGGTCGCCGACCTCGAGCTGGGGGAACATCGATCCCGACGGGATGACGAACGCCTGACCGACGAAGCTGCGCAACCCCAGAGCGATGAGCATCGCCACCAGCAGCAGCAGCGGCAGCTCAACCGCGGTGCGGACGCCGGGAACCAACCCGCGGGCGGGGGCGGGCGGGAGCCCCGAAGGCCGCGAACCACCGAGCAGCGGTTCCCAGGTGGGGAGGCGGCCCGAGCCAGCCATCGGAGGGCTCAGCCCTCTCGCTTCTCCTTGATCTTGGCCTTCTTCCCGACCCGATCGCGGAGGTAGTACAGCTTCGCCCGACGCACGTCACCCCGGCGGACGACCACGATCTCGGCGATGGTGGGGGCATGCAGGGGAAACGTCCGCTCGACACCGACGCCGAAGCTGAGCTTGCGGACGGTGAACGACTCGGCGATGCCGCTGCCACGGCGGGCGATCACGTCGCCCTCGAAGATCTGGACGCGTTCGCGGGTGCCCTCGACCACCCGGACGTGCACCTTCACGGTATCGCCCGGCGAGAACTCGGGGATGTCGTCGCGAAGGCTGGCGCGGTCGACGACGTCGGTGGGCTTCATCGGGCTCTCCTGGCTGCGGACACCTGGCTGGGACACCTGGCTCGGACGCCTGGCTCGGACACACGGCTCCCGGCAGGCCGCAGCAGGTTAGCGGTCGAGCCCGAACTCAGCCAACAGCGCCCGCTCGTCATCGGTGAGGCCACCACGGCGATCCAGCAGGTCGGGTCGCAGGTCGCGGGTGCGGGCCAACGCCTGCGCCCGCCGCCAGCGCTGGATCCGGCCGTGGTCACCGGATCTCAGCACGTCGGGCACCGACCAGTCCCGGAACCGGGCTGGGCGGGTGTAGTGGGGATACTCGAGCAGCCCGTCGCCGAACGACTCGTCACCGGCGCTGTGCTCGTTGCCCATCACGCCCGGAACCAGCCGCCCCACCGCCTCGAGCACGGCCATGGCCGCCACCTCTCCCCCACCCAGCACGAAGTCGCCCAGGCTGAGCTCACCGTCGCACAGGTGCTCGCGGATGCGGTGGTCGACGCCTTCGTAGCGGCCGCACAGCAGTGAGAACCCCCCCGATTCCGACAGCTCTCGAGCGACCGGCTGGTCGAACGTCCGGCCGGCCGGTCCCAGCAGGTAGAGCGGCCGCGGTGGGTCGGTCTGCTCGACGGCCCCGAAGGCGGGTTCGGCCATGAGCACCATGCCCGCCCCACCGCCGAACGGCGCATCATCGACGGAACGATGCGGATCGGAGGCCGCGCTGCGCAGGTCGTGGATGCGGATGTCCAGCAACCCCTCCGCGGTGGCCCTGCCCAGCAGGCTGCGGCGGGCGAAGTCGCCGACCATGTCGGGGAAGATGGTGAACACGTCGATGCGCATGACCCGTGCAGGTTGCCAGCCGTGGCGCATGCGGGTCGATTGTCGGCGGACAACCGGAATCGCTCGCTGGCGGCCAATGGCAGCCGCGCGTAGCCGGCCATCTCGCTACTGAGCGTGAGCATCGGCGGCGCGCATGCATGCGGTACGCAGCAAGGCGTCTCGACGGCCTCCACGCGGTTCGGCGACGCTGCGTCCGGCGTGACCATCCCACGGAGCCGGCGTGTCGGTGGTCGTTGCCCCCGATGGTCAATGCATGTAATATGCATGCATGCCGAACGTGCAAGTAAGAGATGTTCCGGAAGACGTTCACGAGGCACTGGTTCGACGGGCTGAACAGGCGGGCCAGTCACTACAGCAGTTCCTCGCCGCGCAGCTCGGCGTGATCGCGGCCACGCCGACGACGCAGGACATCCTCGATCGGATCGAGCGCCGCCCGAAGGGAGAGTTGTCGGCAGCGGCCACGATCGCGGCGCTCGACGCAGAACGTGCTCGTCGTTGATGCATCGATCCTCGTGCCGGTCGTGGCCGACGGGGGGGACGACGGACGGCTGTTCCGCCAACGGCTCCGCGGCGAGACCATCGTCGGGCCAGATCTGCTGCGCCTCGAGGTCGTATCGGTTCTGCGACGGCATACCACCAATGGCGGCCTGACCCGAGAACAGGCCGACGCCGCCGTCAACGACCTGTTGGCGTTCCCGATCACCGTGTACGCGAGCGCCCCGCTCCTCAGCCGGGTCTGGGAGTTGCGCCACAACGTGAGCGCCTACGACGGTTGCTACGTCGCGCTCGCCGAGGCCGTCGAATGCGCACTGCTGACCGCCGACCGAATGCTCGCCAACGCACCAGGCGTCCGATGCGTGGTCGAGGTGTTGTAGTCCGGGACCCGGCGTTTGATGGCAGGTCGGAGAATCCAGTGGCTCGGTGCAGCCGCACGGTCGTATCTTTCGGTTCGTGCGCTTCACCTTCGTCAGCTCCGGTCTGATGATGCGGCCCCCGATGGGGCCGGTTTCGCGCACGTACTTGTAGCGATCCGCATGGCCTCGGGAACACCGAGGCCGATCACGTGACGGACTCGCCGGTGCTCTCCGAGGCCCAGACCTTGGAGAACACCTGTGACGACCAACTTCCTGACGGTGGCGATCCCATATGTGAACGCCGACCCGCACCTCGGCTACGCGTACGAACTCGTCCTGGCTGACATTCACGCCCGGGCAAGCCGACTCGATGGTACCGCTACCCGCTTCTTGGGCGGCACGGATGACTACTCCCTCAAGAACGTCCTCGCCGCCGAGGATGCGGGCGTCCCGGTCCGCACGTTCGTCGATGCCCATGCACGCCGCTTCGAGAGTCTCCGCGGCCCGCTCGATCTCAGCTTCGACGACTTCATTCGGACCAGCGCCGACGCGCGTCACATACCGGCCGTTCATCGGCTGTGGGCTGCCGCAGCTGCGAACGGGGACCTGTACAAGCAGCTCTACGCCGGCGACTACTGCGTGGGTTGCGAGCGGTTCTACACGCCCGACGAACTCGACGACGGCCGGTGTCCCGAGCACCTCCGGCCCGTCGAACACGTCGAGGAGGAGAACTGGTTCTTCAGGCTCTCCCGCTACGAGGAGCAGCTGATCGACCTCATCGAGACAGACACGCTGCACATCTCACCAGCCCCGTTCCGCAACGAAGTGCTCGCCTTCCTGCGATCTGGGCTTGAGGACATCAGCGTCTCCCGGTCGAACGAACGGGCCCGTGGATGGGGCGTCCCAGTCCCCGACGACCCGTCACAGGTCATCTACGTCTGGTTCGACGCGCTCACGAACTACATCAGCTCTCTCGACTACGGCGACCCGGCCAGTGAGAACTACCGGCGCTGGTGGGTGGAGTCCGACGAACGCTGTCACGTGATCGGCAAGGGCATCCTCCGATTCCACGCCGTCTACTGGCCGGCGTTCCTGCTGGCCGCCGGCGAACCGCTCCCCACCCACATCCGCGTCCACCCGTACCTCACGCTCCGACAGCTGAAGCTCTCGAAGTCGACAGGCACGAGCGTCGATCCCCGGCACGTGACCGAGACCTACGGGACTGATGTCTTGCGATGGTGGTTCTGCCGAGACGTCGCGGAGAACGCCGACACCGACTTCACCATCGAGCGTCTCCTCAACAGGGCCAACGAAGACCTCGCCGGTGGTGTCGGCAACGTCATCAGCCGGATCGTGAGCCTCCTCCACCGACACCGAGGCGGCACGCCTCCGGTTCCCGGCACGGCTCCCCTGGAAGCATTGGCCGATCTCCCCGCACGAACGCTCCAGCTCATCGGCTCGTTCGAGCTTCGCCAAGCCGCCCAAGCCATCGTCGACGCAGTCGGAGTCCTCAACCAGAACCTGGAAGAGACGACACCGTGGAGCCTCGCCAAAGACCCCGCCGCCGGCAACGAACTCGACCGCATTCTGTCCACTCAGCTCGCGACCGCACGGGTCATCGCCGAAGCACTCGCCCCGATCACCCCCGAGCTCTCTGATCGGGCCCGGAGGCAACTGACGGCGGAGCCGGTCCTCCCGCCGCAGGAGCCTCTCATCGCTCGCCTCGAACTCGACCAGGCGCCATCCGAGGAAGGCAGCGCCCCATGACCAGTTCGCATGTCCGCCAAGTGCCGGTCGATGATGCGAGTCGCCGGTGTCCCCGAACCGCGTCGCGGTGCGCGATCCTCGGGGCGGTGATTGTCGTCGTCGAAGGGCCGAGCGCGGGAGGCAAGACCACGTGGTGCCAGCGCCATGCGCCCGGGTTCGTGCCGGAGCCCGGGCGATGGCCGATGGAGCAGATCATCCGCTACCAGATCAATCTCCCCGGCGCGTGTTGTGGCACCTGCCCGCACCTGGACTCGACGAGGTCGATCTCACCGTCGGAGCACGCCCCGACCGTTCGAGTCCGGAGCAGTTCGACGAGCTCCTCGCAATGGTTGATCCACCGTGATCGGTGTCCCCTACCGCGCGTTCATATCGACGATGGGACTTGACCCCGAGGTGCCTTTGGAGGCGTACGCCCATTAGCGCGTGTCCCAGAAGACCCCATTGGTCGCCGAGAGGCACCGTCCGCCACCCCCGCCAACCACGGAGCGTGCTGGCCACGGCTCCGGCCCTGTTGGCCGCCAGCGCGCGATTCCTACTGGCCGCTGACAGTCGATCAGGAGTGCAATGATACGCGGCGTGGCTGGGGCGGTGATCGAGACGGAGGGTCTCCGCAAGGAGTACCGCCGGTGGCGCGGCGGACCCATCGTCGCCGTCGACGACATCAGCTTGTCCGTCCCCGAAGGAGGGGTGTTCGGGTTCCTCGGGCCCAACGGGTCGGGCAAGACCACCACGATCAGGGTGCTGCTGGGGCTCGCCGGGGCCACCTCGGGTGCGGCGCGCCTGCTCGGGGGCGCGGTTCCCGGCGACCTCGCCGATCGTCTTCCCCGCGTCGGCGCGCTGGTGGAGAGCCCGGCGTTGTTCGGCGGGTTCTCCGCCCGTCGCAACCTCGCGATCCAGGCCACGATCGCCGGCATCAGCAGTGCCCGCGTCGACGAGGTGCTCGACCGGGTGGGACTGGCTGATCGGGCCGACGACCGGGTGAAGGAGTACTCGCTGGGCATGAAGCAGCGTGCAGCCATCGCCGGCGCCCTGATGACCGATCCCGAGCTGCTCATCCTCGACGAGCCCGCCAACGGGTTGGACCCGGCGGGCATCCGCGAGATCCGGGACCTGATCATCTCGCTGGGGGCCGAGGGCCGCACCGTGTTCGTGTCCAGCCACCAGCTTGCCGAGGTGCAACAGATGTGCGATCGGGTGGCGATCCTCAACCGGGGTCGTTGCATCCACACCGGCCCGGTGCGCGACCTCACCGCCAACATCGGCGGTGCCGCCGCCATCCTGGTGACGGTGCCCGACCCCGCGGCCGCCCGATCGGTGCTCGAGAACGCTGGGTTCGCCGCCACGGATGCGACGACGCGGGGCCAACTCCGAGTCCACTGTCCCCACGACCGGGCCGCCGACGTGAACCGCATCCTGGCCGGTGCCGGCCAGTGGGCCAGCGAGCTCCGGCCCGACGAGACCACCCTCGAGGACGCCTTTCTCCGGCTGGTGAGCGAACCCGCCGACAGCGACGCCGACGCCGACGCCGAGACAGCGGGTCCGGCGGGGGTGGCGGCGCCATGACGGCGCCGCTCGGCCCTGGTCCCCCACGCCTCGTCGACCTGGTGCGGGCGGAGGTGCTGCGGGCCCTGACCAGGCGGGCGGTGCGGGTGCTGCTGGCCATCGCCCTGATCGGCACCGTCGCCTTCTCGATCATCACGTTCCTGGTGGCCGATGAGGTCGACGAGGTCGAAGGTCGGCGCGCCGGGCCCGGGATCCCGGCCCGCGTCGTCGACCTGTGGCCCGACCCGGCGGTGACTGAGCCCAATGTGGGCCAGGCCGACGAGGATGTCGACGCCATCTTGGTCCCCGCGATGATCTTCCTCTTCCTCGGCGCGCTCATCGGGGGAGCCACCGTCGCCGGAGCCGAGTGGGAGAGCCGGTCGATCGAGACCACCCTGCTACGAGAACCACGCCGGGCCCGTGTCGTTCTGACCAAGCTGGCGGTCAGCGGGGCGCTGGCCGCCGTCATCGGAGTTGGGTTGCTGCTGGCCTGGTCGGCCGCCTGGCTGCCCACGCCGGTCGTCAAGGGCGACACGGCTGGAGTCGACGCACCGTGGCTCCGGTCGTGGTTCGCAGCGTTGGTCCGCGCCGGCATGCTCGCTGGTGGGTGTGCGGTGGTGGCCGGGGCGATCGCCACCATCGCGCGACGGACCGTGGCCGCCTTCGTGACCGTGTTCGCCGTGATCTCGATCGGCGAGCCGATCGTGAGGGGCCTCCGTCCGTCGTGGCAGGAGTGGATGATCCTCGAGAACCTCGGAAACGTGATGCTGGCCGGTGCCGAGAACATCATGGAGCGGTCGACGCTCGGATCCTTCGCCACCCTCACGCTCTACCTCGCCGCGGTGGTGGCTGTCGCGGTCGTCTCCACGACCCGCCGAGACATCGTCTGAGCCGTCGCGGTCGCTCAGGGGTCGAACAAGCCCTCAGGAGGATCGATGACGATGGTGCCGTCGGGTCGACGGTCCACGGTGAAGGTGAGCGGTACGAGCGCGCCCCCTTCGAGCTCCAGCAGATCAGATGCCGGGTTGGCCAACACCGATGTCACCCGGCCGCAGTCCTCGCCCGACACCGTCATCACCGGCGCGCCGATGAGGTCGTGCACCCACCAGTCGTCGCCGTCGGGATCGTCGAACGCCTCGGCGAGGAGCACGGTCCCTCCCAGCCGCTCAGCCGCCTCGCGGACATCGACGCCGTCGAAGCGCACGATCCACCGCTTGGGGTCGGCTCTGACGTCGACCATCAGGAGGGTCTCGCCGTGGCGTGGGCCGCCGGACGCTACGAACGCCGCTCCCTCCCGGAAGCGGCGTTCGGGCACGTTGGTGATGGCGTGCACCGCAACCGCGCCACGGATCCCGTGGGCTCGGCCGATGCGACCCACCTCGACGAGCAAGGGCTCAGTCGAGGAACTCGACCTCGGACTCGGCGCCTTCCTTGGCGGCCGCGGCACGGACGACGGCGCGGATGGCTTGCGCGGTGCGACCGCGGCGGCCGATGACCCGGCCGACGTCGTCGGAAGCAACCGTGACGTCGAAGCGAACGCTGTCGCCGTAGCGGTCTTCGTCGATCGACACCTCGTCGGGGTCGTCGACGATCTCGCTGACCACGTACTCGAGGACACGGAGGGCTACTCCGTCGGCAGCCCCGTCGTCGCCGTCACGGCCGTCGTCGTCGAGGCGGTCGTCGTCGTCGAACTCGTCGCTCACGTCGTCGCTCACTGGGTGCCTCCCTTGAACTCGGCCCAGGCGCCCGAGATCTCGAGCAGCTTCTTGACCCGCTCCGACGGCTGGGCACCCTGGCGAAGCCACTTCACGGCCTTCTCGTTGTCGATCTCGAGCGCGGACGGTTCGAGCCGCGGGTTGTAGGTGCCAACGATCTCGATGAACCGCCCGTCACGGGGACTGGCGGTGTCGGTGGCCACGACCCGGTAGGTCGGCTGCTTCTTCTTCCCCACTCGGGTGAGGCGGAGCTTGACGGACACTGTTTCCTTCTCTCTGTGTTTCGGTAGATCTAGCGATCGAGGCCGGGGAGGCCGGGGAGGCCCGGCAGGCTGGGGAGGTCAGGGCCCGTCGGCGACGGGGCGTTGCCGCCCTTGGGGGTGACGCGGCCGCCCTTCTTCCTCTTGCCCTTCGTACCCTTCTTGTTGCGGCGGGCGCCGCCGGAGGCCGCACCGGCCATGCGGCCCATGCGCTTCATCATCTTGGACATCTCGGCGAACTGCTTCAACAGCAGGTTCACCTCACCGACCGTCACACCCGATCCGGTGGCGATGCGCTTGCGGCGTGACCCATCGATGATCTCCGGTTGGCGCCGTTCCCGCAAGGTCATCGAACGGATGATGGCCTCGATGCGGCCGATCTCAGAGTCCTCTACTTCGACGTTGCGCAGCTCCTTGGGCAACCCCGGGAGCATCCCGACGAGATTGCCGATGGGCCCCATCTTCTTGACCTGCTGCATCTGATCGAGGAAGTCCTCGAGCGTGAACCTGCCCTCCAACAGAGCTTGTTCGGCGGCCTTGGCCTGGTCCTCGTCGAAGACGTCCTCGGCCTTCTCGATGAGCGTCATGACGTCGCCCATGCCCAGGATTCGCCCGGCGAGACGGTCGGGGTGGAACAGATCGAAGTCGTCGATCTTCTCGCCGGTGGAGGCGAAGGCGATGGGCCGGCCGATGACCTCCTTCACGCTGAGCGCGGCGCCGCCCCGAGCGTCTCCGTCGAGCTTGGAGAGGATGACGCCGTCGATGGCAAGAGTCTGGTGGAAGGCCGAGGCGACGTTCACCGCCTCCTGGCCGGTCATGGCATCGACCACCAGGAACGTGTAGTGCGGGCTGGTCTCCTGGGAGATCCGGCGCACCTGCTCCATGAGCTCGGTGTCGATCTGGAGACGACCGGCGGTGTCGACGATGACCACGTCGCGACCGAGGTCTCGGGCCTTGCGGACGCCCCCGCGGGCGACGTCGACGGGGTCGGTCTGCTCGCTGAACACCGGAACGCCCACCTGCTGGCCGAGCACCCTGAGCTGCTCGACGGCGGCAGGCCGCTGGAGGTCGGCGCCGACGAGCAGCGGGTTCCGGCCCTGGCTCTTGAACCAGTGGGCAAGCTTGGCCGTAGCGGTGGTCTTGCCGGAGCCCTGGAGGCCGGCCATGAGCACCACGGTGGGAGGCTGGCCTGCGTAGCTGATCTTGAGCGCTTCGCCGCCGAGGGTGTCGATCAGCGCCTGGTGCACGATCTTGACCACCTGCTGGCCCGGGCTGAGCGCCCCCGACACCTCTTGGCCGACGATGTCGCCGCGGATTCGGGCGATCATGGTCTTGACGACACCCAGGTTGACGTCGGCCTCGAGCAGGGCGAGGCGGATCTCGCGGAGGGCGTCGTCGACGTCGGCGTCGCTCAGGCGCCCCCGGCCCCTCAGGCGCGTGAAGATGCCGTCGAAACGGTCGGAGAGGGCCTCGAACATGGGGCGCTCAGACTAACGGCGCGAGGTCCGCCGTGATAAGTCGTCGCCGTGGCCCGCGCCGGAAGCCAGGATCAGTCGGTGCGAGTGGGCTCGGCCGCCAGTGGTGCTGTCGTCGATCCGTTGGGGGACGCGGCGAAGCGATCGGTCACCGGCGGTACGGCGGCAACATCTCCGTACAGCCCGGCATCGGCGAGCCACCGCTCGATCTTCCGGCGCATCTCGGCGCCCGGCACGGGGGCGATGAGGAGGCCGATGCCGATGCCCAGACCCAGGATGGCTAGGCGCCCGAAGCCCACGAACCGGGCGGTCCTATAGCCCGCCTTGGTGGTGCCCCACGCCACCTTCGGCGGCAGCAGCAGGAGGCGGAACGGGAGCAGCACGATCATCGGAGCTGAAGACTACCGCCTCAACCTGGGGGGTCGAACAAGGCGTCGACGAACTCGGCCGGGTCGAACGCCACCAGGTCGTCGGCGTCCTCGCCGAGGCCCACCAGCTTGACCGGGATGCCCAGCGTCGTCTCGATGGCCAGCGTGATCCCACCCTTGGGGGTGCCGTCGAGCTTGGTCAGCACGATGCCGGTCACGTCGGTGGCCTGCGTGAACTCCTTGGCCTGCACCAAGCCGTTCTGGCCGGTGGCGGCGTCGAGCACCAGGAGGACCTCGGTCACGTGCCCGGGCTCCTTGTCGGCCACCCGCCGGACCTTGGCCAGCTCGTCCATCAGGTTCGACTTGGTGTGGAGCCGTCCGGCCGTGTCGGCGAGCACCAGGTCCAGACCGCGGTTGTGGGCGGCCGAGATGGCGTCGTAGATGACCGCCGCCGGATCGCCGCCCTCGCGCCCCGACACCACCTCGGCCCCGGTGCGGTCGGCCCACATCGTGAGCTGCTCGGCGGCGGCGGCACGGAACGTGTCGCCGGCGGCCATCATCGTTGTCCGCCCCTCCGATCGCTGGTGGTGGGCGACCTTGCCGATGCTCGTCGTCTTGCCCACGCCGTTCACTCCGACGAAGAGCCACACCGTCTGCTTGGAGGGGTCGTCGCTGAACCGCAGGGTGCGGTCGCCGACGTCGAGGGCCTCCACCAGATCGGCCTTGAGCGCGGCCACCAGCTCGGCGCTCTCAGTGATCCCGTGCGCCTCAGCCCGCTGCCGGAGACGCCCGATGAGCTGGGTGCTCGTCTCGACACCCACGTCGGCTCGGATCAACGCCTCGGTGAGCTCCTCCCAGGTCTCGTTGTCGACGCTGCGCGACAGCACGGACGACAGGTAGCCACCGACGAGCTGGCGGGCCTTGCCGATGCGGCCCCGGAACCGGGGCGTGACAGGCGTGAGCGGCGTGACCGGCGCGGTTGCGGTGAGCGCCTCGGTGTCCTCGACCTCGATGGCGCTGTCGCGCTTGATCGGGGGCGATTCGAGGTCGAGGCCGCCAGAGGACCGGCGGGACCGCCGGACGCCGACGAGACCGACGACGAGCACAACCAGGACCACGACGACCAGCAGCACAGGATCCATCGCCAACAAGTCCTAGTCTCCGGCGCGTCGAGGCGTCAGGCCGGCTCCACGCGGGTCAGCCCGAGAGCTTCTCGGTCACGATCTTGGTGGAGCCGCCGGCAGCCATGGTCACGCCATAGAGCTGGTCGGCAGCCTCCATGGTGCGCTTCTGGTGGCTGACGATCACCAGCTGGGCTTCGCGACGGAACTCGTCGATGAGATCCAGGAACCGCGACAGGTTCACATCGTCGAGGGCTGCCTCCACCTCGTCGAGCACGTAGAAGGGCGACGGTCGTGACCGGAAGACGGCGAACAGGTAGGCCATGGCGGTGAGCGATCGTTCGCCACCGGAAAGCAGCGACAGCTGCTTGACGTTCTTGCCGGCCGGTTTGGCCTCGATCTCGACGCCGGACTCCAACAGGTTGTCGGGCTCGGTGAGCCGGATCCGACCCCGCCCGCCGGGGAACAGCGTCTGGAACAGGGTCTCGAAGTTGTCGGCCACGTCGGCGAACGCCGCCGCGAAGACCTCGACGATCTCGCCATCGACCTTGCGGATGATCTTGTTGAGATCTCGACGGGTGGCCTTCACGTCGTCGAGCTGAGAGTCCAGGAACTCATGGCGCTCGGTGAGCTCATCGAACTCCTGGAGGGCGAGGGGGTTGATCGGACCCATGATCTTCAGCTCGCGCTCTAGCTCGCGAACCCGGGCCCGGGGAGTGACGCCGTCGTCGAGCTCAGGGCATAGGGCGGCGATCGCCACCTCCGGCTCGACGTCGAGATCGCCCCGAAGCGCCTCGATGAGGTTCTCGAGCCGAACCCGAGCCTCGGCGCCGTCGAGCTCGATGCGGCGCTCGCGCTCGCGCAGCTCCTCCAGCGAGCGTTCGGTGGTGGCCCGGTCCCGGCGCAAGGTGTCGAGCCGATCGGCTACGGCGCGCACAGCATCGCTGTGATGGCGCCGTCGCTCACGCAGGCCCTCGAGGTGGCCCTCGACGGTAGCCAGGCGATCGTTGACCATCGCCACCAGCCGGTCGACGACGCCGAGCTGGTGATCGATCCGCTGGCGACGATCACCGGCGGCCTCGGCCTCCTCGCGGTGGGCGTCGAGACGCTCAGCCACCTCGGCGTGTCGCTGTTGGAGGAAGCCCCGCCGATCATCGATGCCGGCCCGGCGAACCTCCACCTCCGCGCTTGCCACGCCCACCTGGCGTGCCTGCTCCTCGATGTGGTCGTGAGCCCGGCGGCGAGCGGCGGCGGCTTCCGATGCCGCTTCCTCTTCGCCCTCGAGCACCTCCAGCTCGGCCGCCAGCTGGTCGGCCACAGCCCGCTCACCGCGGAGCCGGTGGGCGATCTCGTCGAGGTGGCTGTGAAGGGCCCCGGCCTCGGTGGCACGTCCCCGACGTTCCGACTCGACCTCGCCGAGCGCCTCGGCCACCGCGTTGCGCCGCTCGTCGTGCTGGTCGAGCGCCTGCTCGGCGGCATCACGCTGGGCGATGGCGAGCCGCACCGACTCAGCGGCCTCGACCTCTGCGGCGGTGGCCAGCGCCAGCTCGGCTTCCGTCTGGTCGAGGCGATGGCGTGCCTCGACCAGGGCCGCCCCCGTGGCTCCACTCCCGCCCGAACCCACGCGCCAACCGCTCGGACCGAAGCGATCGCCCTGGGGCGTGACGATGACGAGGTCGGGGTGAGCCAGGGCCAGGTCGCACGCCGCCGTCCAGCCACCGTCGACTACGACGCAGCCGCCGAGGAGCGCATCGAGCAGCGATCCGACGTCAGGCCGGGACGATGTCACGTGGTGGCGCAGGTGCTCGCCGGCTCGGGGGAGCGTGGGGGCCGGAGGAGCACCCACGCCCAGCGCGAGCACCGCCCCAGCCCACTCACCGCTGGCCAGATGGTGAAGAGCGCGCCGGGCGACGTCCCGATCGGAGACCACGACGGCGCGGACGGCCTCGCCCAGCGCCGCCTCCAAGGCCACCTCATAGCCCTCGTCGACGGCGACGAGGTCTGCCAGGGTGCCCAGGACCCCGGCGAGGTCTTCGAGCCGGCTGGCCCCCGCCGCGGTGCGGGCGTCGATGAGCGCCATCTCCAGGGCCTCGGTGCGAGCGGTCCAACGCTCCTGGTCGGCCGACTGGGCCCGACGACGATCGCCGGCGGCTGCGGCTCGCGCCTCGGCGTCGCGCACGTGCTGGTTGGCGATGTCGAGGGCGTCCGACACGGCCGACTCGGCCGCTTCGGCTTCGGCAAGGGCGGCCCGGTGACGCTCGGCCTCGCCAGTCAGCTCGCCGATGCGGGTCTCGAGCTCGCTGAGTCGCCGGCGGCGTTGCTCGGCATCGCGCTCGGTGGTCTCGATGCCGGTGCGGAGAGCGCCCAGTCGACCTCTCACCTCGGCCGCCCGGCCGGCGGGACGAACCTCGGCGTCGCCGTGATCGGCCGCGAACCTCTCCCTGAGCTCGCCCAGGTGGGCCCGCGCCGCCCCGAGCACCTCGATGTCGGGAGCCAGCGCCAGAGCCGCCAGCTCCACGTCCGCCAGCTCGGCCTCCAGGCGCGCCGCCTCGGCCTCCATCGAGGCCACGACGTCTCGGCTCAACAGCGATGAGCGGTCCTTCAGCAGGCCGCGACGACGCTCGGCGAGGAGGGCAACCAGGCCGAGGGCCTTCTCGCGCAGCGACTCGCCCGAGACCAGGTCGTCGCCGGTGTCGTCGGCGCCGAGGGAGCCGAGCTGGGCTTCGGCAGCCAACACGTCGGTGTCGAGCTCGGCCAGCCGCTCGCGCACCCCCTTGTCGTCGGTGGCGATGATCGCTCGCTCCGACTCGAAGGCGCTGAGCTTGGCCCGGCCGGCCTCGATCTCACGACCGGCGAGGTGCAACCGGAGGGCGTTGAGCTCGGCGACCAGGTCGCCGTGGCGGCGCGCTGCGTCAGCCTGCCGCTCGAGGGGACGGAGCTGGCGTCGAACCTCGCGCACGAGATCGGCGAGGCGGGTCAGGTTCGCCTCGGTGGAGGTCAGCCGTCGCTCGGCCTTCTCCTTGCGCTTGCGAAACTTCAGGACTCCCGCCGCCTCCTCGATGATCATGCGACGCTCGGTGGAACGGGCCTTGAGCACGTCGTCGAGCTGACCCTGGCTGACGATCACGTGTTGGGTTCGGCCGATGCCGCTGTCAGAGAGCAGCTCGGTGATGTCGAGCAGGCGGCACGGAACGCCGTTGAGCGCGTACTCGCTCTCACCGTTGCGAAAGAGGGTGCGCCGGATCATGACCTCGGTGAGCTCGACCGGCAGCTGACCGTCAGCGTTGTCGAGCACCAGGGTCACCTCGGCGCGGCCGAGCGCTGGGCGTTCGGTGGTGCCGGCGAAGATGACGTCGTCCATCTTCCCCGACCGCACGACGGATGGCCCCTGCGCCCCCAGCACCCAGGCGAGCGAGTCGACGATGTTGGACTTTCCCGACCCGTTCGGCCCGACCACTACGTTCACGCCGCCCAGCAGATCGATGGTGGCAGGCTCGGCGAAGGACTTGAAGCCCTTCAGCGTCAGGGACCGAAGGTGCACGTCAGCTCCCGTGGGATCGGATGGTCGTCAGATCTGGCACTGCTGGCAGAAGTAGGTGGACCGGTTCGACACCCGAGCCTTCACGATGGGGGTGCGGCAGCGGCGGCATGCTTCCCCGTCGCGGGCGTAGACCCGATGGTGCTCCTGGAACTCGCCGGGCTGACCGGCGATGTCGAGATAGCCGCCATCGGCCAGCGTGGATCCTCGGTACTTGATGGCGTCGTGGAGGATCTCGACCACTGCTCGATACAGCCGCCGGATCTCCTGGGTGGTGAGCGAGTCACTGGTGCGGTCGTGGCGCAGCCCTGCCTCGAAGAGGATCTCGTCGCTGTAGATGTTGCCGATCCCGGCCAAGAACTTCTGGTCCATCAGCATCGGCTTCAGCTTCACGCGCCTCGACATCAGCATGTCGGCGAAGGTCTGCCAGGCGATGGGCTCATCGACGGGATCGAGGCCGAGCTCCGCGAGCTCGGGAGCGATCTCTCCAAGGTCCTCGGCCGCCACCGCGAACACCTCGCCGAACGTACGGGGGTCGATGAAACGAAGGTTCCCGCCCTGGGTGAAGTTGATGATGATGTGGGTGTGCTTGGGGACCTCGTCCTTGTTGGCGGCCCGTCGCAGCTGCCCGCTCATCCCCAGGTGGATGACGACGACGTTGCCGTTGTCGAGGGTGATGAGCAGGTACTTGCCCCGGCGGGCCGCCCCCTTCACCTTCGCCCCCTCGAGCATCGCCGCGAAGTGCTTCTTGTTCGGGTGCCGCTTCAGCGGCTTCATCGACTTGACGTCGACGGAGCGGATCTTGCGGCCACCGATGTCCTTGTCGAGTCCTCGTCGGATCGTCTCCACTTCAGGGAGCTCAGGCATGGCTGTGACTCGTTTCCTCATCGCGCTCGGCCGGAACCTCACGCATCTCGGTCCACGCGGCTCGGGCCGCCTGCTGTTCGGCCTGCTTCTTCGATCGACCTGTGCCACGTCCGACGATCTCGTCGGCCACCTCCACGATGGCGTGGAACACCTTGGCGTGATCGGGACCGGAATCGGTGACGACGTAGATGGGAACCGCGTCGTAGGCCTGGGCCGCGACCTCCTGGAGGCGGGTCTTGTAGTCCTGCCCTCCGGGTCCCTGCGCGGCGGCGGCGATGCGTTCGGCGAGGAGATCGAGGACCAGCTCGCTGGCCGGTTCCCACCCGCCGTCGAGGTACACCGCTCCCAGCACCGCTTCGAGGGCATCGGCGAGGATCGACGGCTTCTCGGTTCCACCCGATGCCGTCTCGCCCTTGCCCAGGCGCACGAACGAGCCGAGATCGAGCTCCAGCGCCACCTCCGAGAGGGCATCGGCTGAGACCACGCTGGCTCGCACCTTGGCCAGCTCACCCTCGGGAAGGTCGGGGTAGGTGTCGTAGATGTAGTCGGTGACGATCAGCCCGAGTACGGCATCACCGAGGAACTCCAACCGCTCGTTGGAGTCCTGGCCGGGGTGCTCGGCACACCAGGAGCGGTGGGAGAGCGCGAGCTCGAGAAGATCGCGGTCGGAGAACTCGTGGCCGATGCGCTGGGCGAGGTCGGCATCGGTCACCCGGAGGCGCCCAACCGGCCCACGACGTAGTCGACGGCGTCCTTGACGGTCACGAGATCCTCGAGGTCCTCGTCGTCGATCGTGAACCCGACCGTGCGTTCGCCCAGCTCCTCCTCGAGGGCTTCGACCAGCTCGATCAGGGCCAGGGAATCGGCCTGGAGGTCCTCGGTGAAGCTGGCCGCTTCGCTGATGGTGGAGGGCTCGATCTCGAGGATCTCGCTCAGCCGCTCACGGATGATGCCGAGAACCTCGTCGGGTCCGATGGCCCCGCCCTCCACATGCGTCTCTGCGGGCACGTCTGCGTTCCTTCGTGTCTCGATGGTCGGCGGGAATGCCGCTTGATCAGGTGCATCGTAGCGAGATCCCCCTGTCGCCCGTGTTGCACGCGCTACGTGGTGAACTCGCTACACAGCGGGGCGGATGGCTCGGGCGATGGCGCCGGGGAAGTCGCGAGCGGCGAGGTCGGCGCCGACCCGAACGGCGTTGACGATGGCGGTGGCCGACGACGAGCCGTGGGAGATGACGCAGACTCCGTCCACCCCGACAAGCCCCGCGCCCCCCGTCGTGTCCGGATCGAGCTCGGTGGCCAGCGGGGCCAGCAAGGGCAGAAGCTGTTCGGCGGCGGCACGGGCCTCGTCGGTGGAGCCGAACACCTCGAACAACTTGGAGACGATGAACGTGAGGGCACCTTCGAGGGTCTTGAGGGCGACGTTCCCGACGAATCCGTCACACACGACCACATCGGCCGCATCGGACAGCAGGTCACGCCCTTCGACGTTGCCGATGAAGCTGCCGCCGCACCCCGCGTTCCAGGACCCGTCCGCGAACAACGGGCGGGTCTCCTTCACCAGCGCGTTGCCCTTCGTGTCCTCCTCGCCGATCGACAGGAGCGCCACCCGGGGTTCGCCGATGCCGAGCCGCTCGCGGGCGTAGACCACACCCATCTGGGCGAACTGCACCAGCCAGTCGGGTTGGGCATCAGCGTTGGCGCCGCTGTCGACCAGCACCGTGGGCGTACCACCGGGAACGGGTACGGGCGTGGCGATCGCGGGACGGGCCACACCTTTGGTCCGACCCATTCGGAACAGGGCGGATGCCATGGCGGCTCCGGTGTTGCCCGCCGACACCATGGCGCAGGCCTTGCCGTCACGCACCGCCTCCGCCGCCCGCACCAGCGAGGAGTCCTTCTTCTTGCGCACGGCCATCGCCGGGTCGTCGTGCATCTCGATGACCTCCGACGCCGGAATCACATCGAGGCCCCCGCAGTCGACGCGCTCAGCAAGATCGGCGGGTCCGACCAGCACCACGTTGACACCCAGCTCGGAGCGGGCACTGACGGCGCCGGCGACGATCTGATCGGGGGCGTTGTCACCACCCATGGCGTCGACGGCGACCGGGAGGTCGGGAGCCCCGCTCACCCCGTTGGTAGTCAGGGGCGCGGCCCTCATCTCAGTCGACGTCGACGGCCTGGCGACCCTTGTACCAACCGCAGTGAGGGCAGACGGTGTGGGGCATCTTGACCTGCGCGCAGTGTGGGCAGACCGAGCGAGCCGGCGGTACGAGCTTGGTGTTGGCGCTACGACGGGTCCGGGTGCGGGCCTTCGACGTGCGCTTCTTGGGGACAGCCATCTCGATCTCCAACGGCGGGGATGCCGGTCACGGCAATGCGGAGGGAGGAGTGTACGACAGCACCGTCGACAGTGGCGAGGCGACAGAGTGGCGAGGCGACAGTGGCGATGCCGCCATCGCTCACTCGGTGTCGTCCTCGAAGGTCAGCTCCGACAGCACATCCCAGCGATGGTCGGTGGCCGTGAGGTCGCAATCACACGTGGCCTCGTTGCGGTCGATGCCACACTGCGGGCAGATCCCGGCGCAGTCGACACGACAGAGCGGCGCCGACGGGAGGTTGAGCATCACCGCCTCCCGCACCGCCGGCTCGAGGTCGACCTCGTCGCCGTCGATGGGGTAGGTCTCGCCTTCGGTGGCGTCGACCTCGAACAGCTCGGTGACCGACACGTCGAGCTCGCCTCCCACCGGCATGACGCAACGCCGGCACAGCCCTGACCAGCTGGCACCGATGCGGCCCGAGAGGGTGAGCCCGTCGCGAACAGCATCGAGGACGAGGTCGACGGTCAGCTCAGGCCCGGCCACGACTTCGGCGGCGGCGAGGCGGAGCCCGGGAAGGGACACGGCCCCGGCGACGGGGCGGCGCTCCCCGGTGTGACCCAGCAGGCCGACCACGTCGACCCGCAGGGGACCGGCGCCAGTCACGACTCGGGGCCGGCGTCCTGATCGAAGACGGCGGGGAAGTCGGGCTCATCAGGCACAACGCGGAGGTGAGCGCTGTCGAGCGGCGAGGAGACACCAAGCTTCTCCCGCCCGCCGCGGACGGTGTTGATCGTGCGCTCGAGGACGACTTCGAACCCGGCCAGCTTCTGGTCGCAGTAATCCTCCGCCTCGCGCCGGAGCGTGCGGGCCTCCTCCTCAGCCGCCTCGACCACGCGGCGGGCCGTGCGCTTGGCCTCCTGGACCACCTCGGATCGCTGCACCATGCGTTCGGCGTGGGTGCGTGCGGTGTCGAGGATCTCGTCGCCCTCCCGCCGGACCTTGTCGAGGTACTCCTCGCGCTCGCGCAGCATCCACCGAGCGTGGCGCAGCTCCTCGGGGAGCCGCTCGAGCGCCACCTCGAGGAGCTCGACGACGTCGTCGCGGTTGACCATGACACTGGACGACAGCGGCATGGGTCGGGCAGTTCCGATGAGGTCACGGACGCGTTCGAGCAGCTGCTCGGCCTCGCCGATGGCCGGCGCCATCGGCTGGTCGAGGGCTTCGAGCTCGAGCTCGTCGTTGCTCATGGTTCGGCCACGGTACCGGCCCCGAAGGGTCCGTCGGCGAAGCGCTCCTTGAGCCGGGTCGCCACAGCGGGGGGAACCATCTCGGCCACGTCGGCCCCGAAGCGGGCGACCTCGCGCACGAGCTTGGATGCAAGGAACGAGGTCTGTGGTCCGGCCGGGATGAACAGGGTGTCGATTCCCCCGACGGCCCGGTTCATCTGGGCCTGGGCCATCTCGTACTCGAAGTCGGAGATGGTGCGGAGACCCTTGACGATGGCGGTGACGCCCTGGTCACGGCAGTAGTCGACGAGCAGACCCTTGAAGTGGCCGATGCGGATGTTGGACAGGTGTGAGAGCGCTTCGAGGATCATCGCCTCACGCTCCTCGAGGGTGAACAGCGCGGTGTCCTTCTGGGGGTTGCGAATGGCCGCCACCAGCACCTCGTCGAAGTGAACCGACGCCCGTTCGATGATCTCGATGTGACCGTTGTGGATCGGGTCGAAAGACCCCGGTACCAGGGCGACGCCCACGTCGCTCACCGTCCTCGTCGTGCGTCCGACAGGTCTCGCGGCTCGACACAGCGCGCGATGGTCACCACCGTACTTCGATACGACCGTGACCGGAGAAGTTCCCAGCGCTCCCCCATCTCGACCCCCCTGGCGCTCTCGATCACGACCAGGTCGGTGTCGAGGGCGGCGAGGACCGGTCCCCACCCGTCGAAGTCGTAGGGAGCATCAGCGAGGGCCAGGTCGACGGGGCCCACCCGATCGATCGTTGCCGAGGCTGAGGCGTCGGCCTCCAGCACGGTGGCCCGGTCGGCGAAGGCGGTGGTGTCGAGGTTCTGCCTGAGAGCCCGGAGGGCACCGCGGTCTCGCTCAACGAAGGTGCAGTGGCGGGCGCCGCGACTCAGCGCCTCGATGCCCAGCGCGCCGGTGCCGGCGAACAGGTCGACCACTCGCAGACCTTCCACGCCACCCAGGCTGAACAGCGAGTTGAACGTGGCCTCCCGGACGCGGTCGCTCGTGGGCCGAGTGGACGTACCCGGTGGGCTCACCAAGCGACGCCCCTTCGCCGACCCGGCCACGACCCGCATGGGGCGGCAGGATAGGGGGCAGGGGATCAGCCCTTCAGGAGCCAGTCACGCTCCTCCTCAGGGATGAACACCGCAAGCTCCCGCTCGAGCAGCGGATGATGGCGAAGAGCGCGGTCGTCGTCCACCAACGAGAAGGCCAGCTGGCGGGCGGTGACGATCATCTCCCTGTCCTTGCGCAGCGACGCCAGCTTCAGGTCGGAACGACCCTTCTGCATGGAACCGAAGATCGTTCCCTCGCCACGGAGGTCGAGGTCGGTCTCGGCGAGCACGAAGCCGTTGATCTCGCGTTCGAAGGCCGACAGCCGCTCCTCGCCCACCTCCGACGTGGGCTCGCCGATGAGGTAGCAGTGACTGTCATGGGCGCCTCGCCCAACCCGACCTCGGAGCTGGTGGAGCTGGGCCAGCCCGAAGCGGTCGGCGTCGAGGATGACCATGACCGTGGCGTTGGGCACGTCGACGCCGACCTCGATCACCGTGGTCGACACCAACACGTGCGTGACGCCGGACCGGAAGCGGTTCATGACTGCCTCCTTCTCCCCGCTCTTCATCCGGCCGTGGAGCAGCTCGACGCGCAGGCCGGCCAGCTCGGTGTGAGACAAGCGCTCGTAGACCTCGGTTGCCGCCGCCGCCTCGAGCTTGTCGCTCTCCTCGATGAGCGGGCACACCACGTAGCACTGGCGACCGTGGGCCACCTCGGTTCGCAGCCGGTCCCACACGCCGGCCTCGGCGTCGGGAGTGCGGGCCCAGATCGTCGTGATCGGTCGCCGGCCTGGAGGCAGCTCGGCGATCGTCGAGGTGTCGAGGTCGCCATAGACGGTCATCGCAGCCGATCGAGGGATGGGGGTGGCGGTCATCACCAGCACGTCGGGGACCGTCCCGTCGGACCGCTTCTCTCGCAGCGTGGCGCGCTGCTCGACTCCGAACCGGTGCTGCTCGTCGATGATGACGACGCCGAGCGAGCGGAACTCCACCTTCTCCTCAAGCAGGGCGTGGGTGCCGATGAGCAGATCGATCTCGCCTGAGGCGAGCGCTGCGTGGAGCTTGGTCCGGGCCGAAGCCGTGGTGCGGTTGGTGAGCAGCCCGACCCGCACCGGCCGTTCGTCGAACAGGGTGCCGTCGTCGTCGGCGGGAATGGTCAGACCATCGAGCAGCTCGGTGATGGCCAGATGGTGCTGTTCGGCCAGGACCTCGGTGGGGACCATGATCGCCGCCTGCTGGCCGCCGCCGATGGCGGCCAGGCAGGCCAACACCGCCACCACCGTCTTCCCCGAGCCCACGTCGCCCTGGAGGAGCCGGTGCATCGGTATGGGTTGGCGGAGGTCGTCGAAGATCTCGTCGATCACGCTCCGCTGGTCGGCGGTGAGATCGAATGGCAACCGGTCGCCGAAGCGGGCGACGAGGGGCCCGTCGGGCCGGTGCTCGATGCCCGCCGCGGTCCGCACCAGCGCCCGGCGGCGGAGCGCCAGCGCCAGCTGCACCCGGAGCAGCTCCTCGAACGCCAGTCGCTTGCGGGCCCGAGCGATGTCACCCCAATCCTTTGGATCGTGATAGCGGGCGAAGGCCTCTCCCCGTTCCATCAGCCCCAGGTCCCGGCGCACGCCATCTGGCAGCGGCTCGGCGAATCCGCGGACCGATGCCCGTCGCAGCACCTGGGCCACGAGCTCGGCGATGTCTCGTGTAGAGATGGAGGTGTCGCTCTTCACCGACTGGCGGTAGACGGGCACGATCTTGTTGACCTGGTCGCCGACCAGATCGACAAGCGGGTTGGTGAGCTGGCGGGCCCCGCGGAACTCGGTGACCTTGCCGCTGACGTGCAGCTCCATGCCGGGCTGGAGCCGGCGGGCTCGCCACGGTTGGTTGAAGAAGACGAGCTGGATGTTGCCGGTCCCGTCTCCGGCGGTCACGATCACCCGCTTCTTGCCCCGGTTGCGTGACGGCGGCGAGTCGACCCGCTTGACCGTCAGCAGCAGGGTGATGAGCCCCTCGTCGTCGGGCCGAGCGTCCCGCACCGTCACCATGCGGGTGCGGTCGATGTGGCGATGGGGGTAGTAGGTGAGCAGGTCGAGGAGGGTGTGGATGCCCAGACCGGCGAGCCCGGCCTCGAGCCGCTGCGCCCCCTCGAGCCGCTGGACCGACTCGGACGCGAACCAGTCGAGACCCAGCGGCTCCACCTGATCAGCCGGCATCAGGCGACGAGCTACTCGACGGCGAACAGGTACGGGTAGTGCGGCTGGTTGCCGGCAACGACTTCGATCTCGACATCGGGACGATGCCCGCCCAACCAGTCCTTGATGCGCCGTATGACGTTCTCGTCAGCGTCGGCACCGGCGACGCACAACACCCACCCGTGCTCGTCGGTGATGAGCACGTCGAGCAGGCCGATGACCGCGCTCCCGGCGTCCCCAGCGATCGAGGCGATGCCAGCCGGACCGAGGCCGATCCAGTCGCCTTCCGCCACCTCGCCGACCGGGCTCCCGCTGTCGCGCACGGCCATGGTCACCTCGCCACAGACGACCTCGGCCACGGAGTCCCGCATGCGCTCGAGGTTGGCGTCGAGGTCGGACTCGGGGTCGCGGTGCTCGGCGGCGATGAGGCCCTCCTGCACCGACCGGGTGGGAAGGACCACCACCCGCTTATCGGTCAGCGCGTCCACCTGCTCGGCCGCGGCCACGATGTTCGTGTTGTTGGGAAGGATGATCACCTCGGGCGCGTTGACCCGCTCGACCGCCTCGGTGAGCATGCCGACCGACGGGTTCATGGTC
>Ga0214471_10000871_pt1 | contig 24419 bp, 23 predicted proteins | sample RVTome_5_FD_207665 | JGI IMG/M metagenome (GOLD analysis project Ga0214471, IMG submission 207665) | Soil microbial communities from uranium-contaminated site in the Upper Colorado River Basin, Wyoming, United States - RVT142D155 | ecosystem: Environmental > Terrestrial > Soil > Contaminated >... | reverse complement strand
GGCCTGCTCGATCTCAAGTCCGGTCAACGCGTGCTCGACGCCTGTGCCGCGCCCGGCGGCAAGGCCGCCCACATCCTCGAGACCTGCCCAGGCCTCGCCAAGCTGGTCGCGGTCGACCGGGATCGAGAGCGCTTGCTGTCGGTGCTCGAAGCCTTCCAGCGTCTCGGGCTCGAAGCCTCCACCCTGCACGCTGACGCCGCGCAGCCGATCGACTGGTGGGACGGCGAGCCGTTCGACCGCATCCTGGTGGATGCCCCGTGCAGCGGGCTCGGGGTCATTCGGCGTCACCCGGACATCAAGGTCTTGCGGCGCGCCGCCGACATTGACGAGCTCGCCGCGCAGCAATCGAGGCTCCTGGCCGCGCTGTGGCCGTTGCTCGCTCCGGGGGGGCGGTTGGTTTACGCCACCTGCACGCTGACGAAGCGCGAGAATCACGAGCAGATTCGGCGCTTTCTCGACGACACCCGGGATGCGGTGAAATTCACGCCCCTCGCCGAGCCCGGTCGCCAGATCTTTCCTGGAGAAGCTAATATGGACGGCTTCTATTATGCTTCCCTCGACAAGAATCGATCACGTAGGCGTTCGTGAACCCCTGGGCCAACAGCGACATACCGCCTAACCGCCCAATCAGAGGTGTGTCGAGCGCCGTCGCCGTGCTGTGTCTGCTGGTGCTCTGGGTCTCGGCCGCGGCCGGCCAGGAGGCGGACCCGGGTCGTTTCGAGGTGCTGTCCGCGGCCGTGGAGCTCAAGGACGGCGTCTACTATCTGGACGCCTGGCTCGAGTATCGGCTCTCGTCGGAGGCGCGGGAAGCGCTGGAAGCCGGAGTCCCGCTGACGATAGAGATCGTGGTCGAGTTTCTCCTGAATCGGCGGTTCTGGTTCGACGACACCCAAGCCGGGCTCAGACAGGCGTATCAGCTGCAGTTTCACGCGCTGAGCCAGCGCTATCTGGTGCTGAATCGAAACACCGGTGAGCAAACTTCATTTGCCAACCTCTTCTCGGCGCTGAATTTCTTGGGAAGGGTCACGGAGCTGCCGCTGATCGATGCGACGCTGCTGGACCCTGAAGAGCGTTACGACATTCGCGTCCGCACGGTGCTGAGCACCGAGGATTTTCCGGGCCCTCTGCAATTGCTGACCTTCTGGCGCCGGGATTGGACGCTGCGCAGTGAGTGGTACACATGGTCGTTGGACGAATAAAGCGGGCGGCCTATACCGTCGTGCTGATATTCGGCACGCTGCTGTGGCTGTCCGTGCTGCTGCTGTTCTCGCAGGTGGCGCAGAACTCCGAGGAGTTCGCGAGATTGCAGCCTTGGATTCTGCTGATCAACATCGCCGGCATCGCCGTGTTGCTGCTGCTCATCATCGGCAGTCTCGTGCGTTTGATTCGCGACTACCGCCAGCACGTCCCCGGGTCGCGGCTGAAAGCGCGAATGATGGTGTTGCTCGTCGTTCTGACCGTCACGCCGCTCTTGATCGTATACACCTTCGCCGTGCAGTTCATCAATCGGGGCATCGATAGCTGGTTCGATCTGGACGTCGAGCAGGGCCTGAGCGATGCGCTCGACTTGAGCCGGATGGCCATGGATTTACAGCAACTCGAGCACTTGAACGAGCTACAGGTCATGGCACGACGTTTGGATCGCGTCGAGGCTCCCAATCTGGTGTCGCAGCTCGCCGAGCTGCTGCGATTCAGTGGTGCGCTGGAGCTCACGATCTTCGGTTCGAACAATGCGATTCTCGCGACGGTCTCGCAGAATACCGAGGCGGTTACCGTGCCGCGCTATCCGAGCGAGGAGCTCGTGTTTCAACTTCGCCAAGGCGACTCGCAAGGCGCCTGTTGCGTTAGTCTGGAGCCGCAGCCTCAAGGCGGCTTCGAGATACTGGCGGCCGTGCCGTTGACCTCGGCGGCTGTCGGTGGCGAGCTCAGAATCTTCCAGGCGAGATTCGGCGTCGACCCGCGCCTCAACAACCTCGCCGACCGGGTCGAGGCGAGTGTCGATCAATACGGCGAGCTCGCCTATTTGCGAACCGCCCTGAAGTACAGCTTCACGCTGACCCTGAGCCTGGTGCTGCTGATCACGATGCTCGCGGCCGTCTACGGCGCGTTTTTCTCCGCGCGGCGGTTGGTGGTGCCGATACAGCAGCTCATGGCGGGCACGCGGGCGGTGGCCCGAGGAGATTTCGAGACGCGGCTGCCGCTGCCGGCGCGCGACGAGATTGGTTTCTTGGTCAACTCCTTCAACGACATGACGCAGCGTCTGTCGAGGGCAAGGGAGGAAACCAGGGAAAGTCAGCAGCAGGTGGAGAGTGAACGCAGAAAGCTCGAGGTGATCCTCGCACGCTTGTCTACCGGCGTCGTCTCGCTCGAGACCGACATGCGGATTCGGACGGCCAATCAGGCCGCCGGAGCCATCCTCGGGCTGGATTTGGGCACGCATCTCGGTGAGCCCCTTACCGATCTGGCCGCATCGCGGCCGCTGCTGTCGCAATTCCTCGCGGTCGCGCGTGCGCATCTGGAACGCGGCGACCATGAGTGGCGCGAGCAGATCGTCCTGCGCGGCGAGATCGGCAGGCGAGTTCTGATGTGCGCTTGCACCGCCCTGTCGAGCGAGGAGGACAACCCGGACGGCTACGTGATCGTTTTCGACGACATCACGGCCTTGCTGCAAGCGCAGCGGGACGCGGCCTGGGGTGAGGTGGCTCGCCGCTTGGCGCATGAGATCAAGAATCCGCTTACGCCGATACAGCTTTCTGCGGAGCGTCTGCGGCGACGTTATCTCGGGGAGGACCTCGCCGATCCCGAGCTGCTGGACCGTGCAACATACACGATTATCCAGCAAGTCGAAGCGATGAAGGAGATGGTCAACGCTTTCAGCGAGTACGCGCGCACGCCGGACATGGAACTCAGCCAATTCGATCTCAACGAGCTCATCCGCGAGGTCGCCGAGCTCTATCGGCACCGCGACCTGCCGCTGTCCTTGACTCTGGATCTGGATTCGGCCTTGCCGCTGGTCAACGCTGACGCGGGCCGCATGCGGCAGGTGTTCCACAACCTGATCCGCAACGCCTTGGAGGCCATGGAGCATCAGCCGGATGAGCACTTGGAGATCTCGACGCGTTTTCGCTGCTCCGGTGAGCTCGAAGGCGTCGAGGTTACGGTGTCCGACAACGGACCGGGCTTCGCGGCCGAGATCGTCGATCAGATTTTTGACCCCTACGTCACGAGCAAGCCCAAGGGCACGGGACTGGGCCTCGCGATCGTGAAAAAGCTCGTGGAAGAGCACGGCGGCCAGATCAGGGCGCACAATGGCGAGCGAGGGGGCGCCGTCATCAGTATACTGTTACCGATTTCAGGGGAGGCGGGCGACACGGCGTCCACGGGCTCGCGTCGTCCGGACAAGCGGAGGCAGCACGCGTGAAGAATGCGCGAATTCTGATTGTCGACGACGAAGCCAACATCCGGACCCTTCTCGAGGAGATCCTCACTGAGGAGGGTTACTCGGTTACGACGGCGGAGAATGCCGCCACGGCTCGGCGGGCGTATGCGGGCCAGGGGTATGACCTCATACTCCTTGATATATGGATGCCGGATACCGACGGCATCACCTTGCTTCGGGAATGGTCCGGCGCCGGCGCACTGGTACCGGTCGTCATGATGTCGGGCCACGGCACGGTCGACACGGCGGTGGAAGCGACCCGCCTCGGAGCCGTCGACTTCATGGAGAAGCCGGTCTCGCTGGCGAAGCTGCTGCGAACCGTCCAGAAGGCACTGTCCCAGAGGCAGTACGCGGAGCAGCGGCGCAGCCTATTGCCGCCGATGGTCGCGCCCGTCGGAAAAAGCGAGACTATGCGCACCTTGCGTGACCAGGTCACGAAAATCGCGCATCACGACGTGCATACGCTGTTCACGGGCGAGCCCGGCAGCGGTCGCGAAGCGTTCGCTCGCTTCCTCGCGAGCTTGAGCAGCCGCTCCACGGAGCCGTTCATCGAAGTCACCGGTAGCTCCCTGGATGCGGAGGACGGCCGCCGACGTCTATTCGGTCGGCCCGGCGAGCCCGGCGCCTTGGAGCAGGCGCAGGGCGGCACTCTATTCATCAATGAATTGGCCGACGTTTCGCCCGAGATTCAGCAATCGCTGTTGAGCGTGCTCGAGGAAGGCCATTTCCACGACAACAGCGCCAACCTCGAGCTGCCCTTGAACGTGCGCATTCTGAGCAGCGGGCCGCCCGGCTTCGAGCAGGACGCCCAGGAATTCAGGCGGGCGCTGCTGTCGCACCTGAGCATCGTCGTGATTCGCGTGCCGCCGCTCAGAGAATATGCCGAAGACGTTCCTGAGCTGTTGCGCTACTACGTGGATATGCTCGTCGACGCAGAGGGATTGCCGTTCCGGCGTTTCAGCGTCGCGGCGCAGAACCGCCTGCGCAACTATCCATGGCCCGGCAATATCGGTGAGCTGAAGAACATCGTCAGCAGACTCCTGATGCTCGGCACCGAGGAAGAAATCTCCTTGCCCGAAGTCGAGGCCGAGCTCTCCACGGAAGCGCCGCAGACGGACCTGCTGGTGCAGCAGGATCTTCTAGCGATGCCGCTGCGCGAGGCCAGGGAGCATTTCGAACGCGCCTATCTGCAACAGCAATTGTTGCTTTGCGGCGGCAAGGTCGGACAGCTCGCCAAGCGCGTCGGCATGGAGCGGACCCACCTGTATCGGAAGCTCCGGTCGTTGGGCGTGGACTTTCGTCAGGTCATGGCCGAGGACTGAGCTCCCCAGGTTCGTCCTCCGGGACGAACGCGCCGTCGTCGGCGAAGTCGAACTGGGCCGTCCCGAAGGTAGCCTCGGTCAGCCGCCGAATCAGCGAATAGACCCGTTGCTCGGGATCCCAGACCGGGCCGTCTGGACGCGTCTGCCGCGCTGAATGAATTCTGCCGCTCGCTATACGACCGTCCCGATGCAGGTTGGCGACCAGAAGCGGCGCCAACCCGGCTTCGCCGTTGACGCTGACGCCGAAGTGAGTCGCAAAATTGCCGAGGCTGTAGGCGATCAGTCGGTCTCTATAGATTTCCATCGCGCGCGGCACGTGGGGGCCGTGGCCGATGACGAGGTCTGCCCCGGCGTCGATGACCTCTCGGGCGAAGCGCACCACCTCGCCACGCGTTTCGCCGTAGTAGAACTCCTCCTCGAACGGAAGCTCCAGAGCCGCCGGGCCCTCGGCGCCGCCGTGAAACGAGACCAGAACGATGTCGTGGGTGCTTGCGAGCTGCGCGACCTGCTCGACGGCGACGGGAATATCGTTCAGCAGATATGACTCGAGGGTCGGCGAGAAGGCGATGAATGCGACGCGCAAGTCCTGGTGCAGCCAGCTTGCGATATCTCCGCGTCTCCCGGAATGGCGCAGACCGTAGGAATCGAGCACGGCCATCGTTGCCGTGCGGCCTTCCTCGCCGAAATCCCGGGCGTGGTTGTTGGCCAGGCTCAGCACGTCGAAACCCGCGTCGCGCAAATGACCCGCGTAGTGCGACGGGGAACGAAACAGAAAACAAGCCTGAGGATTGGTGCAGGTTTTTTGAGGCTCTCCGCCCTCCATGATCACGCCTTCGAGATTGCCGATAGCGATATCCGCGGCTTGCAGCACCGGCGCCACCGCGCCGAGAAAATCCGCGCCGTCGCGGGGCGGCAGCCGGTCGTCCGGATAGTTGCTGCCGAGCATGATGTCACCGGTGGCAGCAATGCTGACGAACGGCGCTTGTGCGTTCGCCGTCGTCTGAACGAGTCCCGCTAGGGCGAGGAGCAGAGCCGGCTTGCTTGACATCATTGGCTCAGTTGGGAATCTTGATCAGCAGAACCTCGATCTCGGCGTTCCAGAGCCGGCGGCGAATCGTATTGAGCTCGGCCAAATCACCGGTCGGGCCGATGCGCACCCGGTGGTAGAGGTCGTCGTCGATGGCGATGCGCTGAATTCGCGACTCAATTCCAAGCAACGCGAGAGTCGCTTGCATGCGGTCGGCATCGGCGACTTCCCTGAAGGAACCGGCTTGCAAGACGTAGTCGCCGGGCGTGGCGACGGCGGTCGCGCTGCGGTCGGGGCGGACATTGTTCTCGACCTCCGGGATGACGACCTCGAATTTCGGCAGCATCTCGTAAAAGTCGAAGCGCGTCACCGGATGGGGCTCCGCCGCGACGGTGTCGGTCGCGGCGCGCTCGACAGTCTGCGTTTCGGGTCTCGCAGGAACGGCCGTGGTGTGCTGTTCAATCAGCGGCGAATTGCCGTTGCGGCCGCTGACGTAGACGGCGGCCGCAACGACCAGTCCGAGCGACAAGCCGAACAGCATCCAGGCCCAACCCGGCGCGTCATGACTGCGTTTGCGGCTTCCCGAGTGCTTCTTCGAGGTCATCGCGAGGCTCACATGCTCTCGGGGGCGCGGACGCCGACTAGCGTCAGCCCGTTGTGGATGACCTGCCGGGCAGCCAGCGCCAGGGTGACTCGAGCGTCACGAAGCTCGTCGTCATCGACGAGCACGCGATGGGCGTTGTAGCTGGCATGAAAGGCCGCGGCGGTTTCGCGCAGATAGTGGACCACGTGCTGGGGCGCGCGATTCACGGCCGCGAGATGCACGATCTCCGGATAGCGGCTCAACGCCACCATGAGGGTGTGCTCCTCCGGTGCCGTCAAGCGCGAAAGGCGGCTACGCTCTGGACCTGAGTACTCGAGCCCGGCGTCGGCCATGCGCTTCAGCATGCTCGCAACCCTTGCGTGCGCATATTGCACATAGTAAACGGGATTGTCGTTCGATTGGGACTTCGCAAGCTCGAGATCGAAGTCCAAGTGCTGGTCGTTCGATCTGGACACATAGAAGAATCGCGCGGCATCGTTGCCGACTTCGGCGCGCAGTTGCCGCAGCGTCACGTATTCGCCGGAGCGAGTCGACATCTGTGCCCTTTGCTCGCCTCGGTAGAGGGTGACGAACTGCACCAGACGAACCTCCAGACAATCACGGCTCTCTCCCATGGCTTCGAGCCCGGCCCGGACTCGCGCGACGTAGCCGTGGTGATCGGCGCCGAGGACGTCGAGCAGGTGCGTGAAGCCACGCTCGCGTTTCTCGAAGTGATACGCAATGTCGGATGCGAAGTAGGTCGTTACGCCGTTTTCCCGCCTGACGACGCGATCTTTCTCGTCGCCGAAGTCGCTCGCGCGAAACCAGGTGGCGCCGTCCTTCGAGTAGAGCATGCCATTGCCTCGAAGGACTTCCAGGGCGCGCTCCACGGCGCCGCTATCGGCGAGGCTGCGCTCGGAGTACCAATTCTGCGGCGCGACTCCAAATTCCGAGAGGTCGTTCTTGATGTCAGCAAGCACGTTGTCGAGGGCCGCGTCCAGGAAGATGCGAAAGCCGCTCTCGCCGATCATGATCTTGATCTGTGCGATGATGCGGTCGAGCCGCTGTTCCTTGTCCAGATCGCTCCCCGCAAGCAAGGGCCGCAGCGTATCGAGGTCGGCGAAGAGCGAATCTGCTTGGCCCCGCCGCAGATGCGCGGCAATGTCTGCGACATAGTCTCCCTGATAGCAATTGGCGGGGAAGGGCAGGCTCGCGTCGAACTGCTGGGCGTAACGCAGCCACACGCTCGCGGCCAATATCTCCATCTGGCGGCCGGCATCGTTGACATAGTATTCCTCATGCACCTCATGGCTGGTGGCACGCAATAGGCTCGCCAAGGAGGCTCCATAGGCCGCATGGCGGCCGTGGCCGACATGCAGCGGCCCGGTCGGATTCGCGGATACGTACTCGACGATGATGCGCTGACCGGCGCCGAGCTCCGAGCAGCCATAGCTCGGACCGTCTTCGATGATGGCCAGGAGCTCCTGCTCATAAGCGCCGGGCGAGAGCCGCAGATTGATGAAGCCGGGCCCGGCCACCTCGGCGCGCTCGATCAGCGGGGACGCCGGCAGCGCCGCGATCAGCTCCTCGGCGAGCTCGCGCGGTCGGCGGGCCAGGGGTTTGGCGAGTCGCAGCGCGACGTTGCTGGTGAAATCTCCGTGACGGGGATCGCGGGTGCGCTCGAGCTGCGGCTCCAGATCCCCCGGTTGCACGGGACCATGATCCGCGGTCACATGGGCAAGGGCTTCTCTGAGCAAATAATCGAGTTGGGCGCGCAATGTATTCGCAAGCCTTACAGTGAGTGCGCGATTCTACCCGAACGCCTCCAACGGGCGTCAGATCTCCGCCGGATCGACGTCGATGGACCAGCGGACTCGGCGCGATTCCGGCCAGCTTCGTAGCTGCGGCAACAGATCGCGGGCGAGGTCGTGCAGCGATGGGCGCTGACGGCACTGCATCAGCACTTGAGCGCGAAAGTTACCGCCGCGTCGCTCGGGGCTCGCCGGCGCCGGGCCGAGCACGCCGACCGTGGCGTCGCGCGCACGGGCGGCTTCGACGACCCGGCCCAGAAACTCGTAAACCCGGTCGCGTCGTGTCGCCTGAGCGCTCCATAGCATCAGATGACTGAACGGCGGCCAATTCGCTTCCCGCCGCTGCTCCTGCATGAGGTCGAGCACGCGGCGGTAGTCGTGTTGCCGCAGGCATTCGAACAACGGGTGGGTCGGATAGTGCGTTTGAACCAGCACCTCGCCGGGCCGCTCGGCCCGGCCGGCCCGGCCGGAGACCTGAAAAATGGTCTGGGCGAGCCGCTCGTCGCAGCGGAAATCCGTGCCGAACAACCCCTGATCGGCATTGAGCACGCCGACCAGCGTGACATTCGGAAAATCGTGGCCCTTGGTCAGCATCTGCGTGCCTACGAGAATTCGGATCTCGCCGCGCTCGACGTCCTCCAGGACGCCTGCCAATGACCCTTTTCTAGCGGTCGCGTCTCGATCCAGCCGCGCGATTCGCGCGTCAGGAAACAAGGCGCGAAGCTCGTCGCTGACGCGCTGCGTGCCGGCGCCGACGGCGACGCGCTCGCTGCCGCACTGTTCGCATCTCCAAACCAGGGGGCGCTCGGCGCCGCAGTGATGGCAACGCAGGCGTCCTCCGGTTGAGTGGATCGTCATGCGCGAATCGCAGCGCCGGCAATCCTCAGTCGCGCGGCAATTCGGACAGAACAACACCGGCGCAAACCCGCGACGGTTGAGAAACAGCATGATTTGATTGCCCGCGCCCAAATGCCGCTCGATCGACTCGAGCAACGGCGTCGACAGCCCGTTGCGAGCTGCGTGACGGCTGAGATCGATGATGCGCAAGCTGGGATCGCCGGCGGAGCCGATCCGCTTCGGCAGCTCGAGCAGGCGATAGCGGCCGGTCTGCGCATTGTGGAAACTCTCCAGAGACGGCGTAGCCGAGCCGAGCACGATCGGCAGGCCGAGTTGCTTGGCACGATAGACGGCGACGTCCCTGGCCGAGTAGCGGAACCCCTCTTGCTGCTTATATGAGAGATCGTGCTCCTCGTCGACGATGATGAGCCCCGGCTCGCGGAGCGGCGCGAGCACCGCGGAACGCGTGCCGACGATCAGCCCCGCGCGCCCCGAGCGACAGTCCTGCCAGGCGCGGAGCCGCTGTCGGTCGGTCAAGCCGGAATGCATCAGAGCGAGCCGCGGCCCGAATCGACGCGTCAGCCGACCAACGAGCTGGGGCGTCAGGCTGATTTCCGGAACGAGCAGGAGGCTCTGCCGCCCTCGAGCGAGTTGCTCCTGCACCAGCCGCATGTAGACCTCAGTCTTGCCGCTGCCCGTGACGCCGTGCAGCAGACAAGCTTGATAACCCGCCTTCGCCTCGGCGACCTGACGTAGCACGGCTTGCTGATCCGGCGTCAGCGGCGGCAGCTCCACCGACGCGCCGCGGCGGTCGGCCGACGAGTTCGGGGCGGGACGCTCCGCCTTCGACGCCCAGCCCTTCTCCGCGAGCCGCTCGAGCAATGTCCGCGGCAGCTCAAGCTCGCGCAGCTCCGCTTCCGGCCGATCGCCGGCCTGCTCGAGGATTTCGAGTGCCCGTGCTTGCCGGGGCGCTCGTCGAGCAAGCGTCGCCTTGTCCACGGTTCTGCCTGCGGTGGTCAAGCCCCAGACCGCCTCCGGCGGCGGGAAGGCGCTTGCACCGCGGCGGAGCAGCGACGGCAGAGCCAGGCTCGCGACCTCGCCGAGAGGATGGTGGTAGTACTCGGAGCACCAGCGGAGCGTTTGCAGCAGGCCGGCATCGATCAGCGGCTCCGGGTCGAGGAGCTTCTCGATCTTCTTGAGGCGCTTCGGGTCGACGGCGCCCGCGGGCAGGGTTTCGAGGGCAAGACCCGTATACCTGCGCGCGCCGACCGGCACCCGGACGCGGCAGCCGGCGGCCGGCGCGGGCCCCGGTCCGGGCCAACGATACTCGAGCGGCTCGGGGATCGGCAGCGGCACCGCCACACGCGTAACCGGGTTTTCTTGGGTCATCGTACTTGGCGGCATCGATCGGCGCTGTTTGACATAGTCTTTTGCGGTCGCTGCGCGCGTCGCTGAATCGCCGCGATTCGACCGCGCCGCGCCCGAGAACGACTTGGCCGGGCCGGGTTCGCTTCTCCTGTCAACGATTGGCTTTCGGGGGCGTTATCTTGAGCGATGGCGATAGGATGCGTCGAGTGGAAATGGGCGCGTATGATGACACCGTACTCGTTGGTCGAAGTCACCTAGGACGATGTCGGTCGCGACATTAGCAAGCGGGAGCGGGCGCCTGATCGAGGAAGACCGAGAGCTGGCGCTGGAGCTTCGGTTGGATCGCTTTCTGCGCGAGGTGGAGGCACGAGCCTATCGTATCGCCTCGATGAGCATCGGTGACGCGGATGACGCTCTGGATATCGTGCAGGACGCGATGATCAGCCTCGCTCGACGTTACGCTCGAAGGCCGGCGGACGAATGGCGGCCCTTGTTCTACAGAATTCTGCGCAATCGCGTCCATGACTGGCATCGGCGCCGACGCGTGAGAGACTCAGTGCTCAAGTTTTTCGGCGGCCTTCAAGGCGACGAGCCCGACCCGGTCGCGGATGCGCGCGATCCGACGCCCAGCGATCCGTTCGACCTGCTCACGGGCGAAGGCGCGCTGGCGGCGCTCGAGTCGGGGCTGGCCTCGTTGCCGGCCCGCCAGCGCGAAGCGTTCATGCTCAGGAATTTCGAGGGTCTGAGCGTCGAGCAGACCGCCAAGGCGATGGGCTGCTCCGATGGCAGTGTAAAGACGCATTACTCGCGCGCCGTTCATCGGCTTCAGCGACTACTCGGCGAGCACTATTGATGACGATCAGAGAAACCAAGGATGCAGAGCAGCTCGAACGTCGCGCGAACGCGTTGTTCGAGCGCAGCGTCGCGGAGATCGATGCGACTGAGCGGGCGCGTCTGCGCGAAGCGCGTCGCGAGGCTCTGGCGGAGCTCCGCAGGCCTGTTTTCGCGGCCCCGAGAAACCTCGGTTTCGCGGCCGCCGCCGCCGCCGCCGCGGTGGTATTGCTCGTCATGCTGCAGAGCCCGCAAAGCCCCGCGCCGACGGCGGTCGACGCGCAGTTCGGCACCATGGTCGCGGCGGATCTCGAGCTGCTGCTCGGGGATGAGGAGCTCGACATGCTGGCGGAGCTCGAGTTCTACAGTTGGCTCGACAACCAGGCCTTGGGCGAGGGCACGGAGGAGACTCAGGATGGCGTCGGCTGACGGCAAGTCTTCGCGCCGTTGGGGCTTGCGGCTCATGAGTCTCGCGCTGCTGCAGGTGCTGTCCGCCGCCAGCGAAGGCGCGGAGGAGGCGCCTGACTTGGATTTCCTAGCCTACCTTGGAAGCTGGCAGGGCACGGACGAAGAGTGGTTGGCGGTCGCGCGGTTGGAGACCGAAGGGCAGCAAGGCGACGAGACCCCGGCTGACGCCCGTCGGGAGGCGGATGATGAATAGAAACTTCAACCTGGCGGTTATGGCCGCGGGCCTTTTCGCTTGTGCGCAGCTCGCGGCGGCGCAGGGTCTGCCGTGGGACGAGCTCAGCTCGGCGCAGCAACGCCTGCTCGCCGAGCATGCCGAAACCTGGGGTGAGCTCGATCCCGAGCGACAGCAGCAGATCGCCACCGGAGCCGAGCGGTGGTTGCAGATGAGCCCGAGCGAGCGCGAGCAGGCGATGAGCCGGTTCGAGCGCTGGGCGGCCTTGGACGACGATCAGCGGCGGGCAATACGCGAGCGGTATGTCGAATACCGGCGCTTGGACCCCAGCGCTCGCAGCCGAATTCAGAACGCCTATAGGCGCTTCCAGCGCCTGCCGCCGGAGCGGCGCTTGGAGTTGCAGCGCCAGTTCAGAGATCAAAGGCGCGAGCAGCTTCGGCGGTCCCGCGAGCGATAGCCGAAGGCCCGGAGGGCCGACGCGGCGCAGTCGAGCAGGCGGACGAGGCATCGGCCGCGGTCGGCGGGACCGCGCTGGCCGATTTGTTTACAATCGCGCCTGACTTAACGAGGCACTGGCGAGCGGCGTGTACCGCCGGCCCGCGGCACGATAAGAGCGTGCGCCAGATATCCCGATGAATCAGACCGTTACTCGCCGTGGCGAGGAGGTGAAGCCGTATGAGAGTTGCTATTGCCAGGGAGACTTTCCCAGACGAGAGGCGCGTCGCCGCTCCGCCGGAGGTCGCCGCCCAGATCAACAAGCTCGGCTTCGACGTTGCCGTCGAATCGGGCGCCGGGGTCGCAGCGAGCTTCGGCGACGAGGCTTACCGGAACGCCGGCATCGAGGTCGTCGACGATGCCCGCCGCCTCTGGTCCGAAAGCGACATCATCCTAAAGGTGCGCGCGCCGATGACGGGTAGCAACGACGAGCTGAGGCTCCTGCACGAGGGCCAAGTGCTGATTTGCTTCCTGTGGCCGGGACAGAATCCCGAGTTGCTCGAGAAGCTTGCCAAGCTCGGCGTAACCACGCTGGCGATGGACAGCATTCCGCGCATCTCACGCGCGCAAAAGATGGACGCGCTGAGCTCGATGGCAAACATCGCCGGCTACCGCGCCGTGATCGAAGCGGCACAGCACTTCGGTCGTTTCTTTACCGGCCAGATAACGGCGGCCGGCAAGATCCCTCCCGCGAAGGTGCTGATCATCGGCGCCGGCGTCGCGGGGCTCTCCGCCATCGGGGCCGCGCGAAGTCTGGGCGCGATCGTGCGTGCATTCGACACGCGGCCCGAAGTCAAAGAGGAGGTGGAAAGCATGGACGGCGAGTTTCTCGAGCTCGACTTCGAGGAAGAGGGCTCGGGCGAGGGGGGCTACGCCAAGGTCATGAGCGAGGCGTTCATCAAAGCGGAGATGGAGCTTTTCGCTCGGCAAGCCGCCGAGGTCGACATCATCATCACCACGGCGCTGATCCCGGGCAAACCTGCGCCCAAGCTGATCACGGCGGCGATGGTCAAGTCGATGCGGCCCGGCAGCGTCATCGTCGATCTCGCGGCGGAGCAGGGCGGCAACTGCGAGCTGACGGAGCCCCACGAGGTGGTGCGCAAGCATGGTGTCACGCTGATCGGCTACACGGATTTGCCCAGCCGCTTGGCTGCGCAATCGAGCCAGCTCTACGGCACGAACCTGCGGCACCTGCTCAGCGATATGTGCCCGGAGAAGAACGGCGAGCTCGTCGTCGATATGACGGACGAGGTAATTCGCGGCGCGACGGTCGCCAAGGACAAGATGATCACCTGGCCGCCGCCGGCGCCCAAGCTCAGCGCCGCTCCGAAGAAACCCGCGGTGGCAGCGGCGCCGCCGGCGCCGCCCAAGCCAAAGGCGCCGGCCTGGCTTGCACCGCTCCTGACCTTCGGCATTGGCGGTCTCGCCTTGTTGGGGCTGGGCGCCGTCGCACCGGCGTCGTTCATGGCGCACTTCACCGTCTTCGTGCTGGCCTGTTTCGTCGGCTACATGGTGATCTGGAACGTGACCCCCGCTCTGCACACGCCGCTCATGAGCGTGACCAACGCGATCAGCAGCATCATCATCATCGGCGCGGTGTTGCAGATCAGCTCGCCTGAAACCTGGGTCATGTGGATTGCCGGCGTTACGGTGCTGATCACGAGCGTCAATATCGCCGGCGGTTTTGCCGTCACGCGCCGCATGCTGCACATGTTTCAGAGGTAGGAGCGGCAGGTGTCACAAGGAATCGTTACCGTCTCCTATATCGGCGCGACCATTCTGTTCATCCTCGCGCTAGGCGGCCTGAGTCATCCCGAGACGGCCCGTAGGGGAAACCTCTACGGCGTCGCCGGCATGGGCATCGCGTTGCTGGCGACCATCCTCGGGGTCGTTGCTGCGAACTACGGGTTGCTCATCGGCGGCCTGCTCGTCGGCGGCAGCATCGGCTTGATCCTCGCGCGGCGCGTGCAAATGACGCAAATGCCCGAGCTTGTCGCCATTCTCCACAGCCTCGTCGGCCTTGCGGCCGTGCTGGTCGGTTTTGCGAATTTCATGGACCCAACGCATGAGCTCATCGGGGTGGAGCTGACCATCCACGATATCGAGACCTATATCGGCGTCTTGATCGGTGCAGTGACGTTCTCCGGCTCCGTGATCGCATTCGGCAAGCTCAGCGGCAAGCTCAGCGGTAAACCGTTGACCCTGCCTGCGAGACATTGGCTCAATCTCGTGCTCGTCGTGCTGATGATTTGGTTGGCAGGGGAGTTTCTCGAGGGGTCGGTCAACGGCGCAGGCTTGGTGCCGCTTTCGATCATGACCGGGCTCGCGCTGCTGTTGGGCATACATATGGTCATGGCCATCGGCGGCGCGGACATGCCGGTCGTGGTCTCGATGCTGAACAGCTATTCCGGATGGGCGGCGGCCGCCACCGGATTCATGCTGAGCAACGATTTGCTGATCGTCACCGGGGCACTGGTCGGCAGCAGCGGCGCGATTCTGAGCTACATCATGTGCCGTGCGATGAATCGCAGGTTTTTGGCGGTCATCGCCGGCGGATTCGGCACCTCCGGCGGCACGGCTGCGGCGTCGGAGGAACAGGGCGAGGTCGTGTCGATCGATGCGGCCGAAGTTGCGGCGCTGCTGTCGAACGCAAAAGAGGTCATGATCGTTCCCGGCTACGGCATGGCCGTCGCTCAGGCTCAGCACATCGTCTTCGAGATCACGCGCGCGCTGCGCGCGAAGGGCATCAACGTTCGGTTCGGGATCCATCCGGTGGCTGGCCGCATGCCCGGGCACATGAACGTGCTGCTCGCCGAGGCCAGAGTTCCCTACGACATCGTCTTCGAGATGGACGAAATCAACGACGATTTCCCCGAGGTCGACGTCTCGGTGGTCATCGGCGCGAACGACATCGTCAACCCGTCGGCGCAAGAGGAGCCGAACAGTCCCATAGCCGGCATGCCGGTGCTCGAGGTCTGGAAAGGTGAAACGACGATCGTGCTCAAGCGCAGCATGGCGACGGGCTATGCGGGCGTGCAGAACCCGCTCTTTTTCAAGGAGAACACGCGGATGCTGTTCGGCGACGCCCGTGACAGCCTGGACGCCGTGTTGAAGAACCTGTAGCGCCGGGCTCCAGCCATTGCATAATGTCGCCGTCTCGGAGAAACTTGGCCGCGCCGAGTTGATGCCCGGCGGTAGAGCATGGAGCAATATGCCGTAACACAAGAGGTATTGCGCACCGACGTCGCGGGCATGCCTCTGGAGTGGATCGATTACCGCGACGCCGTGCGGCTGTACCATACGGATCAGGTTGCCTACGCCTGCGGCTCGCCGATCTACAAGGTTTTCGGCGGCGTCAATGCGAGAACCGGCACGCGCAGCATCGTCGAGGTCAACTCGATCATTGCAACGCAAGGCGACACGCACGGTCTCGAGCGAAATCGCGACGTTTATTCCCCTCCGTTGAACAACCGCACGTTGTTCAAGCGCGACGGCAACGTCTGCATGTACTGCGCCCAGCAGTTCAGAACATCCGATTTGACACGGGACCACATCACGCCTTTGAGCCTCGGCGGTGGGGACGTGTGGACGAACGTCGTCGCGGCATGCCGGCGCTGTAACAATCACAAAGGCGGCCGGATGCCCGAGAAAGCCGGCATGGAGCTCGTCGCCGTTCCGTTCACGCCGACCTATGCCGAGTACATCTATCTCAAGGGTCGGCGCGTGCTCGCCGATCAAATGGCCTACCTGTTGACGCACTTCCCGCGCACCTCGCCGCTGCACGCGCGCCTCAGCACCGCTATCGGCGATCAGCGACTCGCGACGGCCTAGCCTGATGGGATTCGCAACTCCGCCGCCGGTTCGCTGAGCCAGCGGCTCGCGCGCTCACGGGGACACGCGAGCAGTGAATCGGGAGCGGCAGATTCAAGCCTTGGCGCAAGCGCTCGACGTGCGCATCGATACCGGCGTGGCGACGCCGGTAGGCGGCGGCTCGATTAACCGCTGTTTTCGAATAGCTACCGACGACGGTGTGTTGTTCGCCAAGCTCGGCGAGCCGTCCGATCTTTCCGCATACGAAGCCGAGGCGGCGGGGCTCGCGGCGCTCGGGCGTGCGGCGGCCGTCCGCGTGCCGAAGCTCGTCGCCGTCGGCTCCGAGGACGCGCTGGCGTACCTGGTGTTGGAGTGGATCGATTTTGGTCCCAAAACCGCGATAGCCGAACGCGAGCTCGGTAGGAGACTCGCGGCGCAACATCGCTCGACCGGACCGTATTTCGGCTGGGAGCGCGACAACACCATCGGCGCGACCGCGCAGCTCAACCAGCCTGGCGACGACTGGATCGAGTTCTTTCGGGACCGTCGGCTGTGCCATCAGCTCGAGCTTGCATCCGCGCGCGGTTTGCCGGATCAAGTCTTCAGCGAGGCCAGGCTGTTACTCGACCGGATGCAACGCTTGCTTGCAGACCATCGGCCCGAGGCTTCGCTGCTGCATGGCGACCTCTGGGGCGGCAACTGGGGCGCGGACGATGCCGGGACGCCGTATATCTTCGATCCGGCCGTCTACTTCGGGGATCGCGAAGTCGATCTCGCGATGACGCGTTTGTTCGGTGGCTACGGGGACGCCTTCTACCGCGCCTATGCGGCGGAGTGGCCGCTTGCCGACGGCTGGGAGCCGCGCGTCGACTTATACAATCTCTATCATCTGATCAATCACTTCAATCTATTCGGCTCGGGTTATCTGGGGTCGATCCGCGGCGCGCTCGATTCCCTCATGCCCTATCTCCGCTAGCCGTCGCGCTCCGCGTCCCGCGTTTCGATCAGGTAGAAATAGATCTGATCGGTCAGGCGCAGCGTTATCGCCGGGTGCGCCTTCGGGACGACCGGCGCGCCGGGGCTCGCGTCAAAGCCCTTGGCGCGCAGATACTCGAGCCGCGCATCGATCTGCGTGGTCGTGAAGGTTAAGGCGGGGCGAAACGCCGGAGCCTCGTGGAACCCGAGTGCGGCACCGAGGCAGCCGAGCCGCGACCAGCGATACGGGAGGCTTCCATTGGCCACGGCCTTGAAGCCGAGACTGCCCCAGAATCGCTCCGAGTCCTCGATTTTGCCCGTAGCGAGGCTGAGCTCGAGAAACTCGCCACATATCGATGAGCCTGCGCCGGCGTTTTGGGGAGGCGAGAACGTCCGCGCCTCGACCACTGAGACGAGCTGCTCGCTCGGGTCACGGAAACCGATCTCGTGGAACTCGTTGTCGCCGAGGCGCAGGTATTCGAGCGAGATCTTCTGACGGCGCAGCGCCGGAAGGTGGTTGGCGAGATCAGGCCGGACGAAAATCGGCCGTGTTTCCGCAAGCGGCTGCTCGTGCAAGCCGATGCAGATTCGACCGTCGCTGATGACGGCGTACGGATATGCATAGGCATCGCCGACGCTAACGGCGGCAAACCCCAGACTGAGGAACTGCTCGAGCGTCGCTGCAATTGCCTCGGTGGGCAGACCGAATTCCAGAAATTTCTCCAGCATTCCTAACGGCGTTTCCCGTTTGCGGCGAGGTGCCTGCGCGCCGGCGAATATTCTGGCAGAATTCGCTGCAGATCATTGCTCCGTGTGGTCCTGTCGCGTTTCAGTTCAAGGGAGATTCTGAGATAGGTTCGAGCTCCTTGCGACCGAGGTTGCCGGTGGGCCTCATGGCGCTTGCGGCGCTCGCGACTGCGGTTTCCGGCATCGCGCCCTTCGATCGCTTGACCTGGTGGCTCGAAGTCGCGCCGGTCCTGCTCGGCCTGGTGATTCTGGCCGCGACCTATAGGCGCTTCCCCTTGACCTCGCTCGTTTACTGGTTGCTGTTCGCGCATGCTTTGCTGCTGATCGTGGGCGGACACTACACTTATGCCAGGGTGCCGGTCGGCTTCGCCGTGCAGGAGCTGCTCGAACTCTCCCGCAATCCCTACGACCGCTTCGGTCATCTCGCTCAGGGCTTCGTCCCTGCGATGCTCGCTCGCGAGATCTTCCTGCGCCGGTCGCCGCTCCGACGGGGCGGCTGGTTGTTTCTGGTCGTCACCAGCGTTTGTCTCGCCTTCAGCGCTCTGTTCGAGCTCTTCGAGTGGTGGATTGCGGTGCTGGCCGGGGACGGGAGCGTCGACTATCTCGCGCTGCAAGGCGACCCCTGGGATACGCAATGGGATATGTTCGCCGCGCTCATCGGGGCCGTCACCGCGCAGTTTGCGCTCGGCGGCCTGCATGATCGCGCCCTGGCCCCGCTCGATGCAGAAGGCTCGAAGCCGTGATAGAGGTCTTGGCCGGCATCCTCGCGCCGGTCTTTCTCATCACAGGTCTCGGCTTCGTCTGGACGAAGCTCGGGCTGCCCGTGGAGCGTGTCGTGATCACGCGCCTGGTGATGAACGTGGCGACGCCCTGCTTGATCATAGACAGCGTCGCGAATCTCGGCTTGCCGCTCGGCGATTTCGTGACGATCTTGATCGGCGCGCTGCTGCTCTTGGCCGGCTGCGCGCTAGGCGGCGCGCTGATTCTCGGAATTTTTCGGTTGCCACAGCGGTCGTTTCTGCCGGCATTGGTGTTCGGCAACGCCGGCAATATCGGTTTGCCCTTGAGCTATTTCGCTTTGGGCGATGACGGTCTCGGGCTTTCCTCCGGCATCTTGCTGACGGCCGTGGTGCTTCAGTTCACGCTTGCGCCGGCGTTGCAGGGGCAGGCGCCGGCGCTCAGGACGCTGTTGAGCACGCCGGTCGTCTACGCGTCGGCGCTCGGCGTGACTCTGCTTGCCACGGATGGCGGCCTGCCGTTTTGGCTCGCGGCCAGCGTGGAGCTATTGGCCGACGTCGCGATTCCGCTGTCGCTGTTGACGCTCGGGTTCGCTTTGGCGGAGTTCAGGATCCAGCGGGTGCCGCTGGCCGTCGGTTTGGGCTTGGGCAGGATTGCGCTGGGTTTCACGCTCGCCTTGGTCGTGAGCGCGCTTCTCGGTCTCGACGGTGTCGCGCGCAGCGTGCTGGTGCTGCACGGCGCCATGCCCACGGCGATCGTTTGCTATCTGCTCGCCGATCGCTACGGGCGCCATCCGGAGGACGTCGCGGGGATCGTGCTCGTGTCGACTCTGGCTGCGGCCCTGCTGATGCCTCTGCTGGTATCGTACGCGTTGTGGCTCAACGGGACGCTGCCGACTTGAGCAGTCAGCGGACGTCGCGGCCGCTGATCAAGCTCTCGAGCGATGGCGCCGGGTGATCGGGACCCATGCGGCCCTCCTTGAGGCGCCGCATGTAGTCGTGATAAGCGCGCATCGCCTGCGTGCCGAACAGCCACATGATCGGGATGTTCGCGAACAGCATGACGCCGGTGCCGACTCCCGTCAGATTGTCGAGCTGCGCGTCGGATTCGATCAATCCCCAGGTCGCCACGAGGATCAGCGCGCAGAACACGAGCTTGTAGCCCAGCACCTGCCGCTCGCCGAAGAGGTAGATCACGCCCTGTTCGCCGTAATAGCTCCAGGAGATCATCGTCGAGAGGGCGAACAGCCATACCGAAAGCGTGACCAGCCACTTTCCCAGGCCGGGCGTCGCCGAGTCGAAGGCTTTGGCGGTCAGGGTCGCGCCGACGAACACTTCGTAGATTCCGGGGCTTTCGATCTCGGGTCTGGCGTTGCTCGAAAGCTCGAGCCATTGGATGACCAAGGCGCCGTTTTCCTCGATCACTCGCCCGTCGAGGCGATGCAAGTTGTTCGCCGATTGCGGATTCGGGTCCGCGCGTAGAATCGTATAGACCGTGTCACCGGCTGCCCAGGGATCGTCGATGCGCTGCGGTACCGCGCGCGTTTCCAGGCTCCATTGCCCCGCGCCGACAGGAACGACCGCGGGCGGAGCGGCGAAAAAGGCGTCGGGCGCGCGGTTCCATATGCCGGTCGAAAGAATCACGAGCGCGGTGAACGTGCAAACGATGATCGTGTCGATGAACGGCTCGAGGCCTGCGACGACGGCCTCGCGAACCGGCTCGTCGGTCTTGGCGGCGGAGTGCGCGATGGGCGATGAGCCCTGGCCCGCCTCGTTGGAGAACAAAGCGCGCTTCATGCCGAACAGGAAGGCATAGCCGGCCGTTCCGCCGACGAAGGCGCCCGTCGCCTCCTGCGGCGAGAACGCGGCACTCACGATCAGCACCAACATGTACGGTATCTGTTCGGCGTTCACGACCAGCACGTAGGTGCCGGCGAGAAGATAGAGCGTGACCATCAGCGGCACGAGCCGTCCGGCGACGGCGCCGATACGCTTGATGCCGCCGATGATGACCATACCGACCAGCAGTGCGAGCACGATGCCGCTGACGATGCTCGGAACGCCGAAGTATTCCTCGGTGATCTCGCCGACGTTCCAAGCCTGAAACATGTTGCCGCCCGTCATCGTCGATATGAGCAGCGTGACGCAGAACAGCGCGCCGAGCGCCCGGCCCGCGGTGGCAAGCCTCGGGTTGATCCGCGCGAGTCCCTTGCTCGCGACCCACATCGGCCCGCCGTGAGGGTTGTCGGGGTCGTCGGTATTGCGGTAGAGCATCGAAAGGCTGACCTCGGTGAGCTTCAAGGCCATGCCGAAGACGCCGACAACCCACATCCAAAACACGGCGCCCGGGCCACCGAGCGCGATCGCGAGCGCCACGCCGCCGATGTTGCCGAGCCCGACGGTCGCGGACAGCGCCGCCGACAACGCCTGGAAGTGATTGATCGCCCCGGGATCCTTCGGATCGTCGTAAACGCCGCGAATGACCCGAACTCCGTGAGTCAGGGCGCGATACTGGCTGAAGCGGCTCCAAACCGTGAACAGCACGCCCGTGCCGAGGACTATCAGCAACACGGAGTCGTGCCAGAGAATACTGTTGAGTCCCGTCAAAAGCGCAGTGAAGTCAATCATCGAAAATCCTCATTCGGCTCACGTCGCTTCCAATATCGCCGTTACGCCCATGCCTCCGGCCGTGCAGACGGAGATTAGCCCGCGCCCGCTGCCTTTCTCGTGCAGCAGCTTTGCCATCGTTGCGAGCAGCCGACCTCCCGTGGCCGCAAACGGATGTCCGATGGCGACGCTGCCGCCTTTGACGTTGAGCCGGCTGCGGTCGATCGCGCCCAGCGCGCGGTCCCTGCCCAACCGTTCCTTGCAGAACTGCTCCGACTCCCAGGCCTTGAGCGTCGCCAGAGTCTGCGCGGCGAAGGCTTCGTGGATCTCGTAGTAATCGAAGTCCTGAAGTGAAAGCCCGGCCTCGTCGAGCATCTCGGCAACCGCATAGGCCGGTGCCATGAGCAAACCTTCCTTTTTTACGAACTCCACAGCGGCGGTTTTCGCGTACGTGAGATAAGCGAGGACAGGAAGCCCACGGTCGCGCGCCCAGTCTTCGGACGCCAGCAGCACCGCGGATGCGCCGTCGGTCAAAGGCGTGCTGTTGCCCGCGGTCATCGTGCCTTTGGGGCTTCGGTCGAAGACGGGCTTCAGCTTGGCGAGCTGCTCCAGGCTCGAGTCCGGACGAATGTTGTTGTCGCGATCCAAGCCGTGGTAATTGATCACGAGGTCGGAGTAGAAGCCTTCGTCATGGGCGCGCGCGGCGTTTTGATGACTCTCGAGCGCCAGCTCGTCCTGTTGCCGTCGCGCTATGCGCCATTGCTTGGCCGTGATCTCCATGCTTTCTCCCATCGAGAGCTTGGTGCGTGGCTCGACGACCCCGGGGAACTCCGGTTTGAAATGATGCAATCGCAAGCCCAGCCAGGGCTTCAGCTTGGCGCCCAGCGTGCGGCCCCGCGAGCTTTCGAAGAGCAGGGTTCGATAAGCATCGGGGTAGACGATTGGCATGTCGCTGATACTGTCGGTGCCGCCGGCTATTCCAGAATCGATGATGCCGGTCGAGATCTTCGCGCCGATGATGACGGCAGTCGAAAGGCTCGTGCCGCAAGCCCGTTGAACGTCGACGGCCGGGGTTTCTGGAGCGAGGCCGGACGACAGCACGCTCTCCCGTGTCAAATTGTAGTCGCGCGAGTGCTTGATGACGGCCCCGGCCGCGACGTCTCCGAGCTTGACGCGGTCCAGGTCGTATTTGACGACGAGCGCCGACAGGACCGCGGTGAGCATGTCCTGGTTACTCGAGTTTCTGTAAGCTCCGTGCGCCCGGCAAAACGGGGTGCGAAGACCGCCAATGATCGCGACACGACGGGCCGGTTGCATACGCATCTACTTCATCTCCTGCTCCAAGCTTGCTCGAATAGCGCGGAGTATCCAAGTGGTCATTGACCGAAAGTCGGCGCTCCTTCTTCGAGATAGCGGTCTTCCTCCGCCGTGTTGCGGCGCCCGAGAGCGGCGTTGCGATGGGGGAAGTGGCCGAAACGCTCCACGATGTCCCGATGAAGGCGGGCATACTGCGCCGCAGCTTCGAGCGTTTTCCTCAAATGGCGTTCCGGGTCGCCGCGCGCCACGCTCTCGAAGAGCTGTACTCCCCGGCTCTGCACGGCCAAAGATTCGGAGTGCTGCATCGGCATGTAAAAGAATATCCGCTCCAGCGGGGAGAGCTCGGCGTCCATGCCGCTCGCGATTCCCGCAGTCGTCAGTGTCAGGGCGTGTTGATCCTGGGCGAACGCGGCAGCCGTGCCGCGATAGAGGCTTCTGGGAAATTGATCGAGCAAGAGGATCGTCGCGAGGCGGCCTCGCGCGGTCCGTGTCCAAGGCTCGAGCTCGCCGCGCGCGGCGGCGTGCACGGCAGTCTCGAAGCGCCGCCGGATGGCCGTCTCGACGTCGGTGTCGCCGCCAAACCAGCGGCTCATGAGCCGGTCCACCTCGTCGCCGTTGGACGGCGTCTCACCGAACCAGAAGCTGAGAATCTCTTCAATCGATGTCGCCATGTCGTCGCGTTCACGCGTGATATCGAGACGGGCTCGAGTTGCTGTCGCTACCTTAAAGCCGCGGGTTTGCCGCGCCAAGCCCGATGAGGGCTTGTGCCGCCCGGAGTCGACATGCAATACAATGGCGGGCATTCGCGGGAGATTTGATGCCCGGCTGTCGCCGCTACCTCGGATCGTTGGTGCTTGCCTTGGCTGCTTGCTCGGCGCCGGACCCGCAAACGGCGCTCGAGCGATTGCTGGAAGAAGCGGAGCGTGCCGCCGAAGCCCGCGATACCGGGTATTTTCGAGATGTCGTTTCCGAGGACTACCGGGATGCCGGCGGCAACGACAAGGACCGGCTCATCGCGATGATTCGCGGCTACTTTCTCGCTCATCAGTCGGTCGAGGTCCTCATGCGGCTTCAAACATTGGAGCTCCGCGGTGAGGACGCCGCCGAAGCCGTGCTTACGGCCGGGATCCTGAGCCGCAGCGGCGGCGGCCTGATCGGCGGGTTCGAGGGCCGGCTCCACCGTCTGGAGCTCGAGCTGGTGGAGGTCGACGGAGACTGGCGGCTGATCGGCGCTCGCTGGGAAGGCACGCCGGAAACCTTTGCAGGGGAGTGAGCTCGATGACTGGGAAGCTTCAGGCAGCGTTGATCCTTCTGTGTTGCCTGGCGGCCGCGTATGCGTGCTCTTCGATGCCGCGACGCCTGGCTCCGCCGCAGGTGGAGCTCGCGCGGCTTCAGTTGCTCGAGGCGGGCTTCGAGGGCCAGCGCTTTGCCGTCGAGCTGATGCTGAACAACCCCAATGCCGCCGACATCCCCGTGCGCATGGTCGAATTCGACGTCAGGCTGGGCGGCGAGGGCATGCTGGAAGGGCGATCGCTCGCGGCTTTCACGCTGCCTGCGAACGGCAGCCATGCCGTCGAGCTCGAAGTTTTCAGCAATCTGGTCTCTTCCGCGTCGCGCTTGATGAGCTTCGCCCGCGGCCCGGCGAACGCGCTCGAGTATGAGATCCAAGGGGCGTTGACGCTGGATGCGGCCATGCGCGAGCCCCTGCGTTTCTATCATCGCGGTCAAGTGCCGCTGCTGCTTGCGCCATGATGGAGCTAAGCCGCTGATTTTAGCGGTGTCCGGCAGCGTCGAATTTGACGCAGCATCGACCCAGTTCTTATAGTAAACGGCTGGCCTCGGCCAGGCGAGCATGCAACGGCAACGAACTCGC
>Ga0214471_10000870_pt1 | contig 24429 bp, 16 predicted proteins | sample RVTome_5_FD_207665 | JGI IMG/M metagenome (GOLD analysis project Ga0214471, IMG submission 207665) | Soil microbial communities from uranium-contaminated site in the Upper Colorado River Basin, Wyoming, United States - RVT142D155 | ecosystem: Environmental > Terrestrial > Soil > Contaminated >... | reverse complement strand
CCCCGGGCGCGCCTTTAACGGGGGGGGGGTAGCGGGGGCGGGGGGGGGGGGTGGGGGGGGTATCCCCCCCACTTTCCACGCCGTTGGGCTCGTTCGGCCTCCTCCAGCGTACCTTTCAGTACGCTTCCGTCGGCCTCTCTTCGCCCGCCTTGCATCCGGCGCCATCTCCACCGCCCACGATGCCGTGCTGGCTCGGCGGATAGGGCGCTCGGGCCCCTCCAGCGTACCCGTAGGGGAGGGGCTTGTCCCCTTCCGATGGCGCAACGAAGTAGATCGGCTTTTGATTCGCCGACACGACCGGGCGGGGACGAGCCCCGCCCCTACATTTCCCGGCCTGTGCGCGCCTCGAAGGTGACGGCATCTCCACCCTCAACCACGCCCGGCTGTAGCGGAGGATCTGGCGCGCTACAAAAGATCCGGGAGCAGCTCCGTAAAGACTTCGTTGCTGAGCAGGCGGCCTTCGAGGGTGAGGGCGAGGCGGGAGCGGTCTCGCGTGATCAGGCCGGCGGTGGCGAGGCGGACGAGCTCGGGTTCGCGCCGGCGCGCCACGTCCCAGCGGTAGCGCGCGGCGAAGTCGGCCAGATCGATCCCGCGGTTGAGGCGGAGGCCCAGCATCAGGGCATCTTCGGCGCGGCGCCGGGCCGAGATCGGCTCGACGCCGGCCCGCGGCGCCTGGCCGCTCTCGATCGCGCGCCGGTAGGCACTGATGCCGGCGTGGTTCCACCAGCGCCGGCGCAGATCGTAGCCGTGCGCGGCGGGACCGAAGGCGGCAAAGGGCCGGTCGATCCAGTACTTGAGATTGTGGCGTGATTCGCGGCCCGCTCGCGCGAAGTTGGAGATTTCGTACTGAGCCAGGCCGGCGCGCTCGAGCCGTTCGACGGCAACCCGGTAGCTGTCCGCGACCCGGCGCTCCGGCGGCAAGCGCTGAAAAACCGGATGGCGTCTCTGCTGCTCGGGATCGAGCTCGAGCAGGTACATCGAGAGGTGCTCGGGCTCGAGCTCGCAGGCGCGATCCAGGATCGCGCGCCAGGCCGGGAGGCTCTGGCGCGGCAGGCCCCCGATCAGATCGAGGCTGATGTTGTCGAAACCGGCGTGGCGCAGCATCCGCAGCGCCGCTTCGGCTTGGGCCGCGCTGTGGCGCCGGTCGAGCGCGCGCAGGTCGCGATCGCGAAACGACTGCACGCCCAGGCTGACGCGGTTGACGCCGGCGGCGCGATAGCCGGCGCAGCGCTCTGGATCGGCATCGTCCGGGTTCATCTCGAGCGTGATCTCGGCGTCAGGGGCGAGCGCGAAGCGCCTGTCCAGCGCAGCGAGCAGCCGTTCGATCGCCGCCGGCGGGATCAGCGAGGGCGTGCCGCCGCCGAAAAACACGCTGTCGGCCCGCGGGCGGCGCGGCGGCGCGTGAGCGGCGATCTCCTGCAGCAGCAGGCCGACCAGCGGCTCCGCGCCGCTGCCGTCGCCCCAGGGCCGGGTGAAGAAGTGACAATAGGCGCAGTGGGTCTTGCAAAACGGCAGATGGACGTAGACGCCCCACGGCGGCCGCGCCCGGCCGGCGCGGCTCATCGGCTCCTTGCTCATCGGCGGACGCCTTGACTATAAAAGATCCTGCGCCGGGCAGCAGGCGGATAGCGCGGGCCCGGCGCGATCCGACCCCCAAAACCGACCCTATTCGACCGAGCCGAGGAGGAAGCATGACCGCAGACCGCATCCATCGCCTGCTGCAAGACGAGCCGGAAAGCCCGCCGCTCCACCGCATCGAGTTGTTCGACACCGCGATCGGACAGCGTCTGTTGCAGCAGCGGGTGATCTACCTCAGCTCCGCGATCGACCAGGAGAGCGCCCGGCGCGTCTGCCAGCAGCTCCTGGTGCTGGAAGCCGAGGACTCCAAACGCCCGATCACGCTGTTCATCAACAGCCCGGGCGGGGAGGTCTACTCGGGCTTCGCGATCCTCGACATGATGGACTTCGTGTCCGCCGAGGTGATCACCGTGGCCGCGGGCCTGTCGGCGTCGATGGGCACCATGATCCTGTGCTGCGGCTCGCGCCGGCGGCGCTTCGCGCTGCCCAACGCGCGGGTCATGATCCACCAGCCGCTCGGCGGTCTGCAGGGGGTCGCTTCGGACATCGCGATCGAAGCCAAAGAGATCCTGACCATCAAGGAGCGCTTGATCGACATCCTGAGCCAGCGCAGCGGCAAGGAGCGCGACAAGATCGAGCGCGACATCAACCGCAACTACTGGATGAGCGCCGAGGAGGCCCAGGCCTACGGGTTGGTGGACCACGTGGTCGCCAGCCGCGCCGAGATGCAGCGCGTCCTCGACGGCGGCTAGGAGCCTTCCGGGCCCGGGCCGATTGCTGCGCGCAGTCGCTTAGGCGTTCAGAGACCCCACGAGTATCATCAGAGCGGAAGCTTTCGAGGACCGAACTCCGTGTTCGAGCCGGTACCTTTTCTTGCCACGCTGCGAGAAGCCCTGCGCCGCGCCGGGCCCCAGCGCCGGCTGGCGCTGCTGTGGTTGCTGCTCGGAGTCGCGACCACCTGGTGCGCTTGGTCGCCGCTGAGCTCGATCCCGTTCGAGGTTCCGGTCTTCGGCTACCGCCTGCACCTCGACTTCTACCTGCCCTACACCCCGGTCATGGCGTTGGGCCTTCTGTTCGGCTTCGGCTGGGGCGCGACCTTGGCCTACTGCGCGACGCTGAGCGCCTACCTCCACCAAGGGTTTGGCGTCCTGCATGCGCTGCTCGCGGCGCTGTCCGATCCGTGGGACCTGTTTCTGCTGCTGTACCTGCTCCGCTTTCTCGATCTGCGGCCGCCTTGGGTCCGGGTCGAGGCCATCCTCAGCATGGGGTTTCTGAGCCTGTTCAGCGGCCTGGCGGGCTCGCTGCAAGCTCTGGGCAGTTCGTTTCTGTTCGACAGCGTTTCGGTCCGCAACCAAACCGCGCTGCGTTTTTGGGAAGGGTGGCTGTGGGGCTCGTTGCTGCAGAAGCTGTTCCTGGTCCTGCCGTTGGTCTGTTTGCTCGAGCCCAAGCTGGCGGGTTTCAAGCAGCGCTGCCGGGAGGGGCTGGCTGCCGCCGGCACGCCGACCTTCGCAGAGCAAGGCCGCAATGCTGCCATCAGCCTGGCCCTGTTTGGATCGCTGCTCGCCTACTGCATCAGTCAGGTCTTGTATCATGTCTTCGGTCCGTTCCTGAACCAGGTTGGGGGACCGCTCGCGGAATCCCTGGTTCTTGCGGTCGGCTTTTTCTTGGTGCTGTCCGGTCTCGGTCTGCTCGGCGTGCTGTGGGTTTTCGGCATGCACCTGCTGCGGGAAACCGAGAGCCAGCGGCACCGGCGCAAGCAGCTCGAGCAAGAGCGCGAGCAGTTCTTCCGCTATTTGGTGCGGTCGGAAAAGATGAGCGCGGTGGGCACCTTGGCGGCGGGCGTGGCCCATGAGTTCAACAACATCCTGCAGGGCATCATGACCGCGGTGGATCTCGCGCTTCAGACCGGGCGACCGAATACGGTGCAGTTCGCGCTCCAAACCGCGCAGCAGAGCTGCGAGCGCGCCAGCCGCCTGACTCGCGGGCTGCTGAGCTTCTCGCGGCGCAGCGAGGGGGCCCGCCAGCCGGTCGACCTGCCCGAGCTGGTGCGCGAGTGCGCCACCTTGCTGGAGCGGATCTTTCAGAAATCCGGCATCGAGGTCGAGATCGACCTACCCGAGGTGCCGGCGGTGCTGGCCGATCGCGGCGCGATCGCCCAGACGCTGCTGAGCCTGATCACCCAGGCCCGCACCGCGGTCGAGAACCGGCCGGCGCCGCGCCGAATCGCGATCCGGGTGGCATCCGCCGACGGCGCGGTGCGACTCCAGGTCAACGACAACGGGCCGGGGATGACCGAAACGGAGCTGAGCCGGATCTTCGAGCCGTTCTATGCGCCGGCCGGCGTGCAGCAAGGTCTGGGGCTGGCAACCGTGTACGCCGTGGTTCGCGACCACGGCGGTCAGATCGACGTCGACAGCAAGCCCGGCGCGGGATCCACCTTCACCGTGACCCTACCGGCCGCTTGAACCCCCGGGGGGACGGCGGCCGATCCGCCGCTGGGTGTGCGGCTACCTCGCGTCCGGAGACGAGCGCAGCGAAGTCGACCCGAACGTGCAATCAGCCCGCCCGAGCACCCGAGCACGGCGCAGTGGGCGGTGGAGAGGGTGCCGGCTGCTAGGCGGGCGACAGGGGGCGCGGGGGAGATCCCCCGCTCACGATGAGGCTGACGGAAGCGTACTGAAAGGTACGCTGGAGGAAGCCGAGCAAGCCCAACGACGCAGACGGCGCCCTATCCGCCGCCTCAGTACAAAGTGAATTCGACCGTTAGGGTCATGTAGACCGGCACCGGCCGGCCCTGGTGCACCGCGGGCCGAAACTCCCACTGTTTGAGCGCCGCGATCGCTTCTTCGTCGAAACCGTACCCGCCGCCGGTGCGCACGACTCGAATGTCGCCGACCCGGCCGTTGGCCTGCACCACCGCCTCCAGGATCACGATCGCCTGGATCCGGTTGGCTTTGGCCTGCGGCGGATAGTGGGGATCGATCTTCTTGATCAGGACCGGCTGGCTGACGTCCGCCCCTATCTGATAAACGCCCGGGCCGCCGAAGCCGCTGCCGGTGGAACCGCCTCCCGGAGGACCGTCGGGCAGTCCGAAGGCGACCGCATTAGTCGGGCCGGTGAGAGCGGAGGGGAGCGCCTGCGGCTCGGGGACCACGTAGATCTCCGGCTCGTCCGGCGTCGGATCGGGGATCGGAATGCGGCGCGCCTTGCTCACCGCCTGCGGCGTCGTGGTCGGTTTGGGTGGCGGCGGCGGCGCCAGCTTGATCTGCTGAATCTTGAGCATCGAGCTGGCGCCGGCGCCCGCGTTGGAGATCCGCAGCGGGCTCTCCGGCAGGCGAATGACGAACAGGATCGCGTTGAACAGCAGCGCCAGCAGCAGCGAGATTTGGAGCCGTTTGCGGTTGGTCTCGAACTCCGGACTGTGGTAGGAAAGCCACCACGGATCGATCGCGGCAGCGCCGCCGGCCGCGCCGCGCCGCGGCGCCCGGGCCTTTCGGCGCTTGGGGTTGATCAGGCGGATCCTGCGGTCGATCGGCATGGTGGAGCGATTGTACCGGGACGCGGCAGGTCTCGCTACAAGCGCGCTTACCCCCTATAATTCAACGCCATGCAGCCGGCGGCGCAGCCCGAAGGGCACATCCTGGTCGGAGTCGGCGGCGGGATTGCCGCCTACAAGAGCTGCGAGCTGGTGCGCTTGCTGATTAAGCAGGGTTACAACGCGCAGGTGGCCATGACCCCGGCGGCGGCCGAGTTCGTGACCCCGCTCACGTTCCAAGCGCTCAGCGGCCGCGAAGTCTATGCCGACATGTTCGCCGCAGCGCACGCCGATATCGCCCATATCACGCTGGCGAGCGAGGCCCGCGCCATGATCATCGCGCCGGCCACCGCGGATCTGATCGGACGGATCGCGGGCGGGCTGGCCTCGGACCCGGTTTGCCTGCTGTGTTTGGCCTTGCCAGCCGAGGTTGCGGTTGTGCTCGCTCCGGCCATGAATACGAGGATGTGGGAGAATCCGTTGGTCCAGGCCAATCTCGAGCGCCTGCGCGCGCTGCGCCGTCCCAACCGCCGGGCTAAATACCGCATCGTCGATCCGGTGGCGGGCTTTCTGGCCTGCCGTACCGAGGGTCTCGGGGCGATGGCCGATCCGGCTGCGATTCTCGCAGCGCTGCGTGAAGAGCTGGCGGATTGAAGCGCCCGCGCTGACACGCTAGCATCCCAAGGAGCGATTCGGTCACCTGCGCTGCCCGGCTGGGCGGTCCCATCCTCCGCGCGCAGCGCCACCGATTGAAACTCACTGGAGCGACTCGCGCTGCCATCATGCATGCCAAACGGAAGCTAGAGCAGCGCATCCGCGAGCGGGTGCGCGAGCGCTTCGACGTCGAGCTCGAGCGGGTCGTGTTCAGCACCCCGCCGCGCCTGGATCTCGGCGATCTGGGGTTGGCGCTGCCGTTCGAGCTGGCCAAGAGCCTGCGCCGTCCGCCGCCTCAAATCGCGGCTCAGCTGGCGGCCGACCTGCAGGGCGAGCCGCTGCTCAGCAAGGTCGAAGCGGTCGGCGGCTACGTCAACCTGTTCCTGCGGCGCGGGCTGGTGCTGCGCGGTTTGCTGCCACCCGCGGCCGCGGACCCGGCGCCGGCCGGCGGCAAGGTGGTGGTCGAGCATACCAACATCAATCCCAACAAAGCCGCGCACGTCGGCCACTTGCGCAACGCGGCGCTGGGCGACTCGCTGGTCCGGGTGCTGCGGTTTTTGGGCTATCCGGTCGAGGTTCAAGACTACATCGACGACACCGGGGTTCAGGTCGCCGACGTGGTGCTCGGGCTGATGGATTTCGAAGGCCGCGGAACCGAAGATCTCGACCAGCTTCCAGGCCGATTCGACTTCTACTGCTGGAATCTCTACGCCCGGGTCACCCGAGCCTACGAGGAGCGACCCGAGCTGGCCCAGCGCCGCGCCGAGATCCTGCGCGCCATCGAGCACGGCGCGGGGCCGGAAGCCGAGCTCGCCGCCGCGGTCGCCGGCCGGATCGTGGATTGCCACCTGGCCACGATGGCGCGGCTCGGCGTGCGCTACGACCTGCTGACCTGGGAAAGCGACATCCTGGGATTGCGTTTCTGGCAGCAGGCGTTCGAGCTGCTCAAAGAGAGCGGCGCGATCGAGCGCGCCAGCAGCGGCAAGAACGCCGGCTGCTGGGTGATGGCAGTCCCGGAAGTGGACGCCGGGCGCGAGAAGGTGATCGTGCGCAGCGACGGCACCGCGACCTACGTGGCCAAGGACATCGCCTATCAGCTCTGGAAGTTCGGCCTGCTCAAGCGCGACTTCCACTATCGGCTCTACGCCGAAAGCGACGGCCACCGGCTCTGGAGCACCACCCGCGACCCGGCCCGCGCCGCGCGCGAGGCCCCGACCTTCGGGCGCGCCCAACGAGTGATCAACACCATCGACGTGCGCCAGAGTTATCTCCAGCAGGTGGTGGTCGGAGGGTTGCGGCGGATGGGATACCTCGAGGAGGCCGAGCGTTCGACCCATTTCGCCTACGAGATGGTGGCGCTGTCGCCATCCTGCGCGCGGGCGCTCGGGTTCGAGCTTCAGCCCGACGAGCTTTCCAAGCCCTATGTCGAGATCAGCGGGCGCAAAGGCCAGGGGGTCAAAGCCGACGACCTGATCGACCGGCTGCTGGAGAAAGCCCGCGCCAAGGTGGAAGAAAACTTCGCTCGTTCGGGCCGGGCGGCGGAACCGGACAAGCTGCAGCAGACCGCGCAGGCGGTCGCGATCGGCGCGCTGCGCTACTATCTGGTCAAATTCGGGCGCAACAAGGTGATCGCCTTCGATTTCGACGAGGCCTTGGCCTTCGAGGGCGAGACCGGACCGTACTTGATGTACGCGCTGGTGCGCATGCGCAGCATCTTCACCAAGCTGCGCGAGCACGGCATCCTCGGGCCCGGCGGTTTGGAGGCGCTGCAGGCCGAGCTCGCGCCCGAAGCGCTGGAGGCTGGATTGCAGGAAGAGGCCACTTGGGACATGGTGCGGTTCGCCGCCGAGCTGGAGCAGACTGCGGTCCAGACGGTGGAGGATCTGGAGCTCAGCCACCTCGCCAAATGGTGTTTCGTCCTGGCGCAGAAGTTCAGCAATTTCTACCATCGCTGTCCGATCTTGCAGGAACCGGACCCCGCCCGGCGCGCGGTCCGCGCGCTGGCCACCTGGTCGGTCGCGCGGCAGCTCGAGATCGCGCTTGGGTTGCTCGGGGTCCGGGTGCCGGAGCGCATGTGATGCGGGCCACCGGCATCGCTCTCTGGCTGGCGGCCGTGGCGGTCGGGCCGATCGGCGCCCAGTCGGAAAACGATTCGGCCGCGCTCGCTCCCGGCGCCCGCGGATACGGCCTGACGGTGCTCGCCGGCAGCGCCGTCGAGCGCTTCGAGGTCGAGTACGTCGGGCTGCTGGAGAACGCCTTGGGCCCGCAGCAGAATGTGATCCTGGTGCGCCTGTTGGGCAAGCCGTTCGACCGAACCGGAGTGATCGCCGGTATGAGCGGCAGCCCGATCTACTTCCAGGATCAGCTGATCGGAGCCCTGTCGCTGTCGCTGGGCAGCTTTTCGGACGAGGCCCTGGCCGGGGTCACTCCGATCGGCGACATGGTCAAGATCGACGCGCGGCAGCGCCAGCGCGCCGGCGGGCTGGAGCCGCTGATGCGCTTCGACGCGGACGCCAAGTTGATGGCGCTGTTCGGCGGCCTCCCGAGTTTCCCTTCGTTTCTTCCGGACCAGGCACCGAACCGCTCCGCGCCGCAGCTCGGCGCCTGGCGGCCGCTGCCGTTGCCGCTGACCACGCTGGGTTTCAGCCCGCGGGTGTTCGAGCTGGCCGCGCCGACCTTGAGCCGGCTCGGTTTTCGACCGACCAACATCGCCGGCGCCGGCGGGGCGAGCGACGGCGGCGCGCCGATCGTTCCGGGCAGCGCGGTCGCGGTGCAGCTGGTCCGCGGCGACTGGGAGCTTGCCGCCACCGGCACGGTGACCAGCGTGGATGGCAGCCGCCTGCTCGCCTTCGGCCACCCGTTTCTCCAGCTCGGGGCGGTGAACATGCCGATGGTGCGGGCCGAGATCCTGACCGTATATCCCTCACAGGCCGGCTCCTACAAGATCTCGACCAGCGGCAAAGAAGTGATCGGCACCTGCCGGCAAGACCGGCTCACCGGGATCCTCGGCCTGTTGGACCAGACCGAGCCGCGCATGATCCCGGTCGAGGTCTCGCTCCAGGACCGCGGCGAACCGGTCGCGACCCATCGCTTCGAGATCGTGAACGATCCGCTGCTCACCCCGTTGCTGCTCTACTATGGCTTGCTCAACTCGATCTTCTCGGTCGACAAGGTGGCCGGCAACGCGACCTTCCGGGTCTCGGCCGAGCTCGAGCTCGAGGGTTACGATTCGCTGCATCTGGAAGATCTGTTTTCGGGACCGTCGCTCGCGCCCTATTTCGTGGCCGGCACCGTGGCGGCAGTCTTGGATTTCGTGGCTCAGAATCCGTTTCAGGAGATCCAAGTCAACAAGCTCACGCTGCGGTTCGACTCCGACGATCGCCTTCAACTGGCCGAGATCACTCGAGCCTGGACCGATCGGCGCAGCGTGGCGCCCGGCGAACGGGTTCGCCTGACGGTCGGGCTGCGGGCCCATCGCGGGGCTGAGCTGACGCTCGACACCGATCTCAAGATCGATCCGGACACGCCGCCCGGCAAGCTGGAGATCGTGGTGGCCGACGCGCTCACGATCAGCCGCGAAGAAGCGGCGGCGGTGCGCGGTTCGTTCTACGTGCGCGACCTCGAGCATCTGCTGGGCTTGCTGCGCGGGCTGCGACCCAACAACACGGTGTACGTCCAGGTCCGCCGCCCCGACCCGGGCGGCGCCTATCTGGAAGGACGTTACCTGCCGCTGCTGCCGCCTTCCGCCGGCGCGATCCTGGAGGCGAGCCAAGGCGGGCTGGGCCGGATCCAGACCCCGGTCGCGGTCTTGGGCGAGAGCCAACTGGTGACCGAACGGGTGGTGGTCGGCCACAAGCGCATCGAGCTGGAAGTGCGGAGGCCTGCGGGATGAGATCGGCCGCGGCGCTCCTGCTGCTCGGGCTCGCAGCGCGGGCGAGCTCGGCCAGCAGCCCGGCCTTGTGGACCGTTTCGCTCTACGAGCAGCTGGTCACCGGCCAGCCCGAAGGCGTGCGGCTCAGCGCCGACGGCGCGCTGACCATCGGGCCGAAAGTCGAGGAGATCTTTCGCAACCCCGACGACCCCACGCTGTGGTCGCTGATCACCGAGCCGGGCGGCAGTCTGGTGGTCGGGACCGGAGTCGCGGCGCGGCTGTTTCGGATCCTGCCGGAAGCCAAGGGCTGGCGCGGCACCCAAGTGTTCGATGCCGAAGAGCTCCAGGTCACGGCCCTGGCGGTCACCCGAGACGGTAAAGTGCGGTTCGCCACCGCCCCGGAAGGCGCCCTCTACCAGCTCGAGGCCGCCGGCGCCAGCGAGATCCACCGCCCGCGTCCGGCGCCCGACCGCTACATCTGGGACCTGGCACTAGCGGCCGATGGCTCGATGTGGCTCGCCACCGGGACCGACGGGCGCATTTATCGAGTCGACGGCGATGGGGATGCCAAACTGGTATACGACAGCGACCAAACCCACATCACCGCTCTCGCGGTCGGTTCCAAGGGTGAGCTGTACGCCGGCAGCGACGGCGACGGTTTGGTCTACCGCATCGAGCCGGATGGCCGCGCCCAAGTGCTTTACGATGCGCCGCTGCGCGAGATTCGAGCGCTGGCTCCCGGGCCCCGCGGCGTGCTTTACGCGCTGGCGGTCGGAGAGCGCGCCGCCGCGGCGCCCGAGCTGAGCCGCCCCGCGGTGGTGCAGCCGCCTCTGCCCGGCGAGACCGCGATGCCGCTTCCGCCGGCCTTTGGGGCCGAGGAGCCGGCGCCGGCCGAACCGCCGGCCGTGGTCATCTTCCCGCCGGCCGCTCCCGCACCCAGCGGTCCGCGCGGCGAGCTGTATCGGCTCGATCCCGACGGGGCGGTGACCCGATTGTGGAGCTCGCGCACCGAGATTCCGTTGTCGCTTCTGCTCGACGGCGAGGACGCGGTGCTGATCGGCACCGGCGATAGGGGACGGATCTACCGGATCGAGGTCGCCTCGGCCAGCGCTTCATTGTGGGCGCGGGTCGAAGCCGCGCAAGTCACCGCGCTGGCGCGGGCCGAGGACGGAGCGGTCCTGGCCGCCTGCAGCCATGCCGGCCGAGTCTACCGACTCGCGGGACAGGCCGAGCGGGCGAGCTACCAGTCGCCGGTCTACGACGCCGGGGCGCAGGCGAGCTGGGGCGCGATTCTGGCCGATGCCGACATTCCGTCCGGCGCGGGCCTGGAGCTCGAAACCCGCAGCGGCAACAGCGCCCAACCCAACGATACCTGGAGCGCCTGGAGCGCGGTGCGATCCGCGGACGGCGGCGCCCAAGCGGCGACCAGCCCGCCGGCTCGGTTTCTGCAGTGGCGCGCCACGCTGCGAGCCGGCGCCGCCGCGGCTCCCGAGCTGCGCAGCGTGGGGGTGGTCTACCAGCGGCTCAACGGCAAGCCGGATCTCACTCGGGTCCTGATCGACCCACCGGGTGCTTACTATCGCAGCGAGCCGGAAGCGGGCGAGAGCGATGCGTTCCCCGCCGAGCTGCTTGGTCTCGAGAACGGCAGCCCGGCGCGCGAGGCGCGCTCGGTATCGGGTGGGACTGCCGGCCGGCGTTTCCGCAACGGCTGGCGATCGATTCGCTGGGAGGCCGAAGATCCGGACGGCGATCGAATGTCGTTCGCCGTCTATCTCAAGCCTAAGGCGCTCGGCGACGCGGGTTGGAAGCTGCTGGCGCAGGATCTGGATCAGCCGCGCTACTCGTTCGACACCACGGCATTTCCCGACGGTTCGTACCAGGCCCGGATCACGGCCTCGGACGCGCCGAGCAATCCGGAGGCCAGCGCCCGGCTCGACGCCGCGCTCAGTGCCGCGTTTCCGATCGACAACACCGGTCCGGAGCTGCTGGAGTTCGAAGCGGCGCAAGGATGGGCGCGCTTTCGGGTCCGCGATGCGATCAGCCCGCTGCGGCGGGTCGAGGTCAGCTTCGACGGCTCGCAGTGGAAGCTGGTCAGCCCGGTGGACGGTGCGCTGGACGGTCTCGAGGAGCGCTTCGAGGTGGCGCTGGGAGCGAGCGCACAGACTCAGGGCGAGCTATCGGTGCGCGCCACCGACCTGGCCCTCAACAGCACCGTCGAGCGCCGCCCGATTCCCCAATAAAAACGCGCCTTCCAGAATGGCGCGCGCAGTTTTCGGCCATCCTACAAAATGTAGGGGCCTAGCCAGCGAATCGGGAGGGGACAAGCCCCTCACGCCCCCTGGCAGATGGCGGCAGATCCGCCGCCGGCGCGAGACGAGCGAAGCGAAGTCGACCGCGCGCGAGCGACCCGGCCCGCCCGAGCACCAGAGCACGGCGTAGTGGGCGGTGGAGCTGGTGCCGGATGCGAGGCGGGCGACGTGAGCCATCCGGAAGCGTACCGAAAGGTACGCTGGAGGAGGGCGAACTAGCCCAACGAAGCAGGCGGCGCCAGATCCGCCGCCAGGCTACGCGACACGGGTGGCGGTGGGTGGCTTAGTAGCCGCCAGCAGCCGGCCGACTTCCTCGGCGGTGAGCGGCAGCGCGATCAGGAACCCTTGCAGCTCATCGCACTCGTGCTGCCGCAGGAACCGCAGCTGGGCTTCGTTCTGCACCCCCCGAACCACCGCTTCGAGCCCGAGCTGATGCGCGGTGGCGATCAGCGCCGCGAGCGTGGTGCCGGCGCCGTCTTCGCTGCCGACCGTCGGTTCCGGACCGACGTGATCCAGGCTCAGCTTGAGCACGTCCAGCGGCAAATGGCGCAGCTCTGAAATCGCGGCCGCGCCGGAGCCGTTGCAGTCGACTCCGAGCTGGAGTCCGAGCTTGCGCAGCTCGCGGAGCTTCTCGATCAGGTCGGGCCAGTGGCTCAGGACCGCGCGCAGGTCGAGCTCGAGCCGAATCCATCTAGGCTCGACGCCGGTTTCGGCCAGGATCGCCTTGAGCTTGGCGGAAAAACCTTCGGACCGCAGCTGAGTGGCCGAAACGTTGATCGACATACGGACCGGCCGCAGACCCTGATCGAGCCAGCTGCGGAGCTGCCGGCAGGCGTTGCGGCACACCCACTCACCGATCCGTGCGGCTTGATCGGAGCGCTCCGCGAGCTTGAGGAAGTGGGCCGGCTGGAGCGTGCCGCGCTCGGGGTGCTCCCAGCGCAGCAGGGATTCCAATCCGACGACTCGGAGGTCGCGGCCGTCCACGATTGGCTGAAAGAGCTGGTAAAAATCCTCTTCATCGAGCGCAGAGCTCAGGTCGCGCTCCAGCGCGTGGTCTTGTTCGGCGAGGGCGCTGAGCCGCTGGTTGTGGAAGTGGTAACCGCCGCCGGATTGGGCTCGAGCCTGATGCAACGCCTCGGCGCTGCGCTCGTTCAGTTGCTTCGCGGTGGTGCCGTCGAGCGGATAGACCGCGATGCCGAGATGAGCGGAGACCAGGACGCTGCGGTCGGGCAGCTGAAATGCCGGTCCGAGCGCGTCGAGAATGCGCTGCGCCGCTTGTCCGATCGATTCGATCTTGGACGCGCCCCCCAGTGCGATCAGGAATTCGGTGCCGTTCGCACTGCCGGCGCCGATCAGGTCGCCACGGCGCAGGCCGACCTGCAGGCGCTCGGCGATGGCGCGTTGCAGCGCCCGCGTCGAATGCCGATCGAAGCTCTCGCGCGCCGGTCCCAGCGGGTGGACCTCGAGGCACAAGAGCGCGAGCTGTTGGGCGTTGCGCTGGGTCAGCCCCAGCAGCCGCTCGAGCACATGTTCGAAGCTGTTTCGGCTCGGCAAACCGCTGGGCCCGTGGAGCAGCATGCCGGCCTCGTTGCAGCGCGCCGCCTCCACCAAGTGGCGCAGGCGGCGACCCAGCGCCGACCACGAAACCGGCGCGACGATCAGATCCGAGGCGCCGGCGGCGAACGCCGATTCAGCGAGCTCGGCATCGTCGCGCTCGGCGAGCAGCACCAACGGGCTATGCCGGCCGCCGCTGAGCTTACGGATGGCGGAGCACAGCTCCAAACCAGCCGCCGTCGCGGGCAGCAGCGTGGCGGCGGGCTCCGCGCGTTGAAACTGCTCGAGCGCAGCGCCGGCGCCGAACGTCTCCTCGACCGCAAAGCCGGCCGCCTCCAGTTGCGCGCGCGCCGGCGGGCTGGCGGCGGTGTCGATATGAGCGAACAGCAGCCGCGGCTGTTGGGCGTCCTGCGACGACGGCTCGCGCGGCGCTGCCGAGCTTGGATCCGGAGCGCTGCGGACCGGTTTGAGCAGCGCCGGCGCGGCGTGCGCCTGACGCCGGGAATTGATTCGGAGGCGGAGACCGAAAGCCTCTTCTCCACCGGTGGCCTGGGAAACCACCTGGCCCCCGGAAAGGCTCATGCGCAGCCGTTCAACGAACGGCCTGCGATACTGCAGCCGTGCGGTCAGATAGCGCGACTGGTCCACGCAGTCACCTCCGTCATCTCGAGTTGTTTGACAGCTTGCACTTTGCTAGGCGTCCCCAGGTCGATCGCATTCGCAATCTATGTGCCATCCACTTTTTTGTGGAATTGCGAGGGCAGGTTCGGAGAGTAGAGCGGCTTAAAGTATTGATTTACAGCGATTTATTCCATCGGTAGAGTTGAATCCAATGGTTTGGATCGAGGTTGAAGCAGCGATGAAAATCCCCGGAAACCAATAATTTCTCGCGGAACCGAAAATGCGGCGGATCAAGAAGAAATGGATTTGGGTTGCGACGTGACGAGATCCTCTTGCGTCACACGCCAAGCATGTCACACCGCGGGCTCGTTGCCGGGCTTCCACTTGATGCTGCAGCCCACCGCCGGTTTCTGTTCGGGCGAGACCGGTTTTCCGGCGAGCAGGGCATCGACTGCGGCGGCCAAGTCCTCCCCGGTGACGGGGGTTGGCCTGGATGGCCGGCTGCTGTCGAACTGACCGCAGTAAACCAGGCGCCGCTCTCGATCGAACAGATACAGCTCCGGGGTGCACTCGGCGCGATAAGCTTTGGCCACCGCCTGGCTCTGGTCGTAGAGATACGGGAAGCTGTATCCGACCCGCTGCTTTTCTTCACGCATGCGGGCCGGGCTGTCTTCGGGATAGCGCTCAGCGTCGTTGCTGCTGATCGCGACGACCGCGACCCCACGTTCTTGGAATGCGCGGCAGAGGGAGCTGAGCCGGTCCTGAATGTGCTTGACGAACGGGCAGTGGTTGCAGAGAAACATCACCAGCAACGCCGGCGCCGAGCCGAAATCCGCCAGCGAAACGATCCGCCCTTCGGTGTCCGGGAGCGCGAACTCGGGCGCGGGGGTCCCCAGCTCGAGCCGGGTCGATGAAGTCGTAGCCATGGCCTTACCTCCTGACCTCGGGAGTCTAACGGAAGGCCCACGACCTGTCGCAACTGTCGAACTGGTTCCGCAGGTCAGCCGAGCGATCGGCCGTCGACGTCACTGGTATATGTCGGCGCTGAAGCTTGCGAGTCCCGGGCGGGAATCAAGCTGCGTATCCCGATGGATGTTCTCGATGCCATATCCAAGCGCTCTCGATGATCGCTTCGAGCTGCTTGAACAGCGGCTCCCAGCCCAGCTGTTGGCGAATCCGTTCGGAGCTGGCCACCAGCACCGCCGGGTCTCCCGGGCGCGCGGCTCGAACTCGAGTCGGAATCGGGCGGCCCGTGATCGACCGCGCGGTTTCGATCACTTCGCGCACCGAGTATCCGGTTCCGCAGCCCACGTTGTAGATCCGGCTACCGTTCTCGATTGCGTCCAGCGCCAACAAATGGGCGCGGGCCAAATCGACCACATGGACGTAGTCTCGAATACACGTACCGTCGGGCGTTGGATAGCGGTCGCCGTAGATCTCGATCTCGGGCCGCTGTCCGGCGGCACAGCCGAGCACCAGCGGGATCAAGTGGGTTTCGGGTCGGTGGTCCTCTCCGAGCGGTCCGCTCGCTCCGGCGGCGTTGAAATAACGCAGGCTGACGTGACGGAGGCCGTAGGCCGACTCGTACCAGGGCAGGGCGCGCTCCAGCGCCAACTTGGATTCACCATAGGGATTGGCCGGCCGCTGCGGCGCGGCTTCTGCAAGCGGGACGCTGTCAGGCTCACCGTAGACTGCGGCGGTCGAGGAAAAGACCAAGCGGCGCACGTTGCAGGCCCTCAGGATGTCGAGCAGGCCGAGTCCTGTGACCAGGTTGTCGCGGAAGTACTTGGCGGGATGGAGCATCGAATCCCCGACTTGACTGGAGCCGGCCAGATGAATGACCGCCTCGATGCGATAGCGGCGGATGGTGGCGGCCAGCGTATCGAGATCCGCGAGATCGGCCACCACCCAATCCGCCTCTGGGACCACCGCATCGCGATGCCCGTAGGAAAGATTGTCGTAGGCGACGGCACGATGGCCGGCCTGCACCAGCTGCTGGGTCACAACGCTGCCGATGTATCCGGCTCCGCCAATGACCAGGACATTCACGTGGCTGGCTCGAGTGGCTTAGAACCTGAATTTGCTTTGAACGGTGACCGCGCTGGCCGCCGAACGCTGCTGCGGGAACGCCGGTCCGGGTCGGAACCACCCCGCCGTCAGGCGCAATTCGAAGGCGGAGCTCGGTTCGAAGCCCAGCACCAGATCCCACTCGTCTCCGAGCCGAGGATCGAGTCCGGAGGGGTCCGGGTCGATTTCGACGCCAAACAGGGTCTCGGTCGGCACGTCCTGCCGGTAGCGGTGATAGATCAGGTCCAGCGAGACCGGCGCCAGCGGGCGCGCACCCCACCCCAGCGTGAGCACGCTCAGATTGGCCAGCTCGGGATCCAGAACCTCGCCGTAGTAGCGGAACGAGACCACACCGTTGAACTTGTCCTTGTTGCGGTGCAAGCCGCTTTGACGAAACGTCGAGTCGACCTGGCCGCCTGGATCGGAGGAGCTGCGATCGGGTCCCGAAGCGAAAGCATGTCCCAGCGTCAGCGTCGGGTCCCAGCGCCAACGCGGCCGCCAGGTCACTCCGAGATCATAGGCGTGAGCCCGGATCGGCCGAATCGAAAGCGCCTGGCTGATGGGCTGCCGCTCGCCGCGCCGGCCGCGTTCGAGCGCAAGATCGGCCCAGAATTTCAGTTGGCGCCCGGGTTCACCCGACAAGCGCAGGCCGAGAATCCTGGGCGAGTCCGGCAACTCGGACCGGTCGCGGCGCTCGATCAAGAACCCTTCCAGCTCGAGCTCGTGGGCGAGCGGGTAGCTGGCTCGAACGATCAGGTTGGTCTTGCGCTGCTCGCTGCGGAAGGCATCACGATTGAACAGGTTTCGACTGATCGAGGCGTCGAGCAGCAGCGACTCCAGGGTTGCTTGCACCCGAATAACGTCGAGGTTCTTGTTGTTGTAGAACCAGTCGCGCTCTTCTTGAAGCTGCTGCCGGCCCAAGCTCAACGACAGACCCGGCAAGAGCAGGTCGTCCCAGCGCAGAAAGGCCTGGCTGAGACCGAGCTCGCCCCGTCTTTCGCTGTCGACGCGGTCGCCATCGTGTTCTTGAATCCATTCGCCGCCGCCGCTCAATTCGACGTAGCCCAGCCCGCCGTCCCAATCGATCAGCAACCCGAGCGTGCCCTGGACCTCCGGGTTGAGCTCGCGGTCGGGGTCTCGCGCGGCGAGTTCCAGGTTGTTCAGCAACTTGCCCCGCAAGCGGATCTCTCCGGAGACCAGCGCCGGTCCCAATCGGTGGCGTCCCAGGAAGATGAAGTCGTCGTCATCCCGCGCGCCGCGCCGCTGCGGGCGGCCCAGGTCGGCGACTCGACCCTCGGGGTCGCGGATATCCGTGGATCCATCCAGCACCACCTCGAGGCCGACCACGCGCAGCAGCAGCGCAGCGCCGCGCAGCGGGTCGATCGATTCGATCGGCCCGACGATCTCGCTCTCCTCGAACTGGGATTTGCGGATTCGGATCTTGCGGGCCCTGAAGCAGCGATCGCTGGTTCGCAGTCCGTCGACTTTGACCCGCAGGCCCGGAGTCAGGGCTTCGAACGGCGCGATCCCGCCCGATTCCCAACCGATCGAAGTCCCCGGCTCGACCACGACCGTGTACCCCAACAGGCGAAAGCGCCGCGTCCCGGCTTCGGGTGCGACGATGTTGCCGCGGAGCTCCTCATCGTCATCCAGCTCGTCGCGTATCTGTAGCTCCTCGGCATGCAGGACCCCGTTGGCGTCGATTCGGCCTTCGACCTTGACCCGTGTGCCGGTGGCCAAACCGGCGCTCGCTGCAACCCGGGCCGCGGCCGGTGCGGCGGCCCAGCCCAAGCCCGAAAGGCAGAGCCCGAGCAGGACCGCCGCGCTGACCCCGCGCATCGCGGCGGCGCTCATTGGACCCGTCGCTCGCCGGGGAGCATTCGCTCGCAGGCGTCGAGCAAGGGGGTTGGAACCGATTCCGACCAGCGCTGCCGTCCGGCGTAGACCCCGGCGAGGCGCAGCAGCGAGCTGGCCTCGTAAAACCGGGTTCGGATCCGGAAATCCTCCTCCACCGGCGCTCGGGAACGATATTCGGATTCAAAGCAATCCCGAGCTCGGCGGCAGGCCGCGGCGGTCTCGGGGAACTGGATCGGGCGCAGCACCAGATGGGCAAGGAAGTTGCCGACATCCAAAGCGGGGTCGCCGCTGCGGGCGTCGTCGAGATCGACCAGCACCGTACGGCCATCGCTATCCAGCAGCTGATCAAGGTAGAAGTCGCGGTGAATCGGCCGCGGCGGGGTTGGCCGCAACACCGAGCTCCAACGCCGCAGCCGATCGAGCAAACCCAAGGCCCGGTCCGAAGCCAGCGCCGGATGGCCGATCAGTCCCCGAATCCATTTCTCGCTGTTCTCGAGCTCCAACGCGGAAGTCCATTGTTGGGCGCAGGAGACCGCGCTGGCATGCACCGCCGCCAGCGCGCGGGCCATCCGGCGGGCGGGTTCGGCGGAGCTGCCGCGGTAGAGCTCGGTCGCCAGCGGAATGCCGCTGACGAACTCGGTGACCAACAGTTTGAGATCGGACACGTACCCCAGGGGGCGGGGGATGCTGAGCGCCTGGAGGTCGAGCGCCCGCCAGAATCGATCCATGGTCATCAGGATGGCCGCGCCGCGGTGGCTGTGAAAGGTCTTGGCGAACAAGCGCAGGCTTCCCTTTGGGCTCTCCAGGGTGTACGCGAGGGCGCAGCGGCGAGCCGGTTTGTACTTCAGCACATCGACGGCGCGGACCCGCCAGCCGGCCGATGGATACGGACTCAAGTGCGCGGCCAGCGGTGCCAGCTCCGCGGACATCCGTTCCAGGCTCAAGGCCCCTGCGAGACCCGGCAGGCTCGGATCGATCAGCAGGGGATGGCTCACGCGACCCCCTGAAACAGTTCTTGGAGCGCGCCCGGCGCCTGCACCAAATGCCGTGGCGAACCGTCCTGAACGCAGCGCCCGCCCTGCAGCACCAGCACCCGCGGGCAATCCAGGATCGGAGGCAAACGATGGTCGATCCAGATGCAGGTCGTGTTCCAGGACCATTGGGCCAAAGCGGCGCGCACCTCGGTCTCGGTGAGCGCATCCAAACCGGTGGTGGGCTCGTCGAAGATCAGGATGGAAGCGCGCCGTAGAACCGCTCGAGCGATCGCGATGCGCTGCTGCTGTCCGCGCGACAGCGACGCGCCGCGCTCGCCCAGAACCGCGTCGTAGCCGCCGGGCAGTGCGGTGATGAAATCGTGCGCTCCAGCCACCCGCGCGGCGGCCTCGATTTCGTGCGGCTCGGCTTCCGGCCGGCCGAAGCCGATGTTCTCGGCCACGGATATCCCGAACAGAAACGGTTCCTGAAGCACCACGGCGATCTGGCTCCGGTAGGTCGCCAGCCGCAGGCGGCGAATATCGAATCCATCGACCAGGATTCGCCCTTGATCGGGATCGTAGAGGCGCAGCAGCAGAGCCAGGACGGTCGACTTGCCGGCCCCCGAGTGCCCGACCAGGCCGACTCGTTCTCCGGCGGCGATGCTGAAGGAGACGTCTTGCAGTGCCGGCAGACCATCCTGGTAGCCGAACGTGACCCGATCGAAGACGATCCCGCCGCTGAGCTTGGGGGTGGGTTCGGCGTCGTTCGGCTCGGTGACCTGTTCCTTCGAATCCAGCACCTCGAGGATCCGCTCGCCGCAAGCCACCGCCTTGCTGGCGCGGCCGGAGAGGCGCACCAGAGTCTGAATCGGTTTGTAAATGCTCCGCAGGTAGCTCAAAAAGACGATCAACTCGCCGGGGGAGAGCGAATGCTGCAACGCGCGCTGGCCTCCGAACCACAGCACCAGCGCGGATCCGAACGCCAGGGTCAGCTCGACGGATCGCGCCATCTTCTCTTCCAAACGCAAGGACTTGAGGCCGGCTCGGAGGCTCCGGCTGTTTTGGCGCGAAAAGCGGGTCGCGAGCTGATGCTCTTGCGCGAAGGCCTGCACGACGGCCACCGAACCAAGCGCCTCGCCGACCACGGCGGCGATCTTGCCTTCCTTGCGGCGCTGCTGGCGCACCACCTGGCGCAGCGCGCTGCCGAAGCGGATGGTCGAGAGCAGCAGCAGCGGCAGCATCAGCAGCACGATCACGGTCAGCCTGAAATCGATCAGCCCCATCAGCAGCAGCACGCCGATCAGAATCAAAAACCGCGAAGCCGCTTCCAGCAGCGCCGGCAGCAGGATCTCTCGAAGCATGCTGACGTCGCCGGTCAGGCGTACCAGCAGGTCGCCGCTGCGGCGCGCGCGATGGAAACCGAGTGAGAGCCGCTGGAGCTGGTCGAAGATCTCGAGCCGCAGAGTGGAAATGACGCGGTGGCCGACCGTGGCGGTCAACAGGTTCTGCCAATAGGCGAACAAGCTTTGCAGCAAGGTGAGCAGAATCAACGCGCCGCAGCAGGTCAGCAGCAGGGCGGTGGGCGCGCTCGGCACCGACTCCCCCAGCCAGCGCAACCAGCCCTGGTCGCGGCGCCCGAGCAGGACCCCATCGATCACTCCCTGCACCGGCCACGGAAGCAGCAGTCCGGTCACGGTCGAGCCCAGCATCGCGAGCGAAGCCCAAGCGATGCGGCCGCGGTGCGGTCGCAGCAGGCCGCTGAAACGCCTTACGGTTTGGAGGACTCGGAGCAGCCGAGTCGCTGGGGCGGCGTGGTCGCGCCGGGTTGGATCCAACCGGCCGCTGCTCATCCGACTGCCTCGACGGAGCCGGCGCCGGCCGCGGCTCGCATGACCTCGAGCAGGCGGGCCGCGTTGGTCCGGATATCGAATCGCTCTTCGACGTGCCTGCGGGCGGCCGCTGCTCGCTTCCGGCTGAGTTGCGGCTGGTCCAGCGCCTGCCGGATCGAATCGGCCAATTGGAGGACGTTGCCCGGCTCCACCAGCAGTCCGGCGACTCCGTGGGGAATCGCTTCGTCGATGCCGGGCAGGAGAGTTGAGACCACCGGAACGCCGCGCGCCATGGCTTCCAGCAAGGTGGTCGGTACGCCGTCGCGGTCTCCGTCCTCGGCCACCACGGCCGGGAGGGCGAACAGATCCGCCGCGCCAAGATGGTGTTCGGCGACCTGCTCCTGGCTGGCGGGCCCGCAGAACTCCACCAGGCCTGCGAGATTCAAGCCGCAGACTTGCGCGCGCAGCTCCGCCTCCAGCTCGCCGCCCCCGACGATCCGGCAGCGGATCGGCACCCCGCGGTCACGCAGCTGCGCGCAGGCCCGCACCAGATCGGAGACTCCCTTCTTGGGTACCAACCGGCCGACGAACAGAACCAGGGGAACCGCGGCCGGGGGAGTGAACGGACGCAGCCCGAACTGGTTGGGATCGATGCCGTTGTAGACCCGGTGGAGACGGGCCGCCGGGGCCAGTCCTCGGAGGTAGCGGCGGTTGGCCTCGCTGATCGTGATGGCTGCGGCGGCCTCTTGCAGCAGATCGCGGAGCCGCCGCCGATCCACCTCGTTGGCGTAGATGTCCTTGGCATGGGCGGTGAGACTGAATGGAACACGCGTGATCGCGCCGGCATAGCGCGCCACCGAGGCGCTGCCGCTCGCAAAGTGGGCGTGGAGCAGATCGAGCCGTCTGGTGATCGCTTGTTCGGCCAGCGCCGCCGCCAGCAGCCAATAGCGCATTTCTTCGCGGCTGCGGTAGCTCAGCGCCAGCTCGTAGACCCGATCGTGGCGGTTGCCGTAGCGCCGCGCCAAGCGTCGATGGATGAGGAACGCCTCCCACAGGCGCTCGCGCAGCAGCGGCTCGAGCTGCACGACTTCGGCGCGCAGCTGTCCCAAGATGCGGTGGGGTACCGGCTCGCGAGATTGGTAGCGGGAGAAGATCGTGATCTGGCAACCGAGGCGCTCCAACTCCCGGATCTCGTTGAGAATGAAGGTCTCCGAAAGGCGCGGGAACGACTTCAACACATAGCCGATTCGCATGCAGCCTCCGCTTGGTTTGCCGGCGCTGGCGAATGAACCAGTTGCTCGAGCAGCCGCTCGAGCCGATCGAGGGCGCCGGCCAGCGATAGATGTCGTTCGGCAACCCGGCGGCCGGCAGCGCCGAGACGCTGCCTGAGTTGCCGGTCGTGCGCCAGGCGGATCAACGCGCCGGCGAGCGCGGCGGGATCGTCTGGTGGGACTTCCAGAATGGATTCTTCCGTACCCAGCACAGCGTCGAGATCACCCAGTTGGGTGGCGATCACCGGCAGACCCGCCGCCAGGTACTCGGTCAGCTTGAGCGGCGAAAAGTAGAACTGGTCCAATGCCGGGTAGGGCGCGACCGCGATATCGACCGCGCCGAGCAGGGTCGGGATCCGTTCATGGGGGAGCGCTCCCGTGAATCGGATGCGGTCGGAGAGTCCCAGGGTCGTGGCCTGCCGCTGCAGGTTGGATCGTTCCGGCCCGCTGCCGACGATCCAGAGCCGGGCCGCCGGATTCTGGGCTGCCAGGATCGCGAAAGCTTGGATCAGAGTCGGAAGCCCGTGCCACGGCTTGAGGCTGCCGACGAAGACGATGTCGAGGCGCCCCTCCGGGGCGGAGCCGTCCGCCTCGGGCGCAACCGGCGGCCGGAAGCGATCGGTATCGACCGCATTGGGAAACAGATGGACGCCGGACGCGGTGCCGCGCAGCTGCGCAGCCCGACGTTGCAGCGGGGAGGACACACAAAGAATCGCCGCCGCCTCCCGCACCAGCTTCTGTTCGATTTCGCCCGCCAGGCCCTCGAGGCAGAGCCGGCGGTAGCGCCGCTGCTCTTCGATCAACGGAGCATTGATCTCCAAAACCAGCGGCACGCGGTAGCGGCGCGCCAGAAACAAGCCGGTCAGGGACCAGAGCGAGTAGCGCTCGTAGACCGCGTCGACCGCGGCCGGCAAGGCGGGTTGAGCGGCGAGCTGGTAGCTGAGGGCGAGCCCCCTGAGCTCGGTTTCGAATGGTTCGTCCGATTCGGTCCCGGGTCCCCCCGCAGCGCGGCCCGCGAGCAAGGACCCATCCGCGGCGGGCCCGATGACGTCGCAGTCATACCCGCCGCGGGCCGGCGGCCTTGCGCTCAGCACCTGCACGTCGTGGCCGCGGTCGAGCAGCCCGCTCACGGTCTGGCGCACATGGATCGATGCGCCTTTGGAGCCGTCCAGCGGAATGCCGCGGTCGGCGCAGACGTAGAGGATTTTCATCGACCGACACCGACTTCGCTGCGGCCGGCCAGCGCCGGCCAAGCGCGGTCGCCATCGGCCCGCTGGGCTCGAGCCGGGGCTTTGGGCTTCCAAAGTTTCAAGAGTTCAGCGACGTTGCGGCCCAGATCGAAGCGCTGCTCGGCACGCTGCCGCGCCGCCCGCCCCAAGCGGTGACGCAGCGCCGCATCCGCAAGCAGCGCGCCGATCGCCTCGGCCAAGCGGGTCGGGTCGCCCGGAGGTACCAGCCGTCCGTGAACCCCATCCTCGATGGCCTCGGGGATCCCGGTGACGGTCGTGGCCACCGCGGGAACCGCGCAGGCCATCGCCTCCAGCAGAACGGTCGGGAGCCCTTCGCGATTCCCGTCGCGTCCCACCACCGACGGCACCACCAGCATGCTGGCGCGGCGCAGCCGGGCGGCGATCGCGCCGCGCGCCAGCGGTCCCTCCAAGGACACGTGGGAGCGCAGCCGATTTTGGTCGATGGCGCGCTCGAGCTCTGGTTCGAGCGGGCCCTTGCCGATGATCTGGCAGTGGAACTGAAGGCCGCGCCGCTGCACCTGACCCAAGGCTTCGATCAGATCTCCGAAACCTTTTTTCTCGACCAGTCGGCCGATCGCGAGAATCGAAGCTGGATCGCTCGGCTCAAGCCGCTGCGGCGGGCTGAAGCGCCGCAGATCGATCCCGTTGTAGATCCGGACCAGCTTGTGGCTCCGCAGCGCGGCCGGATCGAGGCGGGCCAGGTGTCGGATATTGAAATCGCTGATGGTGATCACCTGCACGGCGTGGCGGATCAAAGCCTTGAGGATCCGCGGGCGGCAAGCGCGATGAAAGATGTCTTTGGCGTGGGCGGTGAAGCTGAACTGGATGCCGAGCAGTCGAGCGGCGAGCAGGGCCGCGAGCGCCGGAAGACTGGCGAAGTGGGCGTGGAGCTGACCGATTGCGGTCGGCTCAAAGCGCTGGGCGATCAGCGGGGCGCGGAGGAAGGCCGGCCACCCGAGCGGCAGGCATTGCAGCGCCAAGCCGAGGGCGGCGAGATAGGATCGCGGCCGGCGCCGCGCGCTGCTGAAGTGAGCCGCGAGGAAGCGCATCGGGTGGCAG
>Ga0214471_10000869_pt1 | contig 24444 bp, 19 predicted proteins | sample RVTome_5_FD_207665 | JGI IMG/M metagenome (GOLD analysis project Ga0214471, IMG submission 207665) | Soil microbial communities from uranium-contaminated site in the Upper Colorado River Basin, Wyoming, United States - RVT142D155 | ecosystem: Environmental > Terrestrial > Soil > Contaminated >... | reverse complement strand
GCATTCCCGAGAACACGATGCGCGCCATGCAGGCGCTCGTCTCGTAGGGCCAGCCGAACAGCCACCAGATCTCGTATTTCGACTTGCTTTCGCCCGGGTAGTCGACGAATTTCGAGGTGCGCACCGGGTGCAACCAGATCGGCAGGTCGTACTTCTTCACGCAGCGCTCGAACACCGGAAGATATTCCGGATCGTCGAGCGGCCGGCCGTTGACGTTGGTGAAGAGCTGCACGCCCTTCGCGCCGAGCTTGGTGATCGCCCGGTCCATCTCCTGCAGCGCGGCTGGAATGTTGTTCATCGGCAGCGACGCGACGAACGCGGGAAACCGGTCGGGGTGCATCGCGACGATATCCGCCATGCCGTCGTTCGCCAGCCGGGCGAGGGCCGGGGATTCCTCCGGGCCGGCCAGGTACTCGATCGCCGGCAGCGAGAGGGTCAGGACCTGCTTGTAGCCCTTGAACTTCCCCATCATGCGGATGCGCGCGTCGAGATCCCAGAGCACCGGTATATTGAGCCAGCGCTTGATGGATGCGGCCAGTGCGGGATTCGCCTCGGCGATGCGCTTCATGCGCTCGAAAAACGACTGCGGAAAGATGTGCGGAAAGATGTCCAGCTTCCGGTCGTTTTTCATGGATTGGTTGCGTGGTACGAGAAAGGATTACACATTAGACGATCTCTTGAGGCGCCGCAAATCAGTGTCGTCAATCCGAGACAGAGCGGGTTACCAGGCGCTTCCCAACCGTCCGCCGTGCTCCGCGTAATGATTTGTAACACTTTGTTACCCGAACGGCTTGCGCACTTTGGTAGTCTTACTCGCATGGTCATGAGCGAGGAGGAATCGGTCATGAATAAGATCAGAACGCTCTCGATGCTGGCCGTCGCATCGCTGGCGATGGCCGCAAGTGTTCCGGCCCTCGCCCACGGAGGCCATTACGGCCGCCCCCGCGTAAGTGTCGGTTTTGTGTTCGGCGGTCCGGCATACTGGGGTTACCCCGCCTACTATTACCCGCCTCCGTATTACTACTATCCGCGGGCGGTCGCCGTGCCGGCCGAACCGACGGTCTATATCGAGCGTGGCGATGCGTATACGCCGCCGGAGCCGTCACAGGGATATTGGTACTACTGCCCCGACGCCAAGGCGTACTACCCCTATGTGAAACATTGCGCCGGGGGCTGGCAGCGCGTGTCGCCGACGCCGCCAGGCGGATGAGGCGTGAATCGTGATTCGTGATTCGTGATTCGTGATTCGTGATTCGTGATTCGACGCGGAGACCTGCAATGAATCTTACATTCCGAATTTTGTCCACTGCGGCAGTGCTGACGCTCGGGGCGTGCGCGACGGTGCCAGGCGGACCGAGCATCATGTCGCTGCCTGGGACCGGCAAGAGCTTCGACCAGTTCCGCGCCGATGACTTCGAGTGCAGGCAGTACGCCAGCTCGCAGGTGGGCGGGACTACCCCAAACCAAGCATCCGCTGACAGCGGCGTGCGGAACGCCGCGATCGGCACGGCGGTCGGCGCCGCGGCGGGCGCCCTCATGGATGGCAGCAGCGGTGCGGCGACCGGTGCCGGCGTCGGCCTGCTGTTCGGCACCCTCGCCGGCTCCAGCGCCGCGAACGCATCCTCGTACACCATGCAGCAGCGCTACGACATCGGCTATACGCAGTGCATGTACGCAAAGGGCCACAAGGTGCCGGTATCGGGCCGCTTCGCTGCTGCAACCGAGCGGCCGGCGCCGCGGCGCCATAACACGCCGCCGCCCCCGCCGCCTACCTACCAGGAGCGGTGACGCAGAAAGGCAAGGATGAAGGCAGAAGGATGAAGGATGAAGTGAAAACCCAATCCCCTTCCGCCTTTTGCCCTTAGACTCCTGCCCTAAGCACGAAGTCCCGCAATCAGCCGGCCTTCTTGCTTCTATCCCGTTGCGATAGGGACAACAGGCCGCCGCTCACCATCAGCGCCGCGTTGATCCAGAATACCGGCGCCAGGCCGAGCGCCGTGCCCGCAACCCCGAATACGATCGGTCCCGTCACGCGCACGAAATTGTTGGTCGTCAGCCGCAGCCCCAGCGTCTGTCCCGAGCGCCCCTCCGGGGAACGGCTGTACATCAGTATCACCGTAAGCGGGATGCCCAGGCCCATGCCGAGCCCGAAGAAGAAGGCGATCGACGCGAGGAGGATGGCGTTGCCGGTGAACGGCACCAGCGCGAAGCCGATTGCGCCTGTAAATAAGGCCCACGCGAGGAGCTTTTCCGCCATCACCCGCTTGGCCAGGCGCGCGAGGTACAGCCGCACGATGAACGACGCGACGGCCAGGGTCGCCAGGATGGCGCCGATCGCCGAGGCCGACAGCCCGCTCGCGTGGCCGTAGATCGGCAGGAAGAACTGGAAGATGTCCTGGCCGAGCTGCACGATCCCGCTGGTGAGCAGCATGAGCCATATCTCGCGGTCTCCCAGCGCGCTGAATGCGCCCGGTCCCCTTGGGACCTGCCGATTCCCGTGCGGGAACAAGGCGCCCCAGATCAGCAGCAGCGCGAGCGCGATCACCGATTGCGACGCGATCACGAGGCACGCCACCGCGTGCCCCGCGTAGTCGATCGAGATCCCGGCGATCAGCGGACCGAAGAAATTGGTGAGAGACCCGGCCAGGCTGAAGTTGCTGAAATTCCGGGCGTGGTGCTCCGGCTTGCTCAGGATGCCGATCAGGTTCTGCAGCGTGACGTGGTAGAACGCCAGCGCGAGTCCGTTCAGCGCCGCTGCCGCGTAGAGTGCCAGCAGGGTGCTGAAGAAAAACGGGATCGTGAGCGAGACCGCGCCGCAAATGGCGGCGAACAGCAGCACGCCGCGCGGGCCGCGGCGGTCGGCCAGCGCGCCGATCGGCCACGACAGCAGCAAGGGAAACAGATAGAGCAGGCCCCCGATCACGCCGACCGCCGAAGCCGGCGCGTCCAGCTCGAGCGCATAGAGCGTGAGCAGCACGCGGGCCGCATTGGCGCCGACGAAATTGAAGAAAGTCAGGGCCAGCGTCAGGCGGATCGCCACGTGCCCTCAGTCACATCCCCAGGATGCGCCCGATCTCGGAAATGTACTGGCTGGTCTTGAGCCCCTTGGCAACGGCGGTATCGATCGCTTCCTCGAGCACCGTGCGCACACCATGCAATCCGTCGCTCACCCAGTGATGCCTGCGGATCGGCGAGTTGAGCACGTTTTTCAACGTTTCCACTTCGTCGCGCAGGCGTTGCACGTCCTGCGAGCCGCTTGGCAGCTGTGCCAGATCCCGCTCCAGCGCCTCGACCAGCCTGGTTACCTCCTCGAGGTCGATTTCCCTCGCGGTGTCGTCGTTGTTTTCTCGCTGCGCCAATGTGAGCCTCCGTTATCGTTTCAGATTATAATTCGATTCCCGTTTCGCGCCCGTAGCTCATCTGGATAGAGTACTTGGCTACGAACCAAGGGGTAGGGGGTTCGAATCCCTCCGGGCGCGCCACTTTCCACGCAAAAACGCCTGCATTTCGCAGGCCTTTTTCATTTGTAGAGTCGCTCGCGGAAAGAGAGCCTCTACGGGACGCTTAGATTGAAACCGAATTCGAAGTGACATAAAAGAATCTCCAAGCTTCCTCAGGTTCTCTACAGCGTTGCTGTTAGGGCATGATATCGGGGGAGGTGTGCATGGATCTTGTCGCGTTATTGGGTAAAACAAAGCTATCCTAAGTGGAAATATCGAGACCAGCTCCTGGCGCTCGTTGGATTGCGGAACGATATCGCGCACGCCGAGGGCACTGACCGCCTGATGGCTTTACCTTCGGAATTCGCGATTGGCGAGTTGAAGCGAATCAGGTTATCACTTCCATGGCTTGACGCAGTCGGCAGCCGATTTCGACGAGTGGTCGAGCATGTGTCCCCCGAAACGACACTATGCCCTCCTTGAATAGAGGATGCCGCCTAAGTTGATAAGCGAGAGGATTTCCCCTATCCCGATTGACAGTCAGCTTGAGCCTACCGATGATGTCCCGCATCCGCGACAGTGCCATGGCCAGACATCTGAAGCATCGCTGGAGCATCAGCCACAATTTCCTGGGGGGGATCACCGCGGCAGACTGGTGGCGGCTGCTGCGGGAAAACGGCTTCGATGTGGATCCGGTTTACTGGCACCGTGCAGCGTTCATCTCGATCTTGAGCTGTCTGAACTCGATCGCCCGCCGGAAGGAAGAACGGCTGTTCAACGCGGCGGTGGAGAAAGTGCAGGTGGCCCCTCCGCTGTTCGTCCTCGGTCATTGGCGGACCGGAACGACCCACCTGCAAAACCTGCTCGCGCAGGATACGGATCAGTTCGCATTCGCCAACACCTACCAGGTGGTCAGTCCGCACACGTTTCTCTCCACGGAGGAGATCAATACCCGGCGCTTCGCCTGGCTGGTTCCGGACAAGCGGCCGATGGACAACGTGGCCTTGAACTTCCAGACGCCGCAGGAAGATGAATTCGCGCCTTGCTTGATGAGCTTGCATTCGCTCTACCTCGGCATCAGTTTTCCCCGGCGCGAGGAGCACTACGCGCGATATCTGACCTTCCGCGATGTGCCGCGCGAGGAAGTCGAGGCGTGGAAAGCCGCTTTCACTTGGTTTCTGAAAAAGCTCACATACAAATACAACCAGCCTCTCGTGCTCAAGTCGCCACCGCACACTGCGCGAATCCGGCTCTTGCTTGAAATGTTTCCGGAGGCGCGATTCGTCCACATTCATCGCGATCCATACAGGGTGTTTCAGTCGTTCCGGCACTATTTCGACACCGCAACATGGCATACGTATTTGCAGCGCCCCGACCTGCGGGGGATCGACGACCGACTCATCCGCCTTTACAATGTCCTGTACGATGCCTTCTTCGCGGAACGGCATCTCATTCCGGCCGGACGCTATCACGAAGTTCGTTTCGAGGTGCTCGAGCGTGCCCCGATTGGCGAAGTGCAGAAGCTCTACGAACGGCTCGGGCTTTCCGGTTTCGAAAAGTTCAGACCGAAACTTCAGCGCTACGTCGATTCATTGTCAGGCTACCGGAAGAACGAATTTGACGAGCTCGATCACACGCGGCGCGCAAAGATCGCCGCCGCGTGGAGACGTAGCTTCGACGAATGGGATTACCTCATTTGAGGCGAACGCCTCCAAATAAAGCATTGCGCTGCGCGCGCGCCACGAAATTTTGACGACGCTACACGACCGTTCCATCCTGTGAACTCCGCTCCCGGCCCAGCCGAAGCCGACGTCGAACGTCGGCGGATGGGGCGGTGGGTCCTGGTGAGTTCCATCCTGAGTTCGAGCATGGCGTTCATCGATGGCACTGCGTTGAGCATCGCCCTGCCGGCGATGCAGGCGGAAATGAACGCAACCGGCGCGGATTTGTTGTGGGTCGCAAACGGATTTTCGGTGCCACTGGCGGCATTGCTCCTGCTGGGCGGAGGATTGGGCGATGCGTTCGGGCGAAAACGGATCCTGGTTGCCGGGATCGTGATCTTCACCGCCGCGTCGCTCGCATGCGGGCTGGCGCCCGGCGTTCACGCGCTGATCGCCGCGCGCGTCGCCCAGGGTATCGGCGGCGCCCTGATGATTCCAGGCGCGCTGGCGATGATTTCGAATTTCTTTGATCCGGCGCAGCGCGGGCGCGCCATCGGAACCTGGTCCGCGTTCACCGTTCTCGCCACCGCTGTGGGCCCGGTGCTCGGCGGCCTGCTGGCGGGTGCGGACCTGTGGCGCTGGGTTTTCTTCATCAACCTTCCGCTCGCTGCGATCACGCTGGCCGTGTTGCTACTTAAAATTCCGACCGACCGGACACCGAGGCATCGCGTTCGGGTCGATTGGTGGGGCGCATTGTGCGTGAGCGCTGGCCTGGCGGGACTCACCCACGGTCTGATTCAATGGTCGCAAGCTAGCCTCGAAGACCGTGCCGTGCCGGTCACTTTGCTCGCCGGTGCATTGGCGCTCATCGTGTTCGTTGTCATACAACGCACCGTGCGGCAGCCGCTCCTGCCGCTGGATATTTTTCAGTCCCGCACGCTGACGGTCGCGAGCCTGTTGAGCCTGTTGTTCTACGTGGCGCTTCACGGATTTCTATTTTTCCTGCCGTTGAACCTGATCCAGGTGCAACACTACGATCCCGCCCTGGCCGGCCTGACGCAGCTGCCGTTGATGGTGCTGGTGATCGTGCTTTCGCGATTCGCCGGAAATCTCGTGGACCGCCACGGACCGCGACTGCCTCTGACGATCGGACTGGCGCTCGCGGGTGTCGGTTTCTGGCTGCTCGCCACGCCCGGGGTGACGGCCGGGGCGCGCGATTTTGCCGAAGCGTTTCTTCCGGGGCTATTGCTTGTGGGGGCAGGCCTGGGGCTGAGCGCCGCACCGTTAAGCACGACGGTGATCGGTGCGGTACCGGCAAAACATGTCGGGCTAGCCTCCGGAATCAACAGTACGCTGTCGCGGTTTGCCGCGGTACTGGCGATCGCCATCCTCGGACCGGTGGCAATCGTTGCCTTCGACCGTTCGCTCGAGGCGCAAATCGCGCGGCTCGGCCTGCCGGCGGAGGCGCTGATGCGGCTCAAGCAGGAATCCGTTAAGCTGTCCGAAGCCCGGCCCCCGGCGAACCTGAGTCCCGAAGCATCGATCGAGGTGAAGAAGGCGATCGACTTGGCATTCGTCGACGCGTTTCGCCTCATCGCTCGGCTGGCCGCCGCGTTGAGCTGGGTCGGCGCCCTTCTCGCGGTGTGCCTGCTTGGCGGCCGGGCGGTGGCGAAGCTGCCGCCCGAAAACGCGCCGGCCTCGCCGTCGTAAGCGTATGAAAACGAAGAGAAACTCACCCTCAACTCCGCACGGCGCGAGTGACACCGCCGGGCTCCACTTCAAACCGCGCCTGAATGAGCTGCTGCAAACGCTCGGGCTCGATTTTTCGTATGAGCGCGGTCAGGGAGATCATCTCTACTACCGTGGCCAGGGCGACCGGGAAATCGAAGTGCTCGATCTTGTCGGCGGCTATGGGTCGTTGCTCCTCGGACACGCGCACCCGGCGCTGGTGGCTGAAGCGCAACGGTTGCTTGCCAGCGGACGACCCAATCACACCCAAGGTTCACGCCGTGAACATGCAGCGCGATTGGCCGGTCAACTCTCGCGCCGCGCGCAGGGAGACTATTGCGTGGTGTTCGGTAACTCGGGGACCGAAGCGGTCGAAGCGGCAATGAAGCACGCCATGCTCGAGACCGGCGGGCGGACATTCATCGCGCTGGAGCACGCCTTCCACGGCAAGACCCTCGGCGCGCTCCAGTTGACGGCAAACGTTCAGTATCGGGAAGCATTCGAACTACCGGGCCTGACAATCCTTCGCGTTCCCGTGAACGACCTCGAACAGCTGGAAGCCGCCTTTGCACAGGCCGTCGATCTCGCGGGTTTCATCTTCGAACCGATCCTGGGCGAGGGAGGCGTTCGCCCCGTCGACGGCCTTTTCGCCCAACGGGCAGCGCAACTGTGCGCGGATCGCGACGTGCCGCTGATCGCCGACGAATGCCAGACCGGGATGGGGCGCACCGGCTCGTTCCTCGCCAGCGAGAGCCTCGGCGTGCAACCGGATTACATCGTGCTCTCGAAAGCACTGGGTGGTGGCCTGGCCAAAATCTCCGCGCTGCTCGTCCGCCGCAAGCGATACCGCGATGAATTCGATCTGAAGCACACCAGCACCTACGCCGACGACGATTTTTCATGCGCGATCGCGCTCAAGACGTTAGAGCTGATCGATGATTCAGTGCTCGCGGCGTGCCGGGAAAAGGGCGACCGGTTGCTCGCCGGTCTCCGCCAACTGGCCGCACAGCATCCGGATGTGATCACTGAGGTTCGAGGCAAGGGACTGATGATCGCAGTGGAATTCCGGCGTTCGTCGCGTTCGCCCAGCTTTCTGCTGCGCCTCCTAAGTGCGCGGGAGGATTTGGCCTATGTACTCACAGGCTATCTCCTGAACATTCATCGCATCCGGATCGCCCCCACGTTGTGCGATCGCTTTACGCTCCGATTGGAGCCCTCGGCACTCATCGCCGACAAGGAGATCAGCAGGTTTCTGCACGCAATGGAGGATGTCTGCAACCGGCTTGCGAGCGACGACGCCTTGGGCCTGACGCGATTCCTGGCCAGCAGAAACCCGGCGCGGCGGGCCTCGGGCGGCTCGCCTCGTTCCGATGGAAAGTTCATGGCTTATGACGACGCCCAGTTTCGGGCGCGCCAGCAGAATCCGCCGTCGGCAAAGGTCGCCTGGCTCTGCCACATGATCGATGCGGACCACCTCGTCTCGATAGAGCCGCCGCTCGCCAGCCTTCCGTTCCAGGAACGGGAAGCATTCCTCGCTTGCCTTGTTTCGCGTGGGGCACCCGTGGTCATGAGTGCGGTGGATGTACGTTCCAAAACCGGCAGCGTGGTTCGCCTTTATCCGATTCTGCTGCCGTTTACGTCCAACTGGGCCAAGCAACGGATCGACGACCAGCGCCTGGCGGTGCCGCAGGCGCTGGTGCAACAGGGCGTCGATCTCGCGCGGGCGCTCGATTGCCAGGTCGTCTCGCTCGGTCAGTACACGTCCATCGTCACGCTGAATGGCACGCGCCTTGCGGCTTCGGGAATCGGGGTTACGACCGGCAACAGTTACGCCATTGTGCTGGCGATCCAGGCCATAGAACGCGCCCACCGTGAGACCGGCCGCGAGCCAGGCGATTCGGTTCTGGTCATCGCGGGAGCATCGGGAAACATCGGCCGTACCTGCGCCGAGATTCTCGCTCCTCGCTATCGCCGGACCATTTTGATCGGCAGCAACAAACCCGGCTCGCAGCAGCGTCTCCGGATTTTCGCCAGGACCATCCCGCGCTCGATTGCCTCGACCGATCTGGCCGCCGTGCATGAAGGCCAGGTTGTGGTTGCTGCTCTCAATGCAGTCGATGCACCGCTGAACGCCGATTACTTTGCGCGTAACGCCATCATCTGCGATCTCTCCGTGCCCGCCAGCCTGTCGGCAGGGGCGGCGGCCCGGCCCGATCTGCTGGTCATCAAAGGAGGGATCGCTTCGCTGCCGTTCGGCGAGGATTTGGAGATTGCCGGCTTTCCCTTGCCACGGGGCCAGACCTACGGCTGCATGGCCGAGGGATTGCTGCTCGGGTTCGAGGGCATCTGCAACGCGGCATTCACCGGCTCCCTGAGCGCGGAGCAAGTCTCGCGCGTTGCCGCAATGGCCGCCCGCCATGGCTTCGCGTTGTCCGACTACAAACGCGCGTGCGTGCTCGGTTCCGCGCGGGATGAGATCGCGTATGCCGCTGCTCGCTGAAAATTCCCCGAGGAATATCGGCGGAAAGGGGAAGCAGCTGGTCGAGCTGCAGCTGGCCGGCTTCCGCGTTCCGGACTTTCTCTGCTCGCCGCCGGATATCGCCAAGGCGATCGAGGTTCTCGGCGTGCCGCTGGCGGTGCGCTCGTCGGTTTGCGCGGAGGACGGCCGCGAAGTCTCGTTCGCCGGACAATTTCTGAGCTTCTTGAACCTGCGGACCGTTGGGGAAGTCGAGGTTGCCTTGCAGCAGTGCCGGGAGTCGGTGAGCTCTCCGTCGGTTGCGGACTACTGCCGCAAGAGCGATGTCGATCCACTGTCGTTGCGGATGGCGGTGATCGTTCAGCGCATGATCCAACCGGAGCTGGCGGGAGTTGCCTTCACCGTCAATCCGGCCACAGGCGAGGAGGAAGTCGTGATCGAAGCCTGCGAAGGTCTTGCCGACGAACTACTGGCTGGCCGCAAGCCGGCGCTGCCGGCAACCCACCCGTTGCTCCAGAAGCACGCGCCGGAAATCGAGCGCACCGCTCGCGCCATCCAGCGTCACTTCGGCGCGCCGCAGGACATCGAGTTCGCCATCGAAGGTGGCCGGCTCTACATCCTGCAGTCGCGCTCAATCACGCGCATCAACTTCGCGCCCGGCACTGGAGAGTGGACGAACGCCGACTTCCGCGACGGCGGCGTGTCCTGCGGCGTCTGCACGCCATTAATGTGGTCGCTCTACGATTTCATCTGGGAGGCAGCGCTCAAAGGGTTCCTGCGCGATGTCAAGCTGCTCGACGGCGATTTTCAGGCGGGGCGGATGTTCTTTGGACGCCCGTACTGGAACCTCGGCGCGGTCAAGCAGTGCCTGGCGAAGGTGCCGGGTTTCGTCGAGCACGAGTTCGATCGCGACCTGAGCGTGCAGGCGAACTACGACGGTGACGGCATCGCAACCCCCGTGACGCTGCGCAGAGTCATCCGTGCCTTGCCGACCCTGGTGAGCATTCCCGCCATCTGGCGGAAGCAGGATCGCTTCGACCGCGCCTTCCTTGCGGGCGGTTTTGATGCGCTCACGCGCAAATACGAAACGATTCCCGCGGACATCGACAGCGCATTTCGCGACCTCATCCACGAGACCTACCGGATCACTGAATCGAACTACTTCCGGACGATCTATTGCACATCGCTGGCGAAGCTCGCCTTCATGGACGCGTTTCCCGACGCGGACTATCCGGCGCTCGTCTCGGCACTGCCGGCGATGAAGCATCTCGATCCGACCCGCGCGCTGCGCGAGATGGCCGCGCGCGGCGAGACCAACATCGCCCCGCTGCTGAAGCAGTTCGCCCACCGCAGCCGTCGCGAACTCGACATCAGGGCGCCGCGCTGGGACGAAGACCGCGATTGGGTCGCGGCGCTGCTGAAGCGGCACTCGGCCGCGGCGGGAAGCGATCCGCGCCCGGTCTATGAAGCAGCGCGAGCGCAGGCGCTGGCGAAACTGCCGTGGCGCAAACGGCGAAGCTTTCAGTCCAAGTTGGATCGGCTGCGGCATTTTCTCTGGCTGCGCGAGGAAATGCGCGATCTCTCCAGCCGGATGTACCACCTGATCCGGCGTTACCTGCTCGCTATCGCCGAACGTCGCGGCCTGGGTGACGACATTTTCTTCATGCGCTTCCAGGAGATCATCGCGGACGATCGGTCGAACATTGCCCGCCAGCGTGAGCGCTACGAAAGCTTCCGGAATTTCAAGGCTCCCAATGAAATCGGCTCACGATTTGCATTTGCGCCCGCGCCAAGCGGCGGCGCGCTGCGTGGCATCGCGGCCAGCCGTGGAACGGCGCGCGGCGTGGCGCGCGTGGCCCGCAATATCGAAGAGTCGATGCGTGTGGAGACGGGAGCGATTCTGATCTGCCCTTATACCGATCCCGGCTGGACTCCCGTCCTGGATCGGGTCGCCGGCGTGGTGACGGAGACGGGCGGACTGCTGTCACACGCGGCAGTGATCTGCCGCGAATACGGCATTCCAGCCGTGCTTGGCGTGCCGCAAGCGACGGTCCGCGTCGGCGACGGCGCGCGCGTGGTAATTAATGGCGGCGAAGGATTTGTTGAGTTGGAAGAGCCAACGGATGCCGCCGGAAACGGCGGTCGTAGTTCGAATGGTTGATCTGGCAGGCAACGATGGACCCAAACCCAAGGAGAGAAGACATGAAGCGACTAAAATCAGTGCTGCTCGCGTGCGTGTGGCTGGCCTGTGGCGCGGCCCCTCAAATTGCCGGCGCCGCCGAAGACCCGGCCCATGACGAACTGCGCGCCCTGCGCAAGGAGGTCATTGACGCCATCACCAAGGGGGACTTTGAAGCCACAATCCGCCACGTCCACCCCAACGTCGTCGTCACCTGGCAGAACGCCGAGGTAGTTCGCGGAGCCAAGGGGCTCCGTGAATTCTTTTACCGTGCGGGCAAGGACGCTTTCAAAGGATACAAAGTCCCGCCCACACCGGATGAGCTCACCATCCTCTACGGTGGCAACACGGGCATTTCATTTGGTCACGTGGTCGCGCAATACAACGTTTTCGGAAAACTCTACGAGATTACCAGCCGCTGGACAGCGACCGTGGTGAAGGAGAACGGCCGCTGGCTGCTGGCGAGCTACCACGTCTCCTTGAATGCCCTCGACAATCCGCTGCTGAACGCCGCCACACAATGGGTGTATTGGACAGGCGGCGCGGCTGCGCTGATCGGGTTGTTCCTCGGATGGTTGCTCGGAAGGCGGAAGAAGGCTTAGAGAGCTCACCTGTTCGGCTTTCCCCTATGAGCACGCTCCTCGCTTCCGGAGAACCGCTCACCAGGAAAACATCCGTTCTCAGCGAAGCGGCGGCGCACGCCGATTTCTCCCGGATCCGATACGCCCAATGCTGGGAAGACGCGGACATCTTGCTGGAGGCATTGAACATCCAGCCCGGCGACAACTGCCTCTCGATAGGTTCGGCCGGCGACAATGCCTTGTCGATGCTGGCGCGCCGGCCGGGGAGGGTCGTCGCCATCGACCTGAACCCGTCCCAGCTGGCGTGCCTTGAGCTGCGCGTGGCTGCCTATCGAGAACTCGATCACACCGAACTGCTGGAGCTCATCGGCTCGCGGCCAAGTCGGCGCCGGGACGCGCTCTATCGGCGCTGCCGCAGCCAGCTTTCCGCGCCGGTGCGCGTGTTTTGGGACGCGCAGCCGGATGAGATTGCGCAAGGCATTGGCGGCGCGGGAAAGTTTGAGCGATACTTCGCCACCTTCCGCAACCGGGTCCTACCGCTGGTTCACTCCCGCCGGCAAGTCGAGCGCCTGCTGGGCGGCGGAACTCGTGAAGACCGCGAATTGCTCTACAACGACGAATGGGACACGTGGCGCTGGCAATTGATGTTCCGGCTCTTTTTCTCCCGCTTCGTGATGGGCCGGATGGGGCGCGATCCGAGTTTCTTCCGCTACGTCAAGGGCAGCGTGGCAGAGCGCCTTCTCGCTCGTGCGCGCTACGCGCTTACCGCGCTCGATCCTGCTGACAACCCCTATCTGCATTGGATCCTCACTGGACGGCACACGACGGCCCTGCCCTTCGCTCTGCGGCTCGAAAACTTCGAGCTGATCCGCGATAACCTCGACCGGCTCGAATGGCGCTGCCTGGCGCTGGAAGAGTTCCTCGACACTGTTGCGGACGGAACATTCGCCGCGTTCAACCTCAGCGACATCTTCGAATACATCTCGACGGAGAATTATCACCGGCTGCTCGAACAACTCGTCCGCGTCGGACGAAGCGGCGCCCGCCTGGCGTATTGGAACACGCTCGCCGACCGTCATCGGCCTGAATTCATGGCGGACCGGCTGCGTTCGCTCGATGACCTGAGCCGATCGTTGCACGCGCAGGACAAGGCGTTCTTCTACTGCGCGTTTTTCGTGGAGGAGATCGTTTAGCTTCGAGCATTATTCAGGCACGTTGCCGGATTGAGTCTCCGTGGAAATGAGCGATGTCTTCTGATTTCAAGCTCGCGCCCGGACCGCGCGGTTTCAAGGAAATTCTCCGCCTTATTGTCGAGCGCAGGAAAAACCCGCTTGAGCTTTATCTGCGGCTGGTTCGCGACTATGGCGACTTGGTCTATTTCAAGATCGGCAGCATCGGCTACGCCCTGGTGAATGATCCCGGGGCGATCCGCTGGGTGATGCAGGAGAATCAAGACAATTTTCCCAAGGGCCCGGGCTACGATCGATTGCGCACGGTGATCGGAAACGGGCTGGTGACGAGCAAGGGAGAGTTCTGGAGAAGGCAGCGCAAACTCTCGGCCCCCGCGTTTCACCAACAAAAAATCATAGCCGCCTGCAGCGAGGTCGTGCGTCTGACCCGGAAAATGTTTGCGGAATGGGAGGACAAGCTCACAAGCTCAATGCACCTGGATCTCGCTGTCGAGATGAATCGCGTCGCCCTGAACATCGCGGGACGGACGCTCCTGGACTCCGATCCCAGTTCCCGCTCCGAGGAAGTCCGGGTGGCTTTGCAAGACGCTCTGAAGTTCTTGGATGGCCGGGGGATGGTCTGGCTTCGGCTGATCGATATTCTCTGGCCCGGTCGAGACCGGAATCTCGCGTTCGCCATCGAGAAGCGCCTGCCCACCCGAGCCAACAGGAGATTTCAAAAATCTCTTGAGACGCTCAATAGCGTGGTTTTGCAAATCATCGAAGGCCGCAGAAAAACGGGGCAATACGGAACAGATCTGCTGGGTTCCTTCATGCTTTCGCACGATGATGACGATGGCGCGCGGATGACCGATATGCAGCTTCGCGACGAGGTCACGACGATGCTTATCGTTGGACACGAGACCACTGCTACGGCGATGACGTGGGCGTGGCTCCTGTTGGGACGCAATCCCGGGGTCGCGGAGCAAGTTTGCGAGGAAGTTGATCGTGTTTTGGGAGATCGCGCGCCAACCTTCGAAGACCTTGCCGAGCTCACGTACACGCATCACGTATTCGAAGAAGTGATCCGTTACTATCCCCCGTTCTGGCGATTCACTCGTCAGGCCAGGGCGGATAGCAAAATCATGGGTTACGATATTCCGGGCGGCACCGTGATGATCATTTCCCCCTATCTCGTTCACCGAAACACTCGTTTCTGGAATGACCCGGATACTTTTGAGCCCGCGCGCTTCGCGAGCGTCGCTGCTCAAGAGCGCCCCAAGTTCTCGTACATTCCGTTCGGCGCAGGTCCGCGCGCATGCATCGCCGCGAACTTCGCATTCATGGAAGCGCTCACCATCATCGCGATGACTGCGCGGCGATACAGGTTCAGGTTGCTCGATGCAAAACCGCTCGAGTTCGAAGTCAACATCACTTTGAGGCCCAAGCACGGACTCCCGGTGGAAGTCACACGCCGATGAACTGCATTACCCGCTTCACCCAGTGCGCGAAGGATCATCCCAAGCGAATGGCGCTCTGGACCGAAAAAGAGGGAATTACCGAGTTTGGCCAGCTGCTCGACCTTTCGGCGAAAGCCCAGGCGATGTTTCGCCGATGCGGCGTCGGCCCCGGGGTGCCGGTCGTGCTGGCGGCACCTCCGGGCCCCGGTCTGTTTTCCGCGATTTGCGCGTTGCTCGGTTTGGGCGCGCCGATCGTGCTGGTTGAGGCCTGGCTGGGCATCGACCGGATCGATCACGTGATCAAAAGCGTCAATCCGCGTGTTTTTTTCACCGGATTCGCCGGTAAACTCTGGGGCCTGCGCATTCCCTCCGTCAGAAGGATTCCGTACTGGAAAACGGAACGAGACATTCACGGCCAGGAACGCGCGGAGTTTGAAATCGAAAACATGGAGCCGAGCGCTCATGCCGTGATCGCTTTCTCATCGGGGACCACGGGCAAGCCAAGGGGCGCGATTCGCACCCAAGGCTATGTCTGGGAAATGCACGAGATCCTCACCGCTCTCGAACGGCCAAGGCATCACAGCGGACCGGATCTTGCGATTTTCCCCAGCGTCGCGCTTTTCCATCTCGGTACGGGCCGCGGTGCAGTCTTGGTCCCAAGTCCCTGGAAACCAGAGTTGCTCGTGAAAATCGCGCGGCTTCCGGATGCCCTGCAACCCGAAACGCTCTCGTGCGGCCCCGCGTTTCTCAAAACACTGCTTCGGACACCGGGCTTCAACAAGCTCCGGGAACTCTATGTCGGCGGCGCGCTTTGCGATCGCTGGATTTTCGAGGAGTCCTTCGAGCGCTGGAAAGACGCCAATATCACTCACGTGTACGGCGGGAGCGAGGCGGAGCCCGTGGCGCTGCAGGACGCCCGCAAGGCGACCCGCCTGAGCACGGATCGCGGTTACTATCAAACTCTTTCGGTGGGGCAGCCGATCGACATACTCGGGTACGAGCTCCACACGGATGCGATCTGGGTTTCGGGCCCGAACGTCTGCCCGGAGTACATTGGAGATCCTTCCGAAAATATCGGAACCAAGCGCCGTGACGGCGATGGCCGCCTCTGGCATTGCATGGGGGACAGGGTCCGCTCGGACGCAGACGGTTGGTGGTACTCGGGTCGCCAGTTCCAGGTGCTCGAAGATTTCGAGCTCGAGCAAAGCGTCTATACTCTCATGCAAAACAGCGCGGCTTTCGTTCATCGGCGCGAAAATGGCGAACTGCATCTTCTGGGCGAGCAGGTCCTTCTTCACGAGGGCAGGATTCGCCAGGAGTTTCCGCAAATCGCGGCGCTCCATTTCGCGAAAATCGCCCGTGACCGGAGGCACCGCGCTCGCATCGACCGCAAAGCCAGCCTGCCGGCCAGCTTCCGGAAGGAACTCATCGCATGAGCCTCACCCGTCGCTGGCTCACTTACTTGGCTGAGAGATCGCCGCCCGCGGCGCTTCTTTTCATCGGCGCCGGAATCTCCCTTGCCCCGATGGCCTACCGGCGCTCGATCGATTGGGCCCTGCTCGCGGTCGGAACCACGGGGATCTTCGGCCTACTCGTGCTCATGCGCCTGAGTGACGAGCTCAAGGATTTCGAAAAAGACAGGGTGATCCATCCGGAGCGGCCACTTCCTCGCGGCCTGCTCACTGTCGCGCAAGCCCGAAGAGGAATGGTAGTCGTGAGCCTGTTGCTTGTTTTGCTGGCCGCGGTCGGCTCGCTGTGCTGGACAGGCTTGGGCGGCACCTTGCTCGCGATAGCGATGGGATACATTTGGCTGATGTACAAAGAGTTCTTCATGGGACACGGCTTGGCCAAAGAACCCGTGCTCTATGCGTTTGCACATCAACTCGTCGTTTTTCCCCTTTACGGATGGACGGGCGCCCTCGCAGGCGAGAACCTGTTTGAGAGCCACGGGTACCTGGCCTGGCTCCTTTACAATTTCGGCGCGTCAATGACGTTCGAGATGTGCCGGAAGCTCGATCCTCGAGCGCACAAGCTTCAAGGCACTTACCTCCATCACTATGGGCGTTGGACGACCGCGGCGATCATTTCGGTTTTCGCAGCGATTTCGATTGGCGGGGGCATTGCGGCCGGTCACCAAGCGTGGCTCTTGCCCGTTCAGGTCCCGCTCGTATTGAGCGTCCTTTTGATCCCGCTCAAGCCCGGCAAATTCAAAGTGATCGAGGGTCTGTCCATGGTTTCGGCGGCCTGGCACATCTGGGCGCCTGCCTCGCAGTGGGCGTTTTCCGCCTGGCCGATGCGATAAGACGCGCTTTATGACCTGGATTCTTCATGCACACGAGCCGATCTCCGAGTTCACCCGCGCCGGCGGTGGAAAAGCCGGAAACCTCGCCAGGCTCTCCCAACTGGGTTTGAACGTTCCCGGTTGGTTCTGCGTCAGCGCCCGTGCGTTTGACAGTTTTGTCGCCGCCAATGGGCTTGTGCCGAAAATCGCGCTCCCTCCCGATTTGAGCAAAGACGGTCTGGCCGGGCTCGCCAGGCGCCTGGAGCAGCATTTTATTTCGGGCACAGTGCCAGCCGAGATTGTCGATTCGATTCGAATAGCGCTTCAGGCCATCGGCGCGAATGACCAGTCACACGTGGCGGTGAGATCGAGCGGATTGGATGAAGACTCAGCGATGCACTCTTTTGCGGGCCAGTTTTCCTCTTACCTGTTTCAGAAGGGCGAAGCCCAGATCCTGGAGTCGCTGAAGCGCTGTTGGGCATCGGGATTCGCCGAGCGCGCGCTGGCTTACCGGATTGCAAAGGGAATCGATCTCAACCGCAACCACATGGGCGTAATCGTGCAAAAGATGATCGATGCCGAGAGCTCGGGCGTCGCGTTCTCGCGCAATCCCCTGCGCCCGCTTGACCGCGATACGGTGATGGTGAGCTCGGTCTGGGGGTTGGGCGAGGGCCTGGTAAGCGGTGAGTTGGATGCCGACCATTTCGAGATTCATCGGGAAACCCGGCAGATCCGTTCACAGGTAGTCGGGAAAGAGCATGCTCTCAGGCGCGACGATCAGGGTGGCCTGAGAAAAGAGAGGCTTCCGGGCACACATAAGGCGGCCGCTTCGCTCACCGAAAACCAGGTTCGCGAGGTGGCTGACCTGTGCGTAAAACTCGAGCGTTCCTTGGGCGCTCCCCAGGATTGCGAATGGGCCTATGCAGGCGGATCGCTCTTCCTGCTACAGACGAGACCCATCACGTCGCTCCCACCCGCAAGTTTTTACGATGCCCGTATCAACGGCGATCGACCCACTCTCTGGGACAACTCGAATATCATCGAAAGCTTTTGCGGTGTGACTTCGCCGTTGACTTTCAGCCATGCCAGCCGCGCGTATCGTCAAGTGTACCTGCAATTTTGTGAAGTCATGGGCGTGCCTAAGAGCGTTATCGTCGATCATGAGCATGTGTTCAGGAACATGCTCGGCCTGATTCGTGGCCGCATCTACTACAATCTGGGCTGCTGGTATCAGATGCTCTTCCTGTTTCCGGGGGCGGCCTCCAGCAAAGGTTTCATGGAAACCATGCTGGGCGTCAAGCAACGGCTGAAGCCCGAGCTCGCCAGGCTCTTTGAATTTACGAGCAACCCGCCTCGGTACGCCGCATGGCGAAAGGCCCGGCTCCTTGCCATGACCCTGGTTCGTATACTCAGAATCGAAAGGATCATCAACGACTTCAAGAGCCAGGTCGGCGCGATCTACGAAAAATCCCGTCGCCAGAACTTCGAGGCGCTATCGTTGCAAGAGCAGATCGACTATTACCACTGGCTTGAAAGGGAGGTGCTCTCCCGCTGGAAAGCACCGATCATCAGTGACACCCGTTGCATGGTTTTCTTTGGCATTCTCAATGCGTTGACGCAGAAGTGGCTGGGCGCCGGCGAACGCGGCGCTTCACTCCAGGCCGACCTGCTTAGCGGCCAAGGCGACTTTCCCAGCACCGAACCCACGCGCGCACTCATGCGCATCGCGGCCGAAATCGACCTGGGAGATCCTGAGTTCCGCGAGTGGTTTACCTCAACGCTCGCGCGCGATATGTGGACCTTGTTACCCGCACAATCAGCCAGGGTTCACGGAATGTACCTGGAGTTTCTCGACAAGTACGGTTTTCGCTGCGTTAACGAGCTCAAGCTCGAAGAAATCGATTTGCACGAAGATCCCACGTTTGCTATCGACGCAGTCGCGAGCTTTGTACGGATGAAAAACTATTCCATCGAAGCGATGGAGGCCCGCAGGCGCGCAATACGCGCCAATTCCGAGAAAATCGTCCTGGAGAAACTCTCAGGCCTCAGGCTCCGCGTCTACAATTTCATCCTGGGCAGAGCCCGGATCGCCGTCCGAGATCGCGAGGACCTGCGTTTCATCCGAACCAACAGTTTTGGCGTCACCCGCCGGCTGTTTCGAGCCATCGGAGTCAATCTTCACAAGCTCGGTCTCGTCGCCGAGCCGCGTGACGTGTTTTTCCTGACCATGGACGAAATCGTTGCGTTCAGCGAGGGGCGTTCGCTTGCGCTGGACTTCCACAAACTGGTGGAGATACGGAAAGCAGAGTTCCGACAATACAAAGACACCCCAGCGCCGCCGGATCGTTTCATTACCCTGGGATCTTCCGGCATGTACCTGCGCGATCCACGGATTTTGGCCGATGCCGACTTGCTCGGATCCGAGATTCCTCTTTCTACGGATCCCAACGTTCTCATGGGTACGCCTTGCTGCCCGGGAATCGTCGAGGGCATCGTTCGCGTGGCGAGAACCCCGGCCGACGCCGCAGGGCTCAATGGGGAAATTCTCGTCACGGAACGCACTGACCCGGGTTGGGTGCCGCTCTTTCCTTCGGCGGCGGGATTATTGATCGAGCGTGGAAGTCTCCTTTCGCATTCGGCCGTTGTCGCGCGGGAGCTCGGAATTTCGACGATTGTCGGCATTTCCGGCGGATTGATGAAAAGACTCGAGACCGGCCAAAGAGTCCGAATGGACGCTGGCCGCGGAGAATTGAGGATCCTGTGATTCAGATTCAATCCCGCAGCGCGTGCCCCGATCCGGCTGCGTTTCATCGAAGCTTTTGCGAATTACCCGGCAAGGTTCGCAAGGACCCCTATCGTGTCGCTCTGCTGCCGGGCGAGTTGACACAGCGGATGCTGAGTTTTCCGCTTTCCAAGCCCGCCGAGTACTTCCTGGCGGAGGCCGAAGATGGCGGGGCAATCGGCCGCATCGGTGCCAATCTGTCGCCCGTGTACGAAGGCGTGGCCTACGCCGGATTTTTCGAAGTCGATGTGAGCCGAGACGATGCGCCGCAAGTCGCCTCTCGACTGCTCAATCAGGCCGCAAAGTGGGGGCGTACTCAAGGCGTCACGCGTTTGGTAGGTCCAGTTGATCTTTCGACCTGGTTTACCTATCGCCTGGCCGTAAATCGCGACTTGACCCTACCCGCGCCGCGCCTGTTTTCGTGGGAGCCCGTCAATCCTCCGCAGTATCCGGAATATTTCAGTGAATTTGGAATGACCGAAATCCAGGCGTATCACTCGCAAGGGTTCAGCGCCGCAACACCAGAGGGTTATCTGCCCGGATACGAAAATCTCAAGCGGGCTTACGACTTCGCATCAGCTCAAGGATTCAGGATTCGCCCTTTTGATCGGACACAGCTCGAGAGCCGTGAGCTCCCGAGCCTTCATCAAATGAGCCACTCGGTTTTCAAGGACACCTTTCTCTTTGAACCGCTTCCATTCCAGATGTTTGCCGGCGTTTACGCGGCCGCCCTGCAAAGATTCGATTTCTCACCCTCCCGGATCGCTGAAAGTCCGGACGGAAAGCCCGCCGGATTTCTTTTTGCGTTCTTCGATGGGGATCATGTGATCTTTAAAACTGTCGCCGTATTGCCGGAGTTTCAGTGCATGAAACTCTCGTCGGCACTTCTTTGCCCGGTTGCCGAAATGGCCAAGGCGCGCGGAGTACGGTATGGCGTCTCGGCTTTGATCAAGAGCGGCGCCAAGATCGAACACCACGAAAGGCGTTCCGAAAGGGAAGCCGGTGGAGCTTTCTGGCGTCACGATTATGCGCTTTTCGGCAAAGACCTGTGATGAGCGGTTTTCTTGACCCTGAAGTAACCCAGATGAAGCGCAGCCCGGTTCACTCCGCGTTCCGATGGATCTTTTACCCCCTCGTGGTGGGCGGCGCGGCGTTTGCACACCTTCATCTTGCTGAAGGCAGGGCTCCCGAGGAGTTGCCTTTGGTGACGGGGGGTGTCGTGCTTTCAGTGCTCGCGCTGACGCTTCTGCTTGAACGCTGTTTTCCGTACCGAAGCGAATGGAATCTCAACCGGGGGGATTTTGCGACAGACTTTGTTCAGAGCATTTTGATATTCCCCGCGGTTGCGAGGCTCAACGAGATACTCGCCATCGGCGGGATCCTTTGGCTTTCATCGCTGAACCGTTGGCAACCGATCTGGCCGTCGCAGATTCCGTTCCCGGCGCAGCTTGTTTCAGCCGCTCTTATCGCGGAGTTTGGTTACTACTGGGTTCACCGCTTGAGCCATCGGGTGATGATACTTTGGAGATTGCATGCGGTTCATCATGGATCCACGCGTGTGTATTCGATGAACTCGGGTCGCTTTCACGTGCTCGATGCGTGGCTGGGCACGGCGGTCTATCTCGCGCCGCTGCACTTTCTGGGAGTACCGCTGGAAGTGATGGCTTTGCTGGCTACCCTTAGCGCGACCACTGGATTGCTGGAGCATGTCAATATTGACTTTGCCGCGGGCTTGCTCAACCGGGTGTTCAACACGGCCGAACTTCATCGCTGGCATCACAGGACCGATATCGAGCAGGCGATGTGCAACTTCGGGAAAATGTTCAGCATCTGGGACAGCGTCTTCGGGACTTACTACCTGCCGCGCGATCGCGAGGTCGGCGAAGTGGGCATCGGCGCGACGGCAAAGCCGGTCCCGGTGGGATTTTGGGGACAGTGGCTGTATCCGTTTCGCGCTCCGTTTCGCGCGCTCGATTGATGCGCTGTCTGGAGCGCGGCAGGGAGGACCTTATGAGAGACGCCGGAGACGTGACCAAACCGAGCTCAAACGCCGTCTGGCATCCCATAGGCGTGACCCGCCGCGATCGCGAGCGCCGCAATGAGCACAGGGGCGTGGTGCTGTGGTTCACCGGCCTGCCGGGTGCCGGGAAATCCACGCTCGCGCACGCAGTTGAGCAGCGCTTGTTCGCGCAGGGCTGCCGCACCTTCGTGCTCGACGGCGACAATGTGCGCCACGGCCTGTGCGCAGATCTGGGGTTTTCTGCTGCGGAGCGCGCCGAAAATGTGCGACGCATCGGCGAGCTGGCGCGCTTGTTCGTCGAGGCCGGCGTGATTACGCTCGCTGCTTTCATCTCGCCGTTTGCAGCCGATCGCGCGCGGCCGCGCAGCCTGTTCGCGAGCGGTGACTTCCTCGAAATCTACTGTGAATGCCCGCTTGCGGTGTGCGAGGCGCGCGACCCCAAAGGGATGTACCGTCGCGCCCGCGCCGGCGAGATCGCCGGCTTCACCGGTGTGTCCGCACCGTACGAGGTCCCCGAGCACCCGGAGCTCACCGTCAACACTGCGCAGCACCCGCTCGACGGGTGCGTGGCGCAGGTGTTGGGGCTCGCGCACGAAGCGATCGCTCCGCGGGCTGGCCAATGAGCTCAGGGGCGTGGCGCCGCGGTTCACCGGCCCGCCGCAGTTCTCCGCCTGACCGGACCTCCCGATGAAGCCTTTGTTGGCTCTGCTCAAGCGACCGCTGCTCCACGTCGCCGGCCTGTCCTTCTTCGTCAACCTGCTGCTGATCGCGCCACCAACCAGCCCTATTACATGGCCCTGGTCGAAGCAGACGCCGCGTCGCTCGGAGAATCCGGCGAGATCAAGCCGCAGGCCAGCATGCCGGTGGAGGTCTACGTCAAGGGCGAAGAACGCACGCCGTTGCAATACCTCGTCGATCCCGTGACACAGGTGATGCGCCGCGCCGCCCGCGAGCGTTGAGGCGGGCCGGTAGAAAAAACGGAACGCCTCGAAGTGGCCGCTGCGCTCGGCGGATACGGCGCTATAGTGCCCTTTCTCTGCCCTGGATCGGCCGGAGCGCGTCCGTGAAGACCCGTTCGTCGATGTTCCTATGACCTGACTGATACAACCTCGCGCCAGCGCCCAGATTCATCCCTCCGGGCGCACCAAATCCCACACAAAAAGGCCTGCGACTTCGCAGGCCTTTTTGCTTAAGGCGGAAGGCAGAAGGAGTTCTTCCGTCACTTCATCACTGCGTCACTTTGTCACCCAATCCCCCCTGCCCCCCCTTTGTCAAAGGGGAGAGACGTGAATATGTCGGGGGGATTTCGTCACCCGTACCTCGTCACTCATCACTCGTCACTGGTTCAGGCGTTTCGCCCAGTTCGCCGGCAGCACGCTCTGGTCCGCCGCCCCCAGCCCGGACCTGGCGGCTTCCTGGAAGCACTTCAACGCCGTCTCCGCCGCCGGCAGCGTCCCGCCGAGCGCCTTCGCCTCCGCGATCATGGTCCTCAGATCCTTGCACACCAGGTCCACGGCAAAGCTGACCGGGCCGGCGTCCTTGCCCGCGAGGTGCGCCGCGACCGCGCCGCTGCGCGTCTTCAGCGCGTTCGCGGCCCCGGAAGTGTCGGCAAGAATGCTCATCAGGCGCTCCGGCTCGAGGTTGAGCGAGCGGCATAGCAGCAGCGCCTCGCCCAGCGCCTGCCAATAGACGAACAGTGGCAGATTGACCGCGAGTTTCATGTGTGCGCCGGCGCCGATGGGACCGACGTGCTCCACCCGACGGCACATCTGTTCGAGCAGCGGGCGCGCCCGCGCCATATCGGCATCCGCGCCGCCGGCGAATCCGAAGAGCTTGCCCTCCCTCGCCGGGCCGGTGGTCCCTCCTACGGGACATTCGACCAGCGCCGCGCCCTTCTGTTTTACTTGTGCCGCAAGCGCGATCTCGACTTCCGGCCGGACCGTGCTCATCTCGATGAACAGTTTTCCAGCGGCGTTGCCGGACAGCAACGCCTGCGGACCGTTGTAAAGCGCTTCGATCGCCTTATCGTCGGTGAGGATGGTGATGATGACTTCCACGGATCCCGCCAGCGCCGCGGGCGACGCCGCGACTTTTGCGCCGGCGGCAGCCAGGCCCTTCATTTTCTCCGGGGTGCGGTTCCACACTGTGATCTCGTGGCCAAGGCCCATCAGGCGCGCTGCAATGGCGGCGCCCATCTTGCCCGTGCCGGCGATGCCGATTTTCATGCATGTCTCCTTTCGGGTGCCGCAGGTTGACACGGGCGACCGCGGCTCGTCAAACTACCCGCCACAATAAAGAAGTGATTCGTGAGTCGTGAATTGGCTCCCACCACCCCGCCCGCTTGCGCGGGCACCCCTCCTCAGGCAGGAGGGGAGTAAAACGACAATTTCTTATTCATGTTTCTTGGCGTCCTTGGCGCCTTGGCGGCTAATTTATTCTTGATCTTCTTGGCGTCCTTGGCGTCTTGGCGGCTAATTTATGATTTCAGCGCAGCGCAGTGAAATCCGCGACGGCATGCAGATCGACTGGGACGTCCCGATCAGGATGGACGACGGGCTCACGCTGCGCGCCGATGTGTTCCGCCCGCCGCGCGAGGGCCGCTACCCCGTGATTCTGGCCTACGGCCCCTACGCCAAAGGATTTGCGTTCCAGGACGGCTACCCGAGC
>Ga0214471_10000868_pt1 | contig 24467 bp, 26 predicted proteins | sample RVTome_5_FD_207665 | JGI IMG/M metagenome (GOLD analysis project Ga0214471, IMG submission 207665) | Soil microbial communities from uranium-contaminated site in the Upper Colorado River Basin, Wyoming, United States - RVT142D155 | ecosystem: Environmental > Terrestrial > Soil > Contaminated >... | reverse complement strand
GGTCTTGCTGGTGGCCCAGCGCCTCGTGGACCGGCGGATGCGCGCGTCGCTCGAGAGCTTCCGCGCCCTCGGCGCCGCGATCGCGATCCTGGTGGGCCTGGTGATGGTCTCCGCCCTCGCGCGCATGCGGCTCTACATGGACATGTACGGCCTCACGGAAGATCGGTTCTACGCGACGGCGTTCATGCTGTGGCTGGGCGCGGTCCTCGCGTGGTTCGTCGCGACAGAGTGGCGCGGTCGCCTGGAACGGTTCGCCGCCGGTGCCGTGACCGCGGGGTTCCTGCTGCTCGGTGGGCTCAATGCCGCGAACCCCGATGCCGTCGTCGCACGCGTGAACCTGAACCGCGCCGCCACCGGCGCGGCACTGGACGCGGCCTATCTGAGCCGTCTCAGCGCCGACGCGGTCCCGGCGCTGAGCGGGCGGTGGGCGGCCCTGGATTCGGACGCGCGCTGTGCGCTGCGGGCGCGCATGGAGCGCGCCGCGGAACGTGACGCCGGCTGGCGCGCGTGGACCTGGTCCGACCGGCGTGCCGCCAGGGCCGCCCGGAATGTCCCTCTCCCAACCGAGTGCGGTACCGGCTGACGCGCTTCGCGCCCCGGTGCCGCCCGGCGTCCGGGACCGCCCGCCCCGTCCGTGGGAGGGGCACCTCCCTCGGGGGGAAGGGTACGAGAGCGCGAGTTGTCATCGGCCCACCCTCTCAGGACCAGGAACATGGCTTCCGCACGCATCACGCGATCCCTCGGCCCCATCGCGGCCGCGGTGTTGGCCGCCGTCACGCTCGGCGCGCTTCCGTCGGCTTTCCAGGGCGGCCCCACCCTCGCCTACGTGAGCACCCAGGTGATTCTGCGGCAGACCCCCGGCTTCGCCGTGGCCGAGTCCACGTGGAATGGCGAGGTGGCGAGCATGCGGGTGGAACTCGAGGCCCTGTCGCAGCGACTGGATTCGGCGCTGAACGCGTTCGATCAGTCGGCGATCGGCCTGTCGCCTACGGCGCGGCAGGAGCGGCAGACCGAGCTCCAGCAGTTGAATCGGCAGTACCAGCAGCGCACCGCCGATGCGCAGGTTCGTGCCGAGCAACGGCAACGGGAGTTGATGTCGCCGCTCCAGGAGCGCATCCAGGCGGTGGTTGACGGGATTCGCGCCGAGCGGAACCTGGGCCTCGTGTTCGACCTGGCCGCGCCCGGCAACAACGTCATGGCGGCCGATCCGGCGCTGGATCTCACCAGCCTGGTCGTACGGCGATTGCGGGGCGGGTCTTAGATCTCCAGCCCTTCGAGGCGCCGTAGAGGGGCAGGCGGGCACCGCGGTTGCCATAGCGGTGCATGACGTCGCGCATCATCGGCTCCTCGCCACTCCAGGGAAACGCGAACACGAGGTCGAAGTCCTGCGGTCCAGTGTCCATGACCGGCGGCCGTAGGCGCCCCCTTGACGTTCTCTTGACGCCGACACCCACATGCTCGCGTCGGGGAAACCGCCGCCCGGAAGACCGAGACGGGTGTTTCCAACCGAACGGGGGGGGTACCTGATGCGCACGCGTGACCTCCTGGTCGGCATCGCCATGCTTGGGGGAGTCGTCGTGGCCTGCAGCGACGCGTTCGCGGGCTCGGGGGACGGCAATGCCATGACGCTCACCGATGAAAACGGCAACGTGCTCGAGCTGCGCAAGCGCTCCTGACACCTGGACCTCGGCGCGTGTGCCGAGAGAGGAACGGTTCTATGTGTGCTGACCTCACGCGGCTAAGCCCCTTCCTCGTCGCCATCCTCGTGACCGGGTGCGGGGACGGCGGTCCGAGCGGGAAGATCGAGGACGTGGACGCGTTCCTGGCCCGGGTGTGCGAGGCGGCCGCGGCGTGTCCCGGCGTCTCGGCGACACAGGAACAGATCGAGGCCTGCCCCGCGGAACTGGTGTCCGAATGGACCGCGTCGCAGCTCCAGGAGGCCGAGCGCATCACGACCTACACCGAGAGCCAGCAGGCCTGCATCCTCGACTGCGTCGGCGTGCGGATCTGCAACCGGTTCGGCGGAGGCCTGTCCAACATCAGTGACAGCGACGTGCTCGAGCCCTTCGAGACGTGCGAGGAGGAATGCGCCCCGGGCGAGGCGGCGTCCCTGGCTCTGTACACGCCCCGGAAGAGCCGTTGCCGCGGGCCAGTTCCGGCCGGGGATCCGGTGACGGTAACGCGCCGATGAGCGGATAGACCCGGGATCGCTGACCCGAAGGGCGGGACGCGTCGGGCGCTTGCCCCTGCGTGGAGGAGCTGGAAACGACCGGCGGATCGGTGTCTACCCCTTGGGCCGCTGGCCCCCCTGCGGCCGTCCGGGATCTCTGACAAAGGAGACACAGGATGGGGGCGATTTGTGACAATGACCTTGCACTTCCGCGACCCGGCGGGCAGGATCGTGGCACGAAGCACCATGCGTGGTTCCACTGCACCGCCCCTGCCGGGAAGGACCCCATGATCATACTTGCGCGAACCGGTTGTCTGGTGCTGTTCCTTGGCGGCTGCGCCGCCGGCCCCGACATCAGCGCGGTCTTCGACGGCCGGGCCGGGTCGTGGGTGGACCTGACCCATGCGTTTTCGTCGGAGAGCGTCTACTGGCCCACGGCCGACGGCTTCACGCTCGAGCCGCTGGCATACGGGCCCACCGAGGGCGGCTGGTTCTACGCCGCGAACAACTTCGCGGCCGCGGAGCACGGCGGGACGCACCTCGACGCGCCCATCCACTTTGCCGAGGGCCGGCACACGGCCGACGCGATCCCGCTGGATCGCCTCATCGGCCCCGCGGTGGTGGTGGACGTCTCGGCGCGCGCGTCACCCGACTATCTGATCGGAATGGGCGACCTCGAAGGCTGGGAAGCCGAGCATGGCCGGATTCCGGACGGGGCCATCCTCCTGCTCAGGACCGGGTGGGGGGCGTTCTACGGCGACCGCGCGCGGTACCTCGGCACGGACGTGACGGGCGCCGCGGCCGTGCCGCTGCTCCATTTCCCGGGGCTGGATCCCGAGGCGGCGCGCTGGCTGGTGGCCGAGCGGGCGGTGGATGCTGTCGGCATAGACACGCCGAGCATTGACTACGGGCAGTCCACGACCTTCGAAAGCCATGTCGCGTTGTACGAGGCCAACATCCCGGGCTTCGAGAACGTCGCCAACCTCGAGCGGCTCCCAGCCAGTGGGGCGTTGGTGGTGGCGCTGCCGATGAAGATCGCGGGAGGGAGCGGAGGGCCGTTGCGGATCGTGGCGTGGCTGCCGGGGAACTGAATGGGAGCGCAGAGTTGTGGAGGGGTGGCAGGTCAGGGCTCGGGCCGGCCGCCGCGGAAGATCTGCATCCCCTCCGAGGCGCCGTAGAGAAGCAGGCGGGCGTGGCGGCCGCCGTAGCGCTGCATCACGTCGTGCATCATCGGCTCCTCGCCGCTCCAGGGAAACGCGAACACGAGGTCGAAGTCCTCCAGCGGGTGCCCCAGCTCGGCGTACCCGGGCGCACCGTGGCCGATGGTGCCGAGCCGGCCGTCACCGGAGCGCGGCTTCCATTCGTAGCCGCCCGGCAGGAAACTGCCGGTCGCAAAGCGCGCGCGGGAGTCGTAGCGGGCCGCGAGGTCGCGCGCCATGCGGACCAGGTCCGGATCCAGCTCGATGCCATAGGCCTCGAAGCCCAGGAGATCGGCCATGATCGTGATGACGCCGGGCGCCGATCCCCACTCCAGGAACCGCAGGCCCGGGGCCCGCAGCGTCAGCAGCGTCTCCAGCACGGACCCGTAGTCCGCGGCCACGAAGGGGTGCCACCCCCGCCCGCGGACCTCGGTGTCGAAGCGGCACCAGATCTCCCAGCCCTCGTCGCATAGCGCGGCCAGACGCGCGCGAAGGCGGGGGTCGGCTTCCAATCCCTGAGGAGACGTTCGGTGGTCCATGCGTTCCGGGTATTCCGCGGCTCGGGTCCCGTCAACAATACCCCGGAGGCCTCGTCTTCAGGTCCGGCCCTGCTCGTGGCCACCGAACATCAGCCGTCTACGGCACCAGCGTGAGGCTCTCCGCATGGCGCGGCCGGACCACCCCGAAATGGCGCCGGTCGGTGGTGAGGATGCTGGTGACCCCCAGGCGCTCGGCCATGGCCACGATCGAGGCGTCCACGAACCCGAGCGGCAGATCCGCGTACGCGACCATCAGGTCCGCCGCGCGGCTCCAGTCGGCGTCCACCAGGGACTCGACCCGCAGTTCCCCGTGCGCCAGTGCCCGAACGAACGCCTCCTCGGCGCTCGCGCCGAGCCGCCGGCCAAGGAGGTACGTCACCTCCGGTACCACCGTGACCGGGACGGCAATGTCGCGCGCGGCGGCCGTCCACCAGGCGACGATTCGCGTGTGCCACGCGTCCGCGCGCTCGGCCAGCGCGTACAGGGCTCCGGTGTCGGCGAGGACCGTCAGGCGTGCGGGTCCTTCCACAGCAGCTCGTCCACGCGCGCCGACGTGTCCGTGTCTCCGCGCGAGAACCGGCCGGCAAAGGAGGGCAGCCCGGTCGCGGTTCCCTGCTCGCGGCCGCGGACGAGATACGTCGCGATGGCCTCCCGGACCACCTGCGCAAAGCTCTTGCCCTCACGCCGCGCGTACTGGCGGGCGCGTTTGAGCAGGCTGTCCTCGAGGAAGACGGTGGTCCGGCGCATGACATATATATTACTACTGAACGCATATATCGCAATTACGTGGTCCAACCGGTGGCGGCCGCGGGCCCGCTTCGGCGGGATCCACCGCCTCCGCCTCCCCTTGCAGCCCCCCGGTCCGGCAAACCATCGTTCCGGCCATGGAATTCCTCACGTTCGTCCTCATTCTCTGGGCCGGGTGGCTGGTGTGGCGGCGGCCCGAGCGCGAGCGGCTCGCGTTCCGGCTGCTCGTGGTGAGCTGTCTCCTCATGATGCTGCTGTTCCTCATCGGCACCCACACGTCGTTCGTGCCGGGGGTGAACCTGTGATGCCGCTCTCCGAGGACCGGCTCCGCGCCGTGCTCGCGTGGGTCGTGATCGTCCTCATCGCCGTCCCGGTGGGTGGGGCGCTCGCGCTGGGATTCCTGCACGGCGACTCGCCCTGCATCCTGTGCTGGTCGCAGCGCACCTCGATGGTGCTGATCGCGCTCGTCGGGCTCTTCGTGGTGCGCTACGGACCGCGACCCCGCTACCTCGGCACGGCGGTACTGCTCGGCACCTGGGGCGTGTTCATGGCGCTCCGCCACTCGGCCCTGCACCTGGCGCGCGACGTGGGCCAGGGCTTCAGCGCCCCCATCTTCGGCGTCCACACGTACGTCTGGGCGTGGGTCATCCACTGGATCGTGCTGGCGGTGATCGGCGTGCTGCTCCTGCTCCTGCGCGAGGGCGCGGTGGCGACAGGCGTGCGGGACCTGGGCCGTGTGGGCCGTGTGGCCATGGGGCTGTTCCTCGCGGCGGTGGGGGCGAACGCCGTGCAGGCGTTCGTTTCCACCGGCCCGCCGCCCTTCATTGGCCAGGCGGATCCGATCCGACTCTCCCTCGATCCCCGGCGCTGGGTCTGGATGACGGAGGAGCTGGAAGGACGCATCTCCCTGCGCGGCTCGTGGACCATCCCCGAGCCGGACCCCGGCGCGGTGGACCCGGATCCCGCGCACGGGCCGCTGGCGGACCTGCCGTCGCTGCCGGTGTCGAGCTGGGAGCGGATCGGGGTGCAGCTGGACGGGCACCTCACGGATCTCGCCTTGTCGGCGGCGGACGGCGGCCGGGAGGCGAGAGCCCTCGCGGTCACCGACCGTCACGGCGTCTACCTGCTGGACAGTACGCTCTCGCGCGTCGTGCACCACGTGGTGCTCGATGCCGGGTTCAGCATTGATCTGTCGCCGCTCGCGGGGGCCGCGTTCCTCGGCGACACGCTGGCGCTGCTGACCACGAACAAGAGCTACGTGCTGCTGCGGCCCGGTCCCCGGGCCGACGCGCGGCGCGAGTGGCGGCATTTCCTGGCCACCGACGGCGGCGTCACCGAGCTGCGGCGGTCGCGGTTCGCGACCGTGCGGGCCCGGCAGATGTACGTCCTGGCGCTGGCCTACGATCCCGCGGCCGAGGAACTGATCACCGTGACCGTGCCCAGCCCGCGGCACCAGCGGCTGGTCGTGTCGCGGTTCGCGCGCGCGGATTTCCTGCTCGCCTCGGAGTTCGTGCCGCGCCTGGGCCCCGGTCTCGCGCCGAGCGGCCTGGATCGGTCGCCCGCGGAGTACATCGTGACCGGAGCGGCGGTGGCGGACGGCTTGCTCTACGCCGTCAGCGCGGCGTACTCGACGCTGCTGGTGATTGACCTGCGCCACCAGACGGTGCGCGGGGCGTACGCCGTGCCCGGGCTCGAGCGTCCCGTTGGACTCGCCGTGCGCGGCTCGCAATTACTGGTGGCCCAGGCGGATGGGCGGGTGGCGGTGGTCGAGCGCCCTTGAGCTCGCTGGCGGGTCCTTGGCGCCCTGAAGCCCGCTGAAGCGGGTCCTCGGCCACGATCTGCCCGTGAGACGGGCGCGCGATCCCGTCGCCTCGGCGACAGATAGCGGCCGAGGGCCTGCTTCAGCAGGATCCACTCGGAGGCCGTCGCCTTGGCGACGGATAACGGCCGAGGGCCTGCTTCAGCAGGATCCACCACTCCCGGAGACGTTACCGCGCCGGGTGAGGTCGCAGCGGCCCGGCGTCGAGCAGGACCAGCGCGTCGGCCACGAGGCGCAGGGCGAACGGCAGCTCCAGCGACGGGCAGCAGTTCGCGTCGCCCGGCGCCGCCACCGGCCAGATTCCGGTCAGCGTCGCGACATCCAGCCGGCGGCCCTTGTGGAGCCGATGGTCTGGTGGGAGCCGGGCCTGGAGATCCCGGGCGAACGGTTGCGTGACCGCACGCCACCGCTCCCCGTCGAATCGCAGGTACTCGTTGCCGCACCCGCCCGTGCCGTTCAGGCAGATCCGCAGGTCGAGAAAGACGCCACGGCTCGTCCCGACCCATTGCAGCGTATCCAGGAACTCGAAGTCCCGGTCGCGCACCAGGTGCCACACCAGGCGTGCGTCGGGCGCCGCCGGCGCGCGGGCGAACAGCGCTAGCTCGTCCAGCGCCAGCGTGTCCGCGGCGACCGAGTCGGCGACCACCGCGTCGCGGCGGTACCGCGCGGCGTGCCACTCGACGCCCCCCGCGGTGCCGAGCGCCACGAGATGCACGACCCGGCAGGACGAGTCGGCGGCCGGGGTGACGAAGCCGGTCCGGAGCGCGGTGACGCAGCGGGTGCCCACGTCAAGCCAGGCGACGCGCGCGCTGTCCCGGAATCCGTCGGCCACCTCGTGCGGCTGCTGCGCGGCGGCGGCCGGCGTGCCGCACCAGGCGCCGAACGCCGCAATGGCGAGGCCCGCGGCCCAACGGGCGGAACGCTCGGTGGAAGGGCGCATGCCGAATGCTGCGACAGGGGCGCGGCCCAGGCAAGACGGGCTCCGCTTGCCGACCGCGGCCGCGGGCCCGAGTTTCTCCGTGTGGCGTTTCCTTGACCCCAGCGCGAGGACGATCCGTGACGCTCCGCTTTCGACCGCGGCTCTCGCGCCGCGCGTTCGTCCAGGCCACCGCCGCCACGGCGCTGGCCGCCGCGTGCCGGTCGGAGGGCGCACCCGCGGCGTCGGCCGGGCCGGCGGCGTCGCCCGTGTGGGTGAAGGACCCCACGCCGTTCATCCGGCATCCCACGAACCTCGAGACCCGGCTCGAGGACGTGCGCGGGTTTCTCACCCCCACCGACCGGTTCTTCGTCCGGAACCACGGCCCCACGCCCACGGTCGCCCGGGAAACGTACCGGCTGCGGGTGGAGGGTGACGCGGTACGCCAACCGCTGGACCTGACGTACGACGACCTGTTGCGGCTGCCCGGGCACAGCGTGATCGCGTACATCGAGTGCGCGGGCAACTGGCGCCGGTTCCACCAGGAGGTCTACGGCCGCGCGGCGAGCGGCGAGCAGTGGGGCACCGGCGCCGTGGGGTGCGCCGCATGGTCCGGCGTCTCCCTGGGTCACGTGCTGGAGGCGGCGGGCGTGGAGGAGCGCGCGGTTCACGTGAATCTCTTCGGCGCCGACGACGCGGGGTTCAACCGCCCCATGTCGCTGGCCAAGGCCGTGGACGCGGACACCCTGCTCGCGCTCACGATGAACGGCGCGCCGCTGCCGCCCGACCACGGGTTCCCGGTGCGCGGCATGGTGCCGGGCTGGGCGGGGAGCAACAGCGTGAAATGGCTCACGCGCATCGTGGTGACGCGGGAGCCGCAGTGGGTGAAGACCAACACCACGTCCTACGTCCTGGTGGGCGACGCGTGGCCGGCCGAGCGGTACGCGCCGGCCGAGGGCGGGCCCATCACGGAACTCACGGTGAAGAGCGCGCTCGCCCTGCCGCTGCCGGCTCGGCTCGCGCGCGGTCCCCAGCGGCTGCACGGATATGCGCACTCACCGCATGGGCCGGTGCGGCGCGTGGAGTGGCGCGTGGACGGGGGAACCTGGCGACCGGCCCGGATCGTGGCGCCGGTGCTCCCGCGCGCGTGGCAGCGGTTCGAGTTCGAGTGGGCGGCCGTGCCGGGGCCGCACGCGCTCCAGACGCGGGCCACCGACGCCGCCGGCACCACGCAACCGGATACCATGCCGTTCAACGAAAAAGGCTATCTGCTCAACGTCCCGATTGACTTCCCCGTGACGGTGGCGTGAAGCCGTGGCTCGTGCCGCTGCTCGCCACGGTTGCCGCCGTGGCGTGCGGGACCGCGGACACGCCCGAGGCGCAACTGACGCGGGGCGCCGAGCTGTACGCCCGGGAGTGCCGGCACTGCCACGACGTGGAAGGGGCCATCGGGGTGGCGCTGAGCGAACGGGTGATCGCGTCCTACGGCACCGCTCAACGGCTGTTCAACTACCTGCGGGTGGCGATGCCCTACGGGGCGCCGGGATCGCTGGCGGAGGGGGAGTACTGGGACCTCGTGGCGTTCCTGACGAGGAATCGGGGTTTTGTTGTGGATCCCGCTGAAGCGGGCCCTCGGCGCTGATCCGCCCGTGAGACGGGCGCGCGTCACCTGGGCGACAGATAGCGGCCGAGGGCCCCCTTCAGGGGGATCCACCCACGCGTGTCAACCGTGGAACTCACATTCCCCTAGGGCGCCCGTTACGGAGCGTTGGCGCGGATCTGTCCCCGGATCTCGCCGCCGGGGAACTGCGTCGTGTGCACGTTCACGTAGGTGTCGCCGTCACGCATGGCCGCGAGCAGGGCGTCGAGCGACTGGCCCGCCAGCGGGCCCACGAGATTGCTCGCGGTGAACGTCCCCGTGGCATAGACGCCGTCGAACCGTCCGGGGACGGCGGCGGGCGGCGGGGGCGCGGTGGGACGGAGCCACACGACGATGGGCCCGTTCGTGCCCGCGGCGGCCAGGTGAATGTGTGCCATGATCGTGTTCTCGATGTTGGCGATCTGGAGCCGGTAGCGCACCGAGCCGCCGTCGGCGCTGAGGTGGAAGGTGGCCTGGCCCGTCCCGCGACTGCCGGTGGCGGGGACCTCCTCGGCGCCGCTCAGGTGGGCGCCCGGATTGGTGGCCGCGGCGGACGCCTGGAACTCCGCGGTGAAGCTCGTGGGTGCGGCCGTATCGCCCGCGTTGCAAGCCAGCAGCAGCATGGCCAACGTGGAGCCGACGGCCGACGTCAGGAGTCGCATACGCACCTCCGTGGTGACAATCCGACTATGTTGCTTCCCATTCCAGGCAAACCCGCGGGCTGGGTCGTGTCAAGATGCCGCGCCTCCAGTCGCCTTGGCGACAGAGAGCGGCCGAGGGCCCGCTTCAGCGGGATCCACCCCGTTTCCATTGTGTCCCAGTCAGGAGACTGTCATGCGCCCCTTTCCCGTCGTCGTCGCCCTCAGCTGTCTCGCGCCCTCGCTGCTCGCCGCCCAGGAAACCGGCGCGTTCGTGATCCGTGTGGGTCGCGACACCGTGGGGCTCGAGCAGGTCACCCGCACCGCCGGTCAGATCCGGGGGGAGTACGTGCTGCGCACGCCCCGGCCGGTCCAGGCCCGGTACACGGCCGACCTCGGCGCCGACGGCACGATCCGCCGGCTCGAGCTGATCACCCGCAATCTCGGCGGCGGCGGGCCGGCCGAAACCCGATCGGTCATCGAGATCACGGGCGACAGCGCCACACTCACGCTGCGGTGGCCGAGCGCGTGCCGTCGGTGGACATCGCGGCAGCGGCCCCGGACTTCGCCGCGCGCCCGCTCGGCACGCTCTCACCGCGCGATACCGTCCGGGGCGCGGTGGACGGCTCCGACGTCTGGGTGCACTACGGTCGCCCGTCCAGGCGGGGCCGCGAGATCTTCGGCCGGGTGGTGCCCTGGGACGTGGTCTGGCGCACCGGCGCCAACGCCGCCACCCACTTCCACACGCCGGTGGATCTCGTGGTCGGGGGCGCGGACGTGCCGGCCGGCACCTACACGCTCTGGACCCTCCCCTCGCGCGGCGGGTGGCAGCTCATCGTGAACCGCCAGACGGGGCAGTGGGGCACGGACTACCACGCGGATCGTGACCTGGTGCGCGTGGACCTCCGGGTCGAGACGCTGCCCGCGCCGGTCGAGCTGTTCACGCTGGCCATCGAGCCGGCCGGCGCCGGCGCGATGCTCCGGATGTCGTGGGACCGGACGCGGGTGTCGGTGCGGATCGCGCGGAAGCCGTAGGGGTCGGTCCCGCTCTGAAGAGCGGGCTCGGTCCAGGAACGAGACCCTGAAGGGTGATCTGGGATTCGTTCAGCGCTGCATGTAGATGTCGCGCAACCGCTGCATCACGGTATCGGCGTCGCGCCGCACCTCCGGCGAGGCCTCGATCTGCCGCTGGCGCGCGCCATCCGTGACGAAGGTCTTCCCCGTGATGGCAATGCGGGTGGCGGTAGACATGGGCGCTCCGCTCCCCGGCACCGTCGGCCCCTCGTAGGCGACCGCGTGGTCCAGCCGGATCACGTCCGTGGTATCGTGCCGAACCCGAGCCCACTCCCCAAAACAGGAGGGCCCGCGGGAGGTGGTGGTGCTCGCGTACTGGCCGAACCCCAGGGACGCCATCAAGACGCACGTCACGTCGTTGCAGTCCGGGCAGGAGGGGAGCGGACCGGTCCTGGTGCCGTAGTCCTTGAGGCCGCAGCCCGCGAGCCCCGCCGCCACCGCCACCCACGCAAGCAGCCCCACGCACCGCGCGCGGCTCATGGTTCCTCGCGCTCGCCAAGCGCCTTCAGGGCGGCGATCGCCGCCTTGTTGGCTTGAAAGAACTTCACGTTCTCGGCGTTGACCTCTTTCGGGATCTCCTTGACCGTGCCCGACTCGAGCAGGCCGGCCGTGAGCGCGGCCTGGAAGAGGGCGAGCTGGATCGTGACCGCCTCCCGCGCCTCCAGCCCGGCGCGCTTCAGGGCGCCGGCCACGCGCGGGTCCGCCGCCATCCGCGCGGCCATGGCGCTCAGGGACTGATCCACGTTCTCCGCATCGTCCTCCGCGTCTTCCGCCTCGGCGATTTCCTCTTCCAGCCGGGCCATGCGCTCCTGCTCGGCGTCGGTGAGCTCGTCCTTTTCGTTCAGCGCCGCCAACTCCCGCTTCTTCGCGAGCAGCCGCTGATAAGCGGGGTCGGCCTCCTGTTGACGGTAGAGATCCTCCAGGACCTGGTTCAGCTGCCGCAGCTTCGGCATGGTGAGCGTGTAGGCCAGCACCTCGCGGGTGTCGGCATCGGCTGGTCGGCCCTGGGCGCCGGCCGGGACCGGCGCCAGTGACGCGAACAGAGCGGCGGTGGCCAGATGGAGAGGCGGGCGCATCGGGAACCTCCTGACAGGGGCCGTGGGCGGGTCGCGCCGGTGCGACGAGGAGTCGTGGGGTCCCGCCAGGCGGCCCGACTACATACTCGCACCGGGCCGCGCCGCCTGCCAGGGCGCCTGTCTCGACCGTGACATCCGGCCGGCGGACCCGTACGATACGCGGATGCCGCGCCCCCGAGCCTCGACGGACCTCTCCAAGTCCCGGTTCATTGCCGGCTGGCAATGCCACAAGCTCCTCTGGTGGAAGGTCCACGAACCGGACGCCAAGGAGCTTCAGCCCAACCGCGTGCTCGAGGACCTCTTCGACCAGGGCCGACAGGTGGGCGAGGTCGCCCGCGCGGCGTTCCCCGGCGGTGTCCTCGTCACGGCGGCTCCGTGGGCGCGCGAGGACCGCCTGGCCGAGACCGCGGAGGCCATGGCGGCGGGCGCCCCGGCCATCTTCGAGGCGTCGTTCCTGGCCGACGGCGTGTTCGTGTCGCTGGACGTGCTCGAGCGGGTGGACGGCGGCTACCGCCTGATCGAGGTGAAGTCATCCACCTCGCTCAAGGAGGAGCACGTCCCCGACGTGGCGATCCAAGTCCACGTGGCCGAGGCCGGCGGCGTCCCGATCCGCCAGGCCGAAGTGATGCACCTCGACAGAGAATACCGGCACCCGGGGCAGGGGGAGCTGCTCGTCCGGACGGACGTCACGGCTCCCGTACGGGACCTGCTCCCGCGGATCCCCGTGGCCATCGGCGGCCAGCGGGAGGCGCTGGCGGGCCCGCTGCCCGAGGTCCCCATCGGTCTCCACTGTTTCGAGCCCTGGGAGTGTCCCTTCCGGAAGCGCTGCTGGCCCGAGTCGCGGGATCACATCTTCCACCTGAACGGCGTGGGTCCCAAGACCGTGGTCAAGTACCTGGACGACGGGATCGAGTGGATCGCGGACCTTCCGGCCAGCGCCAGGCTCACCTTCACCCAGAAGCGCCAGCTCAAGGCCATGGCGGAAGACCGGCTGGTGGTGGAGCCCACCCTGGCCCGGGAACTCGAGTCCTTCGCGGGGCGGCTGGGGTTCCTGGACTTCGAGACCATCATCCGCGCGGTGCCGGTGTGGCCGGGGATGGCGCCGTGGCAGCAGGCGGCTGCGCAGTTCAGTTACCACGAGCGGCAGGCGGACGGGACGTATACCCACGCCGAGCACCTGGCCGAGGGACCCGAAGACGCGCGACCACCGCTGGCGGAGGCCATGGTGCGGGCGACCGCGGAAGCGGACCGCGTGGTGACGTACACGGCGTTCGAGAAGACCCGGATCCGGGAGTTGCAGAAGGCCGTGCCGCACCTGGCGAGGGAACTCGAGGCCCTGGAGGAGAAGCTGGTTGATCTCCATCCCGTCGTGAAAAACTGCGTGTATCACCCGGACTTCAAGGGCAGCTTCAGCCTCAAGCACATCCTGACCCCGCTGGTGCCGGAGCTGACGTACGACGATCTCGTGATCGTGGACGGGCGGCTGGCGAGCGTGGAGATCGCGCGACTGCTGTTCGTGGCGGACAGGATCCCGCGGCACGAGCGGGACCGCGTGCGCAAGGACCTGCTGGCCTACTGCGAGCGCGATACGTGGGCCATGGTGCGATTGCTCGAGCGGCTGCGGGAGAAACTCTGATCCTCGGCCACGATCTGCCCGGCGGGTGTATATTGAACCGATGATGGTGCAGTAGTAGATTTCCAATCCGTGCCACTCCTCTCCTCCCAGGACCTCGGTGATCGCGTCCGTCGCGGCCCCAGCGGGAGACCAGTGCGGTACGTTCCGCGAGTTCCCCTCCGCTCCACCCCGCCGCAGACGGCGCGTCACCAGTCGTGAACGCGGGCGCCGTGCGCCGCGTCGCGATGCTCGGCAATTACCTGCCGCGCCAGTGCGGGATCGCCACGTTCACGGCGGACCTGAGCGACGCGATCGTGGCCGAACAGCCGGCCCTCGACTGCTTCGTGCTGGCCATGAACGACGGCGGCGCGCGCTACGCGTACCCGCCGCGCGTGCGGTTCGAGGTGGCCGAGAACGAGGTCGCCGCATATCAGCGGGCCGCGGACTTCCTCAACGTCAACACCGTGGACGTCGTATCCGTCCAGCACGAGTTCGGCATCTTCGGGGGCAAGGCCGGCGCGCATCTGCTCGGCCTGCTGCACGACCTCCGCATGCCGGTCGTGACGACGCTGCACACCATCCTCGCGACCCCCGATCCCCACCAGCGGCGCGTCATGGACGACCTCATGCGCCTCTCGGAGCGCCTGGTCGTGATGAGCGCGCGGGGCGCGACGCTCCTGCACGAGGCGTACGGCGTTCCCGCGGGCAAGATTGATCTGATTCCCCACGGCATTCCGAGCGTCCCGTCCGCGAGCGCCAGCAAGGATCGGCTTGGGGTCGAGGGCAAGGCGGTGCTCCTCACGTTCGGGCTCCTGTCGCCGGACAAGGGGATCGAGTACGTCATTGACGCGCTGCCCGCGATCCTGGCGCGGTTCCCGCACGTGGTGTACGTCGTGCTCGGCGCCACGCATCCACATATCCGGGAGTCGCAGGGCGAGGCGTACCGGGTCATGCTGGAAACCCGGGCCTTGCGGCTGGGCGTGGACGCCAGCGTGATCTTTCACAACCGCTTCGTGAGCCACGACGAGCTCACCGATTTCCTCGCCGCGGCGGACGTCTACGTCACGCCGTCGCTCCAGCCGGAGCAGACGACGTCGGGCACGCTGGCGTACGCCGTGGGGTCCGGCACGGCCGTGATCTCCACCCCGTACGTCTACGCGCGCGAGCTGCTGGCCGACGGGCGCGGGATCCTGGTGCCCTGGCGGGATGCCGGCGCCATCGCGCAGGCGGTGAACCGCCTGCTGGCCGACGACGCGGCGCGGCTTGCGCTCGGCCGCCGGGCCGCCGCGCACGGCCGGCACATGGCGTGGCCCGCCGTGGCCCGGGGGTATCTGGCGAGCTTCGAGCGGGCGCGGGTCGAACACGCCGCGCGGCTCCGGACGTCGTTCCGGGCGCGGACGCTCGCGGAGCGGCCGGCCGGGCTGCCGGAGCTCAATCTCGCCCACGTCCGCCTGATGACCGACGATACCGGTCTGCTGCAACACGCCGTCTACAGCATCCCGCGCTACGACGACGGCTACTGTCTCGACGACAACGCGCGGGCGTTGCTGCTGATGACACTCGTCGAGGACGCCGGCACGGACCAGCGCGCGGCGGTCACCGGCGTGGCGTCACGCTATCTGGCCTTCGTGAACCACGCGTTCAACCGGAGCACCGGACTGTTCAGGAATTTTATGTCGTACGAACGGTGCTGGACGGAAGTGGCCGGCTCGGAGGACAGCCACGGACGGGCACTCTGGGCGTTGGGCGCCGTCGTCGGCCGCCTCGGGGATCCCGGGCGGCGGAGCTTGGCCGCCGACCTGTTCCACGCGGCGCTCCCGGCCGTGCCGGCCTTCTCGAGCCCGCGCGCATGGGCCTACGCCCTGCTCGGGATTGACGAGTACCTCGGCGCGTTCCAGGGCGACCGCGGCGTGCAGGCCACGCGAAGCGCGCTCGCCGAGCGGCTGCTGGCCCTGTTCGAGCAGACGAGCGCCCCGAGCTGGCCATGGTTCGAGGACCGCGTCACCTATTGCAACGGCCGCCTGCCGCAGGCCCTCCTCGTGTCCGGAGCACGGATGGACGAGCCGCGGATGCTGGCGGCGGGCACGCGGGCGCTCGACTGGCTGGTCTCGATCCAACGCTCGCCGGACGGCTATTTCGCGCCGGTCGGCTCCAACGACGGCGTGGAGCGGGGCGCGCCGGTGGTGGCCTTCGACCACCAGCCCGTCGAGGCGTGCGTGATGGTCTCGGCCTGCCTCGAAGCCCGCCGCGTCACCGGCCAGCGCAGCTGGACCGAACACGCACGACGCGCGTTCAGCTGGTTCCTCGGACAGAATCACCTGCAATACTCGCTGTACGACGCGTCCACCGGCGGGTGCCGCGACGGGCTCCACCCCCATCGGCCCAACGAGAACCAGGGCGCGGAATCCACGCTGTCCTTCCTGCTTGCGCTCGTGGACATGCAGTCGGCCGACCGTGACAGCGTCCACCATCCCACACCCGGAGACTCCCCCTGATGTCGGTGGCCCGCCACCACGCCGTGCTCCTGCACCGGCACGCGACCAACCCCATCCTCACGGCGGCCGATTGGCCGTACGCCGTCCACACGGTCTTCAACGCCGGCGCCACCCGGCTGCCGGACGGCACGACGCTGCTGCTGTGCCGAGTCGAGGACCGAAGCGGGCTCTCGCACCTGTGCGCCGCGCGGTCGGCCAACGGCGTGGACGGTTGGGTCATTGATCCGGAGCCCACGTTCGCGCCCGATCCCGAGCGGCACCCCGAGGAGTTGTGGGGCATCGAGGACCCGCGGATCACGTGGGTGGAAGAACTGGGCCGCTTCGCGATCGCGTACACGGCGTTCGGCAAGGGCGGACCGGGGGTCGCGCTGGCCCTGACCGGGGATTTCCGGAGCTTTGAGCGCCTGGGACTGGTCCTGCAACCGGAAGACAAGGACGCGGCGCTGCTGCCGCGCCGCGTGGACGGGCGGTTCGCGCTGCTGCACCGTCCCATGACGCATGGGCACGGCGACATCTGGCTCTCGTTCTCGCCGGATCTGCGCAACTGGGGCGGACACCGGCCCGTGCTGCGGGCGCGCCGCGGCGGGTGGTGGGACGCCAACAAGGTGGGGCTGTCGCCGCCGCTCATCGAGACGCCGCGCGGCTGGCTGATGCTGTACCACGGCGTCCGCCAGACCGCCTCCGGCGCCATCTATCGCCTGGGAGTCGCGCTGCTCGACCTGGACCAGCCGGACCGGTGCCTCCTCCGCGGCGGCTCCTGGATCTTCGGGCCCGAAGCGCTGTACGAGCGCGAAGGCGACGTCGCCAACGTCGCGTTCCCCTGCGGGTACACGCTCGACGGCGACACGCTCAATCTCTACTACGGCGCGGCGGATACGAGCGTGGCGCTCGCGACCGGCAGCGTGCGGCAGCTCCTGGCGTGGCTGGATGAACACGGCGAGGTGCCCGCACCCGGCACCTGATCGCGCCCGAAGCTGACCGCCGCTCCGGTATCCCTGCTAGACGACCTTGGAGACGTTCTGCGCGGCCGGGCCCTTCGTGCCCTGCACCACCTCGAACGACACCGCGTCGCCTTCGCCCAGGGTCTTGAAGCCCGTCGCCTGGATGGCGGAATGATGGACGAAGCAGTCCTTCTCGCCGGTGTCGGGCGTGATGAACCCAAAGCCCTTCTGATCGTTGAACCACTTCACTTTGCCAGTGATGCGTGACATGTCTGCTCCTCGGTGTGCGATGCGCGTCGGGGTGAGGAGGGTCCGCACTGGCCGATCGTCCATCGTGTGATCCGCGAATGGTCCCCGCGGCGGGGTGCCGCCCGTGGGCGGCCGCAGCCAAGAGAAAAGGGGAACCGCGTCAGTTGCCGGTTCCCCTGCAATTCCGTTGCGTGTGTCTGTGGCGCTTCGATGAACGCCTCGTGGCTTGTGCCAAGCATACTCAGGGAAGGTCCAGCAGGGAAGGAGGACCTTCCCTGTTTGACAGGGCGACGCTGGCCGGGTATGCTCCATGGGCGGGTGAACACCGAGTCGAAAGCGGGAATGCGCCGCGGCGCTGCTCCCGCTTTTTCGTTTCCTGTCAGGAGCCCCTTGCCCCTCAGACTGTCCGGTCACACCGGCGGCGCCTGGAGCACCGCCGCGGCCCTCCATGGGTTCGTCACGCGCGCAGACGAGTACCAGGACGGCCTGTCGGCCGGCTCGCTGGTCCGGGCGCGACGCTGCTGGCTGGAGCTGGCGGCGGCGGATCTGTTGGCGCTGCCGCAGCGGTTCGCGTTCGTCTTCGAGGCGCCCACCGGCCGCATGGCCCTCGGCCTGACCGATTTTCTGCGGTACGCCCACTACGCCGGATTCGTGCGCTCGACCGAGCGCGTCGAGAGTCCCTGGCAGGTGCGCGGCACTACGCACGCCAGCCTGTGGACGCTGGCGGGCCTCGAGCACCTGTTCATGCACCTGCGCGTGGCGGGCGTGCGCTACGAGTCCACGCTCACCACGCTGGACCTCCTGCCCGTGGCGCCATGCCCCCGCTGAACGCGCTCCTCTACCGGGGGTGGACCATTGCCCCCCGCACGTTCCAGATCCGGGGCAGCGGGCAATGGACCCTGGACCTGGTGATCGCGTACCGCACCAAGCGGCGCGCGTTCTCCGGGCCCAAGACGTTCGCCACCGAACAGGAAGCCATTCGCGGGTGCCACGCGTTCGGGCGGCGCGTCATTGACGGCCAGGAGCGATACCTCTCGGTAGAGGACCTGCGATGAGCCGTCTCGTCGTCGAGCGGCGCTGGGCGCCAGGGATCCCGCTGAAGCGGGCCCTTGGCCACGATCTGCCCGTACGACGGGCGTAGCGTCCCGCCGCCCTTGGCGGCAGACGGACTGCTACCGAGCGGGTGCCCGATCGGCGTTCGTCCCCGCGGCGGCCGCTTCCTCCGGCGGGGCCTTCAGATACCGGTCCCACCACGCCAGCATCCGCGCGTGATAGTCGCGCACCTCCGCCTCCGTGGTGGTCGGCATGCCGTGGCCGCCGTTCGTGTAGCTCACCCACTCCACGCGTTTCCCCAGCCGCCGGAGCGCGTAGAACATCTCCATCGTGGTCCGCTCGGGGACGTTGGCGTCCTCGCGCCCCGTGATGAGCAGGAGCGGCGTCGTGATGCGGTCGGCGAACAGCACCGCCGAGTGGGCCACGTACCTCTGCGGCTGCTCCCACAGTGTGGCGCCGATCCGGTCCTGGCTCCGTTCCGGCGCGTGGATGTTGCGGGTCCCGAGCCGCGGGGAATCGGTGTAGAAGCTGATCATGTCCACCTTGCCGGAGATGTTGATCGCGGCCGCGAACCGCTTGGTCTGCGTGATCAGCAGGTTGGTGGCGTAGCCGCCGTAGCTCGTGCCCGCCACGCCGAGGCGCTTGGGGTCGGCAAGGCCCAGCTCGATCAGCCGGTTGGCCGCGGCGGTGACGCCCTTGAGCCACGCCTCGCCGGGATAGCCGCGCTCCAGGGTCACGGACGGCTGGACCACCGCGTAGCCGTGGGACGTGAGCAGGTTGGTGGTGGCGTTGAACCGGTCGTCGAAAAAGGTCTCGTACACGATGAACACGGTCGGGACGCGCGTGCCGGGCTCGTAGCCCAGCGGGTAGTACAGCACGCCGTACAGCGAGTCGCCGTCCGCGCCCAGATACCGGAGCAGCTCGGTCCGGCTGAGCTTGGGTGCGAGATCCGGGTTCGCGTCGGTGAGCCGTTGCACGGCGCCAAAGGCGCGGTCGGCCACGTAGACGTCGCCCGGATGGTTGCCCTTGGCAATCGTGAGCGCGAGCGTCGCGCCGTCCGCCGAGAGCTGGACGCCGCCGTAGTGCCGCCCGTCCTTGACCAGCTCGTCCAGCCGGTCGGCCCGGCGGTCGTACCGGACCAGGCCCCGCTCCCAGTGCGTGCGTGACGCGTAGCTCAGGTAGACGTCGTTCCCGTCCCGGCTCCACGCCACCACCTGGTAGCGCGGGGCCGCGCGATGCTCGTCGCCCTGCGGCGCCGCGAGGAACATCCGCCGCTCGCCGGACGCGGTCTCGATGAACCAGAATCCCTCGCTGTTGGTGGCCACCAGCACGTCGCCCGTCTCGCTCACCCGGACCGGGGTGAACCGCTCCTTCTCGCGCCGCTCGCGCTCCGCCCTGGCCGCGGCGCTGTCCGCGGGTTCGGCGCCGGGCTGGGGCGCGTCTTCGCCCGTGAGCCTGCGCGGCGCGGTGTCGGACACGGTCCCCACGAAGGTCTTGCCGTCCTTGGCGTAGGCGTACGTCCGCCCGTCGCCCGACCAGCGCAGGGTGAGGCCCTTCGTGGTCGGGATCACGGTGGCCGGCTCGCCGCCACCGGCCGGCCGCACCGTCACCTTGTGCTCGCGGCCGAAGATCTCCGTGTAGTCGGTCCGGGGTGTGATGTCCTCGTCGGTGCGCAGCAGCGCGCCGTCGGCCGTGAGGGACGCGGCGCCGAGCATGGTTTCCGGCAGCAGCTCCGCCACGCGACCGCTCCGGACGTCGTACGTGGCGGGGATGGCGAGCAGGGCGCGACGCCGGATCTCCTCCCAGGACAGGAACGGGTCCTCGCTGGACTGCACCACGATCGGGCCGTTGACCTCCCGGAGAAACCGCTCGCGGGTTTCGGTCAGCCACGCGGCCCGGCGCATGCCGAACAGCAGCCGCGCGCCGTCCCTGGTCCACTGGAGGGACGCCTCGCCGGCGACGATACGGTCCCGGGGCAGGGACACCTGGTGGAGCCGGCCGCGCTCGCGCTCCCACAGGGTCAGCGCCCACGCGTCGCCCTCCCGCAGCAGGAACGCCAGACGGGATCCGTCCGGTGACCACGTGAACCCCTGCGCCTGGCGCCGCTCCTGGAACAGCGGCCGGGCCGCGCCCGTGCGCGTGTCCACCACGGTGTACTCGCCCAGCCGGGGCGCGACGTACGTGGGGTCGCCGAACCGCCGCTGGTCGCCACCGAGCCGGTCGCGCAGGGTGGACGTGCGCACCACCAGCCACCGCCCGTCGTCGCTCAGGGCGTCGGCCGCGACGCTCCGGACCGTCAAGACGTCATCGGGCGTGAATCGCGGTGGCTCCTGCGTGGTCAGGCGCGTGGGCAGGGCGATCGGGAGCAGCAGGACGGCGACGACGACACGCAGGGCGGTCATGGAAACCTCGGGCGGGAGAGCAGCTGCTCAAGGAGTATGGGGCGCCGGAGTCGGGCCGCGGACCGTGCCATCTACGTAGCCGATGCCCATCTCCGGGTTCTCCCGGGGAATGTATCGCGGCGCAGCTGGGGAGGCAGCGTCAACGGGCGCTCGACGACGGCGCGCATCCGGGCCGCCGGCCCGAGCCGCGGGGCGGGGGAATGGAGCGGCTCGTTGCGCGCTAGGTTACCGGCTGGGGCAACCGACTCCAGGACGGAGGATGGCTTCCGATGGCGATACGCGCCCAGGGGAAGTGCCCATGGGTCAGGTAGGATCGTTGCCGGTGATCCTGGCCGTCGCGATCCTGGCCGCCGCCTGGGTGTTGCTGGCGCTCGACGTCCCGCCGGTGCCCACGTGGTTCTACGTGTTCGCGTGGTATCCCACGCTCGTCCTGCTCGACGCGGCGGCGTTCCGGCGGGACCGCGCCAACTCGCTGCTCGCGCGCCCGGGCGCGGCGCTCTCGCTGCTCGCGTGGTCGCCCGTCGTGTGGCTCGTGTTCGAGGTCTTCAACTTCCGGCTGCGGAACTGGTACTACGTCTCGCTGCCCGGCCCCCTGCCGGAGCGCTGGGCCGGCATCGTGCTCTCGTTCGCGACCGTGGTGCCGGCCATCGTGCTGGCCGAGCGCGCTCTGGCCGGGAGCGGGGTGTTCGCGACGGGGCGCGGCCCCACGGTCGCCGTCCGAGGCTGGGAGCTGCACGCCGCCACCGCGCTCGGCCTGGCGGCGACCGTGCTGGTGCTCGTGTGGCCGCGGGGGTGCTTCCCGCTGGTGTGGGGAATCGGCTGGGTGCTGGCGGAGCCGGTGGTGTACCGCCGCGCGCCCGCGCTCTCGCTGTTCCGCGACCTCGAGCGCGGCTACTGGGGGCGGGTGGGCCGGCTGCTGCTCGGCGGGCTCGGCATTGGGTTGCTCTGGGAGTCGTACAACCACGTGGCCCGGGGGCGCTGGATCTACACCGTGCCGGGACTCGAGGACCTCAAGCTCTTCGAGATGCCGCCGCTCGGCTTTCTCGGGTTTCCGGTGTTCGCCCTGGAGGCGTGGGCCATGTACGGGGCGCTCTGCGCGCTGGGCGTGGCGGTGCCGGCGGCCGGTGGGGCAGGGCGGGTGCGTCGCGGCCGTGCGGTCGTGGCCGGCATCCTTGCGGCGGCGTTCGCGGTGGGCGCGCTCGCGGGGATGGACCACTTCACCGTCAGCTCCACGGCGCCGCAGGCGGCCGAGCTGCGCGGGCTTGGCGCGGAGGGTGCGGAGCTGGCGCGACTGCGGGGGATGGGCGCGGCGCACGCGCGCGCCCTGGTCGCGGCTGGCGTCACGCGGGTGTGCGACCTCCCGGGGCGGGAGCCCGGCGCGCTGGCCCGGGCGCTGCGGGCGGCGCGTCCGGGGCCGCGGCCCACGGAGGCCGAGGTGCGGGTGTGGGTGCGGGCCGCGCGACGGGCCTGTGCGGGGAATGCTCAGGCCGCGTCCGCGGCGCGTCAGTGGCGGCGCAGACCCCGCTTGCAGGCGTCGTCGTGGCGCGTCCCGCCGCTCGTGGACTCCACGGAGCCCGCGCGCTCCGTGAAGCTCGCGTCTGCCGAGGGACGGCCCAGGGTCAGGCCAGGAGCGCCCGCATGGGGTAGAGCTTCCGGCGGAAGGGGTCGAACACGAGCCCCAGGATCTCGAGCGTGACGACGCCCAGCAGCGGTTCGGCGTCGCCGGGCTCGCCGAGCACCACCGGGGTATGGCCGGCGCCCTGCGGCAGCGCAAGGTGGCATTCCGACACCTGCCGCCGGACGGCGGTGCCGTCGGCGAGGTGAAACCGCATGTCCCGCAGCGGGACGAGCCCGATGGTCTTCCAGACCGGCTCGGGAAGCATGGAGTACGTGGCGCCCGAGTCAATCAGGAAGCGCACGCGCGCTTCCCGGCCGGCGGGGCCGCGGACCGAGCCGTCTACGTAGCTGATGCCCACCTCCGGTGTTCCCTCTCGGGGAATGTATCCCGGCGCAATCTGGGAGGCAGGGGTCAACGAGCGCTCAACGACCCCCGGGCCTGACGGCCTGCGCCGCGAGGCGTTAACGTATTCCCATGTCCGGCTTCCGCCACGACCTGCGCTACGCGCTCCGGGGCTTTCTCCGGCGCCCCGGCTACACCACCGTGCTGGTGGTGACGGCCGCGCTCGGCATCGGCAGCACCGTCGCCATCTTCAGTGTGGCCAACGCGGTGCTGTTCCGGCCGCTGCCGTTCCGCGACCCCGAGTCGCTGGTACTGGTGTGGAACCGCCTCGAGAGCTCGAACGTGGACCGGGCGCTCGTGTCCGGCCCGGACTTCGTGGACTACCAGCAGCACACCACCCTGTTCGACGAGTTCGCCGCGGCCGTGGCGAACCCGGGCACGCTGACGGGCGGCGGGCGGGGGGAGCAGGTGCTGGTGGGCTGGACCACGGTGAACTTCCTCGGGGTGCTGGGCGTCGCGCCGCTGATCGGGCGGAACTTCGAGGACGACGACGCGCCGCCCATTGATCCGCAGGCGTTTGCCGATCCCAACGCCGAGTTCCCGCCCGGCGCGTTGATCTTGAGTCACGGGCTCTGGCGGCGGCGCTTCGGCGCGGACCCCGCCGTCGTGGGCCGGAGCCTCCAGGTGGACGGGCAGGAGTGCCTGGTGATCGGGGTCATGCCGCCGGGCTTTCGCATCTACCTGCCGCCCGACGCCGGCATGCGGACGGACATCGAGGCCTGGCGCGCGGCGCCGCGGAACATGATCACCTTCGCGGACCGGAGCACGCCGTTCTTCACGGTGGTCAGTCGCCTCAAGCCCGGCGTGACGGTGCCGCAGGCCCAGGCCGAGATGGACCGGCTGGCGAACACGCTGCGCGAAACCCACGTGGCGCACGCGCGGTCCGGCATGCGCATCACCGTGAACTCGATGCACGACGACATCGTGGCGCACGTGCGGCCGCTCCTGGTGGCGTTGCTGGTGGCGGCCGGGTTCGTGCTGCTCATCGCGTGCGCCAACGTGGCCAACCTGCTGCTCGTGCGGGCGGCGTCCCGGGAGCGCGAGATCGCGGTGCGGGCGGCGCTGGGTGGTGGGCGCGGGCGCATCATCCGCCAGACGCTCACCGAAAGCGGCGTGCTGTCGCTCATGGGCGGCGCGCTCGGCGTCCTGCTGGCCTGGTGGGGGACGCGGGTCCTGGTCGCGATGCACCCCACGAACCTCCCGCGGGTGGACGAGATCGGGATCAGCTGGACGGTGCTGGCGTTCACGGCGGGGGTCACGGTGCTGGCGGCCCTGCTCTTCGGGATGGCGCCCGCGCTCAAGTCGGCCAGCGCGAATCTGGCCGAAGCGCTGCGCGAGCGCGGCAGCGGCGACGCCGGGGTGGGCGGGACCCGGATCCGCACGGCGCTGGTGGTGGTGGAGGTGGCCCTGTCGCTCGTGCTGCTGGTGGGGGCGGGGCTCATGGTGCGAAGCTTCGCCAAGCTGCGACAGGTGGAGCCGGGCTTCCGGCCGGAGCAGGTCCTCACCTTCACGGTTCCGTTGCCGTTCTTCAAGTACACGGATGGGAACGCCCGGACGGACTTCTACGAGCGGCTGCAGCAGCGGATCGCGGCGTTGCCCGGGGTGCAGCACGTGGGCGGCGCGTCCCCGCTGCCGCTGGCCGGCGGCGACCAGTACCTCATCTACTCGTACGGCACGCCCGAGGCGTCGGACGAGGCGTGGGCGCAGACCAAGGCCGACTACAAGATCGTCCTGCCCGGCTACCACGCGGCCATGGGCGCCCGCCTGGTGGCCGGCCGGTTCATGGACGCGTCGGACAACCGCGCGGACGCGCGACGGACGGTCATGGTGGACGAGAAGCTGGCCGCGCGCGCCTGGCCCGGGGAGCCGGCAGTG
>Ga0214471_10000867_pt1 | contig 24484 bp, 26 predicted proteins | sample RVTome_5_FD_207665 | JGI IMG/M metagenome (GOLD analysis project Ga0214471, IMG submission 207665) | Soil microbial communities from uranium-contaminated site in the Upper Colorado River Basin, Wyoming, United States - RVT142D155 | ecosystem: Environmental > Terrestrial > Soil > Contaminated >... | reverse complement strand
ATCCGCGTGGATCGATTTGCCGAGTTCGCGGGCGCTGCCGGCCAAATCCAGGCAGTCATCGACGATCTGGAACGCCAGGCCGAATTGCACCCCGAAGTCCCCGAAGCGCCGCACGGCTTCCTCCGGAAATCCGCCCAGCCGGGCCCCGATCTGGCAGCACGCGCCGATCAGCGACGCGGTTTTTTCACGAATAATAGCCAAATATTCCGCTTCGCTCAAGTCCAACCGGTAGCGGGCCTCCACTTCGCGGAGCTCTCCGACGGACAGCTCGCGGCAGACGTCGGCCATCCACGCCGTGACGACCGGATCGCCGAGCCGTCCCAGCATCGCGAACGCCGTCGCGTACAGGTAGTCGCCCGTCAGCACCGCCCGCTCGGTCCCCCACCGCGCGTGGAACGTCGGCTGCTGGCGGCGCACGGCCGACACGTCGATGATGTCATCGTGAATCAGCGTGGCGGTGTGGATGAGCTCCACGGCCGCCGCGGCCCGCACGACCCCTCCGGGCTCCGCGGGGCGGGCCGCGTGGCCCGCCAGGAGCACGAGCGCCGGCCGCAGGCGCTTGCCGCCGGCGGTGATGAGATACACGACGCGCTGCGCGAGCGGGTCGGTGAGCTCCTCCAGCAGGCACGCCGAGACCGCCTCCAGCGATGGGCGCACCGGATCCAGGATGCCCTTCAGCGCCGGACGCCCGGCAGCGCCGCGCCGCCGCGCGCGGAGCCCGGCCGCCGCGGTCCCGGTCGCGCTCATGCGGCCTCCCCGGAGGGCTTCCTGGCGACGAACAGGCTCGCGAGCCCGCCGGCGAGCGGCTCGTACCGCCCGCGCATGCCGGCGCGCTCCAGCGCGCGCACCATGTCCTCCGGGGACAGAAAGGCCCGCACCGACCGCGCCAGGTAGGTAAACGGCCAGCACCGGCCGGTCAGCACCCACCCGATCGCGCGCGCCCCCGTGAGGAGAAACGCGTGATAGCCCCACCGGAGCAGCCGGTTCCGCGGCCTTCCCGTTTCCAGGATGACCAGGCGGCCTTCCGGACGGAGCACCCGGACCATTTCCCCGAGCCCCAGCTCCAGGTCCGATAAATTGCGCGTCGAGAATCCGATCATCACGCGGTCCACGCTGTTGTCCGCAAACGGCAGCCCTTGCGCGTCTCCCAGCACCCAGCGCATCGGTTTGCCGCGCGCGGCGCGCTTGCGCGCCGCGTGCGCCAGCATCGCGGGGTTCATGTCCACGCCGACCACCAATCCGCGCGCGCCGACGCGGCAGGCGCTTTCGATCGCCAAGTCCCCCGTGCCCGTGCACACATCCACCACACGCAGGCCCGGATGCACCTGGGCGCTCGCGACGGCTCTCCGCCGCCACGGTCCGTCCAGTCCCAGACTGGCCAGGCGGTTAAACCAATCGTACTGCGGCGCGATGTCCGTGAACAGTCGCTGCACGAACGTCCGTTTCGCGTCCCGCGCCGGCGCGCCGGGCGGACCCTCAACGACCGGCATGCGACGCTCCGTGTGCGGTCCGGACCCGCGCGAACGCCGCCCCTGCGGCTTCGATGACGCGCGCGACATCGGCGTCCGTGTGCGCGGCCGACACGAACATCGCCTCCATGGCCGACGGCGCCACCAGGACCCCCTGCTCCAGCATCGCGGCGGCCCAGCGGCCGAACCGCTCCCGGTCGGACGCGGCCGCGTCGCGCAGATTCCGGACGGAGCAATCCGTAAAGAACACCGTCAGCATCGATCCCGCGCGGTTGACGCGCACCGGCACGCCGTCCTGCGCCGCCGCGCGCGCGAGGCCATCCGCCAGCGCGTCGCCCAACTGCTCCAGCCGATCGTACGGAGGATTCCGCCTGAGCGACTCAAGCACGGCCCGGCCCGCCGCCGCGCTCGCCGGATGGCCCGCGAACGTGCCGCCGTGATACACGCCCCCCTCGGGCGCGAGGCGGCGCATCAGCGACGCGGGGCCTCCGAGGGCGCCGATGGGCCAGCCGCCCCCGATGATCTTGCCGAACACCGTGAGGTCCGCGGCTACGCCGAGCCGCGCCTGCGCCGCGCCGTAGCCGAGACGGAATCCCGTCACCACCTCATCGAACACCACGAGCGCCCCCGCGCGGGAGGCGCGGTCCCTGACGCGGGCGAGGAATCCCGGGTCCGGCTCGATCACGCCCATGTTGGCCGCGACGGGCTCGACAATGACGCAGGCGGTTTCCGCGCCCCGCTCGTCCATGGCCCGGTCGAAGGCGGCAAGGTCATTGTAGGGCACCCGCGCGAGGTCCGCCGCGGTCCCCGCCGGCACGCCCTCGCTCGCGTCGCCGAGCAGCGCGTCGCTGTGTCCGTGATAGCCGCCGTCGAACATCAGCGCGAGCCGGCGCCCCGTCGCGGCCCGGGCGAGCCGGAGCGCCGTCATGCACGCCTCCGTGCCGGACACCGTCAGGCGCACCCGCTCCACGGATGCGGTCGCGTCGCGGATCGCCTCGGCCAGCGCAATCTCGTCCTCATGCGTGAAGCCCAAGAGGTCGCACCGCTCAAGCGAGGCGCGCACCGCGGTCTCAACCGCATCGGGCCGATGGCCAAGGATCAGCGGCCCCCAGCCCATGACGAGATCCACGTACTCGCGCCCATCCGCGTCGCGGACGTGGGCACCTCGCGCCTCCGCGAGCATGAGCGGAGGCGTGCCGATCGCCCGGCAGGCCCGCACAGGGCTGTTCACGCCCCCGACCAGCGCGGAGGCCGCGCGCGCGCCGAGGCCCGTCATCGAATCCGGCTCCGGGCAGCGAGATCCCGCGCAAGGTCCTTCGCCCAATAGGTGATCACGAGATCCGCCCCGGCGCGCACGATCGCCGTCAGCATTTCCTCCCGCGCCGCCCGCTCATCGAGCCACCCGCGGGCCGCGGCCGCTTTGACCATCGCGTACTCTCCGCTCACGCTGTACGCGGCGAGCGGAGCCCCGAGCTCCGTCTTCAACCGGCGCACGACATCGAGATACGCGAGCGCCGGTTTGACCATGAGGATGTCGGCGCCTTCGTGCAGATCCAGGCGCGCCTCCCGGAGAGCTTCATCCGAGTTGCCGTGATCCATCTGGTAGGTCCGCCGGTCTCCGAACGCCGGGGCGGAGTCCACCGCCTCCCGGAAGGGCCCGTAGAACGCCGAGTCGTACTTCACCGCGTAGCTCATGATGCCGACGTCCTGGCGCCCGGCGCCGTCCAGCGCCGCGCGGATCTCGCCCACCGCTCCGTCCATCATCCCGGACGGCGCGACGAGATCCGCGCCCGCGGCGGCATGGGAGCGGGCCACGCGGGCGAGCAGCTCCAGCGTCGCGTCGTTCTCGATTCGCGCCACGCCCGCGCGGCGGGCGCCGAGCACCCCGCAGTGCCCATGGCTGGTATAGGCGCAGAGGCACACATCCGTCATCACGACCAGCTCCGGCGCGGCGCGCTTCACGGCGCGGAGGGCTTGCTGGACGGCGCCTGATGCCGCCCACGCGCGGCTGCCCCTGGCATCCTTGCGCTCCCCCGTCCCGAACAGCAACACCGCGGGAATGCCCATCGCCCCGACCGCCCGGGCCTCCTCCGCCAGCGTATCCGGCGACCATTGCATGTGCCCCGGCAGCGCGCCGATCGGCGCGCGCACCCGCCGGCCGGGCCGCACAACGAGCGGCATCACGAGCTGATCCCGATCCAGGCGGGTTTCCCGCACCAGCGCCCGCAGTCCGCCGCGTTCCCGCAGCCTCCGCGGCCGCGCGTTCATCCTCATCGTGCCCTGCGCCTCCCGCCTGCCCGCCGCCGCAGCGCCGCCATCAGGCCCTCGATCGTCGACACGGACGCTTCCGCGCGCACCCGCCCTCCCGAGCGCCGCACGGCCGCCGACGTCACGGGCCCGATCGATACGAACGGCAGCTCCCGCATGCGTCTCGACAGCCCGGCCCGCGCCAGCGCCGCGCGGAGATGTTCCACGCAGCTCGCCGACGTCACCAGCACCGCATCGAACGGCCGGGTGAACGCCCGCCGGACGTCACGGACCATGCCGTGGGGTATCACGGTCCGATACACGGGAACCCTCTCGACGGCCATCCCGCGCCGCCTCAATCCGTCGGGCAGCGCCTCCCGACTCCCTTGCGCGCACAACAGCACCGCCCGCTGGCCGTGCAGACGCCGGGGCAACCCCCTGAGGATCCCCTCTTGGCTGTAGCGCGCCGGAACGAAATCCACCCGCAGACCGATGGCGCGAACCGCCTCGGCCGTCTTCGGCCCGATCGCGCCGATGCGGCAGCCGGCCAGCGCGCGCACGTCCGCCCCGCAGCGCCGAAACACCCGGAGACACCAGCCCGGCCCCTCCGGGCTGCTGAACACCACCCAGGTTCCCGGTCCCAGCCGCGCAAGCGCTTTCCGGAAAAGCCCGAGCGCGCGCACCGGCTTCTGGGCGATGGCGGGGATATGCTCGACCTCGGCCCCGAGGGATTCCAGCTCCCCGACGAGGCGCTCCGCCCTCCCGGCGGCCCTGGTGACCAGAATCCGCCTGCCGAACAACGGCGCACGCTCGAGGTGCTTCAGGCCGGCGCGCAGCCGTACGACCTCCCCGACGATGAGAATCGCCGGAGGGCGCACGCGGGCGCGGGCGGCGCGCGCGACGATCGTGCCCAGCGTCCCCGTCACGGTCCGCTGCGCGGCCGTCGTGCCCCGCTCGATCACCGCCGCGGGCCGCCCGTCCGGGACACCGTGCCGCCGGAGCTGCCGGACCACCTGCGGGAGCCGCTTCACCGCCATCAGGCACACGAGCGTGTCGCACCCCTTGGCGAGATGCTCCCACCGGATGCGGCTCCGTCCTTTCGACGGGTCCTCGTGCCCGGTCAGAATGCCCACCGATGACGCCAGGGCGCGATGCGTCACCGGGATGCCGGCGGAGGACGGCACGGCCACGGCGCTGGTCACTCCCGGCACGATCTCGCACCGGATGCCCGCCTTGACGAGCGCGAGCGCCTCCTCCGCGCCGCGTCCAAACAGCACGGGATCGCCTCCCTTCAAGCGCACCACGCACCGGCCTCCGCGGGCCTCCAGCTTCAGCAGACGGTTCACCGCGCGCTGCTTCGCCGCTCCGGACACACCGTCCCGGCCCGCAGCCACCATCCTCGCCCCGGCACGAGCCCAGGCCAGAATGCCGCGCCCCACCAGCTGGTCATACACGACCACGTCCGCCGACTCGAGCAGCCGGCGTCCCCGCAGCGTGAGCAGTCCGGCGTCGCCGGGCCCCGCGCCGACCAAATGCACGCAACCGTATCTCGACATCAGAATGTGTAATGTCACATGTGTAATGTGTGATGGATCGAGGCAAAGCTTGCATTACACATGTGCCATTACACCATCCTCATCTTCCATGAGAAGAACGCGCCCGGCGCGATTCGAACGCGCGACACCTAGCTCCGGAGGCTAGTGCTCTATCCACTGAGCTACGGGCGCAATCCATGCCACCACTACGCTAAGTGCGGAATGCGGAGTTCGGAATGCGGAATTCCGAATTCCCAATTCCGAATTCCGCATTACACACGGCGAAGCATCTCAAGCGCGCCTTGCGCGATCAGCTCTTCGCCAAGGCTTCGTCCCAGACCGTCGGGATCCGCGATGGAGCCCGTGCGGCTCCCGCGGACCAGCCGAGTCCCATCGGCAGCGCACACCGCGCCGTCCAGCACGAGCCGGGGGCCGTCGGCGCGCGCGCTCGCGGCGATCGGCAGGCGGCATCCGCCTCCCAGGGCGCCGAGGAACGCCCGCTCCGCCCGCACGCGCGAGCGGCTGATCGCATCATCGAGCGCGGCGGTCACGCGGCCCGCCTCGGCATCGTCCCCGCGCACCTGGACGGCCAACGCGCCTTGCCCGGGTTCCGGCAGCATCCAGTCAAGCGGCAACCGCGCCGAAATGCGGCCCTCGAGACCGAGGCGCGCCAGCCCGCACGCCGCGACGACGATCGCGTCATAGCGGCCTTCGTCGAGCTTTCGCAGCCGGGTGTCCACGTTGCCCCGGATCTCCGCCGGACGGACATCGGGACGGTGCCTCAGCAGCTGGCCGCGCCGACGGAGGCTGGAGGTGCCGATGCGCGCGCCCGCCGGCAGGCTCTCAAGCCCGCCCTCGCCCGGCCGGCACACGAGCGCGTCGCGCGGATCCTCGCGCTCCGGCACGGCGGCGAGCGTGATGCCCTTGGGGGACTCAAGCGGCAGATCCTTCATGCTGTGAACGGCCACGTCGATGCGGCCGTCCAGCAGCGCATGCTCCAGCTCCTTGACAAAGACCCCTTCGCCGCCGATCGCCGCGAGCGGCTCTTCCGCGCGCCGGTCCCCTTCCGACTCCACCGTTCGCAATTCGAAGCGCCGGTTAGGATGACGCGCGCCAAGCGCCTCGGCGATGAGCCGCGACTGGGCGAGCGCTAGCGCGCTGCCGCGGGTGCCGACGACCACGACCCGCATGCGTCACGCTCCGCGTGCCACCAGGCGAGAAAGCGACTCGCCTTCTCGATAAGCAGGGCCTGCGAGCGCTCGATGGCGCCGTCATGCTCCGCGGCCTGCCGGGCGAGAAACCCGTTCAAATCGTCCACGTTGAACATATAGACGTGCTCGAGCGCCCCGGCCCCGGGCTCGACGTTTCTGGGCACGCCGAGGTCGATCACGCACAGCAGCCTGCCGCGCCGGGCGCGCATGACCCGCGCCAGCTGCCACGCGGTGACCAGGCCGGGCGAGCTCGCGGCCGTGATCAGGATATCCGTGCCGGCGAGTTCCCGCTCCACGGCGTCCAGCGGGACAGCCGTTCCATTGTACACCTGCGACGCGCGCCAGGCGCGGGCGAACGTCCGGTTCGCGACGTGGATGTCGCGCACGCCTCTCGAGGCGAGGCGCGAAAGCGTCTGCGTGCCGATCTCGCCTGCCCCGATGAGGAGCACGTGCCGCCCCTGGAGTCTTCCGAACACCTTCCCCGCCAGGTCCACCGCGACCGCACCGATCGAGCGGGGGCGACACGCCAGCCCGCTCTCCGAGCGGGCCGCTTTGGCCGCGTTCAGCGCGCGCTGGAACAGGACGTTGAGGACCTTGCCCGTGCCTCCGCAGGTCCGCGCGGCCTCATACGCCTGTCTGACCTGGCCGAGGATCTCGCCTTCGCCGATGACCATCGAGTCCAGCCCGCTGGCGACCCGGAACAGGTGACCGACGCTCAGGGGATCCGGATGGGCGTAGACGCCGCATGCCGCATCGCGGGAATCCAGACGCGCCCGATCCGCCAGCACGCTCCGCAGGCGGCCCACCGCGCCGTTCAGCTGATCCAATCCCGCGTAGAACTCGACGCGGTTGCAGGTGGAGAGGACGGCTGCTTCCCGCGCGCCGCACTCGCGCCGCAAACGCCCCACGAGGTCCGGGATCTCCTCCATCGGGACCGCGGCGCGCTCGCGGCGCTCGATGGGCGCCGTGCGGTGGTTCACGCCGACGACGACGATGTGCCGCGCGGGAACGCCGAGCTCAGCCATAGGGATGCACCGACGCCCACCAGGCGGCTCCCAGCGCCGCCACCAGGACGCCGCCGAGCCCCAGCACGGACCACACGGCGATCCGGCGCCCCCGCATCGACACGAGGACCCGTCCCGCGACCACCATCAGGTAGCCGACCCACACGCCGATCGTCAGGACCTCCTTCGGATCGCCGAGCCACCACTCGCCGAAGCGTCCCTTGGTGCCCGCCATCCCCGAGGCGATGCCGGCGCCCAAGAGCACGAGCCCGGCCGTCAGCGCGCCCAGCGTGACCCGCTCGAGCATGACGAGTGACGGCAAGGAGCGCATGATCGCCCCGTGGTGCTTGCGCTTGAGCTGCCGCTCCTGCAGGAGAAATCCCGCGCCCGCGCAGCCTGCGCAGAGGAAGGCCGCGTAACTGAGCCACGAGGCCGCGGCATGCACCGCCGTCAGGGTCATCCGTTTCCGCTCCGCGTTGCGCGCGGCGTCCGCCTTCCGCGCTCCATGCGCGCCAGCAGCGCCAGCGACTCGCGCCGGGCCGCGGCCCGGAGTCCAGCCCGGGCCAGCGCGCCCGCACGCCCGTCCACCACGCGCAGAAAGTAGCGCTTCCGGCGCTCCGGGCTCGGCAGCCGGCGCTTGGCGACCGCTCGGAGCGATGCCAGCATGGCCGCGAGCCGGCCGTACGACGGATCGATCATCCGGCCCACCCGCTCCCGCAAGCGCCGCGCCAGCGCGGGACTCGCCCCGCCGGTGCTGATGGCGATCACGACGCGCCCGCGCCGGAGGAGTGCCGGCGCGACAAACGTGCAGCGGTCCGTCCGGTCCACCACGTTTGCGAGGATGCGCCGGCGGCAGGCCGCCCGGAAGACGGCGTCATTCACGCGCTCATCATCGGTGGCGGCGCAGACGAGCCAGGCCCCGCGCAGGTCCGAAGCCCGGAACCGCCGCCTGACGTGGCGGATGCGCCCCGGCGATGACGCCGCCTCCGGCGTCCGCGCGGGCCCCGGGCAGATCACGGTCACGTCCGCACCGCACGACAGGAGCTCCTTGATTTTCCGGCGCGCGACCGGCCCGCATCCAACGACCACGCAGCGGCGGCCGCGCAGGTTCGCGAAGAGCGGATAGTAGGCGCGGCCCGTCACGTCCGGCAGCCTTTCGGACCGGCCTAGCTCCGCCTGCCGGCCGGCGCCAGGATCGCGAGCAGGCGCTCATGTTCCTCCGGCGCCAAATGCACGGTCTCGTCCGCGCCGGGAAACCCGGCGCGCCGGACGTCGGCCGCGTACGCCTCAGCCGCCTGGCGCACCGCCCGGCCCAGATCCGCGTAACGACGGACGAAGCGCGGAGTGAAGCGGTCATACAGACCCAGGAGATCGTGCGTGACCACCACCTGCCCGTCGCAGTCCGGCCCGGACCCGATCCCGAACACGGGAATCGACAGGCGCTCCGTCATCAGCCCGGCCACTTCGGCGGGCACGCACTCGACGACGAGCGCGAAGCATCCTGCGCCTTGCAGCGCGTCCGCCTGGCCGATGATGTCCGCGGCCGCTTCCGCGCGCTTGCCCCGCATCCCGTAGCCGCCCTCGCGAGCCGCCGTCTGCGGCGTCAGGCCGACGTGACCCATCACGGGCACGCCCGCAGCCGTGATCGCCCGCACCGACTCGACGACGCCGGAGATCCACTCGATCTTGACGGCGTCGCAGCCGGCCTCCTCGACGAACCGCCGCGCGTTGCGCGCCGCCTCCGCCGCGCCGGAATGGAACGAGCCGAACGGCATGTCGCCGATCAGGAGCGCGCGCGTCGTGCCCCGCCGGACCGCCTTCGCGTGGTGGAGCATCTCCTCCATCCCGACCGCGGTCGTGTCGTCGCGTCCCAGCACGACCATGGCCACGGAGTCTCCGACCAGAATGACGTCCACGCCGGCCTCGTCCAGCAGCTTCGCCAGCGGGTAGTCATACGCCGTCAGCATCACCAGCTTGGCCGGCCGGCCCTTCGAGCTCAGGAGTTCCTCGATCGTCATGCGGAACGCCTCCGATCCCTCGACGGCGCCATGGGCTCGCGAGGGATTCCATGGCTCGGCGTCACGTGGCGCCCGCAGCCACCTTCCGGCCGCGGCGCCCTCCGGCGGACAGGGACGCGCGCACGCGCCGCGTCGCCTCCACCACCGTGCGCAGCTTCCCGATAGCTTCCTCGACGCTGCGCGTTTTGAGCCCGCAGTCCGGATCGACGTAGACGCGCTCGGGCCTGAAGACGGTCAGCGCCTTGCGCAGGTTCTGCGCCACCTGGTCCGCGTCCTCGATGCGGTGGGTGTGCACATCCACCACGCCCAGGCCCACGGCCTTGGCGAACCGCCGCCGCCTGAAGAACTCGAGCAGCTCGAAATCGCGATTGGCGAACTCCAGGTCGATCTGGTCGACCGGGAGCCGGTCCAGCTTCCTGCCGATCGCATGGAAGTCCCCGTAGCAGATGTGCGTGATCGTATGGGCCTTGAGGCCGCGCGTGACGATCCCGAGCGCCTCGATCGCCAAGTCCATCTCCTCGGGCCGGGTCGAGATCGCCGGCTCATCCACCTGGATGTACTGGGCCCCCGCCCGCTCCAAATCCCGCGCCTCGTCCCGGATGACCCGCGCGATGGCCAGACAGGCCGCCCGCCGCGTCGGATACGCCTCGTTGAAGGACCAGTCCATGATCGTATAGGGGCCGGTCAGCATCCCCTTCACCGGCTTCGCCGTCAGCCCTTGCGCGAAGGTCCACCACTCGACCGTCACCGGTCTGGAACGGGTGATCTTGCCCGTGATGATCGGCTTTCGGTAATAGCGGTTGCCGTAGGAGCGGACGAGCTCGCTCTGCGCGAAGCCTCCGAGATGCTCCGCGAAATACGCGACCATGTCCCCGCGATATTGCTCCCCGTCGACCACGATATCGATGCCGAGCTCCTCCTGAATGCGCACCCAGTCGCGGGTCGCACGCTCCTCGAGGCCCCGCAGCTCCTCGGCCGTCATCTCGCCCCGGCGCACCTTGGCCCGCGCCTCGAGCAGATAGTCCGGCTTCGGCAGACTGCCCACAGACGTCGTCAAGAGCATCCTGGCCTCCTTTGACTCACCTGTTCGCTGACCTGGTCGCCCGGTAGGATGCCGCCGCCTCGCCAAGCCGGCGCAGCTTGGCCAGCGCCTGAGGGTGCGGCAGGAATTCGAGCCCGCAGTTGGGGCTGACATAGACGCGGTCCAGCGGCACCCGCCGCCTGAGGGCGTTGAACACCGCGTGCAGCTGCGTCACCGTCTCGAGCTTCGTGTTGCGGCCGTCCACGCACCCGATCCCCAGCTCCTTCGTGATCCTGGCGCGCGAGAGCGACCGGAGCGATGTCGGATCGGACACGACGTCGATGCCCACGACGTCCACGGGGGTCCGCATCAGCGCGTCGAAGAGGCCGTTCAGCGACCCGAAATACGTCGCCACCGCCGTCTTGGCCTTCACGCCCTGCGCCGCGATCGCCAGACCCTCCGCGGCGAGCTTCATGTCGGTCTTGCCGAACCCGATGGCCGGCTCGTCAAACTGCACCATCGCCGCGCCCGCCGCCGCCAGCGCCTGGGCTTCCTCGTTCAGCAGCTCGGCCATCCGGCGCACGAAACGGCGGGGGGAGCGGAAGTGCCGGTCCTCGCTCACCGTGGCGAAGGTGTAGGGGCCGGGCAGCACGGCTTTGACCGGACGCTCCGTACAGGACTTGGCGAAGCGCAGCGCCTCCACCAGCACCGGGCCTCGCCGCGTCGGCTCGCCGCGCACCACCGGCCGGCGGTAATAGACGTTGTTGTTGAACCACCGGGTGAGTCCGTTGATCTCGATGCCGTCGAGCTTGCCGGCGAACGGCGTGACGAGGTCCTCCCAGCGGATCTGCCCGTCGGTCACGAGCTCGATCCCCGCCGCCTCCTGCTCCGCGATCACCGCGTTCGTGATGTCCCGGGCCACCGATTCCATCTGTTCGCCGGTGGCTTCGCCGCGCTGCCAGCGCGCGATCGTGCCGATGAGCTTGGTGGAGTACGTGTCCTTCGCGACCTTGGGATAACTGCCGATCACCGTCGTGATCATTCCGCTCCTCGCTCTCGAGGCCCGCCTGCCGGCGCGCCCTGCTCCGTCTCTGCCGTCCCCGGCCCCGACCGCGCTCCGGCCGCGTAGGGCTTGGCCCGTTCCTTCGCCTCGAAGCAGGCCGGGCAATTGTACAAGGGCTTGGCCAGGCTCCGGTTGTATCCCGCGGCGATCACGACGCGCATCACGACGGGACTCGCCTGCCCGCACGTCCCGCAGCGATGGCTCATCCCTCCGGCCCTCCCGACGCCCACCACGCCCCCCACCCGGCCGCCAGCCGCTCCGCGACGCCGCGCGCCGTCATGGGCTCGTTCGCGCAGTCGGTCAGCGCCACCGCCCGGCGCTCAAGACTGCGCCGCACGCCGTCCGGCAGCGCCGCCAGCAGCCGACCGGGCGGCGCTTCGGCCAGGATCGATCCCTGCACGAGCCACGCGGCCGGATAGCGCCTCGCCGCCACTCCCGCGACTTTGCGTCCGCCGACCGTCACCGCGTACGGGCTCGGCTCCGTCAGGCAATACGTCACCCGCCGGCTGCGGTCGGCTTCGAGCACGCCCTCCGCGGGCGCTCCGACGCTCCGGCACGCGGCGGTCACCGCGGCGCAGGCGCCTCTCAGCGCCTCATGCAGCGAGAGCCCGCCCGCGCGCGGCACGACGATGCCGAACGACACGTCGCTGCCGTGGAAGGCCATGCCGCCTCCGGTCGGGCGCTCGACGGCCTCCAAGCCCGACGCCGCCCACCCGGCGGGATCCCACCAGGCGGGCGGAAACTGCCGGAATCCGAACGAGACCGCCGGCGGATCCCAAAGGAAAATCCGCGCCGCCGCGCGGGGGGCCTCGCGGGCCATCGCGTCGTCACGCCGCATCTGCTCCGCGGCCGGACACGGCGCATCGAGCCGCACCTGCCAGCCGTCCGCGCCGGCCTCGCGCAGCTCCGTCGCCGGATTACCCGGCGCGCGCATCGTCCGCTCCGCCTCGGCCGGCCGCCGCGGATGCCTGTCCGCTCCGACCCGGTTCCCCGGCCGACCAGCGCAGATCAGGCTGCCGGGCCGCGCGGACCTCATCGAGCCGCCAGGTCGCCAGCGATTCCGGCGCGTCATGGAGCCGCTCCGGCTCCGCGCGCGCCTCCCCGATGATCGCCAGCAGGGCCCGCGCGAATTCGTCCAGCGTCTCCTTGGATTCCGTTTCCGGCGGCTCGATCATCAGCGCCTCCTCCACGTTCAGCGGAAAGTAGACGGTCGGCGCGTACAGGCCGTAATCGAGCAGGCGCTTGGCGACATCCCAGGCCGTGACGCCGCTCGCCTTCAAGTCCTTCACGCTGGCGACGAACTCGTGCATGCAGTGCTGCGGAAACGGGATCGCGAGCCCGCCGCCCGTGCCCTCGGCGGAGTCGCGCCCGCCCGGCCGGGCGGACGCGCCGGCCAGCTTCGCTTTGAGATAATTCGCGTTGACAATCGCCGTGCGCCCGACGCCCTCGACCCCCTCGCGCCCGAGGCTCAGCAGATACGCGTGGGCCCTGACCAGGACGCCGATATTGCCGTGGAAACCGTGCAACCGGCCGATGCTGCGGCGGCCCCTCGCGTCCCAGGCGAACCGCCGGCCCCGCCGGCGCACGCGCGGCACAGGCAGGTACGGCTCGAGGAACGCCCGGACCCCCACCGGCCCCGCGCCGGGGCCTCCCCCGCCGTGCGGCGTCGAGAAAGTCTTGTGCAGATTGAGCTGCAGGAGGTCGATGCCCATCTCGCCCGGCTTGGCGATCCCCAGCAGCGCGTTCATGTTCGCTCCGTCCATGTACACGAGCGCGTCCCGGGCATGCGCCAGCTCGCAGACGGCGCGGATATTGCGCTCGAAGAGCCCCAGCGTGTTGGGGTTCGTCAGCATGAGCGCCGCCACGCTGCCATCGAGCTTCCGGCGCAGCTCCTCCAGATCGATGAGCCCGTCCCGCCCGGACTGAAGCTGCACGACCCGGAACCCGGCGAGCGCCGCCGAAGCCGGATTCGTCCCGTGCGCCGAATCCGGGATGAGCACCACATCGCGCCGGCGGCGCATCCGGCGGTGGTGCGCGGCCACGATCTTGAGCCCGGCCAGCTCTCCCTGGGCTCCCGCCGCGGGCTGGAGCGTGAACGCGTCCATCCCCGTCACCTCGCACAGCGACCGCTCCAGCTCCGACAAGAGCTCGAGGAGTCCCTGCACGTGGTGCTCCGGCTGCAGCGGATGCAGCCGTGCCAGGCCGGGGAGCGCCGCCACCCGCTCGTGAAGCTTCGGGTTGTACTTCATGGTGCAGGACCCCAGCGGATAGAGATGCGTGTCGACGCAGAAATTACGCTGCGAAAGCCGGGTGTAATGCCGGACCACGTCCAGTTCGGACACCTCCGGCAGGCGCGGCGGACGAGTTCTCAGCTGCTCGGCCGGCAGCACCTCGCGCGCGGGCAGCGTCGGGCCGTCCGGCGCGCCGAGTCCGAACCCCCGGCGGCCCGGCACCGACCGCTCGAAGATCAGCGGCTCGGGCCCCATCAGCATGCCTCCAGCGTCTCGATCAGGCGGTCCAGCGCCTCGCGGGGCACCGCTTCCGTCATGCACCACAGCGCGCTCCGCTCCAGCTCCGGAAACCACCCCGCAAGCGGCGCTCCTCCGACGATGCCGGCGCGCTCAAGGCGCCGGGCCAGGACCGGCCAGCTGCGCGGAGGCTCGCACGTGAGCGCGCATTCATTGAAGAACGGCTGATCGAATGCCGGGCGGATCCAGCCGAGGGCCGTCATGCGCCGCGCCATTTCGTGGCCCCGCTCGAGATTGCGCTGCGCGACGTCTCGCAGCCCCCCGGGCCCCACCAGGCTGAGATAGAGCGTGGCGCGCAGCGCCAGCCACCCTTGATTGGTGCAGATGTTCGACGTCGCCCGCTCCCGCCGGATGTGCTGCTCCCGCGTTTGGAGGGTGAGCGTGAATCCGCGGCGCCCCCGGCGGTCCGCGGTGCAGCCGGCGAGCCGGCCGGGCAGCCGCCGCACCAGCGCGTTCGAGGCGGCGAGCAGACCGAGCCCAGGACCGCCGTAGCTGAGCGGATTGCCGAGGCACCGACCCTCGGCGACCGCCAGGTCCGCGCCGTACGCGCCCGGCGGCGCCAAGAGCCCAAGACTGACGGGATAGACCGACGCGATGAACAGGGACCCCGCGCGGTGCGCCAGCTCCGCCGCCGTCGCCATCGGCTCGAGGCACCCGAAGACGTTCGGGTGCGCCAGCAGGACGCCCGCCACATCCTCGCCCATCATGCGCCCGAGCGTCTCCAGGTCGGTGACCCCGTTGACGGTGGGAATGAGCTGGATCACCGACGGCGTCCCGTGCAGATAGGTCGCCGCCACCTGCCGGATGTGGGGATGCACCGCCTCGGACACGAGCACGCGGGGCCTCCCGCTGCTGCGCAGGGCGAGCAGGACGGCTTCCGCCGCCGCCGACGCGCCGTCGTACATCGACGCGTTCGCCACGTCCATCTGCAGGAGCTCACAGACCATCGTCTGAAATTCGTACGTGGCCTGCAGGAGGCCCTGGCTGGCTTCAGCCTGGTACGGCGTATAGGGCGTCAGCCACTCGCCGCGCGAGGCGATGGCATCCACCGCTGTCGGCACCACGTGATCGTAGGCGCCGGCGCCGAGGAACGACGCGATGTCTTCCAGCGAACGGTTCCGCTCCGCGAGCGCACCGCATCGCCGCAGGACCTCCGGCTCGGACCGCCCCGGCGGCAGCGCGAGGACGGGATGCCGGAGCTCCGGCGGCACTGCGTCCAGCAGCTCCTCGAACGATCCGACTCCGATCGTCCTGAGCATCTCCTGGAATTCGTCCTGGGTGTGCGGTAGATAGTCCATGAATCCGGTGAGGCTCACTGGCGGCTGGCGGTCATCTGCTCCTGATACGCGCTCGAGGAAAGCAGTCCGTCGTAGTCGTCCGCCCGCGCCGCGCGCAGCGCGAACATCCATCCGGCGCCGTAGCAATCCTGGTTGATCAGCGCGGGGGTCTTCGCGAGCGCGTCGTTCGTCCGGCTGATCGTGCCGGACACGGGCGCGTAAATGTCGAACGCGGCCTTCACAGATTCGACGACCGCGACCGGCTCCCCCGCCTTGACCGCGCGTCCCGGCGACGGCAGCTCCACGAACACCACGTCCCTGAGCTCTTCCTGCGCGTGCGCCGTGATGCCGACCACGATCTCCTCCCCCTCGCGCTTCGCCCATTCGTGCGTCTTCGCGTACCGCAGGTCCGCCGGGATCTTCATCCTCACCCTTTCGTTGCAGGGCCCGCCGCCGTCAGGCGCCCGGGTTGCGCCTTCCAGAACGGCAGCCTGACCACTCGTCCGTGATGGCGCTGATTGCGGATCACCACCGCGAGCGCGGTGCCCGGCTCCGCCGACGCCGTCTCGACGTACCCCATCGCCACGGGTCTGGCGAGCGCCGGGCTGTACCCCCCGCTGGTCACTTCGCCGACTTGCCGGCCGCCCGCCAACAGCGGCGTGCCGGCCCTTGGAACCGGCCCGTGCTCGAGCTCGAATCCCACCAGGCGGCGCGTGAGGCGGCCCGTCGACGCGTGCAGCTCGCGCAACGCGTCCTGGCCGATGAACGGGCCTTTGTCGAGGACCACGGTCCAGGCGAGCCCCGCTTCATACGGGTTCGTGGTGTCATTGAGGTCCGCGCCGTAGAGCCGCAGACCCGCCTCCAGACGCAGCGTATCGCGGGCCCCGAGCCCCGCCGGGCGCCCGCCCGCGCCGGCGGACGCGGCGAGGATCGCCTCCCACAGCCGCGTCGCGTGGGCGTCGGGAAGAAAGAGCTCGAATCCGTCGCCGCCCGTGTACCCCGTCCTGGCAATCGAGGCGTCGGGACCCATCGTCCGGATGGGCGCCATTTCGAACCGTCCGAGCCCGGCCACCTTCGCGTCCAACAGCTCCTCGAGCACCCGCGAGGCCAGCGGGCCCTGCACGGCCAGCATCGAACGGCCCGCGCTGATGTCGGTGATGTCCGCGCGCCCCTCCGCATGCCGGCGCATCCAGGCGACGTCCTCCTCGCGGCGGCCGCAGTTGACGATGACCAGGAATTCCTCCCCGCCCAGGCGGTAGATGATGAGGTCGTCCAGGATGCCGCCGCGCTCGTTGAGCATCAGGGTGTAGCAGGCCCGGCCGGTGCCCAGCCGCGCCAGATCGCTGACCACGAGGCCGTTGAGCGTGTCGGTCGCGGCCGCGCCCGTCACGAGGACCTGGCCCATGTGCGAGGTGTCGAACACGCCCAGCGCCTCCCGAACCGCGCGGTGCTCATCCAAAATGCTCGTGTAGTACAGGGGCATCTCCCAGCCGTGGAATTCCGTCATCCGGGCGCCGAAGGCCAGGTGCCGCTCGTAGAGCGCCGTCCGCGCCAGCGGTCCTTCGCTCATCGCCCGGCTCCGACGGCGACGCCGGCTTCCCGCAGGATGTCCGGCACAAGGTCTTCCCAGCCCAGCGGGTACAGATGCACGCCGTCCGAGAGATCGCGGACCTGGCGGATCAAGCCGGCGGTCACGGCCACGCATTCCGCGCGCCGGTCCGTCGTGCGCTCGAATCTGGCAATCAGCGCCTCCGGCACCTGGATCCCCCAGACGTGTTCGTTCATGTACCTCGCCATCGTCGCGGATTTCACCATCAGCACGCCCGCCAGTACCGGGCGCCTGAACGCGCGCGCGCGCGCCATGAACGCGCCCAGCGGCGCCGGATCGAACACCGCCTGCGTCTGAAAGAACTGCGCCCCCCCCTCCACCTTGGTCTTGAACTTCTGCATCTCGACGTCGAGGTCCTTCGCGCCCGGGTCGGCGGCCGCCCCGATGCAGAACTGCGGGGCGCCGGTGAGGTCCTTTCCCGCCATGTCGCGGCCTTCGGTGAGGCCCCGGGCCGCCTGCATCAGCGCCGCCGAGCTCAGATCGAACACCGGCTTCGCCTCCGGATGGTCCCCGCCCTTCGGATCGTCGCCGGTCAGCAACAGCAGGTTCCGGATGCCCAGAATCGACGCCCCCAGGAGATCCGCCTGAAGCGCCAGCCGGTTCCGGTCCCGGCATGTCAGCTGCAGAATCGGATCGAGTCCCGCCTGCAGGACCCGCGCGGCCACGGCCAGCGGAGACGCCCGCATCATCGCGCCCGAGCCGTCCGTGACGTTCACCGCATCCGCCAGCCCCCGCACGCGCTCGAGGCCCGCGAGCACCGGGGAGAGATCCGTGCCCTTCGGCGGGTTGACCTCCATCGTGACGAGGAAGGGCTTCCGCCCCAGCTTCGCCGAGAGCCGCTCCTGCTCCGGCAGGCTCATGAACGGGCCGCTTGCTGTCGGCATGCCGACACCGTATTGCGCATCACGGTCATCACCGTCACTGGCCCGACCCCTCCCGGCACCGGCGAAATGAACGCCGCGCGATCCTTGGCCGCGTCGAATTCCACGTCCCCGACGACTTTGCCGCCGACGACGTTGATGCCCACGTCGATCACCACGGCGCCGGGCTTGATCCAGGCGCCCTGGATCAGCCGCGGCTGTCCAACGGCCACGACCAGGACGTCGGCGCGACGCACATGCTCCTCCAAGCGCCCCGCACGGTCGGTTCCCACGTGGCAGACCGTGGTCGTCGCCAGCTTGTCCAGGAGCAGCATGCTCACCGGGCGGCCCACGATCTCGCTGTGGCCGACGACGACCGCCTCGCGTCCGTCAAGCTGGACACCCGTGGAGTCGATCAGCTCCATCACGGCGAGGGCGGTGCAGGAACCGATTCTCGCCTTGGCGAAGAAGCGGCGCGCAAAATGCTCGGGGTGGATGCCTTCGACGTCCTTGCCGGGATCGATCAGCGTGGAGACCTGCTCCGGGTCGATCTGGGGCGGCAGCGGCTGATGCACGAAGATGCCGTGCACGCCCGGGTCGCGGTTCCAGCGCTGGATGATCGCCTCCACCTCTGGCCAGCCCACGCTCCAGGGACAGCCGACGCTGCCAGCCCCTCCGGCCTGAGCCGTGGCGATACCCAGCTGCTCGGCGGCGTGCCGCTGCGCGGCCCAGTAGACCCGCGAGGACGGCGTTTCGAAATAGAGCACGCGCAGGTGGGGCGTGACGCCCAGACCCGCCAGGTCCGCGCGCAGGCGCTCGCGCATGCGTGCCGCGATCGCCCGTCCGTCGATAATCGTTCCCATGGCTGTCGGCACCGGTTACCGGCTCCTCGGCTTCATCCTGACGGCGCGCGTGACGTGCGCGGTGTAGGCGGGCTCGGCAAGCCACCGGGCGTTGGTGATGGCCAGCTCCCGGGCGCCGACCGACGCCGCCCGGGCCAGCGCGGCGGCGCAGCGCAGGTCCGATCTGAATTGCGTCTTGACGCTCCGTTCCATCCGCGCGCTGCTGCGCTGGAGCGCGCCCGCGAGCGCGAACACCCGCAGCTGCACCGCCGTGGCCGACTTGAGCGCCCGCGAAAATCCCCTGCCCCGTCCCCGCCGGCTCGCGGCGATGACGGCGGCGAACCGGACGGCGTCGCGCGCGGCGAGCGCCGCCGCCTCCCGACGGGACGCCCTGAGCCGCCGCGCCGCGGCCCCGCGCACCTCGAGCTTTTCCAGGAGCGCCCCGGCCAGCGCGGCCGCGAGCGCCGAGGTGCTCCCGCCGCCCCACCAAGACCCGCGCCGGGCCACCTCGGTCAATATCTCATCGATTTCGTGCTGAAATGACGGGCTGATCTCTCTTGTCCCGGGACTGTGAGAAAATTTGCGCTGGCAAATCTTCTGCGGAGGCGGTTGCCGCTCTTGGAGAGCCTCGCCACACCACGCGCGGCGGATCCTGGCTGGACACCGTCCTCTGCCGGCCGTGGCCGGCAGCCGAAGTCCGCATTATAGGAGAATTTCCGCCTGCCCGCAAGCGCGTGAGCGCCTCATCGGCTGACTGCCAAGGCCGTCCATCGTCCATGGTCCATGTCCAGCTGGAGACAGACGAGAGAGGGTAGAAGGTAGAAGATAGAAGGTAGATGGTAGAAGAAGGTAGAAGGTGGAAGTGTATTCCATGGAAAAGCTACCGACTCCTTCCACCTTCCACCCTCCACCCTCCACCTTCCATCTTCCTCCAGCCTCCACCTTCTTCTCGGTCCGATGCAACGCGCCGAACGATTCGCGTGAACCATCGACACGGGCAACGGTTGCCCATGGCAGGTCTCACGCGACGCGTGTGACGTGACGCGGGATTACGGGGCTGATGATGCCGGGTTCAGGCAGAAGGTGATGAAGTCGTCGAGCGCGTCGAAATACGCCGCCCCGCCGATCACGTAGGTATCGTTGTGATCGGCGCCCGCGATGCGGTAGAAGCGCTTCGGCTCGCCGGCGGCCGCGAACACCTCCTCGCCAAGGGCGAAGGGGATGATGCGATCGCGATCCCCGTGGACCACGAGCACCGGCACGCGCACACGCGCGAGGTCGCGGCGCAGGTCGAAGCGCGCCCGCAGCAAGCGGTGCACGGGCAGTCCGCCGTAGAGGGACCGCGCCACCGCCTCGACGGAGGGAAACGGCGTCTCGAGGATCAGCCCCGCGACGTCCCCGTGCCGGGCCGCCAGTGTCCCGGCCACCGCGGCGCCGAGTGAGCGTCCGAACAGGATGAGGCGTCGCGGCGGCACTCCGCGCGCCTCCGTCAGGTGCCGGAAGGCCGCCTCCGCGTCGGCGTGCAAGCCGGGCTCCGAGGGCCTGCCCCCGCTGTCGCCGTACCCGCGGTAATCGAAGATGAGCACGGAATACCCGCGCGCGTGCACGAGGCGGAGGTTCTCCAGTCGATGGCTGATGTTGCCCGCATTGCCGTGGCACCACAGCAGCGCGGCGCGCGCCTCCGGCGCCTCGATGAACCAGCCGTGAAGCTCCACGCCGTCCTCGGCGCGCATCCGGACGTCCTCGAGCGGCAGCCCGGACGCCCGGGCCCAGTCGGCCCGCTCAAGCGGATCGGGAAAATAGAGGTACTGCTGATCCAGCATCCCGCTGAGGAATCCCGCGGCGAGCGCGGCGGCCGCGCACGAGGCGACCGCCAGGTGACGCGCGCCTGCACGCATGCGCAGGCTCAGTCGCGGCAGGCCGCGAGCGCGCGCACCACCGCCTCCAGTCCCGCGACCGCCCGAGCCAGCGATGCGTAGTCGAGCCGCTCGGGACGGTCTTCCGGCGTATGGTAGGCCGGATCCCGGTACAGCGCCGTGTCCGTGACCATGATGGCCGGATATCCCTGGCTCCAGAACGCCCAGTGATCGGACCACGACACGCCGGGCACCGCCCCCGGCGCGGCAATCCCCTCCGCGGGCAAGCTCGCCCCGGCGCGGAACGCCCTGACCGCGTCCCGCACCAGACGGCGGCTGCGGAGATTGCCGACAAACGCGAGGAAATCGCCGCGGGACGGATACCACAACCCGAACGGCGACGGATACCGCTGGCTGCCGTCCGTCTGCGAATAATAGCCGAGTGTTTCCAGGCTCAGCATCGCGAGAATGCGCGCTCCGGACGCTCGCGCCGCGCGCGCGTAGGCCAGGCTGCCCATGGCCGCCGTCTGGAACGCCGGGGGCTCTTCGTTGGCGAACGCGACGAATCTGAGCGTACGTTCCGGAGCCGGGTCGCGCAGCCGCGCCGCCAGGGCCAGGAGCGCGGCCACGCCGCTCGCGTTATCGTTCGCTCCCGGGCTGCCCCACACCGAATCGTAATGCGCCCCGACCACCACGACCTCCTCCGGGCAGCGCTCGCCGCGGACCTCGACCTGGAGGTTTGCCGTGCCGGGCGAGCCGGGAATGGCGTCCCGCCGCACGGCGAGCCCGAGCGCAGCCCATCGCCCTTCCAGCGCATCCGCCGCGTCGCCCAGCGCGCGCTTCGCCTCAGGCGAGAACGCGTGGCGCTCTCCGATGGCGCCGGCCAGGAGTTCGACCGTGTCCCGCAGCTCGGCCTCGAGCCTCCGCTCCTCCCCGCTGAGCGGAGGCCACGGTCCCCGCCGCACGGGGCCGGGCATGCTGATCATCACCGCCCACGCCGCCGTCATCGCAGCGGCCGCGCCAATCAGGAGCCACACACCCCACATCATCGCGCGATGCCCCATGAGCGGCCCGGCCCCCCTTCATCACGAGCGGCCCCGCAAACGCCGCGCAAATCCGTCATGGACTATGGACTATGGACTATGGACTCGGTAAAATACGAGCCACTCATGACGATGACGGCGTCGGCCTCTGTCATGCTCGCGATCGCACCATCCCGTGCCGGCTGAGCGCATGCCGCCCCGACTCGGCGCTTCCCCGGCGCGCCTCGCTTGGCTGGCGTGCGTGCTGTTGGCCGGCTGCGCGACCATCGAACCCGCCGTCGTGGCGCCGCCGCCGCTGGCGCCGATCCCCTCCGTCCCGCCGGGCGCCCGGCTCCACGTGGTCCAACCGCGCGAAACCCTCTGGGCGCTGGGGCAGCGCTACGGCGTCCCGCACGAGGCCATCATGCAGGCGAACCGCCTGACGGACGCGCGGGATCTCCCCGCCGGCATGACCCTCGTGATCCCGGCTCCCCCGCGGCCCGAGCCGCTCGCCGTGCCGCTCCCGCCGGCGACGCGCTGGACTCACCTCGTCATCCATCACAGCGCGACGAAAGAAGGCAACGCCCGGCTCCTGGACCGGGCCCACCGGCGGCGGGGATTCCACTACGGCCTGGGCTACCATTTCGTGATCGATAACGGGACCTCCGGACGGAGGGACGGGCAGCTCGAAGTCGGGCCGCGATGGGTCCGGCAGCAGGACGGCGCCCACTGCAATGCGGGCGGCATGAATCATCACGGAATCGGCATTTGCCTCATCGGAGACTTCTCCCATCACCCCATCTCCGACGCGCAGATGCGCACGCTGCTGGCGCTGGTGCACCGGCTGCGCCTCACGTACGGCATCCCGCTCTCTCGAGTCATCAGCCACCGCGACGTCCCCGGCAAGGCCACCGCGTGCCCGGGCGACCGTTTTCCCTGGGCCGAGTTCAAGCGCCGCCTCTCCCAGCTTCTTCGATGAGGCAGCTCAAGCCTCACGTTTGGGACAAGGGACACGGGATAGGGGACCGGTCAATTCACCGGATAAGGTCTTGCACGTCCCACGTCCCCTGCCCCCTGTCCCAAGCATCAGCGTGTTCACCGCCCCTGATACAGCGGTTCGTCGGCGGTGAAAGCGCCGCGGACCAGCTGGACCTCGGGCACGGCCGGCACGCCCCAGTCCACCGCGACCACGTCGAAACGGATCTCCTCGATGTCCTGCGCCCGCTCATAGCGCAAGTACCATTGCGCGCCGCGGAGCAGCCGGCGCCGCTTGCGGTCCGTGATCGAGCCCAGCGGACCGCCCCACTGCGAGGAGCTCGTCGAGCGGACCTCGAGGAAGCATAGACACCGCCCATCCCGCGCGACCACGTCGATTTCCCCGCCCGGAAACCGCACGTTGCGCCGCTCGATGCGGTAGCCGTGCCGCGCCAGGTACCGGCAGGCCAGCGCCTCCGCCCGGCGACCCCGCAGCCACCGCGCAGGCAGGACGTCACGAGGCCGAAACCAGCGCATCGGGAGCTTGCGTGACGGCGTCGACGGGCGCGCACGCCTGAGACGCCGACGCGACGGGACGGAAGGTCACGCGATGCAGGAAGCTGGGGCCGAGCGACCGGAGCGCGGCCGCGTGCCGTTCGGTGCCGTAGCCTTTGTGCGCGCGGAACGCGTAGCCCGGATAGAGACTCTCGTAAAAGCACATGAGCTCATCGCGCAGGACCTTCGCCATGATCGACGCGGCCGCGATGACGCGGCTGACGCGGTCTCCGCCGACGACGGCCCGCGCCGTCCACGGCAAGACGGGAAGGTCGCGTCCGTCGACGAGGACCAGCTCGGGGGGGGCGGAGAGATCGGCCGCCGCCTGGCGCATGGCCTCGAGACTCGCCCGGCGGATGTTCTCCCGATCGATCGCGTCCGCCGACACGATGCCGAAGCCCACGTCGGCGCAGGCAAGGATGGCGCGCGCGGACCGGGCGCGCTGCAACGGGCTCAGCCGTTTGGAGTCATCGATGCGCGCGCGAACCGGCTCTCGCAGCACGACGGCCGCGGCGACGACCGGGCCGGCCCAGGGGCCCCGCCCGGCTTCATCCACGCCTGCGATCAGGCGGAACCCTTGCGCCCGCGCGAGCGCGTCAGGGCTGCGCGGACTGCTTGACGGCGGGCTTGTCCGACTCCACCATGGCATCCGCGATCCCTTCGGGACGGACGGGAGCGGCGGTCTCCTCAGCGCGCTCGGAAGCCGGCCCGCCCTGCGCGCCCGCCGACGGCGCGTCGAGGGTGGCCAGGCGCGTCCGCTTCACGACGTGTCGCAGGAAATAGATCCGGCTCCGGTTGACCTTGCCGCGCCGGAGCACCTCGACCCGGTTGATGGTCCGCGCGTCCATCGGGAACACGCGCTCGACGCCTTCCCCGTGCGTCAGACGTCTCACCGTGAACGTCCGGGACTGCCCGCGCCCCCGGACCCGCAGCACCACGCCCTCGAACTGGCTGATGCGCTCCTTCTCCTGCTCGCGAAACTTGAACCAGACCCGGACGTCGTCGCCGGTCGAAAACTCCGGCGCCTGCACGCCCGCGCCGCCATGGATGTGTGTCAGCCAGTCCATCATGACTCCTCTCGCCGTTGGCCTCGCGCTCCCAGCAAATCCGGCCGCCGGCTCCACGTCCGTGCGAGGGCCTGCAGCATCCGCCAGCGCGCGATGTCCTCGTGGTTCCCTCCCCGCAGCACCTCCGGCACAGCCCAATCGCGAAACCGCACCGGCCGGGTGTACTGCGGGTACTCCAATAATCCAGAGGCGAACGATTCCTCCTCCGTCGCCCGGGCATGTCCCAGCACGCCCGGCAGGAATCGCGCCACGCAATCGATCAGCACCATCGCCGGCAGCTCGCCGCCGGTCACCACGTAGTCCCCGATCGAAATCGCGCGGTCCA
>Ga0214471_10000866_pt1 | contig 24484 bp, 21 predicted proteins | sample RVTome_5_FD_207665 | JGI IMG/M metagenome (GOLD analysis project Ga0214471, IMG submission 207665) | Soil microbial communities from uranium-contaminated site in the Upper Colorado River Basin, Wyoming, United States - RVT142D155 | ecosystem: Environmental > Terrestrial > Soil > Contaminated >... | reverse complement strand
ACATCTCGGGCGGCGAAGGCGTCGGCCCGGCGGAAATCCTGCGCCAGATCGCGACCAACATGCCGCCCATGTACGGCGGCGGGGACGGCGTCCTGCTGCTGCTGGGGGTGAATCACGCGCGCTCGCTACACGAGGCGGGGCTCACCAAACGTGACATCCAGAGCCGATTGTGGGAGATGGCGCGACTCCCCGTCAGCTACTTTGCCGAGGCGTTCGCCGCGACGGAGCGCGCCGCGGGCCGGGGCGATGACCGGACGGTGTGGCGCGCCCGCAGCCCCGAGGAGCTTTACCTCGCGGTCGCCGGCGGCCCGGGGCCGCAGGACGTCTACATCGGTGCTGGAATGCCGCAGACCCGCAGGATAAGATAGCCGGGCCGACCCGTGAGAAGGGAGGGCCGATGTACACGCACATTCTCCTGCCGACCGATGGCTCGGCGCTTTCGCAGGTCGCGGTGGACAGCGGCCTCAAGTTCGCGAAAGCCGTCGGCGCCAAGGTGACCGGGTTCTACGTCATCGTCGAGCGCCAGCCCGAATCGTTCGAGGAGTACGCGCCGGTCCAGGTGAAGGCCCCCGAGCTCGCGGACATGGCCAAGCAGGAGGCGGACCGGTTCCTGAAGCTGATTGCCGACCGGGCGCGCCTCATCGGCGTTCCGTGCGAGACGTATTCGATGCACCACGCGTCGCCCCACGAGGCGATCATCACCTTTGCCACGCAGACCGGGTGCGATCTCATCGTGATGGCTTCGCACGGCATGAAAGGCGTCACCGGCGAGCTGGTGGGGTCGGTCACCGCACGCGTCATCACCGGCTGCAAGATCCCGGTGCTCGTCTATCGTTGAAGATGCGGCGTCAGGCGGCTGCGGCGAGTCCACCCGCGCTGAACCGCCGCGACACCGGCACTTCGCGGCTGCGGTCCGTGCGCTCGGCGATGAGCGCCGCGGCGAGCCGATCCTGACCGGCGCGCTGCGCCGCCTCGATCAGCGTGAGGTCGATCAGCTCGCGCTGCGCGTGGCTGCCGCCGAAGCGGTGCGCGGTGTTGCGGATCGGCCGCAGCAGCTCGACAGTCTGCGCGTAGTCACCGTCGCCGAATGCCTTGATAGCCCGGGTGGCGGCGCTTCCCACCTCGCGAGTGAACGCCGCGTTGTCGCCGGGGCCGGCCTGCGCGGCCGGCTGGACTTCCAGCACCGCATCGGCGGCCTCGCTCCGGCCGGCGCCCACGAACGCCATCATCGCGTGCATGTCGTTGAACGCGTAGTTCCCGGCGGTCGCCACCGGCGTCCACTGGTCCGCCAGCACTTTCCAGCGGTTTCCCACGTCCACGCCGCGCAGGTGCAGCCGCCACAGCAACGCCGAAGCGTCCACCATTTCGAGGATGACGGGCGAGGTCTTGCCGTAGATGGGTCCGTCGAAGAGGGCGAGGACTTCGTCCGTCTCGTCCAGCCCGAGGTGAAACAGGGCAAGATGCCACCAGTTGTGCACGGCGAAGAAGCTCTCGCGCGACCAGCCATCGACGTTGTCGCGCATCCAGGCGATGCCTTCGCGGCGGCGGTCCTGCATTTCCATCACGTGCGCAACCGCGTGCTGGCCCCAGCCGTCGCGCGGCTCCAGCTCCACGCTCAGCCGGCCTTGCCCTTCGGCGCGGGCGTAATCGCCGGTTTCCTCCAGGCCGAACGCGTGCATGCCGAGGACCGCGTGATAGCCGGTGACGCCCCGCCCCCACGCCGGCATTGCGCGCGCGATGCGGTCGCGCAGCATGCGCGAGTCGCCGGTGAAGAAGTCGATCGCGTGCCCGGCCTGCAGCGCGAGGGCGTCGCGCGGATACTTCACGCTGAGATCCTCGAGCGCCCTGCCGGCCGCGCGCCAGCGCCCCGCCGTCACGTGGCCGATCGCCTGCAGGTGGCGGCGCTCGCGGTCATTCGCGGGAAGCGCCAGCGCCGTTTCATGCGCTGCGCGCGCCACAGGGAGACCCCCGGGCTCCGTTCCCAGCAAATGCAGGTACGCCTTCAGGACATGCCCCATCACGAATTCCGGGCTGCCCGCAAGCGCGCGCTCCACCGTGGCAACCGGGTCGCCGATGTAGCAGCGCATCTCGTGCAGACCGTGCTCCAGGGCGTCCAGGCTTTGCGCGCCCGCTCCGCTGACTTCATACCCCACCGAGTCCTTCATCGCATTTCTCCCGTATCTGATTGAGTGAAGAGAGGCGCCGCGGCCAGCCTACGCCGGCCAACGGCGCCTCAATTGCGGGTGGAGTTTACGCAAGCGGGATGGTTGCGCGAATGACCGACCCTCCGGGAAACTTGCCCGATCCGCCGGAATTCCGGTCCGGAAAGCCCTTCCGTCCTCAACCGCCGGTCGTTCAGTCGTGATACACCAGACTCGCAGCAATTCCCATTGCGATGGACTCGACGAGAATCGCCACGAACCAGTAGAAGGAAAGCGCCAGCGAAATCGGCAGAATCACGTACCAGCCGAAGCCGTGCAGCACCGACAGCATCGCTCCCACGTACAGGCCGAAACGAAATCCCTGCCCCAGGCCCGGCTTGCCTTTCTCGTAGCCTTTCGTGTAGATGAACACGAAGAACGGCGCGAAGACCAGGTAGCCCACCCAGAAAATCCACATCAGGCGCTGCATGTCCGCCTGCGTCCGCCATACCGATGGCGTTTGCTGGTACACGCCTTGCAGCAGCACGCCGTGGATGACGAATTCCAGCACCATGATCACCACGAATACCGCCACGCTCGCCAGCAACCAACGCTTAGTATTCATCTGTCCCTCCTTTCAGTGCCGCCAACCGCGATTTTCGTCTCAACCCTGGAACACCCGATTCCCGCCTATCTTAAACCGCGCGACGGCCGACAAGTGACCGGGGGCGAGTGTCGTCGCTACCGGAATCGCACGGTAACTGCGGGATTCCCCGGCAGCCCCTCGTAGCGCACCGTCACCGTCATTCCCGCCTTCGGCTTGAGCGGCGGCGTGAAGGAGCCCAGGCTCAGCACGTCGCCCGGCTTCAGCCGCACGCGCCCGCGCGCGAGGTCCTCGTGCAGCCACATGACCGCGTTGAGCGGGTGACCGAGAATCGCCGACCCGCGCCCGCGCGCGAGTTCCTTGCCGTGCTGGTCGGTCACCACCACGCGCATGTTCGCAAGCGCGTCGGCAAACGCCGGTGTCGCCGCCACCCGTATCGGCTTGCCCACCACGCCAAGCCTCGCGCCTGCGTTGAGAAACGTCAGAAGCGGCGCGGTCAGCTTCTCGCCCTCGGCAACCCCGAGATCCGGCAGCTCGATGAACGGCATCACGCGCGTGATCGTGCGCAGCACGCCGGCGGGCGTCCTGGCCCCGGGCAGCGGCTCGCCCGTCACTTCCACGAGCAGGTCAGCCTCGAACGCCGGGCGCGCGCCGTAATTCGCGGGCACTTCCGCGCCGTCGGCAAGCAGCATTTTCGCGAGCAGCACGCCACGGACCGGGCTCGTCACGCCGAACCGCGCCTGGATGTTCGCGTTCGTGAGTGCTGCCTTGTAGCCGACGATGCGGTTCTCGGTCGACTCCAGCTTCTCGACCAGGCGCCGGCGCCCGCACTCCGCGTCCTGCATCGAGAGATCGGCGCGGAGGCCGCGCAGGGGCTCCCGCGACTCGAGGAAGCGCAGGATGGTGTTGATCCGCTCGTGGCTCGGGCACGCGGCCCGGGCGTCGCCATACCACGACACCGCCGCCGTCAACGCGAGCACGACTGGAAAGGTTAAATGGGCAGAATTCACTGGATTTGCACGATTGCCGAGCGGTCGAAGCCCCATCGTCACTCCCGCGAAGGCGGGAGTCCAGAAAACCCGCCGCAGGTCGCCTCAACGGCTTACTGGATTCCCGCCTCCGCGGGAATGACACTTGGCAGGCGCCGCAGTCGATTCGTTTCGCGCCGTATAATACGCGCTTTTTCGCGCGCGCCCGCCGGATGGTTCTCTACGCCCTTACGATCTTCACGAGCGCGTTCCTGCTGTTCCTGGTCCAGCCGATCATCGCCAAGCAGATTCTGCCGTGGTTCGGCGGCTCGGCCGCGGTGTGGACCACCTGCCTCGTCTTCTTCCAGTTCCTGCTGCTCGCGGGCTACGCCTACTCGGACTGGACGACGCGCAAGCTCTCCGCGCGCCGGCAGGTGGTGCTGCACGTCGTCCTCCTTGCCGCAAGCCTCGCCTCGCTCCCCATCGTTTCAGACACTGGCTGGAAGCCCGCCGGTGACGAGGACCCGACGTGGCGCATCCTCGGACTGCTCACGGTCACCATAGGGCTGCCCTATTTCCTGCTCTCCACCACCGGCCCGCTGGTACAGGCGTGGTTCGCGCGCACCTTTCCCGCCGGCACCGTGTACCGGTTGTTCGCGCTGTCCAACTTCGGCTCGCTGCTCGCCCTGCTCTCCTACCCCTTCGCGTTCGAGCCCTGGATCACCACCGCGGTCCAGTCATGGGGCTGGAGCGCGGCCTATGTCGCGTTTGCGGCGCTGTGCGCGGCGTCGGCGCTCTTCAGCCTGCGCGGACGGGCGGCCGCCGGCGCGCACGAGACGGCCACGGCGCCGGATCCAGTGCCGCCGCCCGGGCCGCGCGACTACGCGGCGTGGCTGCTGCTCTCCGGCATGGGCGCGTTCATGCTGCTAGCCGTGACCAACCACATCACGCACGACATCGCCTCGGTGCCGTTCCTGTGGATCCTGCCGCTGACGCTCTACCTCGTCACCTTCATCCTGTGCTTCGAGGGGCGCGGATGGTACCAGCAGCGCATCTTCATCGTGCCGCTGCTCGCGATCGTGTGCGCGATGGCGTGGGCGCTGCACGAGGAGCGCGGCATCGCGGACATCAAGGAAGCCGTTCCCCTCAACCTGGTCGGGCTCTTCGTGATGTGCATGTTCTTCCACGGCGAGCTCGCCGCCAGAAAACCCGTGCCGCGCTATCTCACGAGCTTCTATCTCATGGTGGCGCTGGGCGGGGCGCTCGGCGGCATCGCGGTGGGCCTCGTCGCCGTCAAGCTCTTCAACACCTACTACGAGTTCGGCGTGGGGCTGATCGTGACGCTGCTGATCGCGGCCTTCGTCACGCGCGCCCTGCACTCGGCGGTGCCGATGCTCGCGCTCGCGGCGCTCGGCTTCACCGGCTACCACGCCTACGCGTATATCTGGGACCTCGCCCGCGACACGCGCGTCATGACGCGCAATTTCTACGGCACCCTGCGCGTGAAGGACGTCGGCGCCGACGGCGAGGAGGACGCGGTGCGGCGCCTGATGCACGGCGTGATCATGCACGGCGAGCAGTACCGGGCACCGGGCCGCCGCGGCGAGCCGACGACCTATTACGGCGCGACATCCGGGATTGCGCGCGTGATCAAGGCGCTCGAAGGCGCGCCCCTGCGCGTGGGAGTCGTCGGGCTCGGCACCGGCACGCTCGCGCTGTTCGGGCGTCCGGGCGACGTCTATCGCTTCTACGAGATCAATCCGCAGGTGGTGACGGTCGCGACGAGCGAGTTCACCTTCCTCGCCGACAGCGGCGCGAAAATCGAGCACGTCCTGGGCGACGCGCGGCTGTCGATGGAGCGCGAGCCGTCCCAGGACTACGATCTCCTCGTGATCGACGCATTCTCGAGCGACTCGATCCCGGTCCACCTCATCACGCGTGAGGCGCTGGCGGTCTACCTCCGCCACATGAAGCCGGGCGGCGTGATCGCGTTCCACGTCACCAACCGCTTCCTCGATCTCGCGCCGGTAGTGAAGCGCATCGCCGGCGAGCACGCGCTGCGGGTCGCCCTGATCGCGGACGACGCGGAAGAAAGCGATCTCGCCCGCACCGACTGGGTGCTCGCCACGCGCGACCGGACCCTGCTCGAGCGCCCGGAGATCGCCAGGTTCACGAGCGAAATCGGCGACATTCCCGGGCTGGGGGTGTGGACGGATGATTTCAACAATCTGTTCAAGATCCTAAAATAGGGGTTGGAAGGTGGATCATGGATCGTGGATCATGGATCATGGATGGTAGGGCGACTGTAATGTCCCGCTTCGCGTTCCTGTTGGCATTAGTGACTTCCATGGGCGCGGCGTCGCAGGCGGCGCAGCCCGCGACGGACGCGCGGGGGATGCCGACGCTGGCGCCGCTGGTCAACGAGGTGACGCCGGCGGTGGTGAACATCTCGGTCATCACGCGCTCGCCGCTCGAATCGAATCCGCTGTTCGCCGATCCGTTCTTCCGCCGCTTCTTTGATCTCCCCGACCGGCCGCAGCGGCAGGAGCAGGCCGCGGGCTCGGGGGTCATCGTGGACGCCGCGCGCGGCTACGTGATCACCAACCACCACGTGATCCGCAATGCCGAGCAGGTGCTCGTCACGTTGAAGGACCGCCGCCAGCTGCCGGCAAAGCTGGTCGGCACCGATCCCGGGACGGATATCGCCGTGCTCCAGATCGATGCCAGCGGCCTGTCCGCGATCCGCATCGGCGATTCGGACACGCTGCAGGTCGGCGATTACGTGATCGCGATCGGCAACCCGTTCGGGATCGGGCAGACGGTCACTTCCGGCATCGTGAGCGCGCTCGGCAGGAGCGGCCTCTCGCCGGAAGGCTTCGAGGATTTCATCCAGACCGATGCCTCGATCAATCCCGGCAATTCCGGCGGCGCGCTCATCAACCTGCGCGGCGAGCTGGTCGGCATCAATTCCGCGATCATCGGCCCTACGGGCGGCAACGTCGGCATCGGCTTCGCGGTGCCATCCAACATGGCGCGCGCGGTGCTCGCCCAGATCGCGCGCTTCGGCGAGGTCAGGCGCGGGCGGCTCGGCGTCGAGATGGTGGACCTCACTCCCGATATCGCGAAGAAGCTCGGAGTCAGCGCCGCCGAAGGCGTCGTGATCTCCGGGGTCGAAGCCGGGTCCCCCGCGGACAAGGCGGGGCTGCGCGAGCGCGACGTGGTGGTCGCCCTGGGCGGCCGCCCGGTGCGCGCGGCCGCGGAGCTGCGGGCGCGGCTGGGGCTGACGCCGGTGGGCGAGGAGATCGAGCTGCGGGTGCTGCGCGGGAAACAAGCGCGCAACATTCGCGCCACCATCGCGCCGCCGCAGGACCCGGCAAGCGCCGAAGGCAGGGCCGTGCCGCAGCTGCCGGGCATGAGCGTGGTGGAAATCGAGCGCGGGAGCCCGCTCTACCAGCGGCTGAAGGGCGGCGGACTGGTGGTCGCCGACGTGGAACAGGGGAGCCGCGCCTGGCAGGCGGGCTTCCGGCCCGCCGACATCATCTACGCGGTGAACCGCCGCCGGGTGCAGACGCTCGCCGCATTCCAGAAAGCCGCGGCCGGCGCGAAGGGCGGCTACTCCGTGTCGCTGGTGCGCGGCGATTTCAACGTCACCATCATCGTCCGCTAGATTCCATCATTCTGGTGTTTTGCGTCCGGAGTACCAGAATCTATACTGGCGGCTCGTACTTTTCGCGACAACAGGGAGACAGCGATGAAGGCCAAGGCCAACGGCATCGAAATCCACTGTGAGATCGAAGGCAGCGGGCCGTGGCTCACCATAAGCCATTCGCTCGCCTGCAACCTCCACATGTGGGATCCGCAGATGCCGGTGCTCACGAAAAAGTTCAAGGTGCTGCGCTACGATACGCGCGGCCACGGCGAATCGAGCGCGCCCGCCGGCGAGTACACGCTCGAGCAGCTCGCCGACGACGTCAAGGGACTGCTCGTCGCGCTCAAGATCCGCGAGACGCACTGGGTCGGACTGTCGATGGGCGGCATGATCGGCCAGGCGTTTGCGCTCAAGTATCCAGGCGTCTTTCAGAGCATGGTGCTCGCCGACACCACGAGCCGCCGTCCGCCCGATGCGGCCAAGATGTGGAGCGAGCGCATCCAGAACGCGCAGCAGAAAGGCATGGACGCGCTGGTCGAAGGCACGCTCGGGCGCTGGTTCACCGAGCCCTACCGCAAAACGCACCAGGACGTGATGGCGCGCATCGGCAACGATATCCGCAACACCCCCGTGGCCGGCTTCGTCGGCTGCTGCCACGCGATCTCGAAAGTGGACTACCTCGACCGGCTGAAGGAGATCCAGTGTCCGGCGCTCGTCATGGTGGGCGAGCAGGACCACGGCACGCCGCCGGAGGCGGCGCGGGCAATTCACCAGAACCTGAAGGGCTCGGAGCTGAAGATCATCCCCTCCGCCGCTCACCTCTCGAACATCGAGCAGACGCGGGTGTTCAACGACGCGATGATGGGCTTCCTCAATCGCGTCGCGCGCTGATCCGGCGCTCGGACCAGAACCCGTAGCCGCTGCCGCCGAGGAGCAGCGCGGAGCAGGAGACGAATACCGGCACGAAGCCGAACGCGGTGCCGACGGCGCCGAAGGCGAGCGGCACGACGAGGTGCGTGAAATGGTTGAACATCACGCGCAGGCCCGCGCCCTCCGACGCGCGCCCGGCCGGCGACAGGCTGTAGATCAACGACATCGACATCGGCTGTCCGACCCCGCACCCGAGCCCCAGCACGAAGGACGCGGCCGCAAGCAGGTACGGGTCGCGGAACAGGGGAAAGAGCAGCAGCGCAGCGCCGGAGAACGCGATGGCGCGGAGCAGGATCTCGAATTCGCTCCAGACCCTGGCGAGACGCGGCAGCACCACCCGGATGACGAACACCGCCGCGGCGAACATGCTGATGATGATGCCGATCGCCGATGCCGAGAGGCCGATGGCGTGCCCGTAAATGGGGAAAAAGAACAGGTAGAGATCCCACGCGACGGAGATCAGTCCGCTCGCGACGATAGCGTTGCGCAGGTTCGCGTTGCGCAGCAGGTCGAACGAGTTGGACTTCTTCTGCTTCCCGCCCGATCCGACCGCGGCTAGCGGCAGCAGGCCGCCCTTGAGCCACAGCAGGAGCACCGCGGCGGCCGGGCACGCCGCGAGCATGAGATAGGCCGGCTGGTAGCCGAGGTAATCGATCGAGAACCCCGCGATCAGCGGGCCGAGGAACGAGGCGATGGAGAATCCGATTGCGAGCCGCGAGTAATTGCGGGCGCGATCCTCGGGCCGGCCCAGGGCGCCGGTGATTCCCTGGGTGGGGACAAAGAAGAACTGGAAGGCCGTGCCCACCGCCAGCGACATCACGTAGAGCGGCGCGATGCCGGAGAAGAAATACGGCACCAGCAGCGCGACGAACACCCCGATCGCCCCGCCCAGCATCGGCCCGCGCGGGCCGACGCGGTCGACGAGCCGCCCGACGTAGAGCGCGATCAGCATCGGACACAACGCCCACAAGGCCATGATCACGCCAACCGAGAACGGGTCCACCCCCAGACTAAGCGCGTGCAGCGGCAGCGCCACCTTGGCGCCGGCGAAACCGGCGTGGGTCAGCACGCAGGTCAGCACGATCAGGGTGATTGCCATCGGGAACGGCGCCGCCGGCCGCGCCGTGGTCCAAGTAACCGGGAGCCGCGATTCTACCGGGAACGCCGGCTCGTCGGGCCCGGAAGTCCGTATTGTGGCCAGCTGTCGCTAGAGAGCGCGAATTCCTGCCGACAATGTGGCCACGATGTGAACAGGACAGGAACATCCCCCGCGGCGGCCGCGGCGCCCGACGGGCTGCGCCGAGGAGGCTTGGCGCTCATTCCGGCGCGATCAGGTAATGGACGCCGAAGAGCCCGTCAGGGTCGGTCCAGCACGTGACCGGCGACAAGCCCGCCGTGGCGGCCAGCTCCTGGAACCCGCGAATCGAGTACTTGTAGGAATTTTCGGTGTGTATCGTCTCGCCGCTGCGGAAATGCAGCGCGCGCCCGCCGATCGTGACCGACTGCGCCTTCATGCTCTCCAGATGCATTTCGATGCGCCCGAGCGCCTCGTCGTAGAAGGCGTGGTGGCGGAACGCCGAAAGATCGAAGTCCGCGCCCAGCTCGCGATTGATGCGCGCGAGGAGATTCAGGTTGAAGGCCGCGGTGACGCCGCGCGAGTCGTTGTACGCCGCGTTGAGCCGGCCCGTGTCCTTCTTGAGGTCGACCCCGACCAACATCCCCCCTCCCCCCATCACCTGTCCCCGGGCGCTCGTCAGGAAAGCTGTCGCTTCGGCCGGCGTGAGGTTGCCGATGGTCGAGCCCGGAAAGTAAACGATGCGGCGACGCGCCCCAACGCCCTCCAGGTCCGGCAAGGTCAGGGGGCGCATGTAATCCGCGCAGACGGCGACTACCCGTAATCCCGGGAACTCGCGCGCGGTCTCCGCCGCGGTCGCGTCCAGCTGCGCGCGCGCGATATCGATCGGCACGTAGACGACCGGATTGATTGCGGCGAGGAGGATGCGGGTCTTGCGGCCGCTGCCGCTGCCGTACTCGATCAAGGCGCACGCCGGGCCGACGTGCCGGGCCATGTCGCCGACGTGGCTGTGCATCAGCGCGGTCTCGGCGCGAGTGAGGTAATACTCCGGCAGCGCGCAGATCGCCTCGAACAGGGCGCCGCCCTGCGCGTCGTAGAAATACTTGGGCGGCAGTGTCTTCCGCGGTTGCGACAGGCCGGCCCACACGTCGTCGAGAAAGCGGCCCGCGTCGGGATTGAGGTCGTGCAGGGAATAGGCGGCGCGCGCCCGGGCCATCGGAAGTTTTCCCCCTCTCGTTCTTATGAGTGGCTCGAAAGCCAGTCGCTCCTGCTTCCGCGGGAGACGATGCTACCGGCCGCCGGTCAGCGGCCGCCCGTCATCGCGCGGATCCCGCCGGTTGATGCGTGGAACGGCTCTCCATCCACTTCTTGATACGGTTGGCGTCGCCGATGCGCGTGAGTTGCCCCCATGAATCGAGCAGCACGATGACCACCGGCGTGGCGGCAATCTGCGCCTGCAACACCAGGCAGCGCCCGGCCTCGCGGATATAGCCGGTCTTGGACAGGCCGATATCCCAGGCGGAATTCTTGACCAGCCGGTTCGAGTTGGTGAACCGCATCTTGTGGCCGTTGGCGAGCCGCACGGTGTACTGGCTGTCGGTGGTGTACTCGCGTATCAGCGGGTGATTGTAAGCGGCGTTCACCAGCCGCGCGAGGTCCTGCGCGTTGGCGACGTTGCCGCTGGAGAGCCCGGTGCCATCCACGAATCGGCTGTGCCACATGCCGAGCTTGGCCGCCTTAGCGTTCATCGCGGCCACGAAGGCGAGGGTGCCGCCCGGATGGGCGCGCGTCAACGCGGCAGCGGCGCGGTTTTCGGAGGACATCAGCGCAAGCCGCAGGAGGTCGTCCCGCGCGACCGTCATGCCGACGGAGAGCCGCGAGCGGGTGCCCTTGAGCCTGTCCCGGTCCTCTTTCTGGATCTTGATGGGCTCGTCGAGCGGCTGACCGGAATCCAGCACGACCAGCGCGGTCATCAGCTTGGTGATGGACGCGATCGGGACCACGGAATCGTCGTTCTTGGCGTAGAGCACCCGCTGGCCGGCCTGATCGAGAACGAGGGCGCTGTTCGACTTGAGCTTGAGGGCTCCGGCCGTGGACGAAGCGGCAGCACCCAGCCGGTGCTCGATCGCCGCCTGCTGTGCTGCAATCACATTGGCGGCAAGCGCGCACCCTGCCGCGAACGCCAGTAGCCTCCCGCGCAAAACGCCCTCCCTGGGTGGCGACACGCCACCGAATTAGGTAACAAAAATACAGGGTTAGCAGGAAACTTTCAACTGTTTTATGAGTTCGTGACCTAGTCCACGAAGTCCGCCCCGTGCAGGGGCGCTTGATTGGGACCGGATTGGCCGGCGTTCAGATCGCCGGCGAGGCACAATAGCACCGGCAAAAAAACTCCGCACGGGACAGTGTGGGTTGTCCCGGCGGAGGTTAAAGAGGCCACGCAATCACCCGCTCAGCACGGGCAATCGCAACTTCCAGGCCTCCGAGGAGGAAAGTCTGGGCAACTGACTCGCCCGCGCGGACTTCCAAGCTGAGCATTCCGCGCACCGTTGCCAAGGCTATTCCCACCGTCTTACGCCAGCCTTACAGGAAGCCCGGGATACACTATTTGGAACCGGCACGCAGCGAGCACTGAGCGGTGCGCCGTGAATTTGTTATCGTCTATCCGCTGACTGCTTACGGCTCTCCGCTCCAGCCATGCGCATACTCATCGTTGAGGACGACCCGGTCCTGTCCGACGGCCTCATCCGGTCGCTGCGGGGCTCCGACTACGCCGTGGATTCCGCCACCGACGGCGCCGAAGCCGATCAAATCCTTTCGGCGCACAGCTTCGACCTGGTGATACTCGACCTCGGATTGCCCAAGCTCGAGGGATATGAAGTGCTGCGGCGGCTGCGGCGCCGCGGCTCGAAGACGCCGGTCCTGATACTCACCGCGCTCGATACGCTCGAGGACCGGGTCAAGGGCCTCGACCTGGGCGCCGACGATTACCTCACCAAGCCGTTCGACCTGCCCGAGCTGGAGGCGCGCGTGCGGGCGCTCATCCGGCGCGGCCAGTCGGGCGGCGGCTCGGTGCTCGCCCACGGCGCGCTCACGCTCGATACCACCGGCCGGCGTGCCCAGCTGGATGGCGAGCCGCTGGAGCTCTCCGCGCGCGAGATCGGGGTCCTCGAAGTGCTCATGCTGAGGAGCGGGCGCGTCGTCAACAAGGATCAGCTCGCCGAGGAGCTCTACGGCTGGGACGAGGAAGTGAGCGCCAATGCCATTGAGGTCTACGTGCACCGGCTGCGGCGCAAGCTGGAGCCGGCGGGAGTCACCATCCGCACCATCCGTGGGCTCGGCTACCTCCTCGAAAAGCCCTGAGCCGCGCGTGACCAGACTATGGATGCAGCGGTGAAGAGCAGGCGATGGCGGCTGGAAGCGCGGCGCTGGAAGCGTCCCACGACGCTGCGGCGCCAGCTCATCGCCTGGCTCGCCGGGCCGCTGTTCATCCTGTGGCTGGTGAGCTCGATCATCGACTACGACATCGCCAGGCGCTTCGTCAACCTCGCGTACGACCGCGCACTGCTGGAGGCGGCGATCGACATCAACCGCCAGGTCAAGGTCATCAACGACCGGATTTATCTGGACATGCCGGACGTCGCGCTGGAGATGCTGCGGACGCGCGAATCCGGGAATTTCTTCTACCTCGTGACCGGCCCCGTGGAGGAATTTGTCAGTGGGGAGCCGGACCTGCCGCGGCCGCTCCCCGAGACGCCGGACGCGGCGGCCGACCGGGTGCGCTACTACGACGAGGCGTTTCGCGGCTTCGAGATTCGCGCCGTGGCCCTGCGCGCGCCCGTGGACCCGGGCTCGGGGCGGGGCGCCGTGCAGATTCACGTTGCCGAGCGCGTCACCTCGCGCGACGAATTCGCGCGCCAGATCATCCTGCGCATGGTGCTGCCCCAGGGGATCCTGATACTCCTCGCGGGGTTCGCGGTGTGGTACGCGGTCGGCCGCGGGCTGGCGCCGCTCACGTCCCTGCGCCGGGAAATCGAAAGCCGCTCGCACCGCGATCTCTCCGCCCTGTCGGAGGAGCAGGCGCCGCAGGAGGTGCGGCCGCTGATCCACGCCATGAACGACCTGCTCGCGCGCCTCGCCACCGCGATCTCGTCCCAGCAACGATTCATCGCGGATGCCGCGCACCAGTTGCGCACGCCGATCGCGGGATTGAAGACCCAGACGGAGCTCGCGCTGCGCCAGTCGGATCCGGGCATGCAGGACACGCTGCGGAAACTGCAAACGGCGACCGAGCACAGCGCGCGGCTCGTTAACCAGCTCCTGTCGCTGGCGCGGGCCGAACCCGGCGCCAAGCTCGGGCATGCAGTCGAGCGGCTCGATCTGGCGCGGCTCGCGCGGGAAACCACGACCGAGTGGGTGCCGCGGGCGCTCACCCGGAGCATCGACCTCGGCTATGACGGCGAGGACGGGGCCGCCTGGATCGAGGGCGATCCGTTCCTGGTGCGGGACCTGCTGGGCAACCTGCTCGACAATGCGATCCGCTATACGCAGCGCGGCGGCCAGGTCACGGTCCGGCTCTCGGCCAGCGCCGATACCCTCACGCTGAGCGTGGAAGACGACGGCCCGGGAATTCCCGAGCAGGACCGGGAACGCGTATTCGAGCGCTTCTACCGCGTGCTCGGGACCGGGACGGAGGGCTGCGGGCTGGGACTCGCCATCGTGCGCGAGATCGCCCTCAGCCATCGCGCGCAGGTCACGCTTGCGGCCGCGGCAGGCGGCCAGGGCACCCTGGTGCGCGTCACCTTCCCCCGCGTCGCCTGAAAATCCCCCCTTGCCCCCCTTTGCCAAAGGGGGGTGCGCCTACTCCCCCCTTGCCCCCCTTTGCCAAAGGGGGGTGCGCCTACTCCCCCCTGCCCCCCTTTACGAAAGGGGGGTGCACGAACTGCAGGTCCCCCTGCCCCCCTTTGACAAAGGGGGGTGCGCGAAGCGCGGGGGGATTTCGTCAGCCGTCAGCCGTCACCGGTGAGGTCGCCGTGGCAGCCTTCTCGCGCTCCGCCTCCTCCCGCTGCTGCAACAGCCACATCTGGGCATAGAGCTCGCCGCGCTCGAGCAGCTCGCGGTGGGTGCCGCGCTCGGCGATGCGGCCGCGGTCCATGACGAGAATCTGGTCCGCATCCATGGTCGTCGACAGGCGGTGCGCGATGACGAGCGTGGTGTGCCCGCGGGCGACGCGGTTCAACTCGGCCTGGATCGCCTTCTCCGACCTGGAATCCAGCGCGGACGTCGCCTCGTCGAAGATCAGGATCCGCGGGTTCTTGAGTATGGCGCGAGCGATGGCTACGCGCTGCTTCTCGCCGCCGGAGAGCTTGAGGCCCCGTTCGCCCACCGTTGCCTCGTATCCGTCCGGCAGGCTCTGGATGAAGTCGTGGATGTGGGCGGCCTGCGCGGCGGCGACGACTTCCTCGCGCGTGGCATCCGGCCGGCCGTAATGGATGTTGTAGTAGATGCTGTCGTTGAACAGGACTGTATCCTGCGGCACGATGCCGATCGCCGATCGCAGGCTCGATTGAACCACGTCGCGGATGTCCACGCCGTTCACCAGCACCGCGCCCCCGTTCACGTCGTAGAAGCGGTAGAGCAGCCGCGCGAGCGTGGACTTGCCCGCGCCGCTTGCGCCCACGACCGCGACCTTGCCGCCTGCCGGCACCGCGAACGACAAGTCGTGCAGGATCTGCCGCCTGCCGTCGTAGCTGAAGTTCACGCGGTCGAAGCGGATCACCGCGCCTCCCGGCGGCAGCGGGCCCGCGCCCGGCCGGTCCTCGACCTCCCGGTTTTCCTCGAGGAGGCGGAACATGCGGTCCATGTCGATCAGCGCCTGCTTGATCTCGCGGTAGACCATGCCCAGAAAATTGAGCGGGATGTAGAGCTGGATGAGGAGCGCGTTGACCAGCACCAGGTCGCCGAGGGTGAGCGCGCCGGATACGACGCCCTCTCCCGCCAGCACCATCAGCACGGTTACGGCCGCCGCGATGATGAGGCTCTGCCCGACGTTGAGCAGGCCGAGGGAGGTCTCGCTCTTCACCGCCGCGTGCTCGTAGCTCCGCAGGTTCTCGTCGTAGCGCCGCGCCTCGTATTCCTCGTTGTTGAAGTACTTGACGGTCTCGTAGTTGAGCAGGCTGTCGATCGCGCGCGTGTTGGCGCGCGAATCGAGCTCGTTGGCGTGGCGGCGGATACCGATGCGCCACTCGGAGACGAAGAAGGTGTAGCTGAGATAGACCGCCACCGCGGCGAAGGTCACGGCGACGAAGCGCCAGTCGAACTTGGCGAAGAGCACCGCCGCCACGAGGCCGAATTCCAGGACGACCGGAACGATCGAGAACAGCAGGTAGGTGAGCAGCGTGGACACGCCGTTGGTGCCGCGCTCGATGTCGCGGGACATGCCACCGGTCTGGCGCTCGAGATGAAAGCGCAGGGACAGCGAGTGCAGATGACGGAACACCGTCAGGGCGAGGCGCCGGATCGCGCGCTGGGTGACGCGCACGAACACGGCGTCGCGCAGCTCGCCAAAAAGCGTCGTGGAGAGCCGCAGCAGGCCATAGGCGATGAGCATTGCGAACGGCACCGCGATCACGGCGCGCCCCGGCTCGAGCGCGTCCACCACCTCCTTCAGCACCAGTGGCACACCGACGTTGGCGAGCTTGGCGATGACGAGGCAGGCGAGCGCGATCAGCACGCGCCAGCGATACTCCCACAGGTAGGGCAGCACCATCGGCACCACCCGCCACTCGCGCCGGCGCTGGGCGGGCGCAGATTGCGGCAATGCCGCGGGCAGGGTGCCGTGATGCAGGGCCATGATCTAAAGGATGAAGGCGGAAGGATGAAGGAGAACGGCCGTCTGCAGCCTGACCATCGTAACATGGGGCTCGAACAGGCTTTTTCCACCCGTTCCTGCTTTCACCGGGCTGATAAGCAATCGGAGTGCCAGAATGCGTTCCACAATAAATCAGGGGGTTAGCACTCCTGCCGGGCGCGTTTGCCGTGCGCCATGCCCCGATATCGCGCGGCTGAGTAGCGCTAGGTAAATTCCCGCGCCCCGCCGTAGGCGAAGAGGCCGGTCAGCAGGCGGACCAGCCCGTAGCAGGCCCAGGTAACGACGCGCACCCGCCACGGCTGGCGCCTCCAGCTCTCGCGCCGCATCTGCGCCGCCCCGTCCTGCATGGCCGCGAGCAGGCTCTCCCGCAATTGCCCGGCGAAACCTTCATCCTCGATCACCACGTTGGCCTCGCGCGCGAGCAGCAGGCTGAAGGGGTCGATGTTGGACGAGCCCACCGTCGCCCAGTGGCGGTCGATCACGGCGACCTTGGCGTGCAGGAAGCTCCGGTGGTACTCGTGGATCTCGATGCCGGCGTCCAGAAACGTGCCGTACAGGGCGCGCGATGCGTAGTGCTGCAGCACGTACTCGACCCGGCCCTGCAGCAGGAGGATCACGCGCACGCCGCGCGCGGCGGCGTCGACCAGTGCCCTCCGGAAGGATTGGCCGGGGAAAAAATACGCATTGGCGATCAGGATTTCGCTGCGCGCCCGGCCGATCGCCTCCAGATACGCCTGCTCGATATCGCGGCGATGCCCGAGGTTGTCGCGCGTGACGAACGCCGCGCGCTGCCTGCCGCGGAACTCCAGCGAGGGCTCGAGCCGCACCCTTTCCGGCAGGCGCGCGCGCAACTGGATCGTATTCACGAGCTTCCACAGCCATTTCACGACGGGGTGGATCTTCGACAGCATCGGTCCTTCGATCCGCACCGCATAGTCGAAGCGGGGCTCGATCCGGCCCGGCTCGTCCACGTCGTCCAGTACGTTGATGCCCCCCACGAACGCGATTCGTGCGTCGATCACGGCGATCTTGCGGTGCAGGCGCCGCAGCCGCGCGCGCCGCAGGCTCCACGGCGAGATGTCCGGGCGATAAACCAGGAAATGGATGCCGGCCGCTTTCATCCGCCTGACCAGCGCCGGGTCGAGATCCTGCGATCCGAAACCGTCCACCAGGACGTGCACCGCCACCTGTCGTTGCGCCGCGCGCGCCAGCGCGTCGGCGATCGCGTGCCCCGTCGCATCGGCCTGGAAGATGTAGGTTTCGAGATGGACCTCCTTCCGCGCGGCGTCAATCGCGGCTTCCAGTTGCGGAAAATAATCCACGCCGGACTTCAGCAATGTGATCCGGTTGCCGTTGAAGAATTCCGCCATGCCCGCAACCTCACAGCCGCGCCAGCGTCGCGGTCAGCGCCGCATGGTCGGATATGCGCGCCCAGGCGCGCCCGTGGTGCACGTGCGCGCTGCGCACCTGGAAGCCGCGGACATAGATGCGATCGAGCGTCATCAGCGGCAGCATCGCGGGGAACGTGCGCGCCGGGCGGAAATGCACGAGCTCGAAAACTTCGTGCAGGCTCAGGGGATGCGCCAGCTCGTGCGTCGCGCGCTGGCGCCAGTCGTTGAAGTCGCCCGCGACGATGAGCGGCGCGTCGCGCGGCACCAGCCGCTCGATGCGCTGCCGCAGCTTCTCCATCTGGCGGCTGCGCTCGCGCCCCCGCAAGCCGAGATGCACGCACACGCAATGCAACGGCTCGCTCCAGCCCGGAACCCGGATCTCGCTATGGAGCAGCCCGCGCCGCTCGAAGCGTCGCAACGATACGTCCTGGTTATCCCACGCGAGAATCGGGAAGCGCGACAGGATCGCGTTGCCATGATGCCCGGCGTCATAGACGGAATTTCTGCCGTAGGCAAAGTCGCTCCAGACCGAGTCGGCGAGGAACTCGTATTGCGGCGCGGCCGGCCAGTTCGCGTAGCGCCGGGCGTGGTGGTCGTGCCGGCCCCGCACCTCCTGCAGGAACACGATATCGGCGCCGAGCTGGTGCAGCTTGTCGCGCAGCTCGTGTATCGTGAGCCGCCGGTTCAGCAGCGGCGTGAACGAGAGGCCCTTGTGGATGTTGTAGCTGGCGACGCGCAGCGTGCGCATGGTTTTCTGAATCATGGCTCCTTGAGCGAGAAGTATCGCTCAAGGAGCCCGGGGTCGTCGAAATGGCGGCGCCCGACGAAGGCGGTCGCGTGCCGCCCCCACTGCCGCATGGCGCCAGGCTCGGGGACGCCCATCGGCCAGAACAACCAGCGCTCGCCGCGCTCGCTGCCGGGCACGATGCCGTCGGGCCGGAACACGCTGCGGTGCTCCCCCTCCTTCAGGGGAAGCGAACGCAGGGCATCGTCGTTGGCAAAAACATATTCCGTGGACTGCTCAGGCCGGGCGGCGTTCAGGACGGCGCGCCCCAGGTAGTGCGTGCCCGCCGCCAGCCGCAACGTGAGCCGCGTGCCGGGTCCGACACGCGGCAACGCTTGCGGCACGAACGCGGTTTCATCCAGAGTCTCGGGCTGGGGTTTCAACGCGGCGCGGGGCGTCGTAATGAACTGATGGTAGCAGCCGCAGTGATGTATCGTGTCGAACACCCATGGCTCACCGTCGGGCGCGAGCGTCACCCGCCACAGCACGGCGTCGAGGTGGCCGCCGAGGATGTCCCAGCCCGGCTCGAGGGGGCGTTCCGGAAACCAGATCGCGTAATTCAACTGCAGCAGCGCGCGCCCTTCATAGCGCGCGTGCGAGACGCGGCGATAGACGACCGGCCGGCGCGACACGACGCGCGGCAGTCCGTCCTCGCCCCAGCCGATTTCCCCCGGCACGTCGGCATGGCTTTTGGTATCCACCTCGAATCCCGGTGCAAACGCGCGGAACAGCGACTCAAGATCTTCACCGCGCGGCTCGGGTATGCCGAGCGGGTTGGCGGAGGCGCGCGCGAGCACCGCGGCAATGTCCTCGCGCATGACCCGGCCGGGCGGCGAGTACGCCAGGAGCTGGCCGGTCACCGGCAATGCTTCGAGCGGTTTTGCGAACGTATCGAGCACGTCCCGCTGCCAGTTGCGCACGCCGTTCGCAAAGGGAATACGCGTAAGCCAGTACAGTCCCACCACCCGCTGCCACGTCACGTAGTCGTCGGGCACGCTGGCCGCGCCGAGCAAAGCCGCCCGCCGCTCGGGCCGTGCCCGGTCGGCCGCCGCGAGCCGCCTCGCGCATTGCTCCAGCGCATCGTGCAGGGGGGCGTGTCCGAGCGCAACGCGGTTTGCGGCCGGCAGGTTCGCAAGCTCGACCCGGTGCGCCTCGCGTCCCAGCGTCATCATGCGCCCCACCCACTGGTCGAATTGCGCCTCGGAAAGTTCGTTTCGCGTGTAGCTCGCGAGAAAACGGCTCGCCCGCAGGTAGGGAAAACCGGCTACGCGCGCGACCATGCCATCCCCCACTCCCGCCTCCTCCACCGCCCGGTCCACGTGCTCGAACAAGACGTAGCACCGCGCCTCCTCGCCGGTTGCGTGCCGCGGGGACGGCGCGACCGCGCAACTCGCGAGCGCGGCGCAAACAAGCGCCGCGCCGAGGTGACGAGTGACGAGTGACGTGTGACGAGCTGTGACCGGCATACTGTGGCCTGGACCTGCGCTACTCACTTTATTCCATCTGCACGTTGCGTTCCCCGCCGTGGTTCCCGGTCACCGGTCGCTGGTCGCTGGCCGCTGGGGGCTGGCTTGTTGTCCCGTGCTCCATTTCATTCACCAGCGCTCGAAACGTGGATTCGACGTTGTGCCGCAGGACCAGCGTGCCGATCAGCGGCGGGACATAGAAATCGGGGATCATGCGGCCCGAATACTGCAGGAGGACATGCCCTTTGCGCATGGCCAGCGTGTAAGTACTGCGCATCTCCCGGAAATTGCCGGCCACGGAATGCGACACCACCCGCTCGTAGGGGTACTCGGTGATGGCGAGCCGCACGTCCATGGGGTAGCTGAAGAACAGCAGCCGCGCCGCGCCTTTCTGGTCCACCAGCGCGTTGTTGCGCTCGCGGGAAACGACGCGGCTCTCCCGCAGGTCGGGGACGAACGCGGTGAGGCGCTCGTAGTCGGTCAGGACCTGCCAGGCGCGGGCGAGGCTGCCTTCGAATTCGGCGCTCGCTTCCACTTGCAGGATCGCGCCGCTGCGCGTCGCGTTGACCGTGATCTCCGCCGCGCGGGCGGGCACGAGCAGCACGAGCAGCGGCAGCAGGAACAGGCGTGCGTCGGGCATTGCAGCCCGTAGCGTAGCACCCGGACTTGCCCGGCAGGGGGATTACGAGACCGCAAGCATGCGGTCGAGCGCGATGCGCGCGAGCTCCGCTTCGTGCCGCGGCACCTTGATCTGATTGACCACCTTGCCCGCCACGAGGTTCTCCAGCGCCCAGGCAAAGTGCTGCGGATCGATGCGCGCCATGGTGGAGCACATGCACACCATCGTTGCCATGAACTGCACCAGCTTGCCCTGGGACTTGAACTGCTCCGCGATGCGGTTGACGAGGTTCAACTCGGTGCCGACCAGCCAGCGCGTGCCCGGGGGGCTCGCGGCGACGGTCCGGATGATGAAATCGGTGGACCCGACGTAGTCGGAGAGCTTGCACACATCGAAGCGGCATTCGGGGTGCGAGATCACCATCCCGGAGGGGTTGCGCTCGCGCCAGCGCAGGATGTGCTGCGGCTGGAACATCTGGTGCACCGAGCAGTGCCCCTTCCAGAGCAGGATCTTCGCCATCTTGACCTGCTGCGGCGTGAGCCCCCCGAGCTCCTCGTCCGGGTCCCACACCAGCATCTCGGCGAGCGGAATGTCCATCAAGTACCCGGTCCAGCGGCCCAGGTGCTGGTCGGGGAAGAACAGCACCTTGTCGCGCTGCCTGAACGACCACCCGAGGATCTCGCGCGCGTTGGAGGAAGTGCAGACGATGCCGCCGTGCTCGCCGCAGAACGCCTTCAGGTCCGCCGCGGAGTTGATGTAGGTGACCGGCGTGACGTGCTGGTCGGGGTCCAGCACCGTCGAGAGGTCGCGCCACGCGCGCTCGACCTTGGCGAGGTTCGCCATGTCCGCCATGGAGCATCCGGCGCCGAGATCGGGAAGGATGGTCACCTGCGCGGGCTTGGACAGGATGTCCGCCACTTCCGCCATGAAATGCACGCCGCAGAACACGATGTATTGCGCGTCGGTCGTTGCCGCCAGCTTGGAGAGCTGGAGCGAGTCGCCGGTGAGGTCGGCATGCTTGTAGACCTCGGGGCGCTGGTAGTGATGGCCGAGGATCACCGCGCGGCTCCCGAGCGCCGCGCGCGCCGCGCGGACGCGCGTGTCGCACGCCTCGTCGGCCAGCGGCTGGTAGCGGTCAAACGCGATCGTCGCGGCGTCCATTGCTCTTGCACCCCCTTCGTGGGAGTGAAATCTCCCGTAATGATAAGACAGAAAACCGGCGGTTTGGTGCGACGGATTTCTGCAGAGTCCGCATTCTGGTCAGGGTCTTGCGCCGGGCTGGCGGGCCCGCTCCGGCACCTCGCGTATGGCCTTGGCATTGCTCCACGAAAAAACCTTCTCCGCGGCGGCCCGCCAGGGCAGCCACTCGTGGCGCAAATGCTCCCTCGGCTGCAGGGCGACCTCGAGCCGCTGCGGGACTCGCAACCCGTACACGTGCTCGGTATTGTGGGTGACCCCCGGTGCATAGCGGCTGCGCCAGCGCCGGTAGATCTCGTAACGATTCTGGCTGCGCCAGTCGGTCAGCTCGTAGCGCCCCGCGTCGAGCCCGGTTTCCTCCCTCAGCTCGCGCACCGCGGTCTGGAGCAGCGTCTCGCCTTCGTCCTGGCTGCCGGTCACGGACTGCCAGAAGCCCGGCCGGTCGGCGCGCTCGAGCAGCAGCACCTCGAGGTCGGGCGTGTACACCACGACCAGCACCGAAATCGGAATCTTGTATTCCATCAGATCAAGAAAGGTTCTCCTCCCCCTTGACGGGGGAAGGAACACTGCTTCTAGCGCAAGGGCGGCAGGGCGCGGCCGCGCGCGCTATCGCGGTCCACGACCACGAGGAACGTTCGCCTGCTGCCGCCCCAATAGGCGGCGACATCCTTCAGGACTTCAAAGGCGGTGGTCACCACTTCCGGCGCGCGCCGCGCGAGCACTGCCCCGCGCCGCCAGTGCACGATGGCGCCCGGTTCGCCGCGCCCGGCAAAGTCCAGCAGGCATTCGTGAAGCGCGTCCCAGTTGCGCCCGAAATAGCCGGGCAGCGAAAACACCGCTGCGCACCGCCGCAAGAACGCATCGCGATCAGCCACGCCCGCGAGGTCGAGGTCTAGCCAGGCGAGGCCCGCCCGCAGCGCCGCCGCCCGCAGCGGCCCCGTCAATTGCGGCGCCGCATATATGCCGGCTCGCCCGGAACGTATGAGTTTGTCGTATCTCAATCACGGCTCCTTGATGCGCCGGAAACTGTTGTAGTGATCGTCCGTGTAGTAGAGCTCCCCGCCGCGGCCGGCGACAATGCGCCGGGCGCCGCGGTCTTTCGCGCCGGGCGTCCTCACCGTGTACTCCCGGTAGTGGCCGCGCGCCTTGGCTGGGAGCCTCTTCTCGAAATTGCCGAAGACGACCGCGTCGCGCCGGTGCGGAAACGGCCCGCCCTTGCGGATCAGCGCGATCGTCTCGCGCGCCTCCGCCGGCAGTTCCGCAACGGCGATCCCCGGAATGGAGTCCGATTGTCCCTGCGGCAGGCAGGCCGACGAGACCGGTATCAGACACAGCGCCAGCGCGAGCCGAAGCGTCGCGGATGACAGAAGCGAACCGAGACCGACTCGAATCACGACTCACGAATCACGACTCACGGTCCTTGTGCCGGAGGCGGATGTGCAGCTCCCGCAGCTGCCGCTCGTCCACCGGGCTCGGCGCATGCGTGAGCAGGCATTGCGCGCGCTGCGTCTTGGGGAACGCGATGACGTCGCGGATCGAGTCCGCGCCCGCCATCAGCGCAACGATGCGGTCGAGCCCGAACGCGATGCCGCCGTGCGGGGGCGCGCCGAACTGCAGCGCGTCGAGCAGGAAGCCGAACTTGGCCTGCGCCTCGTCCGGCCCGATGGCGAGCGCGCGGAACACTTTCTGCTGGACGTCAGCCCGGTGGATCCGCACCGAGCCGCCGCCGATTTCCCAGCCGTTCACCACGAGGTCGTGCGCCTTGGCGCGCGCGGCGCCCGGGTCGGAATCGAGGCGGTCCTCGTGGCCGTCGGCGGGCGAGGTGAACGGATGGTGCATGGCATTCCAGCGCTTCTCCTCCTCGTCCCACTCGAACATCGGGAAATCGAGCACCCACAGCGGGCGCCAGCCGGGCTGCGCGTAGCCGCGCTCGTGCCCGATCTTCACGCGCAGCGCGCCGAGCGCGTCATTGACGATCTTCGCCCGGTCCGCCCCGAAGAACATGAGGTCGCCGTCCTTCGCACCGGAGCGCTCGACGACCGCCTTCAGGGCCTCGTCGGAAAGATTCTTGACGATCGGCGACTGCAGCCCCTCGCGCCCCTTCGCGACGTCATTCACCTTGATCCAGGCGAGCCCCTTGGCGCCGTGGCCACTCACGAATTCCGTATAGGCGTCGATCTCGCCCCGCGTCAGCTCGCCGCCGCGCGGTATGAGCAGGCCCGCCACGCGCCCGCCCGCCATGCCCGCAGGACCCGCGAACACCTTGAAGGCGACGCCCTTCATCACGTCCGTCAACTCGGTCAGCTCCAGCGGCACGCGCAAGTCCGGCTTGTCGCTGCCGTAGCGGCGCATGGCCTCGTCGTAGGTGAGGCGCGGGAAGGGATCGGGCAGATCCGCCCCGATCCCCTCCTTGAACAGGTGCCGCACGAGCGACTCCATGAGGACCGTGATCGCCTGCTGGTCGAGGAAGGACGTTTCGACGTCGATCTGCGTGAATTCCGGCTGGCGGTCCGCGCGCAGGTCCTCGTCGCGGAAGCATTTCACGATCTGGTAGTAGCGGTCGTAGCCCGCGACCATCAGCAATTGCTTGAAGAGCTGCGGCGACTGCGGCAGCGCGAAGAACTCGCCCGGGTGCACACGCGAAGGCACCAGGTAATCGCGGGCGCCCTCGGGCGTGGAGCGCGTGAGCATGGGCGTCTCGACGTCGATAAAGCCGTTGCGGTCGAGGAACTGGCGCACCGCCATCGCCACCCGGTGGCGCAGCCGCAGGTTTTTCTGCATGACGGGCC
>Ga0214471_10000864_pt1 | contig 24504 bp, 26 predicted proteins | sample RVTome_5_FD_207665 | JGI IMG/M metagenome (GOLD analysis project Ga0214471, IMG submission 207665) | Soil microbial communities from uranium-contaminated site in the Upper Colorado River Basin, Wyoming, United States - RVT142D155 | ecosystem: Environmental > Terrestrial > Soil > Contaminated >... | reverse complement strand
GCTCGAACATCAACCAGGGCTCTGGATCGACGCATCCCGAGACGCTGGCCGCGACCGTCGTCGAGCGCGGGCTCCAGATGGGGTTCGCCTTCGACGGCGACGCCGACCGGCTGATCGCCGTCGACGAGGCCGGGGAGATCGTCGACGGCGATGCGATCATGGCCATCTGCGCCCTGCAGCGCCTGGCGGCCGGAACGCTGCGAAACGGGATCCTGGTTGCCACCGTCATGAGCAACGGTGGGCTGGATCGTGCGATCGAGGCGGCCGGCGGGCGCGTGCTGCGCACTCCCGTCGGCGACCGCCATGTGTTCGAGACGATGGAGCGAGCCGACGCCGTGGTCGGCGGCGAGCAGTCCGGCCACATCATCTTTCGCGACCGGGCAACCACCGGGGACGGGATGCTGACCGCGATCGAGCTGGTCAAGGCCGTCCGCGCGAGCGAGGGCGCGACCCTCGGCGACCTGGCCGGGCGAATTTCGAGGCTTCCGCAGGTGGTGATAAACTCAGCCGTCCGTCACAAGGACTCCTGGGAGGTCGACCCGGCCTTCGCCGCCGCCGTGGTGCGCGCAGAAGTTCGCCTGGGGTCGCGCGGACGCATCCTGGTTCGCCCTTCCGGCACGGAGCAGACGATCCGGATCATGGTCGAGGGCGACCAGCTGGACGAGATCAACGAGATCGCGCGCGAGCTGCACGAGCTGGCCCAGACGCGTCTGAACTAGGCGAAGAGGAGACCCCCATGTGCGGCATCGTCGGATACGTGGGGCCGCGCGACGCCGCGCCGATCCTGCTGGAGGGCTTACGCCGCCTCGAGTATCGCGGCTACGACTCTGCCGGCATCGCGCTGCTCACCGAGGCCGGGGACGTCTTCGTCGAGAAGAAGGCCGGCAAGCTCAGCAACCTGACCGATCACCTCAACGGCGGCGCTCCGGCCGGCCATCCCGGGATCGCCCATACCCGCTGGGCGACCCACGGCCGCCCGAACGACGCGAATGCGCACCCGCACACTGACTGCGGCGGCCAGCTGGCGCTGATCCACAACGGGATCATCGAGAACTATCGCGAGATCAAGGACCGGATGCTGGCCGAAGGCCATCGGTTCACCTCCGAGACCGATACCGAGGCGCTGGCGCACCTGATCGAGAGCCGCTACACCGGTGACTTGGTCGAGGCCGTGCGCGAGGCGCTCAACGAGGTCAGGGGCGCGTACGCGATCGGCGTCATGCATACCGACCATCCCGACCGGATCGTGGGCGCCCGCATGAACGTGCCGCTGATCGTGGGCCTCGGCAACGGCGAGGGCTTCCTGGCCAGCGACGTCCCCGCCATCCTGGAGCACACCAAGAACGTCGTGATCCTGCACGAGGGCGACATCGCGGACGTCTCGCCTGATGGCGTGCGGATCATCGGCCTCGACGGCGCGGAGGTGCAGCGCGACGTGACGCGCATCCGCTGGAGCATCGAGGCGGCCGAGAAGGGCGGATTCGCGCATTTCACGCTGAAGGAGATCTACGAGCAGCCGCACGCCATCCAGGAGGCACTGCGCGGGCGCGTGGATGCGTCCGGGATGATCACCCTGACGGAGCTGGAGCCGATCGAGCAGAAGCTTCGCGCCGCCGAACGCGTGTACGTGATCGGCTGCGGAACGGCCCGCTATGCGGGCGAAGTGGGAGCGCAGCTGATCCAGCAGTGGGCCGGGCTGCCCGCCAGCAGCCAGATCGGCAGCGAGATGCGCTACTCGCCGCCGCCGATCGACGAGCGAACGCTGGTGATCAGCGTCAGCCAATCCGGCGAGACGGCCGACACCCTGGCGCCCCAGAAGCTGGCCGCCGAGCAGGGGGCCACGATCGTGGTGGTGACCAACGTGGTCGGCAGCGCGATCACCCGGGAGGCCGACGCGGTCTGCTACCTGCAGGCTGGCCCGGAGGTGGCGGTCGCCTCCACCAAGGCGTTCGTCACCCAAGTGGTGGTGCTGCAGATGATCGCCCTGCACCTGGCGATGCTGCGCGGGCGCCTCACGGCGCACCAGGTGCGAACTTTCGGCCTGGGCCTGCGCGAGCTGCCGGCCCTCTCCGCCGAGGCGCTCAAGCTCGCCCCGCAGGTCAAGAAGCTGGCGCGTCGCTGGAACAGCGTGCGGAACGTGATGTACATCGGTCGTGCGCTCGGCTTTCCGATCGCGATGGAGGGAGCGCTGAAGCTGAAGGAGCTCTCATACGTCCACGCGGAGGGCTACGCCGCGGGCGAGCTGAAGCATGGCCCGATCGCGCTGCTCGATCACGACACGCCGCTGGTGGCGATCGCGACACAGGGCTCGACCTACGAGAAGGTGGTCAGCAACATCGCCGAGGTCCGCGCCCGGGAGGCGCCCGTGGTTGCGGTTGCCACCGCCGGTGACGAGGAGATCGCGCGCTACGCGCCGGACGTGCTCTACGTTCCTGAGACCCTCGAGCAGCTCGCCCCGGTGATCGCGATCCTCCCCCTTCAGCTGCTCGCCTACGAGGTCGCGGTGGCGCGCGGCACGGATGTCGATCAGCCGCGCAACCTGGCCAAGTCGGTCACCGTCGAGTAGCGGATCGAGGATGAGCCGCCACGAGATCGGCGTCGACCTCATCGACATCGACCGCATCAGCAGTGTGCTCTCGCGTCATCCGGACCGCTTCCGCGAACGGGTCCTGACCGAGGCCGAGGCACGCTACTGCGGGCGAAAGGCGGAGCGCATCGCCGGCCGGTGGGCGGCCAAGGAGGCGATCAGCAAGGTGCTCGGGCTCGGCGTGCGGGGGGTGGGCTGGCGCGAGATCGAGATCCTGCCCAACTGGGCGGGGGCGCCGCAGGTGCGTCTCCACGCCCGGGCCGCCGCACGAGCGGCCTCGATGCAGCTCCAGGACGTGACCGTCTCGATCTCACACGAGCGCCGCATGGCGGTCGCGGTGGCGGTCGCTCATCGCGGCGCGCCGGAGTAGGCCGTGGCCGCGCGGACGCTGACCCAGCGCTGGGTGGCCGAGCGCCTGCCCTCTCGCCCGCCGCGCGCCCACAAGGGCACCTTCGGGCGCCTGCTGGTGATCGCCGGCTCGCTCGAATACGCGGGCGCGGCGTTGCTCACCGGCCTCGGCGCGGCCCGAGCCGGCGCGGGACTCGTCTGCCTCGCCACCCCCGAATCGGTCGGCATGCGGCTGCTCGGCATCGTGCCGGAGCTCACCGCCATGCTCCTGGCCGAGGAGGCGCCCGGCCTCATCGCGCCCGGCGGCTGGCGCCGGCTGGGGGCTGAAGCGAGCACGTACGAGGCCGTGGTGGTGGGGCCCGGGCTCGGCCACCAGCCGTCGACCGTTCGTCGCGCGCGCCACCTCATCGGCGAGCTGAAGGGGCCGGCGGTGGTGGATGCGGATGGCCTGAACGCGCTGGCGGAGGCGCAGCGCTGGTGGCAGGGCCTCAGCTCCTCGCTGGTGCTGACTCCCCATCCGGGCGAGTTCGCGCGGCTCACCGGCAAGCCGGCCGATCCCGCACTGGGCGAGGATGATGAGGCGCGAGCGGCGGCGGCCGGCGAGGCGGCCATTCGCTGGGGCCAGGTCATCGTGCTCAAGGGGGCGCGGACGGTGGTGGCCGGTCCCGACGGCGAGCTGCTGCGCTCGGACGTCGCAACCCCGGCGCTGGCGACCGCCGGCAGCGGAGACGTGCTGGCCGGAGTCATCGGCGCCTTCCTGGCGGCGGGCTGCACGCCGCTGGCCGCGGCGGGCTGTGGGGTGGCAGTGCATGGGGCGGCCGGCCTGCTGGCGGAGGACCGGATCGGTCATGCCGGGGTCATCGCCCGCGACCTCGCCGCTCTCCTGCCCGAGGCGATCGAGCAGCTGCGTGGCGGGCGCGGCTCGTGAGCCACCCGACACTTACACGCAGCCCACACCGCGCGTGGGTCGAGGTCGACCACGCCGCGATCGTCGACAACCTGGCCGTGCTGCGGCGCCTCGCCGGCCCGGGCAAGCAGGTGATCGCGGTGGTGAAGGCCAACGCCTACGGCCACGGCGCCGTCGCGGTGGCTCACACGCTGCTCACGGCCGGAGCCGAGCGCCTGGCGGTCGCGACCCTGCCCGAGGCGCTGGAGCTGCGTGGCGCGGGCATCGACGCTCCCATCACGGTGCTGTGGGGGATCGGCGAGCCTGAGGCAGCGGCGACGGCAGCCGCCGGACTGGAGCCGATCGTGTACGACCCTGCCGGGATCGATCGCGTCGAGCGGGCCGCGGCGGCCACCGGCGGGCGGGCATCGGTCCAGCTCAAGATCGACTCCGGGCTCGGCCGCCAGGGTGCCGACCCGGCCGATGCCGTCGAGCTCGGGCTGCGCATCGTCCGCAGCCGCCACCTGCAGCTGACCGGCACCTTCAGCCACCTGGCGATCCCCGGCGAGGACGATGCCTACACCGACGTGCAGCTGTTGCAGCTGGCGCGGGCGCTCGATGCGATGCGATCTGCCGGGATCGATCCGGGCCTGGTCCACGTGGCGGCCACCGGAGGGATCCTGGCCGCGGCCGGGGGCTTTGCCGATGCCGTGCGCCCCGGCCTGGGGCTGTACGGGCTGGTGCCCGGCTGGGCGTCCGCCCGTGATCACGGCCTGCGCCCGGCACTGTCGTTGAAGGCCCTCCCGCTGCGCATCTTCGATCTGGCGGCCGGAGCGCCGATCGGCTATGGGCTGCGCTTCCGTGCCGAGCGCGCGACGCGGATCGCCACGCTGGGGATCGGCTACGGCGACGGCTGGCCACGTGCCCACGCCAACAATGGCCGGGTGCTCGTGCGTGGACGCCTCGCACCAATCGTCGGGGCGATCAGCATGGACGGGATCACCGTCGATCTGGGTCAGAACGATGATGTAACCTACGACGACGAGTTCGTCCTGATCGGCGAGCAGATGGGCGCGCTCATCTCGGCCGATGAGGTCGCTGCGGAGCGACGCACCATCAACTACGAAGTGACGACCGCCCTCCGCGACCGGCTCCCTCGCCTTCACCTGTAGGCCGAGGCGCTCTTCGCGGAGACCGGGGCGTCGAGCGAGCGGAGAATGGCTGTCCCGATGGAGATCGACGTCTGGCAGGGGGAGATCGCCGAGCTCGAGGTCGACGCCCTGATCGTGCCGGCGACCGAGAGCCTGTTCATGACGATCCCGGTCGCCCGCGCCGTGAAGCGCCGCTCGGGTGAGAGCGTGGAGCGCGACGCCGTCGAGCAGGGACCGATCGAGGCCGGATCCGCGGTGGTCACCTCCGGCGGAGACCTGGCTGCTCCCTACATCATCCACGCCGTCGCGGTTGGCCATGACAACCGGCCCGATGCCGATCGCGTGAGACGCGCCATCCACGCGGCCTTCGAGATCGCCGCCAGGCTGGGGCTGCACCGGCTGGCGACCGCGCCGATCGGGGTCGACCGCGGGGTCTTCAGCCCCGAAGAGGGAGCGGCCCTGATGGCCGAGGTGCTCGCCTCCCGTTCGAGCTCGGGAGACTCCCTGCCATCCTCGCTGGTGGTCGCCGTCATTAGCCCGAGCGAGGCGACCGCGTATCGCGCAACCCTGGAGCCGCTGCGAACCGTGCGCCGATGACGGTCGACGGCACCGCCGACCTCGCGGCCGAGATCCGGCGCCGTGGCCTGGCTGCGCCGGCGCGCCTGCTGCTCGAGGCACATCGGCCCCTGCAGCCGCTGCTCGGTGACCTCGCCACCTTCGTCAGCCCGCTGCTCAGGCCGCTCCTGGGTGGCCGCGCGTCGCTGCTTGGCGCGGCATTCGGCGACGACAGCGCGATCGACCGCCTGATCGAGCAGCTCGCCGACGCGGACGATGACTAGATGCCGAACCTCGGCGAGCTGATCGGCAGCCTGGTAGCCCTGATCGGCTCGCAGGTCGCGGCATCCTCGCTGCGGCTCGGGCCATTGCCGGCGGTGACCATCTTCTCCGTCGGGCTGGTGCTCCTCTCGCTGGTGGCTCGCCCGGCGACCCGCTGGACGACCCGCGACCTGGGTCGGCTGGCCGGGATCCCGCGCGCCATGGCCCTCGCCGCCGAGTCCGGCGCGGCGGCCGGCTTCTCCCTGGGGACGGCCGGCGTCGCGCGAGCCACATCGGCCTTCGATCGGATGCAGACGCTGGCCGCGTTACCGATCCTGGGTTTCGTCGCCCGCGCCGCGGCCAGCGCCGGTGTGCCGCTGCAGGTCACCGCGAACGATCCGGTAACGGTCCATCTCGCCGAGGCGGTGTTGGCGGAGGCACATCGGTCCACCCAGACCCCGGAGCGAGCCGAGCGCTCCGGAGCGCAGTACCTGGGCGAAGGTCGCCCCGCGGTCGCCGGCATGACCCTGGCCGACCCATCCAGGCCAGAAGCCACCTTCGTCGCCGGCGGTCTGGCCGAGGAGTCGCTGCTCCTGTTCGAGGGAACCCTGCCCGGCGCCTCCTGGACGAGCGTCGGCACTGCCGCCGCCTCCCAGGCTGCATCGGTACTGCTCACGGCAGAGGGAGCGCTCATCGGTCCGGAGCTCTACCAGGCTTCGAGCGATCTGCGGGCGGCGGGCCACGACCGCACGGGCGTGCTCGCCTCGAACCGGCTCATCCTGGCGGTCATCGCGGTCCTGGTCATCGGTTCCGCCTTGGCCCTTGCCGCTGGAGTCGACCTGGCCGGGCCCCTGGCAGGGCGCTGAGGTGCGTCGCTCGCTGCCAGGGGCGACGGTCGTCGTCGTCGGGCTGCTCCTGCTCCTCGACTACGTCATCATCAACCCGGTCCTCGCCACGCTCGCTGACCTGGTCCTCGAGCTCGTTGTCCTGCTGGCTGCGGCGGCCGCCCTGGCCGGCGGTGTCGCGCTGGTGCTGCGGCATTGGACGGAGCTGGTCGAGCGCCGCGGCAACCCGCCCGGGTCCCTCGCGCTGTTGGCCGGCTTCGCCGTGATCCTGCTGGCGGGCTTCTATCCGGGGTCCAGCGGCTCGACGGATCCCGCGGTTCGCTGGATCGTTGCCGCCCTGCTGGCTCCGCTCATCGCGGCGCTCTTCGCCCTCCTCTTCGTGTTCCTGCTGGGCGCCGCCCGACGCGGCCTGACGATCCGTACGCGAGAGGGCGCCCTGATGCTGGCGGCGGCTGCCATGGTCGTCGTCCTGCTGCTGCCACTGGGCGGCTCCGCTGGCGACTGGCTGGCCAGCGCCGCCGACTGGACCCTGTCGGTGCCGATCGGCGGGGCATTTCGCGGGCTGCTGATCGGCGTCGCGATCGTGACCGCGGTTCACGCCGCGCGGGTCCTCCTGGCCGTGAACGGCGCCGAGGAATGACCGATCGTACGACGCGCCGATCCTCGCGCGCGGGGTTTGCCCCGCTGGCCCTTGTCGTCCTCCTCGGAGGGGCGGTGCTCCTGCGCCCGGGTGACGATGGGGGGCCGCTGCTCCTGGCGAACCCGGATCGCACCCGCGTCGCGGAGCTGCAGGCCGCGTTCGCCGCACTCCCCGAGGCGCCACTGGTGCTCGTCGGCCTGGACGCCGACCTTGGCACCTATCCCGAGATTCGGGTGGCAGTGCGCGCGGCCTTCGCCGACCTGCTGGCACGCGACGCACGGCTTGCCGTTGTCAGCTTCACGCCGGAGGGCCGCGCGATCGCCAGCGCCGAGCTCGATCGACTGCAGCGCGATGGATTCGGCGGGGACGAGCTCCTGGACCTCGGATTCATCGCTGGCGCCGAGGCGGGCATGGTGCGGTCGGTGACGGCTCTGCTGCCGGTCGGGGTCGAAGGCTCCGTGGCCGATGCCATCCGCGAGGCGGATGCCGGGATGGGGGCCTTCCAGCTGGTGCTCGTCGTCGGCGGCGGCGAGCTGGGGCCGCGGACCTGGGTCGAACAGGTCGGCACCCGACTGCCGAGCCTGCCGATTGCCGCGATCGTGCCCACCTTCGCGCAGCCTGAGGTTGCCCCATACCTGCGCACCGGCCAGCTGGTCGCGCTGCTCGCCACCCTGCGCGACGACGCGGCGTACGCCGCCGACGTCGGCGGTGCCCAGGCGGCTCCCGAGCGGGTCCCGAGCGCGCTGGCGATGCTTCTCGGCATGCTCGTCGCGCTCGGCGCGCTGGGGCGTGCCGTGACGGCTGGCCTGTGGGGTGTCGGGCCGGCACCAGCCGACGGGGCGGGGCCATCCAGCCGACGCCGGCGCGGCGGCCGCGAGGCCGATATCGCGACGGATGCAGGCCCCACAGAGGCGGACGCTGCGGCTGAGCCGGAGGCCGGCTCCGAAGCCGCCACCGCCGCCGACGTCGCGGAGCCTGCCTCGGGCGCCGAGCCGGAGGGCAACGCGCGGTGAGCGGATTCCTCGGTACCGACCTCGCCGGCGTGATCGCCACCTGGGTGGCGGCGCTCGTCACCATCGTGGTCTGGTCATACCTCCTTGGTGAGCGCCGCCCCTTTCGCCTCGCGCAGCACCTGCTCGCCGGGCTGGCGACCGGCTATCTCGTCCTGCTGGCGGTGCGCGAGGTCCTGCTGCCGCGTCTGCTCGAGCCGCTGGCCCGGGATCCAGCCGCCAACGTGCTGCTCCTTCCGGCGCTCGCCATGGTCGGGGCGTTGGCCGGCGCGCGCTGGTTGCCGCGGCAGGTCGTGGCACTCCCGGTTGCGGTGCTGGTCGGCGCGACGACGGCTTTCGCGCTCGGCGGCGCGGTTGTCGGGACGCTGCTCCCGCAGCTGGCGGCGAGCGTCCTCCGCCCGGGCACGGCGCTGACGGTGGTCAACGGCCTCATCGGTCTGGTGATCACGGGCCTGGTGGTTCTCGGCTTCCTGCACGGCGTGCCGCGCGGTCGGATCACGGGTGTGGCGGCCGGCGCCGGGCGCTGGCTGCTGATCGGTGCCATCGGCGGCTGGCTCGGCTTCCTCCTCGTCAGCCGGTTGGCGCTGCTGGTCGACAGGCTGGGCTTCCTGCTCGGCGACTGGCTGGGGCAGGCGCGATGACCATGGAAGGGCCGGTCGCCGGGTTGCTGCCCTCGCCGAGCAAGCGGCCCGGGCCGGCGGCTGAGCTGTCGCTGCTGGTGGACGTCGGCTCCGCCTGGACGAAGGCCGTCGTGGTGGCGCGCGCGCGCGGGCGTTGGCGGATCGCCGGACATGCGGCTCAACCGAGCGCCTGGGGCGAGGAGGAGCTCGTGAACGCGCTGGTCGCGCGCCTGGCCGAGGGCGCGGACCGGCGCGTGGCGGACCGCCTGGCGGAGCTCCTGGGGACCGCCCCCCGAATCGCCTGTCATACGCCACGACGCGCGGGGCGCATCGGGCTCGCCGCCATCTCCGCGGAGCTTTCAGGAGCCTCCGCGCGTCGTGCGGCGGAGTCTGCCGGCTGGACGGTCGCCGAGGCGGCGACGGCCGATGACGGCCGCTCGCTCGTCGATCGCCTCTCAGCGCTCCAGGCTGCCGACGTGGACGCCTGGCTGCTGGCGGGTGGCTTCGACCACGGGCGGGCCGGCCAGGCGCTGGAGATGGCGGGCCTGGTCGCGGCGGCACGGGGTGCATCCCGAACTCCGGTGCTGTGGGCGGGATCCGCTGCCCTCGCGGATGAGGTCGCCACGCTCTTCGAGCCGGGTGCCCTGCAGACGGTCGCCAACCCGCGGCCGTCGGCGACCGAGGAGGATCTCGTCCCGCTGCGCCACACGCTCGAAGGCCTGCTGCAGCAGCTCGTGGAGCCGGGCGGCGTTCGGCAGCTGACGCCGGTCTCATTCCGTCGCGCCGTCGCCGAGCTCGCGCGTTCGACCGAGCGCCGAGTCCTGGGCGTCGACCTGGGCGCCCGCTACGCCAGCTGGGTGCTCGCCGACGCGGATGGGACCGCGGAGAGCCGGGTCTTCGCCGAGGGCGGGCTATCGGCCTCGAGCCTGGTCGGGCCGGGCGGTCCGGCGCGCCTTGCGAGGTTGCTTCCGCTGGCGATCGACGAGCTGGCGGTGGCCGATGCGCTGCAGAACCTGCGCGCCCGGCCGGGCACCCTGCCGCAGACCGAGGACGAGCTCGCGATCATGCACGGTGCGGCTCGTCAGCTGCTGGCGCAGGGAGCGGCCGACGAGGGAGCGATCTCGGGCATCGACCTGCTCATCGGGTCGGGGCGCACGCTGGCCGCGGCACCACGGCCCGGCCAGGCGGCCCAACTGCTGCTCGACGGCGTGCGCCCGCTCGGGGTCACTGAGCTGGCGATCGACGCCGCCGGCGCGCTGCCGCCGCTCGGTGCGCTGGACGACGCCGAGATCCGAGAGGGGATGGGCATGCTCCGAGATGACCTCCTCACGCCGCTCGGCGCCGCCGTCGTCTGTCGCGGCGGCCATCCTGGGCAGGTGGTGATGCGCGTGACCGTCCATCGGGCTGGATGGCCCACCACGGGCCCGGTCGAGCTGCGCAGCGGGCAGCTGCAGCTGCTGCCCCTCGGACGGGGCCAGTCGGCTGAGCTCGAGATCGAGCTCGAAGCCGGCGTGACGCTGGGGGGGCCACGACGCGCGCGGCGCGCCCAGGTGACGGTCACCGGTGGGGCGCTGGGGCTGATCCTCGACGCGCGAGAGGTCCCGCTGTCAATGCCGCGTCGCGCCGACGACCGTCGTGCCGTGCTCGCCGGTTGGCGCGATGCCTTCGCCCGCGAGCCCTCGACACCGGTGCCCGGAGACCAGCCGTGAACGGGCCGGCGCTGCACCGGGTGCGCGTGCCGCGTGGCACCGTGCCGAGCGTCATGGTCGGCAGCGACGTCGCTCCCGACCAGGTGCTCGGTCTCCATCGGCGGCCAGGCCCCGCCGTACGGGTCCAGCTGGCGACGAAGCTGCGCGTGCGATCCGATGCCGTCTCGGCCCTGCTCCTGGTCCGGCCGGGCACCCGCCTGGCGGAGGGCGACGCGATCGCGCGAGGTGCCGACGGACGCGAGGCACGCGCGCCGACGGGCGGCCTGCTGCTGGGCGTGTCGGCGATCGACGGTACTGCTCTGCTTGCGCCGCTCGGGCCCGAGGAGCCGGTCATCGGCCATGTGCATGGCCGCATTCGCGCGGTGGAGGACGGGGCCATCACGGTCGAGGTCCCCGGCGCCCTGGTGCGGGGCGTTGGGGGCACGGGCGAGGCGGTCCACGGCGAGCTGGTGGTCGCCGTCCACGATCCCGGCGAAGAGCTCAGGGCGGCGGCAATCGACGTGGGCGCGACTGGCAGGATCCTGGTGGGCGGGTCGCGCGCCTCGGCCGAGACCCTCACGCGGGCACGCGCCATGGGGGTGGCGGGGATCGTGCTCGGCGGGGTGCTGGACAAGGAGCTGCGCGACTTCGAGGCCATCCAGCGTCGCCGTCGGGAGGTTGGAGGCCTGGTCGGCGCGTTCGGAGTGCTGCTGCTGGAGGGGTTCGGCAAGGTAGGCATCGACCCGCAGCGCTTCGGATGGTTCAAGGCTCATGCCGGTCGGATGGCCAGCCTGTTCGGCACCGATGGGCTCCTGTACGTCTACGACGCCGAACCCGCGCCGGGACGCCGGACGCTGCCGCGCGTCGGCGAGCGGGTGATCGCGCACCGCCGCCCGTTCCAGGGACGCGCCGGCGTGCTGGTGGCGGAGCTGGATGACCTGCACGCGACGCCATCGGGCATCGCCACCAGGATGGGCCTGGTCCGTTTCGAGGACGGACGGCTGGCGCCCGTGCCGCTCGCCAATCTGGAGGCCACCCTGCCGGTGCCCCCCAGCGCCTGACCCGTATCCTTCTCGCTCATGGACCGATTCACAGCGGCAGCGCCGAGCTCCGGCGCGCTGCGAAGCGACTCGCCGCAGCACACCCGGGCCCTCGGACGCGCGATCGGCACGCGGGCCAGGCCGGGAATCGTGCTGGCACTGGTCGGGCCGCTCGGCGCCGGCAAGACGCAGCTGGCCAAGGGGGTCGCCGACGGGCTCGACGTCACCACCGTCGTCAACAGCCCCACCTTTGTGCTCATGAACGAGCATGTCGGCCGGCTGCGCCTCTTCCATGTCGACGCGTACCGCCTCGACGACCCGGGGGAGGCGCTGGCGGTCGGCCTCTTCGACGAGCGCCAGGCCGAGGGCGTGACCGTGGTGGAGTGGGCGGATCGCCTGGATGGCTGGCTGCCCCTGGAGCGCATCGACCTCTGGATCGAGCCTGATGCCGCCGGCGAGGACGTTCGCGCCATCCGCTGGGCTGCCCACGGCGACGCGCATGCGGCGCTGGCGGCGGAGGCGCTGCGATGATCGTCGCCGTCGAATCCGCGTCGACCGACCTCTCGGTCGCTACAGCCGCCGAGGACGGCGAGCTGCTGGCCATCGATGGCTGGCGCTCCGCCGGACGTGGCGCGCACGAGCTGCTGCCACACCTCCTCGCCCTGCTGGCTGGCGGCGGTCATCGGCTCGACCAGGCCACGGCGTTCGCCGTCGGCATCGGACCGGGCTCCTTCACCGGCCTGCGGGTCGGCATGAGCCTGGCGAAGGGCATGGCGCTCGCTCTCGGGCGCCCGATCGTCGGCGTGCCGAGCCTGGAGGCGTGGTTGGCGGCCGATCCTGGGGCCCCGGCGGCGATCGCCCGGGCCGGCGCCCGCGAGGCGTACCTCCTGCTGCGGGGGGAGACGCGACCCCGCATCGTCGACCGCGACGAGCTCCCCTTGCAGTCCGGCGTGGCGGCCGTCGCGGCACCGGGTGAGCTCGCCGAGGCGTTCGGCCTCGCCGGGGCAACGCCTCCAACCAGAGCGGCGGCTGCGGTCGCTGCGCTCGCGGCCGCGCGGCTGGCCTCGAATCCCGCCGGCGACGATCTCGCCCGCCTCGAACCGGCCTACCTGCGCCAACCCCGGGGCCTGGGACAGCTGGCACATGCCGAGGCCACGCCATGGCCGTGAGCCTGCCGCTGACGGTCGAGGCCATGCGAACGAGCGACATCGAAGCGGTGCACGAGATCGAGCGCCTCAGCTTCAGCACGCCGTGGCCGTCGTACGCGTTCGAGCAGGAGCTGACCGGCAATCGGCTGGCGCGGTACATCGTGGCCCGCGCGGCCGCACCCGACGGCGAGCGGATCGTCGGTTTCGCGGGCGTCTGGCTGATGGTCGACGAGGCGCACATCACCACCTTCGGGGTCCATCCCGATTGGCGGCGGCGTGGTGTTGGCCGTCGACTGCTGCTGCGACTTGCCGACCTGGCCCGGGAGCTTGGAGCGGCGCGCATGACGCTGGAGGTGCGGGTCGGCAACGACGCGGCAAAGGCCCTCTATCGCTCCTTCGGCTTCACCGTTGCCGGCAGGCGTCCCCGCTACTACACCGACGACGGGGAGGACGCGTACGTGATGAGCACCACGGACCTCGTCGAGCCGGAGATGCAGGCGGTGCTCCGTGCCGAACGCGAGCGGCAGGCGGCGGAGGAGGCCTCGTAGTGGCTGCCCCGCGGATCCTGGCGATCGAGACGAGCTGCGACGAGACCGGCGTGGCGGTGGTGGTCGGCGGACGTCGGATCGAGGCGAACCAGGTGGCGACCCAGATCGCGCTGCATGCCGAGACGGGCGGGATCGTGCCCGAGGTCGCCGCCCGCCAGCAGCTGCGCTGGATCGTCCCAACCATCGAGGCCGCCCTGGCCGAGGCCGGCATGGGCTGGACCGATCTCGACGCGCTGGCCGTGACCTGCGGTCCCGGGTTGATCGGCTCCCTGCTGGTGGGCGTCAACGTCGGCAAGGCCGTCTCGGCAGCACGTGACCTGCCGCTCGTCGCGGTCAACCACCTCGAAGGCCACATCTACGCCAACTGGTTGACCGATGCCCCCGCCGCGGAGCCACTTCCGCCGGAGCCGCCCTTCCCGCTGCTCTGCCTGGTGGTGAGCGGCGGGCACACCCAGCTGATCCTGATGGAGGACCACGGCCAATACCTGCTGCTCGGCCAGACGGTCGACGACGCCGCCGGCGAGGCGTTCGACAAGGTCGGCCGATTGCTTGGCCTGCCGTATCCTGGCGGGCCGGCGATCTCCACGGCGGCCGAAGGGGCGCAGCCGGCGACCCGCTTTCCGCGGGCGCGGACCGATGGCCGCTACGACTTCAGCTTCAGCGGCCTGAAGACGGCCGTGCTGCGGGCCGTGGCCGGCTATCGCGAGCGCGGTGAGCCGCTCCCGGTCGACGGGCTTGCAGCGGCGTTCGAGGAGGCCGTCGTCGACGCGCTGACCGCGAAGACGGTGGCGGCCGCGGAGGAGCATGGCGTCGCCGCGGTGGCGCTCGGCGGCGGCGTGGCGGCCAACCGCGCCCTGCGCGCCGCGCTGCGCGAGCGGCTCGCGGTCGCCGGCGTCCCGCTGCTGGTGCCGCCGCCGGCCTGGTGCACGGACAACGGCGCGATGATCGGCGCCGCAGCCGGCTACCGCTTCGCGGCGGGCGACCGGGCCGACGCGTCGCTCGAGGCGACCCCGAACCTGGCGCTGCCCTGGCTCGACCGATGAGCGATCCGCTCGCCGCCGATCGCCTTGCGCCGCCGACGCCCGGGCAGCTGCGCCGCCTGCTCGCCGCCGAGCGGCTGCGCCCGCGCCGCACCCTCAGCCAGAACTTCCTGACCGACGCGGCTGCGCTCGACGAGATCGTCGCCGCCGCGGAGCTGCGACCCGGCGACCGGGTGGTCGAGATCGGTCCTGGCCTCGGCGTGCTGACCCGTCGCCTGCTGGCCGCCGGCGCATCGGTCCTGGCGGTCGAGCTGGATGCGCGGCTGGCGGGATGGCTGCGTCGCGAGCTCGGTGCCGTGCCGGGCTTCGAGCTGATCGAGGCCGACGCCCTGACCATCCATCCCCGGGAATGCTTTCCGGGGGAGTCGTTCAAGCTGGTGGCCAACATCCCGTACCACATCACCAGCCCGCTGCTGCATGCCTTCGTGGAGGGGGAGCGGCCGCCGGAGCTGACGGTCCTGCTGGTGCAGGCCGAGGTGGCGGAGCGCGTCGCCGCCCCGCCCGGCCAGATGAGCTACCTGTCCGTCTTCGTCCAGAACGTCGCCAGCGCGGAGGTCGTGGCCCGGGTGCCGGCGGCCGCATTCGAGCCGTCGCCGAAGGTCGACTCGGCGGTCCTGCGTCTGCGCCGCCGTCCGGATCCGCCGGTTCCGGTGGGCGATGGGCGCGAGCCGTTCTACCGGATCGTGCAGGCGGGGTTCCGTCAGCGCCGCAAGCAGCTGCACAACGGCCTCGGTCGTGAGCTCCCGGTGCCTCGCGAAGCACTGACCTCCGCGTTCGCCGCCTGCGGGATCCACTCCGAGCGGCGCCCACAGACGCTGAGCGTCGACGAATGGGCCTGCCTCGCGACTCGGCTGAGCCCGTTGCTGGTGAGCCGATGACCCCCACGGTGCCGCTGCGCCTCGACGCCCCGGCCAAGCTGAACCTGTCGCTCGCCGTCGTCGGTCGACGCCCTGATGGCTACCACCTGCTGGTCAGCGACCTGGTGCTGCTCGATCTCGCTGATCGGCTGCTGCTGATGCCCGGCTGCTCCGGCCTCCGCGTCGAGGCCCAGCCGGGCGAGGAGATCCCGCTCGGGCCGCGCGAGAACCTCGCCTGGCGCGGCCTGGTGGCCGGGCTTGGCGCGGAGCCAGAGCTCGCCTGCCTGACGGTCGAGAAGCAGATTCCCGCGGCTGCCGGGCTGGGCGGCGGCTCGTCGGACGCGGCGGCGGCCTGGCGGCTCGCGCGGCGCTGGCGCGGCGCAGACGAGGCGCCCGGCGAGCAGGACCTGGCGGCGCTCGCCGCGATCGGCGCCGACGTGCCGTTCTTCGCCTCGCGACTCTGCGCGGCGCGGGTGGAGGGGATCGGGGAGCGCGTCTCGGCGATCGAGCCGCCGAGCGGCGGTGAATTGGTGCTGCTGATCCATCCGCCGTTCCGCCTGTCGACCGCCGATGTTTTCGCCGAGCTGCGCCCGGGCGAGATCGGCGGTCCCGCGCCGCCCGAGCCGGGGCGCAACGACCTGCTGGCTCCGGCGCGGCGCCTGCGCCCCGAGCTGGACGACCTCTTCCGGCTGGTGACGGCGGCCGGGGCGGCGCCGCGGCTGACCGGCAGCGGGCCGACGATCTTCGTCCGCAACGACGATCCCGAGCGAGTCGCCGCGCTGGCAGCCGGGCTGCAAGGGCTCGGTCTCCGCGTCACCGAAACGCGTCTGCGGCGCGAAGCGGCTAGCATCGAGGAGGCATGAGCGTGCGCACCCAGGTGATGACCAACGCCGCGCCCGCGGCGATCGGCCCCTACAGCCAGGCGATCCATGCCGGCGGCCTCGTGTTCACCGCTGGCCAGCTCGGGCTCGACCCGACCGGCGGCGAGCTGGCGGCCGGCGCAGCGGCGCAGGCGGATCGGGCGCTCCGCAACCTGTCGGCGATCCTGGACGCTGCCGGCACCTCGCTCGAGCGCGTGGTGAAGACCACCATCTTCCTGGCCGACATGGGGGACTTCGCGGCGGTCAACGAGGTCTACGCGGCGCACTTCTCGACCCCATATCCGGCCCGTTCGACGGTTGCGGTCAAGGCGCTCCCCAAGGACGCTCTGGTGGAGATCGAGGCGGTCGCGCTGGTCGAGACGCGCGGTTGACCGGCTTCATGCACCACGCATACCATCGGCGCCACTGTCCGTTCGATTTGGAGCACCCACGGGAGCACCCACACACGTGCTAGCCACCGCGGCCATCGTCCTGGCCGCCGGGCAAGGGACCCGGATGCGATCCCGTCTGCCCAAGGTCCTCCACCCATTGGCCGGCCGCCCGATGATCGAGCATGTGCTCGGCGCGCTCGCCAGCGCCGGCATCGAGCACCGGGTGGTGGTCACCGGCCACGGCGCCGACCAGCTCGAGGCGGCGCTCGGCGAACGGGCCCCGACAGTCCGCCAGGAGCCCCAGCTGGGCACCGCCGATGCGGTCCGGCAGGGGCTGAGCAGGGTGTCCTCAGGCGCGCGCCACGTTCTGGTGACAATGGGCGACGTTCCGCTGCTTCCCTCCGACCTTTTCCAGCGTCTCCTGCGCGAGCAGGCGGAGGGGGAGGCGACGGTGGCGCTGCTCTCGGCCCGCGTCGCCGATCCGACCGGGTACGGGCGGGTGCTGCGTGGCCCGGACGGCGGCGTGAGCGCGATCGTGGAGGAGGGCGACGCCGACCCCGCCACCCGGGCGATCGACGAGGTGAACGTCGGAACCTACTGCTTCGACGCCGCCTGGCTGCGCGCCAACGTGGGCCAGGTGCCCGCATCGGCCTCGGGGGAGTACTACCTCACCGACCTCGTGGCCATGGCGGTTGGCGGCGGCCGTCGCGTGGCGGTCGTGACCGCGCCGCGCGCCGAGCTGACGACCGGCATCAATGACCGTATCGCGCTGGCGGCCGCCGAGCGGCTGCTGCGCGCCGAGATCGCCGAGCGCCACATGCGCAACGGGGTCACCATCGTCGACCCGGCGACCACCTACATCGACGCCGCGGTCGAGATCGGGCAGGACGCCCGTATCGAGCCGTGGACGGTGCTCAAGGGCGCGACCGTGATCGCGCAGGACGCGGTGATCGGCCCGCAGGCGGAGCTGCGTGACTCGCGCATCGGGCCGCGCACGGTCGTGTGGGCCAGCGTGATCGAGGAGTCGACCGTGGCCGAGGACGTGGAGATCGGTCCGTACAGCCACCTGCGCCCCGGCTGCCAGATCGGTCCTCGCTGCCGGATCGGCAATTACGCCGAGCTCAAGCAGACGCGCATGGGGGCCGGCACGCAGGTGCACCACTTCAGCTACCTGGGCGACGCCGAGGTGGGCGAGGAGGTCAACATCGGCGCTGGCACGGTGACTGCTAACTTTGACGGCGTGCGGAAGCACCCGACGATCATCGGCGACGGTGCGTTCATCGGCGTCGACACCATGCTCCGCGCTCCAATCACCGTCGGGCCCGGGGCCAAGACCGGTGCCGGCGCCGTGGTGACGCGTGACGTCCCGGCCGGCAAGACGGTGGTCGGCATGCCGGCGCGTCTGATCGACGCCCGGCGGCGCAGCCGCGAGGCCAGCCCCGAGCCGCCTCCGGAGCCGGCCCCGGAGCCGGCGGCCTCGGCCGCCGATCGGAAACCGCAGGCGGGAGGCAGGTCGAACCCGGCCGATGGCTGACCGGCGATGATCGACAACTGGCTCATCGACCTGGCCATCGTCGCAGGGCTGATCCTGATCGGCGGCTTCTTCGCGGCCTCCGAGATCGCGCTGATCACCGTCAAGCGCCACCGCCTGAACCAGCTGATCAGCGAGGGCAACCGCGGCGCGCGGACCGCGAAGCGGGTCACCGACGACCCGAGCCGCTTCCTGGCCACGATCCAGATCGCGATCACCTTCCTCGGCTTCCTGGCCGCCGCGGTCGGTGCCGTCTCGCTCTCCCGCTCGCTGGAGGGGCTGATCGGGATCATCCCGTTCCTGAGCGACGCCGCCGCCGCCGGGATCAGCTTCGTGCTGGTCACGCTCTTCATCGCGCTGGCGTCGATCATCGTCGGCGAGCTGGTGCCCAAGACGCTGGCGCTCACCTTCGCAGACCGCTTCGCGCTGGTGGTCGCCCCGGCCATCGGCCTCCTCGACCGCGTCCTGCGGCCGATCGTCTGGCTCGTGTCGAGCGTCTCCAACGTCCTCGTCCGGCTGCTGGGGGGCACGGAGCGGCCGCAGGCCGGCTACCTGTCGACCGAGGAGCTGAAGATGCTGGTCGAGACCGGCAGCGAGACGGGCGGTATCGAGAAGGACGAGAAGGAGATGATCCACGGCGTCATCGAGCTCGGCGAGACGCAGGTCCACGAGGTGATGGTGCCGCGCATCGGGATCCAGGCGATCGAGGTCAACGACCCGATCGACGACGTGCTCGACATGATCATCCGGGCGGGCCACTCGCGCCTGCCGGTGTACGAGGAGAGCCTGGACAACGTCGTCGGCATCCTCTACGCCAAGGACCTGCTGCCCTACCTGAAGCGCGACGGCGGTGAGACGCCCCAGATCGACATCCGCAAGATCGCCCGACCGCCGGTCTACGTCCCGGAGACGATGGCGGTCGACGAGCTGCTGCACCAGATGCAGTCCACCAAGCGCCACATCGCGATCGTGGTGGACGAGTACGGTGGGACCGCCGGGCTGATCACGCTCGAGGACGTGGTCGAGGAGATCGTGGGCGAGATCCAGGACGAGTACGACACCGAGGAGTCGCTGGTCGAGCCGATCGAGTCGGACGGGCAGCGAGCCTTCCGGCTGGACGGCCGGGTGAGCATGGACGACCTGCGCGACCTCTTCGAGCTCCCTGATACCGAGGAGGAGGACGAGGAGGCGTACGACACGGTCGGCGGGTTCATCGTGCACCGGGTCGGCCGGATCCCGCTCCCCGGCGCGGAGGTCCCCTTCCAGGACGTCATGCTGAAGGTCGAGGCCGCCGAGCCCCGGCGCGTCGCCAAGGTTCTGGCCACGCGTCCGGAGCGGACGAACGGCGAGGAGAACGGCTCAGAGCCTGCGCCGCAGTCCTAAATCGAAGTCCTAGATCGAGATCACCGACTCGACCAGCAGCCGAAGCGCGGCCCGGTTCTCTTCCGGGACGGACAGGGCGGCGACGTTGGCGAGCGCCATCTCCCGGTAGCGGAGCGCCTCGCGCCTGGCGTGCTCATGCGCGCCGCTGCGTTCCAGGATCGCCAGCACCTCGTCCACCTGCTCCTGCGTCATCGGCACCTCGACCTCCGGCGGCAGGCTGCCATCGGTGGCCCTGATCGGCTGGTAGATCTCGCGCAGCCGTGCGGCGTCGGGCTCGGAGGCATGCTGCAGCGCCCACACCAGCGGAAGCGTCTTCTTGCGCTTGCGAACGTCGCCCGCCACCGGCTTGCCCGAGTCTCGCGTCGCCCAGAAGGTGCCCTTCAGGTCATCGGCCATCTGGAAGGCGATTCCGAGCTCGAAGCCGAAGCGGCGGAAGGCCTCGACGGTCTCCTCGTCGCGGTCGGCCAGCATGGCGCCCTGCTGCAGTGACGCGCCCAGCAGCGCGGCGGTCTTCTTGCCGATCATCTCCATGTACTCGTCCACGGTGACGTCCACCCGCCGCTCGAAGCTGATGTCCAGGTACTGCCCCTCGCACAGCGCCAGGCAGGTCTCGTCGTAGACGTGCATCACGTCAAGCAGCTTCTGCGGCTCGTACTTCTCCGAGTGCACGAGCCGATAGAGCGCGAGCCGTGACAGCGCGAACAGGGCGTCGCCGGCGTTGATGGCCATAGGCACCCCCCAGATCGCCCACAGGGTGGGCCGATGCCGTCGCTCGCGATCCGAATCCTCGATGTCGTCGTGGACCAGGCTGAAGTTGTGGCCGAGCTCGACCGCGGCGGCGGCGGGCAGCGCGTCGTCATGGTTGCCGACCAGCGCCTCGTAGGCGAGCAGGCCGAGGAGGGGTCGCATCCGCTTGCCGCGCGGCCCCTCCGTCTGGTCCAGGCCGAGGTGGTAGGCGAGCATCTCGTACAGCGGCCGCGCGTGGCCCTGCCGCTCGTCGAGCACGGACCGCATCTCGCCCTCGATCTCGGCCAGCAGGTCGTTAAACTCGGTCTGGATGTCCACTCCGAGAGCGTACCCGACCGGAGACCGATGAGCCGCGCACGCCTCTACAAGACGGAGGGCATCGTCCTGCGCTCGATGGACCTGGGCGAGGCGGATCGGGTGCTCACCGTGCTCACCCCGCGGCTCGGCAAGCTGCGCGTCATCGCCAAGGGGATCCGTCGCCCGCGCTCCCGCCTGGGCGGGGGATTGGAGCCGTTCAGCGACGTTCACCTGGTACTGGCGGTGGGGCGCACCTTCGACGTCGTCACCCAGGCCGCGCTCGAGGACCCGCACCTTGGCCTGCGCAACGACCTGCATTCCACGGCGGCGGCCTGGTACCTCATCGAGCTGGCCGACCGCTTCTGCGAGGGGACGGCCGACTCGCACGGCGCCTTCATCCTGCTGGCGCAGAGCCTCAGCGCCCTGGATGCCGCCCCGCTCGACGTGTCGCGCGAGGTCGTGGCCCGCTGGTTCGAGCTGCACCTGCTCGACGCGATGGGCTTCCGGCCGGAGCTGACGACCTGCCTGGAGTGCGGCGCCGGGATCGGGCCGGAGGGGAACGCGTTCTCGCCGGTCGCCGGCGGCGTGGTGGGCCCCGAGTGCGCGCACGCCTCGCTGGGCGCGCGGTCGATCTCGGCGGAAGGGCTCAAGGTCCTGCGCCATCTGCAGCGATCCTCGCTGACCGCGGTCCTGCGACTACAGGTTCCCTCGGCGCTGCATCGGGAGGTGGAGCGGCTGCTGCACGCAACCGTCTCAGCCGTCCTGGAGCGCGAGCTGCGCACCCGCGACTTCCTTGCCGAGGTCGCGGCCCGCGAGGCCGCCGTCCTGACGTGACCGTGGCGCGGCTGCGAATCGAGCGAGCGATACGCAGATGTTCACGAGGAGAGCCGTAGCGAGGCACTCGAGCCGATGTCGGCTCGCCACGGCCGCGTCTCACGCTCAGCAGCACCTCGCCCCCGGGACGAAACGGCGTCATCCCCAGGCTAATGGTCTGTACATGCGCATTTGCGTAATTCGGCGGATCGTCTCCGGTGCGCAGGCGGCTGCCTGACCTGACCGGTTCTCCAGTCGGTGCCTGCTAGACTCGAACGCCCACCCATCGGTCCAACATCTGGTGCACCGGAGGCCATCCAGAGACCGTGCCTGCCCCCAACATGGAGGTCATTGTCAGCCTCGCCAAGCGGCGGGGGTTCGTCTTTCCCTCCAGCGAGATCTACGGTGGCATGGGCGGCTTCTGGGACTACGGGCCCCTGGGCGTGGAGCTCAAGAACAACGTCAAGGCCGCCTGGTGGCGCTCCATGGTCCAGCTCCGCGACGACGTGGTGGGTATCGACGCGGCGATCATCATGAACCCTCGGGTCTGGGAGGTCTCCGGCCACGTCGGCGGCTTCAGCGACCCCATGGTCGACTGTCGCAACTGCAAGCTCCGCTTCCGGGCGGACGACCTCAAGGGCAAGCCGTCCGAGATCGCATGCCCGAACTGCGGCATGAAGGGCACCCTGACCGAGGCCCGCCAGTTCAACCTCATGTTCAAGACCAACGTCGGGCCGGTCGAGGAGACGGCGAGCGAGGCGTACCTGCGCCCCGAGACCGCCCAGGGCATGTTCGTCAACTTCGATAACGTCGCCACCACCACCCGCAAGAAGCTGCCGTTCGGCATCGCGCAGGTCGGCAGGGCCTTCCGCAACGAGATCACTCCGGGGAACTTCATCTTCCGCGACCGCGAGTTCGAGCTGATGGAGCTGGAGTTCTTCGTCCATCCCAGCCAGGAGGACGAGTGGTTCGTCTACTGGGTCACCGAGCGCCTGCGCTGGTGGACCGATGTGATGGGGATCGACCGATCCCGCCTGCGCCTTCGCCCGCACGAGGCCGATGAGCTCTCCCACTACTCGAAGCAGACGACCGATGTGGAGTACGCCTTCCCGATGGGCTGGTCCGAGCTGGAGGGCGTGGCCGACCGCACCGACTTCGACCTCTCAGCCCACGCTGCCGGCTCCGGCAAGGGGCTCGCCGTCTTCGACGAGGCGAGCGGGGAGCACGTCACGCCCTTCGTCATCGAGCCGGCGATGGGCGTGGATCGTGCGGTGCTCACCGTCCTTCTCGACGGCTATACGGAGGAGCAGGTCGCCGGCGAGCGGCGCGTGGTCCTGCGCGTGGCGCCATCGCTGGCGCCCGTGAAGGTGGCGGTGATGCCGCTCCTTCGCAACCGGCCGGAGCTGGTCGAGCGGGCGCGGGCGCTGACCGCCGAGCTGAAGCCGCGCATGGCGGCGATCTACGACGACACCGCCTCCATCGGGAAGCTCTACCGCCGCCAGGACGAGATCGGCACGCCGTACTGCGTGACGGTCGACGTCGACTCCCTCGACGATGGGGCGGCCACTATCCGCGAGCGCGACTCGATGACCCAGGAGCGCGTGGCGATGGGGGACATCCCGGGTCGGCTCGCCGCGCTCCTGGACGGCACGGCGCCGTGGGAGGGCGTGCCGCGCGAGGCGGGCGATGTCCCCGCCTGACGAGTCACGCCCGGACGACGTGCGCGCGGTCGAGATCGTCGGGGCCGGGTACGACCGCATGGCGGCGCGGTACCTCGCCAGCAACCGGTCGGGCGGGGCCCGCGACCGGTACCTGGAGCGGCTCCTGGCCCTGCTCACCGCGGCGTCCGACGTCCTGGAGCTCGGCTGCGGCGCCGGTGAGCCGGTGACGCGAGGGCTGGCACAGAGGCATCGCGTCACTGCGGTGGACATCTCGGCCGAGCAGCTGCGCATGGCCGCCGCGCGCGCGCCCGGTGCCCGTTTCCTGCAGGCAAGCATGCTCGACGTGGCCTTCGAGGCCGCCACGTTCGACGCGGTGGCGGCCTTCTGCGCGATCACCCACGTCCCGCGCCAGCACCACGCCGACCTGCTGGGGCGGATCGCCGGTTGGCTGCGCCCTGGCGGCGTGCTGCTCATCTCGATGGGCGCGAGCGACGACCCCGGGACCGTCGAGGGGGACTGGCTCGGCGTGCCGATGTACTTCAGCCACTTCGACGCCGTCACCAACCAGGGGCTGGTGCAGCGCGCCGGCTTCGAGCTGGTCGAGGCGGAGGTCGTCGAGGAGATCGGCCCGGACGGAACGGCCGAGCGATTCCTGTGGATCATCGGCAGACGCCTTCGCGGCGGCAGACGCCTTCGCGGCGCGGAGGCGGGCGGATGACCCGCCGCGGGACTGCGCTCGCCTCGGTCCAAGAGGCGTTCGATCGCGGCGATCACCAGGCCGTGCTGCGCCTGACCGAGTCGATCCTCGCCGAGCGACCCGGCGACGATGCCGCCCACGAGTTCCGCGCGCGCTCGCTCCTGGCACTGGGACGTGCCGAGGAGGCCGAGCGGCATGCCAGCGATGCGGTCCGCCTGGACCCCGATGAGATCCGCTATCGCGAGCTGTTGGCGCAGGCCCTGGCGGCTGGTGGGGCGCACCGCGACGCCGCCGTGGAATACCGGCGCCTGGCGCTCAACGACCCGCGACAGGCTGCCTGGATCGTGGCCGAGGCCGCCGAGCGCCTTGACGCGGCGCAGGCCACGGAAGCGGTCGACGCCGCCCGACGCGCCGTGCGGCTGGATCCGCGGAACGCGGCGGGCCAGCTGGCCCTGGCCCAGGGGCTGGCGCGAATCGGCGATGCCCGTGGCGCGCTGCAGGCCGCCGGATCTGCGGTCGAGCTGCTGCCCGGCGATCCCGCCGCCCGCGAGGCGCTGGCGGACGCCCACTGGCTGTCCGGTCAGGAGGCCGCCGCCTTCTCGGACTTCCGCGGCCTGGCGATGGAGCTCAGCGGGCCGGCGCGCGAGCGGGTGCTCCGCAAGGCGCGAGCCCTGTACAGCCGGCGGGCGGGGCCGTTCGGGCGCGTCCTCGCCGCCGTGCCGTGGGCGTTCGCCGTCGCCCTGCGGCGCGGCTGGGCGCAGGTCGGGTGAGCGCCGGTCGCCGGCCGACGCCCTCGGCCGCCGGATCGGGCACCACCGCGGGGGTGCTGCGAGACCATTTGGCCGCCGCGCTGGGGAGCGCCATGCGTCGGGCCGAGCCGGAGGCGGTGGCCCTGACCG
>Ga0214471_10000863_pt1 | contig 24571 bp, 24 predicted proteins | sample RVTome_5_FD_207665 | JGI IMG/M metagenome (GOLD analysis project Ga0214471, IMG submission 207665) | Soil microbial communities from uranium-contaminated site in the Upper Colorado River Basin, Wyoming, United States - RVT142D155 | ecosystem: Environmental > Terrestrial > Soil > Contaminated >... | reverse complement strand
GTCCCCTCTCGAAAATCCCGCCGCGAGCCGACCGCATGGCCAGCGCCGCTGCCGCTTTGATTGCCTTTTATCGCCGCGGCGTCAGAATAGAAATCCATGTCCAAGTTCTACCTCACCACCGCGATCGACTACGTCAACAGCCGGCCGCATCTGGGGACCGCGTACGAGAAGGTCTGCGCCGACGCGATCGCGCGCTACAAGCGGCTGAGCGGCGCCGATACGTACTTTCTGATGGGCAACGACGAGCACAGCCTCAACGTCCGGCGCCGGGCGCTCGAGCTGGGCCTGGATCCGCTGGTCTACTGCGACCAGATGGAGCGCGAGTTCCGCGGCGTTTGGGATGCGCTGAACATCCGCTACGACGACTTCATCCGCACCAGCGAGAAGCGCCACCACGCGGTGGTCCAGGAGTTCGTCCGCCGGCTGGCGCAGCGCGAGCTCGGCGGCCAGAAGGCGCTCTACCGCGACTGGTACCGCGGCTGGTACTGCGTCTCCTGCGAGGCCTACTACCAAAGCGAGGAGCTCGAGCAGCAGAGCTGTCCGATCCACCGCCGGCCGGTCGAATGGATCGAGGAGCGCAATCTGTTTTTCCGCCTCTCGGCTTATCGCGACACGCTGCTGGAGCATTTCGAGCGCCATCCCGATTTCGTCCAGCCCGAGCCGCGGCGCAACGAGCTGCTGCGCCTGATGGAGCGCGGGCTGACCGACATCAGCATTTCGCGCGCCGCCAGCGACTGGGGGGTGCCGCTGCCGGACGACCCCGAAAGCGTGGTCTACGTCTGGTTCGACGCGTTGATCAACTACGTCACCGGCGCCGGCTTTTTATCCGAACCGGAGCGTTTCGAGCGGCTCTGGCCGGCCGACCTGCACGTGATCGGCAAGGACATCACCCGCTTCCACTGCTTGATCTGGCCGGCGATGCTGCTGGGCGCGGGCCTCGAGCTGCCGCGCCAGGTGTTCGCCCACGGCTTCATCAGCGTGCGCGGCGAGAAGATGAGCAAGACCACCGGCAACATCATCGATCCGCTGGAGGCGATCCAGCGGGTCGGCGCCGACAGCCTGCGCTACTTCCTGCTGCGCGAATACACCTTCGGCAAGGACGGCGACTTCACCTGGGAACGGTTCCAGGACCGCTACAACGCGGACCTCGCCAACGATCTCGGCAACCTGGTCAGCCGCCTCGCCACCATGGTCGACAAATACTGCGGCGGCGCCCTGCCGGCGGCGCCGGCGCCGGAGGCGCAGCACCCGATGATGCAGGCGTTCGAGGAGCTGCCGCAGGCCTACAAAGACAGCATGGAGCGGCTCGAGCTGCACCAAGGCATCGCTCACGCCTGGCAACTCGTCAGCCTGTCCAATGTGCGGATCGACGTGGTCAAACCGTGGGAGCTGGCCCGCGATCCCGAGCGCCGCGAAGAGCTGGAGCGCGAGCTGGTCGCCCTCGCCGAAGCGCTCAGGCTCGCGGCTCTCTACCTCACCCCCTTCATTCCGGCCAGCAGCCGCGAGATCTGGCGCCGCCTCGGCCTCGACCGCGATCCGGCTCAAACTCGGCTCGAACACGTGCGCGCGTACGACGGCGCCCTGAGCGGCCGCCGCATCGAAAAAGGCGCCCCACTTTTCCCCCGCCTCCACGAGATCGTTTGACGGGCCAAGTGCGTCGCACTTGATATCCCGGCATGATCCTGAATGGGTGGCATGGGCGGCCTTCGGCCACTCATGCCACCCGATTCGCGACTCCTTAGGGCGCATATCAGGGTCGAAATCCCTGGCTTGCTATTTGGTCTATGCGGCTCGGTATCTGCCGCCCGGCCCCCACGAGGCGCCCAAGACGTTGAGGATCAGGCGCCCCGCGGTGATGCAGGTCTGGCCGTTCGCGTGATCGAAGCTCGGCGCCACCTCGACCAGATCCAGGCCCACGATCCGGCTGCGGCGCGCGGCCGCGCGCAGCAGCGGGGCGAGCTGGCGGAACAGCAGCCCGCCCGGGGTCGGGGCCATCACCGCGGGCATCTCGGTGGGATCGATCCCGTCGGCGTCGATGGTGACGTAAACGGCCCGGCCTGCTGGTAGGGTCGTGAGCACCGCTTCCGGACCCTCGGCATGGAAGCGCTCGGCGGTCACCAGCTGCGAGCCGTAGGCCCGCGCGGCCTCGACCTCCCCGCGCCGCGCGCTGCCGATCCCGCGCAAGCCGACCTGGGTCATACCCGAGACTGCCGGGACCGTGCTCGCCCAGCGCAGCGGGCTGCTGTAGCCGCGGCGCACGCCGCCCACCTCTTCGCGCCAATCGAGGTGGGAGTCGATCTGCAGGATGTGGACCGCCTCGCCGACGGCGTCGAGGGCGTCGAGCACGGGGATGGTCACGCCGTGATCGCCGCCCAGGACCACGACCTGGGCGCCCTGCCGCCACAGATGGCGCACGCGGTCGCTGACCTGGGCGGCGTAATCGCCGTAGTCGCCGCCGGTCCAAGCCGCGTTGCCGAGGTCGAGGCAGCGCGGCGGCAGAATCGCCTGAAGGTCCGCGCCGGTGTCGAAGTCCCAATGATTCGGCGCGTAGCAGAAGCGCTGCGACTGCGAGCGGATCGCGTCGGGCGCGCGCGACTGATCGTTGGGCCGCGGGTCGTGGGAGTAGGGCTCGCTGTGCTGGATGCCGATCAGCGCGACATCGGCGGTCCAGCCCGCCGGGTCGGTCACCACCGGCCAGTCCAAAAAGGGCCGAACCGGTTCAGCGGTGGAGTGCAGAACGGTCACGGCCTGGATGGCGGATCGTTGGTCCCCATGGTCCCGCGGCCGGACTCATGCCCCTTGCAAGTGGCGCTCGACGTGGACGGCGAATTTGCGGAAATCGCTCAGGCGCCCGTTGAGCAGCTCGTGGACCCGCCCGTAGTCAATCTTGAGGTAGCCATGGACCAAAATGTTGCGGAAACCGGCAACCGCGCGAAAGTGAGCCGCGAACTCAGGGGGCAGCACACCGAGTTGAGCCAGTTGGTCGATGGCGGCTGCGTAGTCGGTCGCATCTCGGCCGGCGCTGGCTGCCAAGTGGGTCGCGATGTCCAGCACATTCTGCGCGCACAACATGAGGCCACGCTCGACCGCCCAGGCCTCATCCGGATCGCCGGCGAGCGCTTCGAGCGGCTTGCCGCGATGTCGCTCCAGATTGCACACCGCGGCGTCCAGCGCGTAGAGATGCCGCCGGATCAGTTCCGGGTCGAGTTGCCCGGGGCTCATCGGCCGAATTCGCCCTGCCGGATACGCTCCCCGAGGGCCGCGTCGAACTTGCTCTGTTGGGGCAGCCAATCGAGGTAGCGTGACAGCGCGTAACCCTCGCGCGCCGTCGTGGCGCGCAGGTCTCGAGCCAGCAGGCGGACCCCATCGCGCAACACCCGATGGTAGAGCAAGGGCGACGCATAGTTCAGCACGACGATGTCGACGCGGCCGGCGCTCAGCGCCCGCATCAGGATCGTCGCCAGCTCGGCCTCATAGCCGAAGGCGGAGGCGGGCACCCTTGAAGTGTCGACGTACAGCGCCACGTCGACGTCACTGTGGGGCTGATGGTCGCCGCGCGCCAGCGATCCGAACAAATAGGCTTCGAGAATTTCTTCGCGCGGCAGCAGCGCTTCGCGCAGCCGTTTCTGAACCCGCTCTCTATCCGCACTCATTTCGAAGCGCCAGCATGGCGCAATGGCGCGGAGGAGACAAGTTCCGGAGCTCCGGCTGCGGCCCGCGCTTCAGACTGCGGCCGGAGCCGGGGCGCGGCCGGCGTCGATGGTGAGCCAAAGCGCGGCCGCGGCGATGGTAGTCAGGGCCGCCGTCGCGAACACGGCGCTCCAGCCGTAGTGTGCCGACAGCGCGGCGATGATCGGGGTGGCCACCACGCCTCCGAGATTGCCTCCGGTATTGAGCACCGCGGTGGCCGCCATGGTGTCGGTCGGAGCGAGGCGCATGGTCGCACCCCAAAACGAGCCCTCGGTCACCTCGACGCAGGCGAAGCCGAGGCACAGCGCGGCCACGGCCAGGTACGGGCTCGAGGCGGAGACCGTGAGGTAGAGAAACACGGCGGCGGACGGCAGGCCGATCAGGGGCAACATGCGCATACCGAGACGGTCTCCGTAGCGCGCGCGCAGACGGTCGGCCATCCGGCCGCCGGCGGCGACCGCGGCCCCAGCCACCAGGAACGGCAGGCTCGCGAGCCAGCCGCTTTCGAGCACCGTCATGCGGCGCTCCTGCACCAGGTAAAGAAAGCTCCAGAAGGTCACCAGGTAGAAGACGTAGTTGACGATGAAGTACGAGAGCGTAATCCGCAGGATCTCCGGGTGGCCCAGCACGCGCAGGATGCGGCGCGCGCTGACCGGTGGGCCCGAGGCGGCCGGCGGATTGGCCGACAGCTCCCGCAGCTCGGCCGCCGAAACCGCGGGATGGCCGGCGGGCTGGTCGCGCGCATAGGCCTGCCAGAGCGCGACCAGAAGCAGCGACGGCAGGCTGGTGAGCACCAGCGACCAGCGCCAGCCGTGCCGCTGCATCAACCAAGCGACCAGCGGCGGCGTCACCGCGGCGCCGAGCCACAGCCCGGTGACCAGAAAGCCCAGAGCCGAGGCCCAAAATCCCACCGGGAACCAGCTGCGGATCGTCCCTGAGGCGACCGGGAACAGCGCCGATTGGGCGAGACCCAGCAGCGAGCGCGCCAGAAGCAACGCGACGAAGAGCGAGGCGCCGCCGGCGAGCGATGGCGCCGCCGCGGTCGCCAGGCTGGCAAGCAGGGTGGCGACTCCGATCGCGGTCAAGGTCGCGCGCGCTCCGAGCCACTGTCCCGCCAAAGCGCCCGGGAGCTGGAACACCGAGTAGGTGAGCAGGAACGCGGTGAGCAGCCAGCCGATCTGAACCTGGCTCAGCCCGAGCTCGGGCATCATCCGCTCGGCGGCGATCGCCACGCCGGTGCGCTGGACGTAGCCGGTGAAGGCGAAGGCGAACAGCATCGACAGCACCAGCCAGCGAACCCGGACGGCCACAGGCCAGCCAGTCTAGCACGCGAATCGCAACGGCCGACGAACAAGTGTCAGCTGATCGGGGTGTCGACGTCGGGGCAGATCGCGGGCAGGCGGATCACGATCGCGGTGCCGCGCGGCGCGAGCCGCTCCGCGCTCACCGAGCCGCCGTGCGCTTCCACGATATGGCGCACGATCGCCAGCCCCAGGCCGCTGCCGGAAACTTGAGGATGGCGCACGAACGGCGTGAACAGATGCGGCCAGAGCGACTCCGGGATCCCGGGGCCATCGTCGCACAGCCGCAGCTCGACCGAAGCCGGCAGCTCGCGGACCTCGATCCAGAACCGGCCTTGGTCGGCCAAGGCGCGCCGGGCGTTATGGGCGACGTTGTGGAAGACCCGGATCAGGCGTCGCAGGTCGGCCTGGATCGAGCTGCGCGCGGCGCCCTGAATCGAAAACTCGATCTCGCTGCCGGCGAAGATCCGCTCGAGCCGAACCCGGACCTCTTCCAGGACCGCGCCGACCGGCACGGTCTCGAGCTCCATGCGCTCGTCGCCGCGGGCGAACGCGAGCATCTCCGCGATCAGCTCGACCAGCTCGGTGATCTCCTTGCGCACCACCTCGGCCATCTCGGCGCGCCGCTCGATCTCGGGTTCGGTTTCGAGCAGCTCGACGTAGCCGGAAATCACGTTCATCGCGTTGCGCATGTCGTGCAGCATCATGGCCGCGAAGCTGCCGATCGTGCTCATGCGCTCGGCCTGGAGCCGTTCGCTGAGCAGCCGGCTATTGGCCAGCGCCAGCGCCAGGTGATTGGCCAGCACCGCCAACAGATCGAGCTCTCCGGGACTGAACTCGGCCGCCTGGCCGCGGCTGTCGACCTGCACCACGCCGACCACCTGATCGCGCTCCCAAATCGGTGCGCAGAGATAAGCATAGATCTCGGCGCTCACCAAGCTGTCGCTTTGGGTCTGATCCGGTTGCGACGGATTGCCGGCCACCGCCACGCGCTGCTCGAACACCTCTTCGAGCAAGGTTCGGCTGACGCTCAGCGGATCGGCGATCCGGCCCGACTCGCGGCTCGCGGCGGCGCGCTGGACCAGCGATCCGGTCCACGGATCGCGCATCAGAACCAGGGCGTGGGTTGCCTTGGGAAAAGCTTCCAACACCAGATCCACGAAGGCGCCGACCAGTTCGGGCTCTTGGTCGAGCCGGCGGGTGATGGCGTTCCAATGCTCCACGATCGGCAGCAGGCCGCGATCGGCCTCGACGCTGTGCCGGATCGCGGCGAAGTCGGCCAGCGGCCGCACCGTGGCATGCGACTCGGAAGGATCGCGCTCCGACCCGACCACCTCACGCTCCCAGACCACCGCCAGGCGGGTATCGCCCAAGATCAGGACATCGCCGCGGCGCAGCGGCTCCTCGCGGCCGCGCAGCAGCATCCGCTCTGACCCGCGCTCGAGCAGGGTGCCGTTCTTCGACAGGTCGCGATAGCGCGGCCCTGGCGGGTCCGACCGCACCTCGCCGTGGACCCGGGAAATCTTGGGGTCGTTGAGGATCAGCTCGCAATCCGGGCCGCGCCCGAGCCGGAGGCGCGCCTCCGAGCACGGCCGAACCGTTCCGGCTCGGGGGCCGGTGAGCAACTGTAAGGAGACCACGGGCCTGTGTAACATGGGGATCCGCGCCAAGTCAAAAAGCCGATGCGTCTGCTAGCTGCCGCCAACCGGCGGGCCGGCCGGGCCGGGGCCGCGATCCTGCTGGACCGGCTCTGCGGGCTCCTTTCGAGCTCCGGGGTCCGAATCGAACAGCGCGAGGTCGAAGGCCCGGAGCAGCTAAAGCAGCTCGCCCAACAGGCCGCCGCCGATGACTGGGACGGCTTGGTCGTCTGCGGCGGCGATGGAATCGTGCACTGGGCGGTTCAAGGCCTGGCCGGCTCGCGCACGGCGCTGGCCGTGCTGCCGTGCGGCCGCGGCAACGACCTCGCCGCCAACCTCGGGCTGCCGGGCAGCGCGCAGAGCTGCGCACGGACCATCCTCTGCGCACACACCGTGCCGCTCGATCTGCTCTCGAGCCCCGGCGGCTGGATCGCCAACGTGGTCGGGGCCGGTTTCGACGCCGAAGTCAACCGCTTGGCCAACCGGCTGCCGTGGCCGCGCGGACCCGCGGTCTACCCGATCGCTCTAATCGGAGTGCTGGCCCGGCTCCGGCCGCGGCATTTCCAGGTCACGGCCGACGGAGAGCGGATCTGGTCGGGCCCCGCCGTGGTGGCGGTAGCCGCCAACGGACCCGCCTACGGCGGCGGCATCCGGATCGCGCCCGGCGCGCGCTTCGACGACGGCCGGCTCGATCTGGTGCTGGCGAACGCGGTCGGCCGGCTCGAGCTGCTACGCATGCTGCCGCGGCTGTACCGCGGCACCCACATCGGACACCCTGCGGTGTTGATCCGACAGGCCCGCCGGGTCCGCATCGAGAGCGACCCGCCGGCGCCGGTGTACGCCGATGGCGAGCCATTCGGCACGACTCCGCTCGAGATCGAGACGGTTCCCGCCGCCCTGCGCGTTTTCAAGCCCACATAGAAAAACCCTCGGGCCGGGGAACCCGAGGGTTCGGAGGGGTAGAAGGCGCTGGGCCTCGGGGTAGAGCCTCAGCGCCCGTGGATCGTACGGAGCTCGATGCCTGAGTTGCCTGAATAATTTGAGTTATCGAGCCCGTTGCCCAGTGTTCGAGCAATCGGCGTGCCAGGTCACGGTTGAGCCGGCGGTGGCCAAAATGCCCTTTAAAGGCCGAAAAGTGCCCTTCCCGGCCCAGTGCCCTTCCAGCACCCCGCTCGCAGGGTTGCCGAACTGTCCCGAGCCGAAGCCGGCGGCCTGCCGTTTCGGCTGTCGTCATGACCCTCACGGACGGATCCCGCGCCTCGGTTTGACGTACACCCCGCTCTTGCCGCCGCGCTTCTCCAGCAGGCAGAGCTCGCTGATCTCGATTCCGCGATCGATCGCTTTGCACATGTCGTACACCGTGAGCGCGGCGACCGCCGCGGCGGTGAGCGCTTCCATCTCGACGCCGGTTCGATCGAAGGCGCATACTTCGGTCTCGATCCGCAGCTTGCGGCCCGCCGGCGCGATCTCGACCCGCACCGAAGTCAGCCGCAGCGGATGACACAGCGGAATCAGCTCGGCGGCGCGCTTGGCGGCCTGGATGCCGGCGAGGCGCGCGGCGGCCAGCACGTCGCCTTTGCGCACCGCATTCCGTCGGATCGCTCGCAAGGTGGCGGGACGCAACTTGAGCAGCGCCTGGGCCCGCGCGCGCCGTTCGCTCTCGGCTTTGGGACCCACGTCCACCATGCGGGCCCGCCCGGTCTGGTCCACGTGCGTGAGCACCGCGGGGCGCGCCGCGGCGTTCTTCTTGCGCCCCGAGCGCTGTGTTATTCTGGCCACCGGTTTCCGAACTCTTGGGTAGGGCGAGTTTCAACCCGGCAATGTACTCCAAAGCAGCTCTGGATGACATCGCGGCGCAGCGCGAGCGCTGGGAACGCGAAGCCCTGCAGCAAGGACAACCGCAGCTGCGCAAGGCGCCGTTCACCACTCCCTCCAACCTCGAGCTCAAGCCGATCTACACCCCGCTCGATCTTGCCGGCCACGACTATTCCAGCGCGCTCGGTTTCCCCGGCGCGGAGCCGTTCACCCGCGGCATCTACCCGGCGCAGTACCTGGCGCGGTTCTGGACCATGCGGCAGTACGCCGGTTACGGCACCGCGAGAGAATCCAACCAGCGCTACCGCTACCTGATCGCCGGCGGCACCACCGGACTCTCGGTCGCGTTCGATCTGCCGACCCAGCTCGGGATGGATTCGGACCACGCGCAGGCGCGCGGCGAGGTCGGCCGGCTCGGGGTGGCGATCGACAGCCTGGAGGACATGGAGCTCTTGTTCGATGCGATCCCGCTCGATCAGGTCAGCACCTCGATGACGATCAACGCGCCGGCTTCGATCCTGCTGGCCCTTTACGTCGCGGTGGCGCGGCGCCGCGGCGTGAGCGACGCGCGGATCGCCGGCACGGTTCAAAATGACATCCTCAAGGAATACGTGGCCCGCGGCACCTACATCTACCCGCCGCAGCCGAGCCTGCGGCTGGCCAGCGACGTGATTCTGTACTGCACCGAGCGGCTGCCGCGGTTCAACCCGATCAGCGTCAGCGGCTACCACATGCGTGAGGCCGGCTGCACCGCGGTCCAAGAGGTCGCCTTCACCCTGGCCCACGCGCTGGCCTACGTCGAAGCGACCCGCGCCCGCGGCGGCGCGGTCGAGCGCTTTTTGCCGCGGCTTTCGTTCTTCTTCAACAGCCACAATCATCTGCTCGAAGAGGTGGCCAAGTTCCGCGCCGCGCGGCGCCTGTGGGCCCGGCTGGTGGCGGAGCGCTACCGCCTCAGCGACCCCGACGCACAGCGGCTGCGCTTTCACGCCCAAACCGCCGGCAGCACGCTGACCGCGCAGCAGCCCGAGAACAATGTGGTGCGGGTCGCGATCCAGGCGCTCGCGGCGGTGCTCGGCGGCGCGCAATCGATCCACACCAACGGGCGCGACGAAGCGCTGGCCCTGCCGACCGAAGCTTCGGCCAAGATCGCGCTGCGCACCCAGCAGCTGCTGGCTTACGAGAGCGGGGTCGCCGACGTGATCGATCCGCTCGGCGGCGCATTCGCGATCGAGGCGCTGACCGACACGATCGAAGCCCAGGCGCGTGCCTATCTCGGCGAGATCGAGCGCCGCGGCGGCGTGCTGGCCTGCCACGAAGACGGCTATATCGGCCGCGAGATCCAGCGCGCCGCCTACCGCGCCCAGAAGGAGATCGACTCGGGCGAGCGCGTGGTGGTCGGAGTCAATCGCTTCGTGGAGGAGGGCGCCGCGGTGCCCGAGATCCTGCGGATCGACCCGCGCAGCGAAAGCGAGCAGGTCGAGCGGTTGCAGGCGCTGCGCCGGCGCCGCGATGGGGCGGCCGCCGCGGCGGCGCTCGAGCGCGTGCGCGAGGTTGCCGGCGGCGCCGAGAACCTGCTCCCGGCTCTGATTGCGGCGGTCGAGAGCGGCGCCACCGTCGGCGAGGTGGCCGGCGCTCTGCGGGAGGTCTTCGGCGAGCACCGCGCCGGAGCCGCCCTCTAACTAGAGCGAGGGGTTCCACCCCTCGCGCTCCCCGCGGGCCTGTCCCCGCCTGTCCATCTGGAAGCAGGCGGGGGCGCCTCGCGCCCGATGCTCACGGGTGGCGCCGTGCCACTCATGCGCAACGACAACAAAGTTCTCGTTTCAGTGTGCATAACGGCCTAAGCGACGACCCGTTCCGAATCGGGTGGCATGGGCGGCCGAAGGGCGCCCATGGACGAGATTTGCACTCAGGTCAGGTCGTCCATGGGCTTGCTGCGCACGCCCATGCACCCCTGCGCGCCTCGGCAGCCGACCCGCTACCCGATCCCTGCAGGCAGCCTGGCGCCTGTGCCCCGCAACGGGTATAGAATTCTCGTTTTGAAGGCCTAACTGCCTATGTCCGAGCCGCTGCTCGCGATTTGCGATCTCAAGGTCGTTTTCCCCGATCCCGCCGGCCGCGCGCTGCCGGTCGCCGGCGTGTCGCTGGAGCTCGCGCCCGGCGAGGTCCTGGGTCTGGTCGGCGAGAGCGGCTGCGGCAAGAGCCTGACCGCGCTGGCGATCCTCAAGCTGATCGATCCGCCCGGCGCGATCGCCCACGGCGAGGTCCGCTTCGGCGGCCGCAACCTGCTCGCGCTTTCCGAGCGCGAGCTGGCCAAGATCCGCGGCGATCGGATCGCGATGGTCTTCCAGGAACCGGACCGCGCGCTCAACCCGGTGATGACGATCGGCGCCCACCTGGCCGAGCCGTTCAAGATCCACCGCCGCTGGAGCCGGCGCGAGATCCGCCGGCGCTCGCTGGAGCTGCTCGAGGAGGTGGCGGTGCCCGACGCCGAGCGGCGGCTGCGCGAGTTTCCCCACCAGCTCAGCGGCGGGCTCAAGCAGCGGGTCCTGATCGCGATGGCGCTGGCCTGCGATCCCGATCTGCTGATCGCCGACGAGCCCACCACCGCGCTCGACACCACGGTGCAGGCCGGGATCCTCGAGCTGCTGGCGCGCCTGCAGCAGCAGCGCCGGCTCGCCGTCCTGCTGATCAGCCACGACCTGGGCGTGGTGGCCGAATACGCCGACCGAGTCGCGATCATGTACGCCGGTCAGATCGTCGAGCAGGCCCCGGTCGAGCCGCTGTTCGCCGCGCCGCGCCACCCCTACACCCAAGCGCTGCTGCGGGCCACGCCGGCCCTGGTCCCCGGCCAGGCCCGGCCGCCGCTCACCCCGCTGGCGGGCGCGGTTCCCGACCCGGCGCGGCGCCCGCCCGGCTGCGCCTTCGCGCCGCGCTGCCCCGAGCGCATGCCCGAGTGCGAAGCCGCGCCCCCGCCCTTCTTCGAGGTCGGCGATCAGCACCGCGCCCGCTGCATCCTCTACCGCCCGCAAGCGGTCTCGAAGCCGGCGGGATCGACGATGGAATGAGGACAACTCCCCAGCGTGGCGGGGAAAAATCCAGCAGCAAGACGGAGTCGGTTGCCCGGGTGGGTGGCATGGGCGTGCGCAGCAAGCCCATGAGCGACCTCACTCTCGATGCACAACCCGTCCATGGGCGCCCTGCGGCCGCCCATGCCACCCGATTCGCGATCGGAAACCCCTAGGAGTCAGAGGAAGCGGGAACAGATCGCGCCGGCAGCCAGGCTGATCAGCAGCCAGTCGAGCAGCAGGCCGACGACGCAGCCGCGGTGCAGATTGACGAAGATCGCCAGCGAGAGCACGATCGGCAGCGCCAGCGCCATCCAGCAGCCCAGGCCGAACAGCAGCCCGGCCGCGAGCCAGTGCAGCTCGCCGCCCAGGTGGACGCCGCCGGTCCAGGCGTAGAAGATCGCGTACGTGAAGCCGCTGCCGAAGGTGGCGGCCATGCTCAACAGATACTGCTTGGGACCCTCCGCGCGCCAGGTCGACGGGGTTCGCTTCTGGTAATCGTGGAACAGCCAGGCGTTGATCAGCCAGTCCAGCACCACCGCGACGAAGCCGGCCGCGGCCCCGGCAATCAAGATGCCCCTCATCGCCATCCCTCCCTGCCCGATGCGCCAGTCATCCTACCGCAACTCCCTCTCCCCCCGGGAGAGATGGGATGAAGCGAGGGGCTGCTTTCCTTGTTGATAACGCCTTCTGAAACGACGGCCGGACGCTCGGGCGGGGACCAGCCCCGCCCCTTGTCCTTCCCGCACCTCTCCTTTAGTTACGCCCCGCGAGTCCAATCGGAGAGGCGCAGGCTCCTAGGGTGCCTGGTAGGTGCCGAGCAGCTTCAGAATGCCGAGCGACAGATCGGGTAGATAGGTGATCAGCAGCACCGAAATGGCCATGATCACCAGAAACGGAAAGGTGTCGCTATAAACCCGGGTCAGCGGCTTACCGAAGCGCGCCGACGACAAAAACAGATTGAGCCCCACCGGCGGGGTCAGAAAGCCGAGCTCGAGATTGGCGAGAAAAATCACCGCCTGGTGGATCGGGTGGATCCCGAATGCCACCCCCATTGGCACGATCAACGGCGCCAGCACCACGATCGCGGAGTAGATGTCGACCAAGCAGCCGACGATCAGCAGCAGGATGTTGAGCGCCAGCAGAAACACCAGCGGCGAGTGGATGTGGGTTTTCACCCAGGTGATCAAGAGCGCCGGGATCTGCGCGTCGACCATGTAGCTGGTGGTTCCCATCGCCGCGCTCAGCAAGATCAAGATCGCGCCGGTCAAGACCGCGGACTTGACCAGCGCCAGCGGCAGGCTGCGGAAAATCTTCAGATCGCGGGTCAGGAAACACTCGATGATGATCGCGTAGAGCAGCGCGGCGGCCGCGGTCTCGACCATCGAGGCGAATCCGGACATGAACAGCACGATCACCAGGATCGGCACGCTCAGCTCCCACTTGGCGCCCCACAGCGAGCGCCCCAGCTCGCCGAGCGCGAAGCGGTGGCGCTGGGTCTCGAGCCGGCGGCTCTGATAGACCGCGAACGCCGCCACCAGCAGGATCATGAGCGCTCCGGGCACCAGCCCGGCCAGATACAGCGAGTCGGCCGGAATGATCTGATCGCGGCTGCCGGCGACCACGCTGTAGAGCACCACCGGCACGCTGGGCGGAAACAGCAGCCCCAGGCTGGCCGAGGCGGTCACCAGCCCCAGCGAGATGCCTTCGGGGTAGCCTTCCTCGCGCAGCATCGGATAGAGCAGACCGCCGAGCGCGATGATGGTGACGCCGGAGCCGCCGGTGAAGGTGGTGAACATCGCCGAGATCACGATCACGATCACCGCCAGGCCGCCGGGCATCCAGCCCAGCAGCGCGCGGAAAAAGCGCAGCAGCCGGGTCGAAGCGCCGCTCTCGGCCAGCACGTAGCCGCATCCGGTCAGGAGCGGAATCGCCGGCAGCACCGGTGACGAGATCAACCGGTAGACCTCGGCGGTCACCGCCGCCACCGGCGTGCCGTCGGAGAAGAACCACAGCAGCGCCAGCGCCGCCATCGCGACGAACACCGGCGCCCCCAGCAGCACCGCGGCGAGAATCAAGATCCCGAGCGGCCAGACCAGAGCCTGCACCTGGTCGGGAATCAGTCCCAGCGCGAACGCGGCCGGGATCGCGGCGAGCGCGAGCAGCCGGCCGAGCCAGCGCTCCGAGGCGCGCCAGGCGAAGATCCCGGCCATCAGCGCCAGGGTCACCGGCATGATGCACTCGCTCACCCAAGTGGGAATGCCGCCGGGCAGGATCTTGGCTTGCAGCCGATTGACCGCGATCAAATTGATGCTGGCGTAGCACAGCACCGCCAAGGTCGCCGCCGCGATCGCGCCGGAGAGCAGCCGGCCTAGGTGCTGCCACCGGGGTGCGAACAACTCGACCGTCGAGAGGCCCAGATGCTTGCCGGCGCGGGTCGCCAGCAGCCCGCCGACGAACGCCAGCCAGAGCATGAACTGCTGCAGATACGCCGCTCCGCCCGGAATCGTGAACCCGGCCAGCGGCCGGCCGACCGCGTCGGCCAGCGGGAACAGCGTGGCCAGCAGCAGGACCAGCACCAGAATCCCGTCTTCGAGCCGAATCAGCGCGGCGCCGAGCTTCAATCTGCCGACCGCCTCATCTGCGCCGCGAGCTGCGCCGCTTGGCCGCTATCATACCCCTCCCCCACCGTTCGGGGTCTACGGTTGGCCGCTGGCGCTGCCGTGATCGCGATACTCGTCGCGAAAACGCCGCGCGGCGTCGAACGCCTCGGCCGGCACGATCTGGCCCCGAATCCGCGGATAGAACGTCTCGGCCGTGCGCAGCCACTGGGCCCGGGCCTGGTCATCGACCGTCACCACGTTGAGGCCGCGCTTGCGCATCGCCTCGACGTCCTTCTCCCCGTTGTGCCGCACCTCGTCCTGTAGCCGCCGGCCGGCCTCGCGCGCCGCTTCGAGCAGCGCCGGCCGGACCGCGGCCGGAATCTGCTCCCAGGTCGATTTGTTGATCACGGTCGCCCCTAACAGCAGCTGCCAATTGAGATCGGTCATGTTCTTGGCGTGATTGTAGTACTGGGTGATCACCGCCACTTGCGGCGGGCAGCCCAGCGCGTTGACCAGACCGGTCTGCAGCGCGGTCGAGATCTCGGTCGAGGGCAGCGGCACCGGATGGAAACCGGCCCGTTTCCACAGCTCGACCGACTCGGGATCCCCGGCCCAGCTGAACAGCTTGAGCTGGCGCAGATCCTCGGGGGTTTCGACCGGCTTCTGGGTGAAGAAATGGACCCAGCCGGCATCGACCCAGTTGAGGACCACGAAACCTTTGTCCTCCATGATCCGCTCGAGCTGCGGGCGCAGCTTGTCGAGCACGTGATAGACCTCGTCGTAGTTGCGGTACATCATCGGGACCCCGAGCGCGTAGACCGACTTGTCGATCTCGCCGACTCCGACCGCGGTCAGCACCCCGGCGTTCAAGGTCCCGAGCCGCATCTTGCGCACCACGTCCGGATCGTCGCCGGCCACGCCGCCGGCGTAGAGCCGCACCGATACCTGGCCGCCGGAGGCCTTCTTCCATTGCTCCGCCATCTGTTTGAGAATCAACTGCCAGCTGGAGCCCTCCGGCACCAGGGTCGCCATCTTGACCACGACATTGTGGGCCGAGGCCGGCGCCGCGCCGAGCTGAGTCCACAGCAGCGCGGCCACCAGCACAGGCAGCAACCGGCGCAAACGACCGGTCGCTGAACTCTGAATCCATTCGACTTTGCAGTTCTTTGACATAAGCCTTCTCCGATAGCTCTATTTTAGAGTGTGAAACTCATTCGATAAACAGCTCATCCTGGCGCTCCAGCAGCCAGCGTGCCCGCCGCTGTGCCAGGAGGTTGGCGACCCTCCAATCGGCGGCGGCGTCCACGTCGATCGCCAGCGCCTGCCGCAGCATGACCTCGAACTCCCGGCGATCCTGGTTGCCGACTGAAACGGTCTCGGCGAAGCTGACATAGGGAGCCGCGCGCTGCCCGCCGGAGAGCTCGACGGCGCGCTCGAAATGCTCGCGGGCGCGCTGGTGGGAACCGCCGACCGAGGCCCGGCCGCCCTCGTAGCTGATGAAGAAGTCATGAATCGAGCCGCGTTCGAAGCCCGGCTCGAGCTCCAGCGCCCGGCGCATGATCGCTTCGACCAGATGCTGGTCGGCGGTCAGCTCGGCCTCGCTGGTCGAGATCGAGATCGCCGCGCCCCAAGCGGCGCCGGTCCAGTACAAAAGCGGCACCTGCTGATCGTCGGCCTCCGCCAGCGCCGCCTCCGGAGCGCTGCGCAAACGGCGGCCGAAGTCGCCCAGGTCAACTTCCAACCCGCGCAGACCGTAGTCGCGGCCCCGCAGGTAGAGACCGCGGGCGCGATCGCGCAGGTGCGTGGCCTGCTCCAGATCTTGGTCCTCGATGTAGTCGGCCTCGAGCTGCAGATGCCCATAGGCGTACTGGGTGAAGCCGCTGGCCGCGGCGGTCAGCAGCCCGCGGTGGCGCGGCGACTCGAGCAGCAGTCCCTCGATGGTCTTGAGACCGAATGGCACCGCCTCCCACACCAGCTCCGGATCGCTGTCGCTGGCGTAGGTCGAGCTCCCCTCGGCCAGAGCATCGCCCAGGGCGTTGACCGCCAAACGGCGGACCGAGCAGGCCGGCAGCGGCGCCGTCACGAGCACCAACAGAGCGGCTAGGCGCGGCCTGGCGCCCTTTTGCATGCTATTGCCTTCTTTTCGAGCCATGGTTCCTGGTGTCCTCGATTGGAGCCGGAGGACGAGCCGGCGAACGCCAGCCCGCGCTATTCTAGCAAGATGCCGGGGTCGGTATGCAGGATACGGGTTTTCCTTCTCTCGGCCCGGCGCTCGGCCGGCGCGGATCGATCAGTCTTACTTTAGCTGGCCCAGCAGCTCTCGGGCGGTCGGGGCTTCGGGGTCGTCGGGCGCCAGCTCGACGAAGCGCCCGAGGTGCTGGCGCGCTTTGGCATCGTCGCGCGACACGTAGCAAAGCCCGAGCGTGTAGTGGGCCCGAGCCATTTGCGGCTGGAGCTGGAGCACGCGCTCGAGCGCCGCGATCGCAGGCTCGCGCCGATCCTCGCGAAAGTCGAGCTCGGCGCGCTGATAGAGCATCTCGGCGGCGCCCGCTGGGTCGGCGGCGATGTAGGCTTCGAGCGCCTCTTGCGCGCGCTCCTGCTCGTGCTTCGCCATCAAGATCAGATAGCGCAGTCGGCGCGCCGGCACGCTCTCCGGCTCGATGCGCTCGAGCCGGTCGAGGGCGGCCTGGGCCTGATCGTAGCGCCGGCGGTTGAACAGCAAGGTTGCGCTGCTGGCGTGGGCCGGCGCCAGTTCCGGATCCAGCTCGGCGGCGCGTTGGAACTGCTCCAGCGCGCGCTCCTCGGCGCCGGATCGGAGCGCGGTCACGGCTTCGTTGTAGATCAGGCGTGCGAGCTGCCCGGCCAGTTCCCGCGCCCGCGGGTCGTCGCCGCGGAGCGCCAGGAACTTGAGGATCGCGCTCGCCGCCGGCTCGAGCTTCGATTGGCGCAGGTAGAGCTCGGCCAGCGCCTGATGCGGTTCGGCCAGCTCCGGCTGGAGCTCCAAGACCCGCAAGAACTTCTGCTCCGCGCTGTCGAGCTGCTGCTGATTGAACGCGTCGACCCCGGCATTGAAGGTTTGCACCGCCTCCTGGCGCGCGGCGCTGGCGGCGTCGAGCAGTTTGAAATCAAGATCGATCTGGGTGCCGGGCTTGAGCTCGACCGAGCCCTCCAAGGGCGCGTAACCCTCCGCCTCGAGGTGGAAGGTGTATTGGCCCTGGGCGGCCGCGATCGGAAGCTTGAATCCTCCGGCGGCGTCCGAGGTCGCTTGGGCCCGCAGCTCGGGATCGCGCTCGGAGCGGACCGTAATCTGCACCTCGGCCAGCGGCTTGCCGTGCACATCGGTGACCTTGCCAACCACCAAAGCGTCACCGGCTTTTTGCTTCTCCTCCTTCTCCGCAGCCGCGGCGAGGGAGGCCAGTGCGATGGCGCTGCCGACCAGCGCAGTCCGCGACCAACGGATCGTCCGCGGCAAAATCGTGCTTTCGTTGCCCACGACCGCCATGGCGCCACAGGCATGCCACCGCTTCGGGGCGCGCGTCAGGGATGGCTGCTGGAAGAAAATGTAGGGGCGGGGCTTGCCCCCGCCCGCTGCGGCCTCGTCCCTCGTGGCCGACCGTCTCGGCCGGCACGGCCCCGATCGACGCAAGATTCTCGTTTCCAAGATTCTCATTTCATCGGGCATGACGGTCTAATCGAACGCGCGGTTCTCGAAGCGGGTGTACTCCTTGAGGAAGACCAGCTTGACCGTGCCGGTGGGCCCGTTGCGCTGTTTCTCGATGATCAGCTCCGCCAGCCCTTCGTTTTCCTGGGTCGGTTCGTATACCTCCGGCCGGTAAATGAAGCCGACCAGATCGGCGTCCTGCTCGATCGCGCCGCTTTCGCGCAGGTCGGCGAGCTGAGGGCGATGCTCGCGGCGCGCCTCGGGCGCACGCGAGAGCTGCGACAGCGCAACCACCGGCAGCTTGAGCTCCTTGGCCAGCGCCTTGAGCGATTGCGAGATGAACGAGACCTCCTGGTTGCGGTTCTCGAAGCGCTCGCGGGTGCGCATCAGCTGCATGTAGTCCAGGATCACCAGGTCGAGGCCGTGCTCCAGCTTGAGCCGGCGCGCCTTGGTGCGCACCTCCAGCACCGTGATCGCGGGGGTGTCGTCGATGAAGATCTTCATGCTGCCGAGCCGATCGAGCACATCGATGATCCGATCGAGCTCCTTGTCGTGGAGCGCGCCGATGCGCAGCTGGTGGGCGTTGATCCGCGCCTCCGAGCACAAAAGGCGCATCGCGAGCTGCTCCTTGCTCATCTCGAGGCTGAAGATCCCCACGGTGTAGCCCTTGGCGGCGATGTTTTGGGCCATGTTCAGGCACAAGCTGGTCTTGCCCATCGAGGGACGCGCCGCCAGCACGATGTACTCGCTGGGCTGCAAACCGCTGGTGTAGGCGTCGAAATCGACGAAGCCGGTCGGCAGGCCAGTCAGGGTCGCTTTCTCCTGATAGAACCTCTCGATCTGCTTGAAGGTGCCCTGAGTGATCTCGCCGAGCGGTACGAACCCCTGCCGCAGCTGATCCGCGGCGATATCGAAGATCGCCTTCTCGGCCCGGTCCAAGAGGTCGGCGGGCTCGTCCTGCTGCTCCAGCGCCGCCTCCACCATTCGCTGGCCGCTGCTGATCAGGCGGCGCAGGATCGCCTTGTCGCGCACGATCCGCGCGTAGTGCTCGACGTTGAGGTGGCGCGGAATCCCGTCGACCAGGCTGGCCAGGTAGGCGCTGCCGCCGACCGCGTCGAGCAGCGCCTGGCGCGCCAGCAGGTCGCGCAAGGTGATCAGGTCGATGGCGCGCGACTCTTGGAACAGCTCGAGCATGGCGCTGAACACGCGCCGGTGCGACTCGCGGTAGAAGTGCTCGGGCCGCAGCGACTCCGCGGCCTTGAACAGAGCCTCGTTCTGCAGCAGGACCGCCCCGAGAATCGCACGCTCGGCTTCTAAATCGAACGGCAGTGGCCGTTCAGCGGCCGGCTCCGCCACCCGTCACCCCCTACTCGCGGACCACCCAGACCTTGACCTCGACCGTAACCTCGGGATGCAGCCGCAGCGCCACATTGTAGATCCCCAGCGCCTTGATCGGCTGCTCGAGCTCGACCGCGTGGCGATCGATGTCGAAGCCTTCGCCCTTGAGCGCCTTGGCGATGTCGCTGCCGGACACCGAGCCGTATAGCGCTTCGCTCTCGGAGGCCTTGCGTACCAACGTCAGCGACACATCCTTGAGCCGCTGGGCCAGCTCCTGGGCTTCCTGCTGCCGGCGGACCTGCTGCTGCGACTGCTTGACCCGCTCGCGCTCCAGCTCGCGCTGATTGGCCGCATTGGCGGCCACCGCGAGTTTCTTGGGCAGCAGGAAGTTGCGCGCGTACCCCACCGAGACATTGACCACCTCGCCCCGCTCCCCCAGATTGGGAACGTCCTGCTTCAGAATCAGCTGCATGATCCCGGCCTCCTGGGTTAGTGGGTCGAATACGGCAGCAGCGCGATCACCCGCGCGCGCCGGATCGCGAGCGCCAGCTTGCGCTGATGCCGCGCGCAGGTTCCGGAAATGCGCCGCGGCTGAATCTTGCCGCGTTCCGGCACGAAATGGGACAGCGTCCGAACGTCTTTGTAGTCGATGTATTCGATCTTGTCGGCGCAGAAGCGGCAGACCTTGCGGCGCCGATAGCCACCCATGCGGCGTGCGCCGCCGCTGCCTCCGGGCCCGCGCCGCGGGCCGCCGCTACGGCCCTTCTTGTTGAAGCTCTTCTTTCCACCGCCTCTCATCACCGATCCTCCGCTCCGCTTTTATCCGAGTCGCCGCCCAATGTTACGCTGGCTTCGGTTTCGCTCGCCTCGGCGTCCCCGCTCTCCTGATCCCCCGCCTCGCTGTCCGTCTCTTGATCGACGGCGGCAGCCAGCGGCTCGGCGATCGTGACCTGAGGCAGGATGCTGGAGACATCGGTCTTGGCGCGCCGCAGCTCCTCGTCGATCCGAACGATCTGCAGCCTGAGAATGCTCTCGCGCAGCCGCAGCTTGCGTTCCACGCTGTTGGAGATGTCACCTTCGGTCTTGTACAGCGCGTAGAGATACAAGCCTTCTTGGTGGCGGTTGATTGGATAGGCGAGGCGCTTTTTGCCCCAGCGGTCGAGGCGCACCAGCTCGGCGCCCTCGCCCTGCAGCAGGCCGGAAATCTCGCCGGCCAGCGCCTCGACCTCCTCGTCGCCCATCGCGGGCGGCGAAATCGTGACGAGCTCATACAGACGCATCTCGGAACTCCTCGCGGGCGGCCTTCATAGGCCCCCGCTTCCGGCCCGGCCGCTTCGTGCGCCGGGGATGGATTTGGCCCGGGCCCGCACCGTACGGGCCCTCGCGTCCCGGTCTAACCCGCCGGGACGATCCGGGTAGGAACGCGATGTTCGGCGTCCCCTACTTTTTAACCTGAAACCCGCTCGATTGCTAGTGTCCCCTGCCCCCCGGGTCAGGCATCGCCTGCCGGACGGTCCAGCGGGGTGTTGATCACGTTCATGGCCTGGCGCAGACCTTCGCGCAGGATCATCCGCACCGCGTCGACCGCTCGCTCCAGCATCGCGTCCACCGCGGTAAGCTCTGGGGCCGCGAACCGATCGAGCACGAACTCGGCCGGATCTCCGATCGGAGCTTGGGGCCGAATGCCCATTCGAATTCGCGCAACCTCCTCGCTGCCGAGCGCTTCCAGCACCGAGCGGACGCCCTTGTGGCCCCCATCCGAGCCGCGCGCCCGCACCCGCAATTGGCCGAGCGGCAGATCGAGATCGTCGTAGGCCAGCAGCAGGTCGGACGGGGCGATCGAGTGGCGCCGCATCAGCAGCGCCGCCGCGCTCCCGCTCAGGTTCATGAACGTGGTCGGCACAGCCAGCAGCAGCTCGCTGCCGAACAGACGGACCTTGACCTCGCGGCAGGCGCCGCCGCCCGGCGGCAGCGCCGCCCGGGCGCGTCGCAGCAGGCGATCCACCAACATCAAGCCCAGGTTATGGCGGGTCTCCGAGTAGGTTGCGCCGGGGTTGCCGAGGCCAAGCAGGATCCACAAAGGGAGGTAGAATTACTCCTTGGCCTTCCTGCCCTTGTCGCCGCCTTTGTCCTCCTTGGCGGCCGGAGCGCCCGGCTTCGCCGCCGCGCCCGGCTTGGCCGCTCCGGCTTCACCCGGAGCCGCCGCCGCTTCACCCTCGGCCGGAGCCGCCGCCGCTTCCGCGCCCTCCACCGCAGCTGCCGGAACCTCCTCGACCTCGGCGCGCGGCACGGTGACGTGCACGATCACCATGTTGGGATCGCCGGTGATGGTGACGCCCTCGCCGAGCCGCAGATCGGAGACCCGGATCGCCTTGTTGAGCTCCAGCTCGGTCACGTCGACCCGCACGCTGTCGGGAATCAAGTCCGGCAGGCAGCGGACCGAGATCTCGCGATTGACGAAGTCGAGCAGCCCACCCTCGATCTTGACCCCCTTGGCCTCGCCGTAGATCTCGATCGGTACCTGCACGTCGAGCGCCTGGGTCAGGTCGATGCGCAGAAAATCCGCGTGCAGGATGTGGCTGTTGGTCGGGTCGACCTGAAGCTCGCGCAGCATCGCCGTCTCGGAGGCGTCGCTGCCGATCTGCAAGTCGAAAATGGTGTTGTAGCCGGTGTGCGAGCCCAGGATGCGGACCAGGTCCTTGGGGTTCACCGACAGATTCAAGGACTGCCCCTTGCCGCCGTAGAGCACGCCCGGCACCAGGCCGGCCGCGCGCAGCCGATTGTTGCTGTTTTTGCCCAGCTCGCTGCGCGACTGGGCGGTCACTTTGTATTCACGCATAGCTTTATGCTCCTAGTCTTGGGTCATGCCGCTCAAACGAACAACGAGCTGATCGAAGTCTCTTCGCGAATCCGCCGGATCGCCTCGCCGAAAAGCTGCGCCACCGACAAGACCTTGATTCGGCTGCAGGAGTGCTTGGAGTCATCCAACGGGATGGTGTTGGTCACCACGACCTGCTCGAGCTCCGAGTTCAGGATCCGATCCAGCGCCGGTCCGGACAGCACCGGGTGAGCGGCGCAGGCGAACACGCGCTGCGCGCCGGCCTTCTTGAGCGCGCGCGCGGCCTCGCAGATGGTCCCGGCGGTATCGATCATGTCGTCATAAATCACCGTGTTGCGACCGTCGACATCGCCGACGATGTGCATCACCTCGGCGACGTTGGCGCTCTCGCGCCGCTTGTCGACGATCGCGAGCTGGGCGTCGAGCCGCTTCGCGATCGCTCGGGCGCGCGACACGCCGCCGGCGTCGGGCGAGACTACCGTGAGATTGCGAAGCTGCAGGCTCTCGACGTACTCGATGATCACCGGAGCGGCGAACAGGTTGTCGACCGGCAGGTTGAAGTAGCCCTGGATCGGCAGCGAATGCAGGTCCATGCACAGCGCCCGCGAGGCGCCCGCCGCGGTGATCAAGTCGGCCACCAGCTTGGCGGTGATCGGAACCCGCGGCTTGTCCTTCTTGTCCTGCCGCGAATAGCCGAAATAAGGGATCACCGCGGTCATCCGGCGCGCGCTGGCGCGCCGAAACGCGTCGAGCATGATCAGCAGCTCCATCAGATGCTCGTTGACCGGCGGAGAGGTCGGCTGGATCACGAACACGTCGCAGCCGCGCACGTTCTCCTGGATCGCGCAGTCGATCTCGCCGTCGCTGAACCGCCCGAGCCGCATCTGCCCGAGCTCCAGCCCCAGGTAGCCGGCGATTTCGCGCGCCAGCGCCGGATTGGCGTTGCCGCTGAAGATCTTGAGGGACGACATCTTCGCTCTCGAAAGGTCCTATGGGCTCGCAGTTAACCGGTACCCGACTCGCATGTTAATGGCTGGGGCGGAAGGATTCGAACCTTCGGATACGGGATCCAAAGTCCCGCGCCTTACCGCTTGGCCACGCCCCAGAGCTCTGTTCTACGATCCAGTCTCTGGCTCCGGACCTGGATCGGCCGATGGCTTGGGCTCGGAAGTCGGTGGGCCGGGCTCGACCCGAGGCGCCGGCCGGCGCTGCGGCTGGTCGCCGCGGCGCGCCATGACGGCGCGATACTCGGCGAGCACGCGATCCTCGATCTGCTTGCGGGTTTCGCTGTTGAGCGGATGGGCGACATCGCGATAGGTTCCATCCTTCTGCTTCTTGCTCGGCATCGACAGAAACAGCTTGCTCTCGCCTGCAATCACTTTGATATCGCTGACCACGAAACAGCTGTTGAACACGATGGACGCGAACGCCTTGAGCCGCTCTTCGTCGACCGGTACCACCTTCACGTCGGTAATCTCGAGGTTCATGGTTGTTCTCCCTGGTGAGCGCCTTGGCCCTGCCCTTCGCCTGCGTCAACTGCTCCCGAAGCGCCGGCGCCTCAGCTCGCGCCGCGCCAGCGTCACCGTGGCCAGGGCCTGGAGCCCGCTGCGGCGCAAGGCCCTCGCGGCGGCGACCGCCTTCGCACGACCGGCATACAGCCCATAAAGCGTCGGCCCGCTGCCGGTCATGCGCGCCTGCCGGGCGCCGAGCTCGAGCAGCCGCCCGCGAATTCGAGGCACGACCGGGTAGCGCTTGCCGACGACTGGCTCGAGGTCGTTGACCAGCTCGGGGTACACGGAGGCCTCCTGGGCGGCGAAACTAAGGATTTTATGGGTCCTGGGCCTCCCTGTCAAGGAATTCGGGAGCGCTCCGAAGGCCCACGGCGTGCGGACCCCGAAACCCGGAAAGACCAGCACCACGGGCGCCGGCTTCAAGTCCGGCAGCGGATAGACTTCCGACCCCCGGCCCACCCCCAAAACCGTCCCGCCGATCAGAAACAGCGGGACGTCGGCGCCCAGACGAGCACCCAGCTCCAGCAAGAGCGGCAGGCCGAGCTCGAGCCGGTACAGCCGATCCAGGGCCAGGAGCATGGCGGCGGCGTCGCTGCTGCCCCCGCCCAGGCCGGCGGCTAGGGGAATGCGCTTTTCGACCCAAACCTTGGCCCCTTTCGCCCCCCGCAGCCGGAGCAGCCTCCAGGCCTGGTGGATCAGGTTCGCTGGACCGCGCTCGAGCTCTGCATGGGTCGATTCGATCTCGCAACCTCGAGGCCGCGCTTCGACCCGCAACCGGTCGTGAAACGCCAGCGTCTGATAGATCGAGCGCAGCTCGTGGTAACCGTCGGCGCGCCGGCCCAACACCTCCAGCGTCAGGTTGATCTTGGCGAAAGCCCGGACCGTGACCGCCATGCGCGCAGCCGACACGCCCTATGTTGGCATCGACCGGAGCACGAATCAAAAGCACCGCGATGCGCACGGGTGGCATGGGCTTGCGCAGCATAGGCACGGGTGGCATGGGCTTGCGCAGCATAGGCACGGGTGGCATGGGCGTGCGCAGCATAGGCACGGGTGGCATGGGCGTGCGCAGCAAGCCCATGGTCAACCTCACTCACCATGCACTCGTCGA
>Ga0214471_10000862_pt1 | contig 24578 bp, 26 predicted proteins | sample RVTome_5_FD_207665 | JGI IMG/M metagenome (GOLD analysis project Ga0214471, IMG submission 207665) | Soil microbial communities from uranium-contaminated site in the Upper Colorado River Basin, Wyoming, United States - RVT142D155 | ecosystem: Environmental > Terrestrial > Soil > Contaminated >... | reverse complement strand
GCGCGGGCGGCCGGACAATTCGCAGCGATTGCGAATCCGGCCCGGCGAGCTGTTGCGCGGCATTTGCGCCAGCTTGAGATACGCCTGGAAGCGCTCCTCGGGCGGCAAGGCACGATCGCGCGCGATCGCCTTAAGCCGCGCCCGCCGGGGGGCATGCTGCGCCGCCAGTTTGCGGCGCTTCAGGTTCTTGTTGACGGCACTCGTCTTAGCCATCGGTTCTGAATTCCTTTCCACCGCTTATTTGGTAAACGGCATTTGAAAGCCCCTGAGCAGGGCTCTCGCTTCGTCATCGCTTTTGGCGCTGGTGCAGATCACAACATCCATCCCGCGAATTTCGCCGACCTGGTCATAGTCGATTTCGGGGAAGACGATCTGTTCCTTCAAACCAAGGGCGAAGTTGCCTCGCCCATCGAAACTTTTCGGCGACACCCCGCGGAAGTCGCGAACCCGCGGCAGCGCGATGGTGATCAGCCGGTCGAGAAACTCATACATGCGCTTGCCCCGCAGCGTGACCTTGCAGCCGATCGGCATGCCCTCGCGCAGCTTGTAGACCGCGATCGATGTCTTGGAGCGGGTTACCACAGCCTTTTGCCCGGCAATCAGGGTTAGCTCAGCGGCGGCGGCGTGGACCTTCTTCTGGTCCTGCACGCCCTCGCCCACGCCCATGTTGAGGACGATCTTTTCCAACCGCGGCACGGCCATGACGTTCTTGTAGTCGAACTCCTTCATCAGGGCCGGCCTGAGAACCGTCTCGTATTGTTCTTGAAGACGCACTTTCATCGCGCTTGGTCCTGCCTTACAGATCGAGCGCTTCGCCGGAGCGCTTGGCGAAGCGCACCTTGCGGCCGCCCTTTTCGATCCGGATGCCGACGCGGGTCGGCCGGTCGCTCTTTGGATCGACATGAGCAATATTGGAGATGTGCAGAGACGCCTCTTTCTCGACGATGCCGCCGGGGCTCGTCTGGGCCGGCCGCGTGTGCCGCTTGACGACGTTGACACCCTGGACAAGGACGCGTGAATCCTTGCGCAAGACACGCAGGACCTCGCCGGTCTTGCCCTTGTCGCGGCCGGTGATGACGGTCACCTTGTCGCCTTTGCGGATCTTGAATTTCTTAGCCATCACAAAACCTCAGGCGCCAGCGAGACGATCTTCATGAATTTCCGGGCCCGCAATTCGCGGGTCACCGGGCCGAAAATACGGGTCCCGATCGGCTCGCCCTGCTTGCTGATCAACACCGCCGCGTTGGTATCGAACCGAATGGCGCTGCCATCCTCTCGGCGAATTTCCTTGGCGGTGCGTACGATGACGGCGCGATGCACGTCGCCCTTCTTCACCTTGCCGCGCGGAATCGCTTCTTTCACGCTCACCACGATGACATCACCGACCCCAGCGGTCTTGCGTTTGGAGCCGCCGAGCACCTTGATGCACTGCACGCGCCGGGCACCCGAGTTATCGGCCACTTCGAGCTGCGTCTGCATCTGGATCATGGTCTTTTACCTTCCTTGGCCTTAAGCGCCAGCGCTATCGCTGACGACTCGCCAGGACTTCGATTTGGAAATCGGGCGGCATTCCTCGATCCGCACGATATCGCCAATCTTGCAGTGATTGTCCTGGTCGTGAGCGTGGTACTTCTTGCTCCGCCTGATGATCTTCTTATATAGCGGATGCATGATCCGACGCTCGACCAGGACGGTAATCGTCTGGTTCGCCTTGTCGCTGACCACTACACCTTGCAATACACGTCGCGGCATTTCTCAAATTCTCCTACGAGGCGCTTGGCTGCGATTCGCGCAGCAGCGTCTTGATCCGCGCGATATCGCGGCGGACTTGCCGGGCGCGCGCCGTGTTATCCAACTGCCCGCTCGCCTTCTGAAAGCGCAGATTGAACTGTTCCTTGCGCAGATTAATCAGGCTCTCGCTGAGCTCGTCGGCTGACTTGGTTCTCAGATCACCGGCTTTCACTTCTTGCTCTCCTCGCCCAGGCGGCTGACGAACTTGGTGCCGATGGGCAGCTTGGCGGACGCCAAGGTGAACGCCTCAACCGCCAATTGCCGCGGCACGCCATCCAACTCGAACATGATCCGGCCCGGCTTGACCCGTGCCGCCCACCACTCCGGCGTGCCCTTGCCCTTGCCCTGCCGCACTTCGGCCGGCTTCTGCGAGACCGGCACGTCCGGGAAGACGCGAATCCACAGCTTGCCGAGACGCTTCATGTGGCGGGTAATGGTCCGCCGCGCCGCCTCGATCTGCCGCGACGACAAGCGGCCCGGGCTGGTGGCTTTCAGGCCATAGGCGCCGAACGCCAGGGAGAATCCACCCTTGGCCTTGCCATGGATGCGGCCCTTGAATTGCTTCCGGTATTTTGTCCGCTTCGGCTGCAGCATAATCCTACGTCCTTAACTCCGTCCCGTTCAGCGCGTCTGATGCGTCTCTTGCAGACGCTTTTCCTGGGCCATCGGGTCATGGGCCATGATTTCGCCCTTGAACACCCAGACCTTCACGCCGCACGTGCCGTATGTGGTCTTGGCCGTCGCCTCGCCGTAGTCGACATCGGCGCGCAGGGTATGCAGCGGCACCCGGCCTTCGCGGTACCACTCGGTGCGTGCAATCTCCATGCCGCCCAAGCGACCGCCGCAATTGATCCGGATGCCTTGCGCGCCCAGGCGCATGGCCGATTGCACGGCGCGCTTCATGGCGCGGCGGAAAGCCACCCGGCGTTCCAGCTGATTGGCGATGTTTTCCGCCACCAGCCGGGCATCGATTTCCGGCTTGCGGATTTCGACGATGTTGAGGTGCACCTCGCTGCCGGTCATCTTTTGCAGCTCGACTCGCAGCTTCTCGATATCGGCGCCCTTCTTGCCGATCACCACGCCCGGCCGCGCCGTGTGAATGGTGATGCGCGCCTTCTTCGCCGGCCGCTCGATGATGATGCGTGAGATCCCGGCCTGTAGCAGGCGGTCGCGCAGGAACTTGCGGATCTTCAGATCCTCGTGCAGCAACTGCGCATAGCCGGCGTCCGCATACCACCGGGAGTCCCAGGTACGGTTGACCCCAAGCCGCAGGCCGATCGGATTGACTTTTTGACCCATTACGCCGTTTCCTCGCGTTCACGCACCACCACCGTCAGCGAGCTCCAGGGCTTTTGGATCGGCCCGGCCCGGCCGCGTGCGCGGGGCCGGAAACGCTTGAGAACGAAACTCTTGCCGACGGTCGCCGCGGCAACGAACAGGCGGTCCACATCCAGTTGATGATTGTTCTCCGCATTGGCGATCGCCGACTGCAAGACCTTGCGCACATCGTTGGCGATGCGCCGCTTCGAGAAGGCAAGTTCGGACAGCGCCGCCTCGGCGCTCTTGCCGCGGATCGACTCGGCGACCTCGTTCAGCTTCTGCGCGCTGGTGCGCAGGTTGCGCGCCTTGGCCATGGCCTCGTTCTCCGGCAGGCGGCGCGGATGCTTTGGCTTACCCATATCCGTTAGACCCTCTTCGCCTTCTTGTCCGCGGTATGGCCGTGGAAGGTGCGCGTCGGCGCGAATTCACCCAGCTTGTGGCCGACCATGTTCTCGGTCACCAGAACCGGCAGGAATTTCTTGCCGTTGTGGACGCCAAAGGTCAGGCCGACGAATTGCGGCAGAATCGTCGAGCGCCGCGACCAGGTGCGGATGATCTCGTTGCGGCCGGTGCCGCGCGCCTTGTCCGCCTTCTTCAGCAGATAACCGTCGACGAACGGGCCTTTCCATACGGAGCGAGCCACTCTTGAACTCCTCTAACGCTTCTTGCGGCGGCGGCGAACGATCTGCTTCGCCGTCCGCTTGTTCTTGCGCGTCTTCGCGCCCTTGGTCGGCTTGCCCCAGGGGCTGACCGGATGGCGGCCGCCCGAGGTGCGGCCTTCGCCGCCGCCGTGCGGGTGATCGACCGGGTTCATGGCGACGCCGCGCACGATGGGCCGCTGCCCCAGCCACCGGCTGCGCCCGGCCTTGCCGATCTTGATGTTCGCCTGATCCGGGTTGGACACGGCGCCGATGGAGGCCATGCATTCGGCGCGCACCATGCGCACTTCGCCGGACCCGAGGCGCAGCAGCGCATTGCCCGAATCGCGGCCGACCAATTGCACGTAGGTGCCCGCCGAGCGGGCAAGCTGGCCGCCGCTGCCGACCTTCATCTCCACGTTGTGGACGATGGTGCCGACCGGAATAGCCGACAGGGGCATGGCGTTGCCCGGCTTGATGTCGGCGCGCGCCGCGGAGATCACCGTATCGCCCGCCGCCAGGCGCTGTGGCGCCAGGATGTAGCTTTGCTCGCCATCCGTGTATTCGATCAGGGCGATGAAGGCGGTGCGGTTCGGATCGTATTCCAGACGCAGCACCTTGGCCGGCATGTCCAGCTTGTGCCGCTTGAAATCGATCAGCCGGTAGCGGCGCTTATGCCCGCCGCCACGGCGGCGCGCTGTCATGCGCCCGTGGTTGTTGCGCCCGCCGGTGCTGTGCAGACCCTCGGTCAGGGATTTGACCGGCTTGCCCTTCCACAACTCGCTGCGGTCGATCGTGACCAGGCCGCGGCGGCCGGGGGTGGTGGGATTATGGGTTTTCAGTGCCATCGCTTATATGCCCGTGGTCACGTCGATGCTGTGCCCCTCTTCCAGGGTCACGTAGGCCTTCTTCAGATCCGAGCGGGTTCCCAGCTTGCCGCGGAACCGCTTGGACTTGCCCTTTTGCCGCAAGGTGTTCACGGCCTTGACCTTCACCTTGAACAAGCTCTCGACCGCCACCTGAATCTCCGGTTTGCGCGCATCCAAGGGCACCTCGAAAGCCACTTGGTGGTGCTCCGAGCCAAGGGTCGATTTTTCGGTCACGATCGGGCGGCGCACCAGCTCATAGAGGCGCTCGCGCGAGACCGTTACCGTCTTCTTCTGCCGCGGCCGTCCCCTGCTCATTTGAGTCGCGCCTCCAGCGCCTGCACCGCATCCTTGGTCAGGACCAGGGTGTCGCGGCGTAAAATGTCGTACACGTTGGCGCCCTGCTGGGGCAGCACGTCGATGCCCGGAATGTTCCGCGCGGCGCGGGCAAAACCGGCATCGACCGCGGCACCATCAATGATCAGCACCGAGGTCCAGCCGAGGCTGCCGAACCGGCGGGCCAACTCGGCGGTCTTGTTATCCTTCAGCTTGGCGGCGTCCAGGACGATCAGCTTGCCTTCCGCCGCCTTGGTCGACAGGGCCGTCTTGAGCGCCAGTTTGCGCACCTTCTTCGGCAGGTCGTGCGCGTGATCGCGCAGCACCGGACCGAAGGCTCGGCCACCGCCGCGGAACTGCGACACACTGGCCGCCCCGTGCCGGGCCCGGCCAGTGCCCTTCTGCCGATACATCTTGCGGGTGGAGACGCTGACGTCGCTCCGGTTCTTCACCAGATGGGTACCGGCCCGGCGCTTTGCCAGCTGCCAATTCACCATGCGCGTCAAAATATCGGCGCGCGGCGCCAGGCCGAAGATCGACTCGTCCAAGTCGATCTCGCCGGCCTTCCTATTGTCGAGGCTTGTGACGGCGCATTTCATGCCCATCAGTCCTTCTTGCTTTCTGCCGCATCGGCGGCTGAATCAGGGGCCGCCTCGGGAGCCGTTTCCGGCGCCGCGTCCGAAGGTGCCGATCCGGCCCGCAGGCCGGCGGGGAATGGCGCCTCTTTCGGCACCGCATGCTTGACCGCATCGCTGATCCGCACCCAGCCGCCCTCGGCACCCGGGATGGCGCCATGCACCAGGATCAGCCCTTCCGCCTCGTCGGTGGCGACGACGCGCAGGTTTTGGGTGGTGACCCGGCGGTCGCCCATATGGCCGGCCATCTTCTTGCCCTTGAAGACCTTACCGGGGTCCTGGCGGTTACCGGTCGAGCCATGGCTGCGGTGCGAGACGGAGACACCGTGGGTGGCGCGCAGGCCGCCGAAATTGTGCCGCTTGATGACACCGGCGAACCCCTTGCCGATCGAGGTGCCGACCACGTCCACGAACTGTCCGGCCACGAAATGCGCCGGCGAAAGCTCCTGCCCGACTTCGAGGAGCGCGTCCTCGGACACGCGGAACTCGGTTACCCGGCGCCGCGGCTCGACCTTCGCCTTGGCGAAATGGCCACGCATGGCCTTGCCGACACGGGCCACCTTGGTCTTGCCGCTGCCCAGCTGCACCGCGTCATACCCATCGGACTCGCGCCGGCGCACGGCCACCACGTGGCAGCCGTCGAGCTTGAGGACGGTCACCGGCAGGTGCTCGCCCTCGTCGGTGAACACCCGGGTCATGCCTAATTTCTGTGCTATCAAACCGGTCCGCATGGTCCTAGCCCTTGAGCTTGATCTCGACGTCGACGCCGGCGGCCAGGTCGAGCTTCATCAGCGCTTCCACGGTTTGCGGCGTCGGATCGACGATATCGAGCAACCGCTTGTGCGTGCGGATCTCGAACTGTTCGCGGCTTTTCTTGTCGATGTGCGGCCCACGGAGCACCGTGAATTTCTCGATCCGCGTCGGCAGCGGAATCGGGCCGCGAATCTGCGCACCCGTGCGTTTCGCCGTGCCGACGATTTCCGCGGTCGACTGATCCAGCACCCGATGATCAAACGCCTTGAGGCGGATGCGTATGTTTTGACTATCCATCGTCGACCCTATTTAACCTCTCGCCGGCCTGCCGCGGCCCCGAACTCTGCGTTACTGAATGATGCTGGCGACGACGCCGGCGCCGACGGTGCGGCCGCCCTCGCGGATGGCGAAGCGCAGGCCCTCGTCCATGGCGATCGGCGCGATCAGCTCGACCTCCATCGACACGTTATCCCCCGGCATCACCATCTCCGTGCCCTCGGGCAGCTGCACCACGCCCGTCACGTCCGTCGTGCGGAAGTAGAACTGCGGCCGGTAGTTGGTGAAAAACGGCGTATGACGGCCGCCCTCTTCCTTGGTCAGGATGTAGGCTTCCGCCTTGAACTTGGTGTGCGGCGTGATCGAACCGGGCTTCGCCAGCACCTGGCCCCGCTCCACGTCCTCGCGGCCAACGCCGCGCAGCAGCGCCCCGATGTTGTCCCCAGCCTCGCCCGAATCCAGCAGCTTGCGGAACATCTCCACACCGGTGACCACCGTCTTCTGCGTATCCCGGATGCCGACGATCTCCACTTCCTCGCCCACCTTCACGATGCCCCGCTCGATCCGGCCCGTCACCACCGTGCCGCGGCCCGAGATCGAGAACACATCCTCGATCGGCATCAGGAACGGCCGGTCCTTCGGACGGTCCGGCTGCGGGATATACGTATCCACCGCCTCCATCAGCGCCTGGATCGATTTCTTGCCCAGTTCCTCGTCCCGGCCTTCCAGCCCGGCCAGCGCCGAGCCCTTGACGATCGGAATGTCGTCGCCCGGAAAGTCGTAACTCGACAGCAACTCCCGGACCTCCAGCTCAACCAGCTCCAATAGCTCCGGGTCGTCCACCATGTCCACCTTGTTCAAATAGACCACGATCGCCGGAACCCCCACCTGGCGGGCCAGCAGGATGTGCTCCCGCGTCTGCGGCATCGGACCGTCCGCCGCCGAAACCACCAGAATCGCCCCGTCCATCTGCGCCGCACCCGTGATCATGTTCTTCACGTAGTCCGCATGCCCAGGGCAATCCACGTGCGCGTAGTGGCGCTTCCCCGTCTCGTACTCCACGTGCGACGTCGAGATCGTGATCCCGCGCGCCTTCTCCTCCGGCGCCTTGTCGATCTGGTCGAACGCCGTAAACGTCGCCCCCCCAGTCTCCGCCAGAACCTTCGTGATCGCCGCCGTCAGCGTCGTCTTGCCATGATCGACGTGCCCAATCGTCCCTACGTTGCAATGCGGCTTCGTTCGCTGAAACTTCGCCTTCGCCATCGGTCCTAAATCTCCGTCGCTGAGGTCACTTGGTTCACGGGGTCATCACTCAGGCCAGCTTGGCGACGACTTCGTCGGCGACCGCCTGCGGCACTTTTTCGTAATGGTCGAAATGCATGGTGTACTGGGCGCGGCCCTGGCTCATCGAACGCAGGGTGTTGACGTAACCGAACATGTTGGCCAGCGGCACCATGGCGTTGATGACCTGCGCATTGCCGCGCGTGTCCATGCCGGTGACGCTGCCACGGCGGCTGTTCAGGTCGCCGATGATGTCGCCCATGTATTCCTCGGGGGTGACGACCTCGACCCGCATCACCGGCTCCATCAACACCGGGCCGGCCTTGGCGATGCCCTCGCGAAACGCCGAGCGGGCGGCGATTTCAAAGGCCAGCACGCTGGAATCCACGTCGTGGCTGGCACCATCGACCAGGCGCGCCTTGAAATCGATCAGCGGGAAACCGGCCAGGACGCCGGTATCGCGCGAGCTGTTCAGTCCCTTCTGCACGCCGGGAATGAATTCGCGCGGCACCGAGCCGCCGGTGACCGAATTCTCGAACACGAAACCGCCGCCGGGCTCCAAAGGCTCGAATTCAATCTTCACGCGGGCGAACTGGCCGGCGCCGCCGGACTGCTTCTTGTGCGTATAGTCGATGACCGACGGCCGGGTAATGGTTTCGCGGTAAGCCACCTGGGGGGCGCCGACGTTGGCCTCGACCTTGAACTCCCGCTTCATGCGGTCGACGATGATCTCCAGATGCAGCTCGCCCATGCCCTTGATCACGGTCTGGCCGCTTTCCGCGTCGGAGGTGACGCGGAAGGACGGATCCTCCTGCGCCAGCCGCGCCAGCGCCATGCCCATCTTTTCCTGATCGCCCTTGGTCTTCGGCTCAACGGCCACTTCGATGACCGGATCCGGGAAATCCATGCGCTCCAGTATGACCGGATGCTGCGGATCGCACAGGGTTTCGCCGGTCGTGGTGCTTTTCAATCCGGCGATGGCGACGATATCGCCGGCCCAGGCTTCCTTGATGTCCTCGCGGTGATTGGCGTGCATCAGCAGCATGCGGCCGACGCGCTCCTTATTCTCCTTCACCGTGTTCAGCACCTGGGTGCCGGTATTGATCGAGCCGGAATAGATGCGTACGAACGTCAGCGAGCCGACGAACGGGTCGGTCATCACCTTGAAGGCGAGTGCGGACAGCGGCTCTTTGTCGTCGCTGCGGCGGGTAACCACGTCCTCGGTGCCCGGCTTGATGCCCTTCACGGCCGGCACTTCGATCGGCGACGGCAGGTAATCGACCACCGCGTCGAGCAGCGGTTGAACGCCCTTGTTCTTGAACGCCGATCCGTTGATCACCGGAACGAACTTCAACTCGCAAGTGCCCTTGCGAATACATTTTTTCAGCGTCTCCTCATCGGGCTCATTGCCTTCGAGGTAGGCTTCCATGGCCGCATCGTCCTGCTCGACGGCGGTCTCCACCAGCTTGGTGCGGAACGACGCCGCCTGGTCGGCCATGTCGGCCGGAATATCGCGGGTCTCGTACTCGGCGCCCAAGGTCTCGTCGTTCCAGACGATGGCCTTCATCTTGATCAGATCGACGACGCCGATGAAATCGCTCTCCGCGCCGATGGGCAGCTGCAGCACCAGCGGCACCGCCCCGAGGCGGTCGATAATCATGCGCACGCAGCGATGGAAGTCGCTGCCGATGCGGTCCATCTTGTTGACAAAACAGATGCGCGGCACCTTGTACTTGTCGGCCTGCCGCCAGACGGTTTCGGACTGCGGCTCGACGCCGGCCACCGCATCGAATACGGCCACCGCCCCGTCGAGGACGCGCAACGAACGCTCCACCTCGATTGTGAAGTCCACGTGGCCAGGCGTGTCGATGATGTTGATGCGGTGGTCATGCCAGAAGCAGGTGGTGGCGGCGGAGGTGATGGTGATTCCGCGCTCTTGCTCCTGCTCCATCCAGTCCATGGTCGCGGTGCCTTCGTGCACCTCGCCGATCTTGTAGGACCGCCCGGTGTAAAAGAGAATGCGCTCGGTCGTCGTCGTCTTACCGGCGTCGATGTGCGCCATGATACCGATGTTGCGGTAATTCTCGAGTGGAGTGGTGCGGGCCATGGAACGGGTCTTTCGAGGTTCAGGTTACCAGCGGTAATGGGAGAAGGCCTTGTTGGCCTCCGCCATCCGATGCGTGTCTTCGCGCTTCTTTACCGCGGCGCCGCGATTATTGGCCGCATCCTGGAACTCGTTGGCCAGGCGATCGGTCATCGTGGCCTCGGAACGGGCACGGGACGCCTGGATCAGCCAGCGGATCGCCAGCGCCTGGCCGCGCACGGTCCGCACTTCCACCGGAATCTGGTAGGTGGCGCCACCGACTCGGCGCGAGCGCACCTCGATGTCCGGCTTCACATTGCTCAAGGCGTCATGGAACACGCGGATCGGATCCTGGCCGCCCCGTTGGCCGATGCGATCCAACGCCCCGTAGACGATGCCTTCGGCAGTCGACTTCTTGCCGGAGTACATCAGCACGCTCATGAACTTGCTCAATACGACATCGCCGAATTTCGGATCCGGCAAAATCTCTCGCTTTTCGGCGCGATGGCGGCGCGACATGTTGGTCTCCCGGCCTTACTTTGGACGCTTCGCGCCGTACTTGGAACGGCGGCGGCGGCGGTCCTTGACGCCCTGGGTATCCAGGGTGCCGCGAATGATATGGTAGCGAACGCCGGGCAAGTCCTTGACGCGACCGCCGCGGATCATCACCACCGAGTGTTCCTGCAGGTTGTGCCCTTCGCCGGGGATGTAGCTGATCACCTCGAAGCCGTTGGTCAGGCGCACCCGCGCGACCTTGCGCAAGGCCGAGTTCGGCTTCTTCGGCGTCGTCGTATAGACGCGCGTGCAGACGCCACGCTTCTGCGGGCAGGCAGCCAGCGCCGGCACCTTGTTGCGCGTGACCGGCGCCTTGCGCGGCTTGCGGATCAGTTGGTTAATAGTCGGCATCAGGCAACTTTCATCAACACGCGACTCTAGCGACAAAACACCGCGGTGGAGCGAATCGCTGGCTCCCGCGGGTGGCCCACGGACCGTTGGTTTGGCGGTCTGATATGATCCCGTACAATTCAGGAGCTGCGTCTAGACCGCGCTTGGGTCTACCACCAGCCCCCTAAAAGCGGGCGCATACTATTGTTGCGCCGCACCCTCGTCAAGCCCCGGGCCGCCCAAATACGCAAATATTCCGCCACTTTCGCCGTCTTCAGGGGCACCTCCGTACCCAGGCCGGCGGGGGGTCCCCCGGGGCCTGGGTGACGGCATCCCATTAAGCGACGGACGCCTGTTCTCCTTTTTCCTCGCCGCCGGCGGTCACCGCCGCCCGGTCTTCGCGCTTCTGCAGAAGAGCCCGGTCGCGGTCGGCGGCCACCTTCTTCAGGCGATTCATGACCGCACCGGTGCCCGCCGGAATCAGCCGGCCAACGATGACATTCTCTTTCAAACCAATGAGATCGTCGGTCTTTCCGTGGGTCGCGGCCTCGGTCAGAACACGAGTCGTCTCCTGGAACGAGGCAGCCGAGATGAAGGACCGGGTCTGCAGGCTGGCCTTGGTAATGCCCTGCAGGACCGGCTTCGCCACGGCCAACCGGCCGCCCTCCTTGAGGGCTTTTTCGTTCACCTGGGCGAACTCGTCCCGGTCGATCTGCTCGCCCACCAGGAAGGTGGTATCGCCGGCTTCGGTGACTTCCACCTTTTGCAGCATCTGGCGAACGATGACTTCGATGTGCTTGTCGTTGATCTTGACGCCCTGCAGACGATAGACGCTTTGGATCTCGTAGGTCAGGTAGTTCGCCAGGGCCTCGACGCCCAGGACATCCAGGATGTCATGGGGCACCGGATTGCCGTCCATCAGGGCATCGCCGACCAGGACGAAGTCACCCTCTTGGACGGAGATATGCTTGCCCTTGGGGATGAGGTACTCGCGGGGCTCCCCGTCCTCCCCCTCGGGCCGCACCACGATCCGGCGCTTGTTCTTGTAATCCTTGCCGAATTCCACCCGACCCTCGATCTCGCTGATGATCGCATAGTCCTTGGGCTTGCGGGCCTCGAACAACTCGGCCACCCGCGGCAGACCGCCGGTGATGTCGCGGGTCTTCGAGGTCTCGCGCGGGATACGGGCCAGAACATCGCCGGCCTTGACGTGAGAGCCGTTCTCGACCGAGAGGATGGCGTCCACCGACATGAAGTACCGCGCCTCCATGCCGTTGGCCAATTTGATGACGTTGTCCTTCTTGTCGCGCAAGGTGATGCGCGGCTTGAGCTCGGCCCCCCGCGACTGCTGCTTCCAGTCGACGACGACCCGGTTGGAGATGCCCGTGGTCTCGTCCATGATCTCGCGCACCGAGATCCCCTCGATGAGATCGACGTAATTCGCCGTCCCTTCCTTTTCGGTAATGATTGGAATGGTATAGGGATCCCATTCGGCCAGCTTCTGGCCCTTTTTGACCGTCGCCTTGTCCGCGACCAACAAGCGGGCGCCATAGGGCACCCGGTGGCGGGCCCGCTCGCGGCCGGCATCGTCCGCCAGGACGATTTCCAGATTGCGGCCCATGACGATCGGCACGCCATCGGAATTCACCACGACGTTGCGGTTCTTGACTTGCACCTTGGCGTCGACCGAGGCCTCCACGCTGGATTGCTCGGCGCCACGTTGCGCCGCGCCGCCGATATGGAATGTGCGCATGGTCAACTGGGTGCCCGGTTCGCCGATCGATTGCGCCGCGATGACGCCGACCGCCTCACCGATATTCACCTTGGTGCCACGGGCCAGATCGCGCCCATAGCAGGCCCCGCAGACGCCACCCGCCGACTGGCAGGTCAGGGTCGAGCGGATGAGCAGTTGGTCGATACCGGCCTGCTCGATGCGGTCGGCGGTCTCCTCGCCGATCAGCTGGCCGGCCTTCGCGATGACATCGCCGGTGATCGGGTCGACCACTTTCTCAAGGGTGGTCCGGCCGAGCACCCGCTCGCCCAACGGCGCGATCACTTCGCCGCCTTCGATCACCGCCTTGATGGTCAGGCCGGTCTTGGCGCCGCAATCTTCCTCGATGATGATCGCATCCTGCGCCACATCGACCAGACGGCGGGTCAGATAGCCGGAGTTGGCGGTCTTGAGCGCCGTATCGGCCAGGCCCTTTCGCGCGCCGTGGGTGGAGTTGAAATACTCCAGCACCGTCAGGCCTTCCTTGAAGTTGGAGATGATCGGCGTCTCGATGATTTCGCCCGACGGCTTGGCCATCAGGCCGCGCATGCCGGCCAGCTGCTTGATCTGCGCCGCCGAACCACGGGCGCCGGAGTGCGCCATCATGAACACCGAATTGACCGTGCGCCCGGTTTGCCCGGACATCACCTTCATCATCTCGTCGGCGACCCGGTCGGTGCACTGTGACCAGACGTCGACCACCTTGTTGTATTTCTCGCCGCGGGTGATCAGGCCGTCGAGATATTGCTGCTCGAACTCCTTGACCTCGTTCTGAGCCGCCTCGACCAGCTTGAGCTTCGCTTCGGGCACCAGCAGATCGTCCTTGCCGAAGGAAATGCCGGCCCGGCAGGCATAGCCGAAGCCCAGCGCCATCAGCCGGTCGCAGAAGATGACCGTCTCCTTCTGGCCGCAATGCCGGTAGACCACGTCGATCAGCTCGGTAATCTCCTTCTTGGTCAGCAGGCGGTTGACCATGCTGAACGGCACCGCCTTGTGCCGGGGCAGCGCGTCGGTCAACAGCATGCGGCCGGGGGTCGTATCGACCACCGTGGTGACCGGCTTGCCGTCGGCGTCGACCGTCGTGTACCGCGCCTTCACCTTGGCGTGCAGGGTGACGGAATGGCTGGCCAAGGCATGGTCGATCTCGCCCATGTCGGCGAAGGCCATGCCCTCGCCCGGCTCGCCATCCGACTCCATGGTCATGTAGTAGAGCCCCAGGACGATATCCTGGGACGGTACGATGATCGGCTTGCCGTTGGCAGGCGACAGAATGTTGTTGGTCGACATCATCAGGACGCGCGCCTCGAGTTGCGCTTCCAGGGACAGGGGCACATGCACGGCCATTTGATCGCCGTCGAAATCGGCGTTAAAGGCGGTGCACACCAGCGGATGGAGCTGAATGGCCTTGCCTTCGATCAGCACCGGCTCGAACGCCTGGATGCCCAGGCGATGCAAGGTCGGGGCCCGGTTGAGCAGGACCGGATGCTCGCGAATCACCTCTTCCAGGATGTCCCAGACCTCGGGCCGCTCCTTCTCCACCATGCGCTTGGCCGCTTTGATGGTCGAAGCCATGCCATAGAGTTCGAGCTTGGAATAGATGAACGGCTTGAACAGTTCGAGCGCCATCTTCTTCGGCAAGCCGCACTGGTGCAGTTTCAATTCCGGGCCGACCACGATGACCGAACGGCCCGAATAATCGACGCGCTTGCCCAACAGGTTCTGCCGGAAGCGGCCCTGCTTGCCCTTGAGCATGTCCGACATGGACTTGAGCGGCCGCTTGTTGGCGCCCGTGATCACCCGGCCGCGGCGGCCGTTGTCGAACAGGGCATCGACGGATTCCTGCAGCATGCGCTTTTCGTTGCGCACGATGATGTCCGGCGCACGCAGCTCGATCAGCCGCTTCAGCCGGTTGTTCCGGTTGATGACGCGCCGGTACAGATCGTTCAGGTCCGACGTGGCGAAACGACCGCCGTCGAGCGGCACCAGGGGGCGCAGCTCCGGCGGGATCACCGGCACCACGTCGAGAATCATCCATTCCGGACGGGCGCCGGATTCGATGAACGCCTCGACCAGCTTCAGGCGCTTGACCAGCTTCTTGCGCTTGGCTTCGGAATTGGTTTCGCGCAATTCGACCCGCAGGGTCGCCCGCTCCTCTTCCATATCGAGACCGGTCAGCATTATTTTCAGCGCCTCGGCGCCGATCATCGCCGTAAAGGAGTCTTCGCCGAACTCCTCCTGCGCCTTCAGGCACTCGTCCTCGCTCAGAATCTGGCGCATTTTCAATGACGTCAGACCTGGCTCGGTGACCACGAAGCTTTCGAAATAGAGCACCCGCTCCAGATCTTTCAGGGTCATGTCCACCAGCAAGCCGATACGGCTGGGCAGTGATTTGAGGAACCAGATGTGCGCCACCGGGCTGGCCAACTCGATATGGCCCATCCGCTCGCGGCGGACCTTCGAAAGCGTCACCTCGACGCCGCACTTCTCGCAGATGATGCCGCGGTACTTCATGCGCTTGTACTTGCCGCACAAGCATTCGTAATCCTTGATCGGGCCGAAGATTCGGGCACAGAACAGACCGTCCCGCTCCGGCTTGAAGGTACGGTAGTTGATCGTCTCCGGCTTCTTGATCTCACCGAAGGACCACGAGCGGATGCGTTCCGGACTCGCGATCGAAATGCGAATCTGGTCGAAGCTCTGTGGGCCGGTGGTCTGGCCGAAGATGTTCATCAACTCTTTCATCGGTATCTCCCGATAGGAACAATTGCGGCGGCCGGCTTACGACGGCGCCAAACCATGATTGCCACGCTCAGTACTGCGTCTGCTTCAATTCCACGTTGAGGCCAAGCGAGCGCAACTCCTTCACCAACACGTTGAAGGATTCCGGAATACCCGCCTCGAAGTTGTCGTCGCCTTTGACGATGGCCTCGTAGACCTTGGTGCGGCCGGAAACGTCGTCCGACTTGACGGTCAACATCTCCTGCAACGTATACGCCGCGCCATAAGCCTCCAGCGCCCAGACTTCCATTTCGCCGAAGCGCTGGCCGCCGAACTGCGCCTTGCCGCCCAACGGCTGCTGGGTGACCAGGCTGTACGGCCCGATGGAGCGGGCATGGATCTTGTCGTCCACCAGATGGTGCAGCTTGAGCATGTAGATGTAGCCGACGGTCACCTGGCGGTCGAACGGTTCACCGGTTCGGCCATCGATCAATGTCACCTGGCCGGATGTTTCCAGGCCAGCCAGGGTCAGCATGTCATTGATCTCGACCTCGCGCGCGCCGTCGAAGACCGGCGAGGCGATGGGAACACCATTGCGCAGGTTTTCGCACAGCTCGACCAGCTCGTCTTCCTTGAGATCGCTGATCTCGGACTTGAACGATTTTTCGCCGTAGACCTGCTTGAGCTTCTTCTTCAGCGATTCGGTCTTGCTGTCGCGCCGATAGACATCGACCAGATCACCGATCTGTTGACCCAGGCCGTGGCAGGCCCAGCCCAGATGCGTCTCCAGAATCTGCCCGACGTTCATCCGGCTGGGCACGCCCAACGGATTGAGCACGATGTCCACCGGCGTGCCGGCGGCCGTGTACGGCATGTCTTCGATCGGCACGATCTTGGAGATGACGCCCTTGTTGCCGTGCCGGCCGGCCATCTTGTCGCCCGGCTGCAGCTTGCGCTTCACGGCGACGAAGACTTTCGCCATCTTCATCACGCCGGGCGGCAACTCGTCACCGCGCTGCAGCTTGTCGACCTTGTTCTCGAAGCGCTTGTTCAGCTCGCCGATCACACTGTCGAACTGCTTGTTCAGCGCCTCCAGGTCCGCCTGGCGAGCCGCCGACTTGACGGCGATCTGGCGCCACTGGCCGGGGGTATAGTCGGAGAGCACCTTTTCCGAGATACGCGTATCCACCTTCAGGCCCTTGGGGCCGCCGACCACCGTCTGGTTCAGCAGCAAGTCCCTGAGGCGGCTGTAGAAGCTGCGCTCCAGGATGGCCTTTTCGTCATCCCGGTCCTTGGCCAGACGTTCGATTTCGGCCTGCTCGATGGCTAGGGCGCGTTCGTCCTTTTCGACGCCGCGGCGGGCGAAGACGCGGACCTCGACCACGGTGCCGGTGACACCCGGCGGCACGCGCAAGGACGTATCGCGCACGTCCGAGGCTTTCTCGCCGAAGATCGCCCGCAGCAGCTTTTCTTCCGGGGTCATCGGCGACTCGCCCTTCGGCGTCACCTTGCCGACCAGGATGTCGCTCGGGTTGACCTCGGCGCCGATGTAGACGATGCCCGCCTCGTCCAGATTGCGCAGGGCATCTTCGCCCACGTTCGGAATATCGCGGGTGATTTCCTCCTGGCCCAGCTTGGTATCGCGGGCCATCACCTCGAATTCCTCGATGTGGATCGAGGTGAATACGTCGTCGCGGACGATGCGCTCGGAGATGAGGATCGAATCCTCGAAGTTGTAGCCCTGCCAAGGCATGAACGCGACCAGGACGTTGCGGCCCAACGCCAACTCGCCCAGATTGGTGGACGGACCATCGGCGATGATATCGCCACGCATGACCACGTCGCCCACCTTCACCAACGGCTTCTGGTTGATGCAGGTATTTTGGTTCGAACGCTGGAACTTCAGCAGGTTGTAGATATCCACGGCCTGCTCGCCGGTGGTCGTTTCCTCGCTGACCCGGATCACGATGCGGGTGGCATCCACCTGGTCGATGATGCCGGCCCGGCGGGCACTGATGGCCACGCCGGAATCGCGGGCCACCTTGTCCTCCATGCCGGTGCCGACCAGCGGCGCCTCGGATTTCAGCAGGGGCACAGCCTGACGCTGCATGTTCGAGCCCATCAGGGCCCGGTTGGCGTCGTCGTTTTCCAGGAACGGAATCAGCGCCGCGGCGACCGACACAAGCTGCTTCGGCGAGACATCCATGAAATCGATGTCTTCCGGCCGCGCCATCACGTATTCGCTGCCGCTGCGGCAGGAAACCAGTTCGTCGACAAAGCGGAAATTCTTGTCCAGCAGGGCGTTGGCCTGGGCAATCGTATAGCGCCCCTCGTCCATGGCCGACAGGTAATGCACCTCGTCGCTGACCTTGCCCTTCTCGGCCTTGCGGTACGGGCTTTCGATGAAGCCGTACTGATTGACCCGTGCATAGGTCGCCAGGGAGTTGATCAGGCCAATATTCGGCCCTTCCGGCGTCTCGATCGGGCAGATGCGGCCATAGTGCGTCGGGTGCACGTCGCGCACCTCGAAGCCGGCCCGCTCGCGGGTCAGTCCGCCCGGGCCCAAGGCCGACAAGCGCCGCTTGTGGGTGATCTCGGACAGCGGATTGGTCTGATCCATGAATTGCGAGAGCTGGGACGAGCCGAAGAATTCGCGCACCGCCGCCGCCGCCGGCTTGGCATTGATCAGATCGTGCGGCATGACGGAATCGATTTCGACCGAGCTCATGCGCTCCTTGATCGCCCGCTCCATGCGCAACAGGCCGACCCGATACTGATTCTCCATCAGTTCGCCGACCGAACGCACCCGGCGGTTGCCCAAGTGGTCGATATCGTCGATTTCGCCGCGGCCGTCCTTCAACCCGACCAGAATCTGCAAGATGGCCAGGATGTCGTCCTTGCGCAGCACGCGCACGGAATCATCCGTGGTAAAGCCGAGGCGCGAGTTCATCTTCACCCGGCCGACCGCCGACAGGTCATAGCGCTCGGAATCGAAGAACAGGCCGCGGAACATGGCTTCCGCCGTTTCCAGGGTCGGCGGCTCGCCCGGGCGCATCACCCGGTAGATGTCGATGAGCGCCTCTTCCCGGTTGGTGTTCTTGTCGATGGCCAGGGTGTTGCGCATGTACGGGCCGATGTTGACGTGGTCGATGGCCAGGGTGACCACCTCCTTGATCCCGGCCTCGGCCAGGGATTCGAGCAATTCCTCGGTCAGTTCATCGCCGGCCTCGCACAGGATCTCGCCGGTCTTTTCGTCGATGACGTCGCCGGCGGAGAATTGCCCGGCCAGCTCCTCATTGGTGACGAAGCGGATTTTCAAGCCGCCTTCCTGCAGCTTCTTGGTCAGGCGCGGCGTGATCTTGACGCCCACCTCGGCCACGACCTTGCCGGTCTTGGCGTCCACCAGATCGCTGGTCAGCTTGGTGCCGCGCAGGCGCTCCGGGTCGAACGGCGTCCGCCAGCCGCCGTCGGCGCGCGTATAGACGACGGAATCGTAGAAGAAGTCGAGAATCTCCTCCGCCGTCATGCCTTGGGCCTCGTGCGGATCGAGCCCCGAGCCCTTCGCCTGACGCTCGGTGCGCAGGGCCTCGGTGGACGCTCCATCCAGGGCCATGAGCAGGGTGGTCACCGGCAGCTTACGGCGGCGGTCGATGCGGACGTAAACGTGGTCCTTGGCATCCAGTTCGAAATCGAGCCATGAGCCACGATAGGGAATCACCCGGGCGGCGAACAGGAATTTGCCCGAGGAATGGGTCTTGCCGCGGTCGTGGTCGAAGAACACGCCGGGGCTGCGGTGCATCTGGCTGACGATCACCCGTTCGGTGCCATTGATCACGAAGGTGCCGTTGGGCGTCATCAGGGGCATGTCGCCCATATAGACGTCCTGCTCCTTGATATCGCGGATCGAACGCGAACCGCTGTCCTCGTCCACGTCCCACACGACTAGGCGCAGGGTCACCTTCAGCGGCGCCGCATAGGTCATGCCGCGCTGCTGGCACTCATCGACGTCGTATTTCGGCTCTTCGAGATCGTAGCGCATGTACTGCAACTCGGCGCGCTCCGCGAAGTCGCGGATCGGGAACACCGACTTGAAGACCTCTTGCAGGCCGACCTGCTGGCGCTTCTCCACGGGCACGCCCATCTGCAGAAAATGATCGTACGAGGTCTTTTGCACCTCGATCAGATTCGGCATGCTGGCGACTTCCGGGATCTGCCCGAAGCTTTTGCGGATACGCTTGCGGCCGGTAAACGATCTCGTCATATCAATCGTGCCCTCGTTCCAACGGTATTGGTGCCCGATATGGCGCCGCGCGGCGCCAGGCCCCACTCAATCTCTCGTCAACTCTCGTTACTTGCGGCAACAGGCCGCTCCGGCGCGCGCCAGTGGCGCGCCGGAGCGGTTCTGCTGTTCGTCGGTCTTTTCAAGGCGCTACGTTACTTAAGTTCAACCGTCGCACCGGCGTCTTCGAGCTTCTTCTTGAGGGCTGCCGCTTCTTCCTTGCTGCACCCTTCCTTGACCGTCTTCGGGGCACCTTCAACCAAGTCCTTCGCCTCTTTCAGGCCAAGGGCGGTGATGGCGCGAACCTCCTTGATGACGTTGATCTTCTTCTCGCCGGCGGCGACAAGAACGACATCGAAGCTGTCCTGAGCGGCGGCTGCCGGAGCGGCATCGCCACCACCGGCCACGGCCACGGCCACCGGCGCCGCGGCGGAAACACCCCATGCTTCTTCGAGCTTCTTCGAAAGCTCCGCCGCCTCGAGGACGGTGAGCTTGGACAGCTCGGATACCAGCTTTTCTAGATCAGCCATTGATTTCAATCTCCTGGGCTTGAATGTTTAGATCCTGTGAAAGCTCACGCGGCTTTGTCTTTTGCGGCATACGCACTGAAGACGCGGGCCAATTGTGCCGCCGGCGCCTGCGTCACACCGGCCAACTTGGTGGCCGGAGCCTGCAGAACGCCGATCAACTTGGAACGCAACGCGTCCAGCGACGGCAACTTGGCCAACTCGCTGATCCGACCGTTATCCAGTTCCTCGCCCGCCAAGGCACCGCCGACAATCGTCAGCTTGTCGTTACCTTTGGCGAACTCGACACAGATCTTGGCCGCCGCCACCGGATCGTCCGAGTAGGCAATAGCCGTCGGACCGGTAAACAGCGGTTGCAGCGCTTCGAATTGCGTACCCTTCAGAGCAAGACGCGTGAGCCGATTCTGGGTCACCTTGTAGCTGGCACCCGCCGTCCGCATCCGCTGCCGCAGGGTCGATGCCTCGCTCACCGTCATACCCGACTGTCGGGTGACAATGACCAGGTTCGTCCCGGCGAACACCTTATGCAGATCGTCGACCAGCTCCTGCTTTTCGGTTCGGTTCACGGATCGCTTCCACTTCATCACGGCCGGCCTGCCCGTATCTTCCGGGACGACCGGTCGGTTGCACGAGGGCTACCCGGATAGCGGCCGGAAGCCCGGTTCGCCTGTCCTGGAAGCTCAAGCCCACGAAACCCCGTTTTACGTGAACGGGGGACCGAAGCACTTTGCACTTCCCGTCTGCGCAGGCCCATCTGGCTTAGATCCGCCGGCCATGCTCCGAAGAGCCTTGCCTTTGGACACCTGCGGTCTCGGACAGGTTGGGATTGGCGGATTGTGCCGCCGACCCCGGTACCCCAGCCGCCCTGAACACAAGGCGGCTGGAAACTCTTATCGCATCGTCGCGCCCGCCGCGGCCTTAACCCGCGGCGGTCAGCGTGCCGACATCCACCTTCACGCCCGGGCCCATGGTCGAGGATATGGAGACGTTCTTGATGTACGTCCCCTTGGCCCCGGTTGGCTTGGCCCGGCTGATGGCGCCGACGAAGGCCCTGATGTTTTCCTCAAGCGCCGATTCGCCGAAGCTGGCCTTGCCGACCCCGGCATGGACGATGCCCGCCTTCTCGACGCGGAACTCAACCTGGCCGCCCTTGCTCGCCTTGACGGCGGCGGCGACATCGTTGGTCACCGTGCCCAGCTTCGGGTTCGGCATCAGGCCGCGCGGCCCGAGAACCTTACCCAGCCGGCCGACCACGGCCATCATGTCCGGCGTGGCGATGCAGCGCTCGAAATCCATCTGACCGGCCTGAATCTTTTCGGCCAGATCCTCCGCACCGACAATGTCAGCGCCGGCCTTCTTGGCCTGTTCCGCCTTGTCGCCTTTGGCGAACACGGCGACGCGGACGTTCTTGCCGGTGCCGTTCGGCAGGGTGACCACACCGCGGACGTTCTGATCGGCGTGGCGCGGATCGACGCCCAGGTTCATGGCGATTTCGATCGTCTCGTCGAACTTCGCCTTGGCTCGCTCCTTGATCATCTTCACCGCTTCGACCAACGGATAAACCTTTTCCCGGTCGATCGCCGCACTGGCCGCCTTGTATCTTTTTCCCATGCGCGCCATGTCCGTTACTCCACCACCTGAAGGCCCATGGAACGGGCCGAGCCGGCGATGATGCGCGCCGCCGCTTCGATATCGTTGGCGTTCAAATCGACCATCTTCGCCTGGGCGATCTCGCGGACCTGATTCATCGTCACCGTGCCGACGATGCCCTTGCCGGGTGTTTGACTGCCCTTTTGGATCTTCGCCGCCTTGCGCAGGAAATAGCTGGCCGGCGCTGTCTTGGTCTCGAAGGTGAACGAGCGGTCCGAGTACGCGGTGATGATCACCGGCGTCGGCATGCCCGGTTCCATCTTCTGCGTCGCCGCGTTGAACGCCTTGCAGAACTCCATGATGTTCAGGCCGCGCTGGCCCAGCGCCGGGCCGACCGGCGGCGAGGGATTGGCCTGCCCCGCCGGAATCTCCAGCTTGATGTAACCCGCAATCTTCTTGGCCATGTCTAGCCCCTATCTGAACCATTGGGTCGCGCGGTCCGGCACTGGCGAGCCTCCCGCACATATTTTTCTCCGCGGCCCGCGCCGCGGCTCGAACGTCACGCCTATTGCTTCTCGACCTGCGAATACTCCAACTCGACCGGGGTCGCCCGGCCGAAGATCGACACCGACACCTTGACCCGCGAGCGTTCCTCGTCGACGTCTTCGACAAAGCCGCTGAACGAGGTGAAGGGACCATCGGAAACCCGAACCTGTTCACCGATTTCGAAGGTGATCGACGGCTTCGGCCGCTCCACGCCTTCCTGCACCTGGTGCAGGATGCGCTCGGCCTCGGCCTGGGAGATCGGCGACGGACGCCCGCGGTTGCCCAGGAATCCGGTGACCTTCGGCGTGTTCTTCACCAGATGCCAGGTATCGTCCGTCAACTCCATCTTCGCCAGCACATAGCCGGGGAAGAATTTGCGTTCGGTGCTGACCTTCTGGCCGCGGCGCAACTCGATGACCTCTTCCGTGGGCACCAGGATATCGCCGAACATGGCTTCCATTTCCTTCTGGCGCGCCTGTTCGCGGATCGACTCGGCCACCTTCTTCTCGAAGCCGGAGTAGACGTGCAGCACATACCAATGCATCGCCATGATCAGGCCCCCAACCCGAGAATCGTGCGCACGCCGAGCGACAGCACCTGATCAACCAGCAGGAAGAAAATGGCCGCCAGAAAGACCATGACGAACACCATGCCGGTGGTCACGACGGTTTCCTTGCGCGTCGGCCAGGTGACCTTGGACACCTCGCGCCGCACTTCCCGGATAAATTGACCTGGGTTGACCTTGGCCATCGCCCTACTTTCGTCGTCCTACGCTGGTAACCGTGTTCATCGATGGGCGCTTCCAGCCCCGTCCCGTCCGATCGCCCCGTGCGAGCCCATGGCAGGAGTGGAGGGACTCGAACCCGCAACCCCCGGTTTTGGAGACCGGTGCTCTACCAATTGAGCTACACTCCTATTGATCCCGTGGGCCCCGAACTCTGCGTTACTGAATGATGCTGGCGACGACGCCGGCGCCGACGGTGCGGCCGCCCTCGCGGATGGCGAAGCGCAGGCCCTCGTCCATGGCGATCGGCGCGATCAGCTCGACCTCCATCGACACGTTATCCCCCGGCATCACCATCTCCGTGCCCTCGGGCAGCTGCACCACGCCCGTCACGTCCGTCGTGCGGAAGTAGAACTGCGGCCGGTAGTTGGTGAAAAACGGCGTATGACGGCCGCCCTCTTCCTTGGTCAGGATGTAGGCTTCCGCCTTGAACTTGGTGTGCGGCGTGATCGAACCGGGCTTCGCCAGCACCTGGCCCCGCTCCACGTCCTCGCGGCCAACGCCGCGCAGCAGCGCCCCGATGTTGTCCCCAGCCTCGCCCGAATCCAGCAGCTTGCGGAACATCTCCACACCGGTGACCACCGTCTTCTGCGTATCCCGGATGCCGACGATCTCCACTTCCTCGCCCACCTTCACGATGCCCCGCTCGATCCGGCCCGTCACCACCGTGCCGCGGCCCGAGATCGAGAACACATCCTCGATCGGCATCAGGAACGGCCGGTCCTTCGGACGGTCCGGCTGCGGGATATACGTATCCACCGCCTCCATCAGCGCCTGGATCGATTTCTTGCCCAGTTCCTCGTCCCGGCCTTCCAGCCCGGCCAGCGCCGAGCCCTTGACGATCGGAATGTCGTCGCCCGGAAAGTCGTAACTCGACAGCAACTCCCGGACCTCCAGCTCAACCAGCTCCAATAGCTCCGGGTCGTCCACCATGTCCACCTTGTTCAAATAGACCACGATCGCCGGAACCCCCACCTGGCGGGCCAGCAGGATGTGCTCCCGCGTCTGCGGCATCGGACCGTCCGCCGCCGAAACCACCAGAATCGCCCCGTCCATCTGCGCCGCACCCGTGATCATGTTCTTCACGTAGTCCGCATGCCCAGGGCAATCCACGTGCGCGTAGTGGCGCTTCCCCGTCTCGTACTCCACGTGCGACGTCGAGATCGTGATCCCGCGCGCCTTCTCCTCCGGCGCCTTGTCGATCTGGTCGAACGCCGTAAACGTCGCCCCCCCAGTCTCCGCCAGAACCTTCGTGATCGCCGCCGTCAGCGTCGTCTTGCCATGATCGACGTGCCCAATCGTCCCTACGTTGCAATGCGGCTTCGTTCGCTGAAACTTCGCCTTCGCCATCGGTCCCTCGCTTGCGTCTTCGCCTGGCCTGAGTGTGCTCTTAGCTGCCTAAATCGTTTGTCGTTGCCAGCCCGACCGTGCGGTGCCTTTCCTGGAGCGGGTGGCGGGAATCGAACCCGCGTAGCCAGCTTGGAAGGCTGGAGCTCTGC
>Ga0214471_10000859_pt1 | contig 24614 bp, 12 predicted proteins | sample RVTome_5_FD_207665 | JGI IMG/M metagenome (GOLD analysis project Ga0214471, IMG submission 207665) | Soil microbial communities from uranium-contaminated site in the Upper Colorado River Basin, Wyoming, United States - RVT142D155 | ecosystem: Environmental > Terrestrial > Soil > Contaminated >... | reverse complement strand
GGTGACGATGTGAAGGTCGGGCAGAAAGCTCCCGAATTCATAGCTGCCGCGCTGGATTGGAGCCGCGTGAACCCTGTCGCCGAATCGAGAGGCAAGGTTGCCGTTCTAAGCGCGGTGCCCTCACTGGATACGGATACGTGCGACCGTGAAACGCGTCGCTTCAATGAGGAAGCTGCCAAACTGAGCGATGACATCATTATCTGGACGATCAGCACTGATTTCCCCTACGCGCAAAAACGATGGTGCGGCGCGGCCGCGATCGATAAAGTGCGCGTCGTTTCAGATGTGCTTGAAACGGAAATGGGCATTAAATATGGCCTGCTGGTCAAAGAGCGGCGCTATCTGCGACGCGCGGTCTTTGTCGTCGATCGCGAAGGCACGCTGACGTACGTTGACTATCTGAAAAGTAACAGTCTCGAGCCGATTTATGAGGAAGTGATCGAAGCGGCAAAGAAAGCGCTGGGATAATACATACACAACAGCCTCCAGATTTGGAGGCTGTCTATTTTTCCTCAAGGGGTGAAAATCCGCGTCCCAATATTTCCTGGGCAGGTGATACCACCACGAAGGCGTTAGGGTCCTCCAGCGCTACAGCCATTTTCAAGTTATTCACCTCTGTTACAGTAACAGCGCAGATCAGCACAGTGTGTTTCTTGCCAGTATACATCCCCTTGCCCGGCAAGGCAGTCATTCCACGCCTAAGATCACTCAGAACCCGGTTGGCTACCGCCTCTGCCTTGTCTGTGATAATCAGCGCCATCAGTTGGCGTCTTTTATGACGCGGGGCAAGGAAAGCACGCAGCCCTTTGCCTGGTAGAGAGAACATGGAAGCGATTGATTCCTCTCCAAAGCGTGGAAGTACCTCGCCTGTGGCTTGGGTCATGCTCAGTGTAGCGATAGCGATGACAGTAAGGAAGGAATAAAACACAAGGCCGAGAACAAGCATAATCTCACCCGATATTGGGCCAACGGCGCCGCGTCGAACGAATTCAGCAAGGGTCAGCGCGGGTACGGGGAAAAGCCAGATCTTGGCCACCCATGATGCGTACAGGATCAGGAAGATCCAAAAGTAATTTCTGCGCAGGCGACGGCCAAATGCCTCCGAGAGTGAGATGGGAAAACTCGGCGCAAGCAAATTCTCAGCCAGGCTCTCTGCCCATTCTGGCGATGGATGGAACGGTGGCACCAGCATGGCCGCATAGAAGTCCGTTTCCATCAGGCGTACACGGTAACTCCACAGTTCATAATAGCGATAGCGGCGCGCTTCTATGAAAAGAAACCACATCACAAGCAAAGTATTCAGGATAATGATGCCGTGGTGGATCTCCGGCTGACTGAAGGCGATGGACAGGGTGGCACCCGTTGAGACCACCGCCCAGTTGGTGGTGGTGTCCAGACGCTGCCTCCAGACGTTGGCGCGATTGACTTCGGCGCGAAAGAAGTGCACCATGGCAGTGACGAATTCGCCGCTTTTGAGACGATACCCACGGTACGTCCATACAGGTTCATCAGAGTCTGGTGGAGGTGGGACAGGAGGAATTTTGTGCTCGTCCATTTGGATATGATGATACAGCTTTTGTATCAAAAATGCTATAGTTAGTTTTCAAGCAAAGCCACACGCCTTTTAGATATTTCGATATTCATCAAGGGAACAGATATGATTTAAGTCAAGTCCCTCCCGAGTCAATGGTAGGGAATCCCCCCATGTGCAATATGCTTGAGAGACAAGAAAATGTTTTTTGAGTGTAAAGTATTAATCAAGCGTGTATTGATAAATCTGGAGCCCGTATGAACAATCATCCACTATCAACTGTTTCTTCGAAGATAAACTCGGGTCCTCTAAAAATTGCTGGGCTATACCTGTTACTTGGGGGATTGTGGATATTATTCTCCGACCGACTGGCCGCACAGATCACGTCAGATCCGGCATTGCTTACCAGGATCAGTTTATATAAAGGTTGGGGATATGTGTTTGTTACGGCATTGCTGCTCTACTGGCTGATTCGGCGCCAGATTACGGCACTGCGCGGCGGCGAGGAACAACTGCGCCTCATCACCGATGCACTTCCTGCACTCATTTCGTATGTAGATTCGGATAAGCGCTATCAGTTCACTAATCAGGCTTATGAAGAATGGTTTGGCCACCAAACACAGGGAAAACATATAGAGGAAGTGCTGGGCAAGGCAGCCTATAAGACAATTTCCGGGTATATCGACACGGCATTGAAAGGGGAGACGGTGACCTACGAAACTGAAATACCTTATAAGGATGGGGGCACACGTTTTATAAATGCCACTTACGTGCCTGATAGTGGCACAAATGGACAAATCAAGGGTTTCTTTGCGTTAGTACAGGATATTACCGAAAGCAAACAGGCTGAAGAAGAGCTCCGCCAATGGGCCGACGCCTTTGAAGGCTGTGCGCACGGGATTGCAATAGATGACCCATCTACAAACCGTATTGTGGTCTGCAATCCCGCGTTTGCGAGGATGCACAAATCCAGAGTAGAGGATCTGGTTGGCACAGGTATACTGAGCTTGTACGCTTTGCCGGATCATGAGCATGTGCGGCGTTCTATTGAGAGAGCGGACCAAATAGGACATTCCCAGTTCGAGGCCCGCAGTATTCGCAAGGATGGATCTACCTTCCCCGTTCAAATGGATGTAGTCAGTGTGTGGGGGAACGACGGAGATTTGCTACACCGCGTCGTCACCGCGGTGGATGTCACCGAGCGCAAGCAGTCCGAAGAAGCGCTGGTGGAGAGCGAAGCGCGCTGGAATGGCGTTATTCAATCTGCGATGGATGCCATCATTTCGGTAGATTCAGAACAGCGAATTGTGCTCTTCAACGTGGCCGCTGAGAAGATGTTTGGATGTACGGCATCTCAGGCAATGGGCCATCCGCTCGAACACTTCATCCCGGAACGATTCCGGGCCGCGCACTATCAGCATGTCCAGAACTATGGCGCGACCGGCGTCACCAATCGTGATAAGAGAGGGTCTGCTGTCGTCTTCGGGCGGCGAAGCAATGGCGATGAGTTCCCCAGCGAGGCTTCGATCTCACAGGTGGAGATTGCAGGGAAAAAACTGTACACGGTGATCCTGCGTGACATCACCGAGCGCAAGCAGACAGAAGAGACGCTTGAGTATAAAGATGAATTGCTGCGCATGACCAGTGAGATAGCCAAAGTTGGCGGCTGGGAATTCGATGCGACGACCCTGAGAGGGACGTGGACAGATCAGGTTGCGAGGATCCACGATCTTGACCCCGCGCTGGAAACAAATGTTGAGCTAGGTCTCAGCTTCTATACGGGCGAATCGCGCAGGAAGATTGAAAAGGCAGTCAAAGAATCGATTGAGCTTGCCAAACCTTATGATCTGGAATTGGAGATGTTGACCGCCAAAGGCAATCATAAGTGGGTGAGAACAATGGGTCTGCCGACCATGGAGGATGGCAAGGTTGTTAAGGTACGGGGTATCTTTCAGGATGTCACCGAGCGCAAGCAAGCGGAGGAAGCGTTACAAAGAGCCCATGACCAATTAGAAACCAAGGTTCAAGAACGGACTGCCGCGCTGTCACAAGCGAATGCCCTGCTCCAAGCTCTATTGGATTACATGCCTGATCATATTTACTTTAAGGATACTCAGAGCCGCTTTATCAGAAATAGTAAGTCTCAGGCCAAGATGCTTGGGTTGAGCGATCCTTCCCAAGTAGTGGGTAAGACCGATTTTGACTTTTTTCCACATGCTGCCCAAGCCTATGCCGAAGAACAGGAAGTGATGAGATCTGGCAAACCGTTAGTGGATTTTGAAGAGCGGGTCATCTGGCCAGATGGTCGAGAGACCTGGGTTTCCACAACAAAAGTACCGCTCCCAAACTCGGACGGGCAAATCATTGGCATTTTTGGCATTTCCCGAGATATCACCGAGCGCAAGCGGGGGGAGCAAGCTATTCAGCAGCTCAATGCCGATCTGAAAAAACAAGCCGAGCAACTTGAGGCCGCCAACAAAGAGTTGGAAGCATTTTCCTATTCTGTTTCACATGATTTGCGTGCGCCGCTTCGGGCGATTGATGGATTCACGCGCATCCTGTTGGAGGACTATGAGCCGCTGCTGGAAGAAGAAGGCAAACGCGTGTGTGAGATCATCCGTAGGGAAGCACAGCATATGGGGGAATTGATTGATGACCTGCTCACTTTCTCCCGGCTGGGTCGCAAGGAAATGCACTTCACCAAAATTGACATGAAAGCCATGGCAGGTTCGGTCTTCGATGAATTGATGAAAACGGAGAACGCTGCGCGTATTGACTTTCATATCCATAGGCTTCCCTCCACCGCAGGGGATCCGGTGTTAATCCGTCAGGTATGGGTGAACCTTCTTTCCAACGCGATCAAGTTCTCGTCCAAGAAGGAGCGGGCTGTCATCGAAGTGGGAAGCAAACACAGCGAGGATGAACATGTCTATTATGTGCGCGATACCGGTGCAGGCTTCGAGCTGGAGTACGTGGACAAATTGTTCGGTGTCTTCCAGCGACTGCACGGGGAGAAAGAATTCGAAGGGACGGGCGTAGGTCTGGCAATTGTGAAAAGAGTGATCAACCGTCACGGCGGGCGCGTTTGGGCGGAGGGCGAAGTGGACAAGGGCGCGACCTTCTATTTTGCTCTCCCCCGGAAAAGAGAATAAACATGATTGATATAGACGTTGTGGAAGTTTTATTGGTAGAAGATAACCCTCAGGATGCAGAGCTGACAATCCGGGCCCTGAAAAGACACCATCTTGCCAACCAGCTTGTTCATGTGGAGGATGGTGCTGAAGCGCTGGATTTTTTGTTCGCACGCGGCAAATATGAAGGACTGAAGATTGATACTCCGCCCAAGGTGGTGCTTCTGGACTTAAAATTGCCCAAGATGAATGGACTGGAAGTCCTGCGCATTATGAAAACCCACGAACGGACGCGTTCGATCCCGGTGGTGGTTGTCACCTCCTCCGCTGAAGACCCGGATGTGAGAACTGCTTATGAACTCGGTGTGAATAGTTACGTGATTAAGCCCGTGCAGTTTGAGGCATTTATGGAAGCAATGAGCAAGCTGGGCATTTATTGGCTGATGGTAAATCATCCAATGAAATAAAAACATGGAAGAGCTTTTCTTCACTTTATTGACACAGAACGTTGGCATGCAAGGGCCAAGAGGAAAAGATGATGAGTGAGTCTATTCGTATTCTGATCGTTGAAGACCTGGCAGCAGACGCTGAGCTGGCGAAACGTGAGATCCGCAAGGTGGTAAAAGATTGCGAGTTCCAATGTGTGGAGACTCGTGAGGGCTATTTAGTGGCAATCGAAACGTTCCAACCTGATCTCATCCTGTCAGATTACCACCTGCCCCACTTTGATGGTATGAAGGCTCTGAGTCTGGCTCTGGAGTATGCACCGCTCACCCCGCTGATCATTTGGACCGGTTCGCTGAGCGAAGACATCGCCGTGGATTGCATGAAAGCGGGTGCGAACAATTACATCATCAAAGAGAATATCAAGCGGCTGGCGCCTGCAGTGATCCATGCGCTGGAAGAAAGGCGTTTGTTGCTGGAGCGCAAGCGGGCCGAAGAGAAATATCAGGCCATCTTTGAAAATTCACCGGAGGGCATATTCCAGTCCACACCGGAAGGGCAATTTGTCAGCGTCAACCCGGCCATGGCGCGTATTTATGGATATGACTCGCCACGGGAAATGATTGAAGGTGTTACGGATATTTCACGTCAGCTATATCTTGATCCAACCGAGCGCGAGATGTTTACTGGGCCTTTGCAATGGCGCGGTGTGATAGAAAATTTCGAATGGAAAAATCAACGCAAGGACGGGAGTATCATTTGGACTTCCACATCGGCACGCGCCGTACGCGATGATGCTGGAAATGTACGGTACTATGAGGGTTTTCTACAGGATATTACCGAGCGCAAGCAGGCTGAAGAGGCATTGGAGAATAATGAAAAGCGTTTTCGCGCGCTGATCGAGAATGGGCTGGATAACATTTCGCTTCTGGCTGCCGATGGCACATTGATATGGGAAAGCCCAGCCGTCTTCCGCACTCTGGACTATGCGCCGGATGAGTTCCTGGGACAAGACATTTTCGAACTGATGCACCCAGATGATCTGGATTGGACTCGCAGGTTGTATTCCAAGATTATTCAAGAACCGGGAAGTCGCCAGCGTGGTTCCTTCCGCCTGAGGCATTCCAACAACACATGGCGTTGGGTCGAGGCAATCGTCACCAATATGCTGGATGAGCCAGGTGTGAACGCAATTGTCGTTAATTATCGCGATATTACCGAGCGCAAGCAGGCCGAGGCGCGTATCAATGACCTGCTGGTGTTCAACGAAAAAGTCCTAAACAACTCCCCCATTGGCATCCTCACGTACAAACTTACTGGCGAGTGCGTCCTTGCCAGTGAGAATGCTGCATCCATTATCGAAACCAGTGTCGAGAAACTACAGGCGCAAAATTTTCACACCGTAGAATCCTGGAAAAAATCTGGCCTGTATGATCTTGTTGAAAAGGCAATTACAAGCAGAGTTCCCGTGACATCTGACATCCATCACCTCAGCACATTCGGAAAAGAGGTATGGCTGACAGCCTATGCCGTCACGTTCAAATCAAAGGATGAAGACCATTTGCTCCTGACGATTTCTGACATCACCGAACGTAAGCAGGCGGAGACGGAACGCCAGACACTTTTGGAAATCATGCAAGGGCATGCAAATACAAGTGACCTGCAGGAATTCCTGAAACTCATTCATCACTCGATCGCCAGAGTGATCTACTCGGAGAATTTCTTTACCGTTCTTCATAATGAAAGCAGCGGCTTGTTCGAGGAAATCTACTCTGTGGATCAGTATGATGAGCCGGAGCCCCCCTCCAAGCTTGAAAAAAGCATCACATCTTATGTCTTCCGCACAGGTGAACCGCTCCTGCTGACGCAAACAGGGTTCGACGAACTGGTCGCACAGGGCGAAGTGGAACTGGTCGGAACCAATTCAGCATCCTGGCTTGGCGTGCCACTCAAAACGCCCACCGAAACGATTGGCGTGATTGCGGTGCAGGACTATGAGAATCCAAGCCGTTACACAGAGCGTGATAAGGGTTTCCTGGCATCCATTGCCGCCCAGGTTGCGTTAGCCATTGAGCGTAAGCAGGCGGAGGAGGCACTTCAAGAAAGTGAAAAACGTTTCCGGGCTCTTATTGAAAAGAGCAGAGATGTCATCATCCTGGTGCAAGCCGACGGCTTGATCACATATGTCAGTCCCGGGATCATAGATGTCCTGGGATATAGTGTGGATGAATATGTGGGCAAGAATGGATTTGAATTCATTCACCCGGAAGATATCGAACGCTCTGCAGGTCTATTTGCTGAAGCGCTTCAGAAACCGGGGGTAGCCTTTACAACCCTGGTACGCGAAAGGCATAAGGATGATTCTTGGCGATGGTTAGAGGGCAGTATTACGAACCTTCTGGCTCAACCGAGTGTAAAGGCACTTGTGGCTAACTTTCACGATATCACTGAGCGCAAACAGGCGGAGGAGGCTTTGCATAAGAGCGAGCAACGACATCGCGCCTTGTTTGAAGATACGCCCATTTCAATTTGGGAGGAGGATTTTTCCGCAGTTAAGAACCATTTGGATTGCCTGAAAAAGCAGGGCGTATTGGATCTTCGCGCATATTTCACGACTCATCCCGAGGCCTTGTTCGAATGTGCCACTCTGATCAGGATAGTGGATGTGAACAATGCTGCAATGAAGATGTATCGGGCAGACAGCAAGGAGCAACTGATCCAGAGCACAATTCAAGTTCTGAGCAAAGGGGAACAGGAGCATAACCTTGAGGATTTCATCGCCATCGCGGACGGAAAGCTCAGCAACAGTTGGGAGGGAGCGGACAAAACGCTAACGGGCGAACCAATCGAAATAAGCCTGAAGTGGTCTGTGGCACCGGGACATAGGGAGGATTTCTCCAAAGTGATTGTCACGGTCATTGATATCACTGAGCGCAAACGGGCGGAGGAGTCTCTCAAAAAGGCGGAGGAAAAATATCGCGATCTGGTGGAACGCCTGCCACTGGTCATATACACCTCAGAACTGGGCATAAACGGGGTCTGGTCTTATGTCAGCCCGCAACTCGAGGAACTGCTCGGTTTTACGCCTCAGGAATGGATGGCTGATCCCACCATTTGGCATCGGCAGGTTCACACCGAAGACTTTGACCGGCATGAGAAGCTTGAGGAGGAAGCCCATGCAATGGGCAAGCCGTTTGAGTCCGAATATAGGATCTTCACTAAGGATGGACGCCAGCTCTGGATACGCGACTCGGCTCAGATTCTGCCGCCTCAGAACGGCGGCGCGCCCATCGTTCAGGGAGTATTGATGGACGTCACCGAGCGTAGGCGAGCGGAGGATGAACTGCGTGCCTCTGAAGAACGCTTCATTCAACTGGCGAATAATATTCAGGAAGTATTTTGGATGACCGATGCGGAAAGCGGCAAAGAATTATATATGAGCCCAGCTGCTGAAGAGATATGGGGGTGCTCCCGTGAATACCTGATGAGTGAACCGGATGCGTTTATGAGCACTATCCTGCCAGAGGACCTGTCTGTTGTATCACAGGCCCTGGAAAAAGAGAGAAAAGGGGAAAAAGTGGAAATAGAATACCGCATCACGCGCCCCGATGGGTCTGTGCGCTGGATCTGGGACCGCGCCTTCCCGATTTTGGATGATACAGGCAGAGTAAAAAGAATAGCAGGGGTCTCTGCAGACGTTACGGAGCGCAGGCAGGCAGAGGATGCCCTTCAACAGTCAGAAGAAAAGTATCGAAAGCTGGCGGAGCAAATGCCCGCGGTGGCATACGTTGATCTCGCTGATGGTTCAGGCAATACCCTTTACATCAGTCCGAGAGTAGAAAAATTGCTCGGATATTCACCACGAGCCTGGCTCGAAAAACCAGATTTTTGTGCTGAAATAATCCACCCTGAAGATCGCGAGCGAGTTTTTAATGAGGGTGCCAATGCGGAAGCCAGAGAGCGGTTTAGCCTGGATTACCGCTATATCGCTGCGGATGGGCGTATTGTCTGGGTGCGCGATGAGGCCGTGCTAATAAGAGGCGAGGATGGGCAGCCGCGATTCTGGCAAGGGGTGATGATAGATATTACCGTGCAAAAGCAGGCGGAGGAGGCGCTGCGTGAAAGCGAGGAAAAATATCGGCTCCTATTCGAGAGTAATCCGCTGCCTATGTGGATTTATGATCTTGAAACGCTAATGTTTCTAAAGGTAAATGATGCGGCGGTAAATCATTATGGGTATTCCGTTGATGAATTTATGTCAATGACCATTAAGGAGATTCGCCCATCAGAAGATATTCCTGAACTCCTTGAAAACATCGCAAATGTCACCAGTGGAATTGACCACGCAGGCATCTGGCGTCATCGCAAAAAAGATGGCACGCTCATTCACGTGGAAATCATCTCGCATACTGTGGAGTTCGCGAGCCGCCCTTCAGAACTGGTACTGGTCAATGACATCACCGAGCGCGAGCAGGCTGAAACAAAAACCCGCCGCCACCTGGCGGAATTGGAAGCCTTGTATGAAAACGGTCTGGCAGTCGGTCGTCTACTGAAGCCCAGCGAAATCGGCGATCGGATCATAGAAACGTTTGCGCGCTACCTCTCCTGGCACCATGTGGCAATCCGTTTGAAGCGCCCTGAAAGTGATGAATTGGAATTGATCGCCTTGAACCAGCCTGGGCTGAATGAGCAGGAAAGAGCTGAGATGGAACGTCACTTCAGTTCGATGATCAGCAAAGTGGATCAAGGATTAAGTGGCTGGGTCATTCAAACCGGGGAGGCCATCCGCACCGGCAATGTACATAGCCATCCGCAGTATGTGGGTACCCAGGAAGGCATTCAGTCAGGGCTGTACATGCCGCTAAAAATTGGCGAGCGCATCATCGGCTCCATTAGTGTGGAGAGTGAAGCTATTGATGCCTTTAGCGCACAGGATGAGCGTCTTTTGGCCACACTATCGAACCAGGCCGCGATCGCGTTTGAGAACGCACGTCTGTATCAATCCGCTCAACAGGAGCTGGCTGAACGCAAACGCCTGCAGGAGCAGTTGGACCGCGAGCACGCTCAACTGAAAGCGCTCTTTGAAACTATTCCAGATCCTATCTGGCTGAAGGATCCTCACGGCAAATATCTCGCCTGCAACCCGGTCCTCGAGGAACTAATCAATATCCCTGAAGCGCAGATTTTTGGGAAAACGGATTATGACTTGTTGGATGAAAAATTAGCAGAGCATTTCAAGGCAAAAGATCAGGAAGCGATCAATAGAAATGTTCCAATGACGTATCAGGAATGGGTTGCTTATCCCAATAAGCAACCTCGACTGATGGAAACCGTTAGGACGCCGATGCATGACGAGAAAGGCGGTTTGATCGGCGTACTCGGCATTTCCCATGATATTACCGCCATGCACAATACCCAGCAGGAACTGCGCGAGAGCCAGGAACTCTACCGCCTTCTCGTCGAAACCTCTCCAGATGGAATCGGCATACTCGGTCTCGATGGCACGATTATTTTTGCCAATCAACAACTGGCTGATATGTTTGGGATGAAAAGCCCTTTTGACTGCATTGGCACAAACTTTCTCTCTCTGATTGCTCCTGAGCAACATCAGCATCTAACTAATCTTATGGAAGAATTAGTGCCAGATGGGGTATCCCTCGAAGAATATCGGATGGTGCGCAAAGCTGGATCGCGCTTCGACGGCGAAGCGAGGTTTTCCCTGTCGCTGGATAAAGCGGGACAACCGCGTTGGATCATCGCCCAGATACGAGATATCACCGAAAGCAAAACTGCCCGCGAAACCATTCAGGAGGAACGCCAGCGCTTCCTGGAGCTGTTTGAAAATACTCCGGTGGCTATCTGGCTGGAGGATTTTTCAGCTGTGGTAGCCTGGATGGAACAACTAAGGATACGGGGCGTGACAGACCTGAAGGAGTACCTCACCAGGAATCCAGACCAGCTCAAGTATGGTCTTGGATTGATCCGTATCCTGAGCGTGAATCAGGCGGCCGTAGAGATGAATGGCGCGCGCAGCAAAGCGCATCTGCTTGAAAATTTTTACCAGCCGGCCGGCGATGAGACTCCATCGGGTGTGATGATGGATGAACTGGATTTGCTGTGGAAAGGGAAAACAGCTTTCGAGTTCGAGATGACCACCCGCAAATTAGATGATACATTAAGCACCAGAATCCTGCACGTCTACATTCCCGTCAATAACGGAAAGCCCGACTACGGGAGAGTCATTATCGCCAGCACGGACATCAGCGAGCGCGTAAATACTGAGAAGGCCCTGCAAGCCAGTGAAACCCATTACCGCGAACTGGCCGACAGTATCACCGATGTCTTCTTCGAAATGGATAGTGACCTGCACTATATTTATTGGAACAAGAGTTCCGAGACACTCACAGGGATTATGGCGAAAGATGCGATCGGCAAAGCCATGCGCGAGATATTTGGAGAGACCGAAGAACAGGCTAGAATTGAGAAAATCTATGACGATGTACTCAGGAATCACCGGTCCAAAACCTTTGAGACTAATCTCACACTGGGAAACCATCAGTATGTTTTTGAGATTAATGCCTATCCATCCACGCGCGGTGTTTCCGTTGTTGCCAAGGATGTCACTGACCGCAAACGGTCGGAGACCATCATGCAAAAGCGCTTTGAACTAATGGAATATTCCGCACATCACTCGCTTAATGAAGTCATGCAAAAAACGATTGATGAAGTCAGTCAGTTAACCGGGAGTTCAATTGGCTTCATGCATTTTGTGGAAGCGGATGAAATTACCCTGGGTATGCAGACGTGGTCCACCAGCACGCTCCAGCAATTCAGCGTGCCTGTCAGGGAGGGTGCACATCTGCCAGTGGATCGGGCCGGGGTGTGGGCAGATGCGGTCCGTAAGCGGCGGTCGATGATTCAAAACGATTACGACTCCCTGCCAAACAAGAAGCGCCTGCCTGAAGGTCATGCACCGATCATTCGTGAAATGGTGATTCCCATTATCCGCAATGAAAAGACAGTAGCCGTCCTGGGGCTTGGCAATAGGCCGACAGACTACACACAACGCGACCTTGAGGTCGCTGGACGATTTGCTGATTATGCCTGGGACATCACCGAACGCAAACAAATGGAGATCGCACTTGCCGACGAACGCAACCAGCTGGCAAAGCGCGTGGAAGAACGCGCGGCCGATCTCATCCGTGCAAACACGAATCTGGCGCGCGCCCTGCGTGTGAAGGATGAGTTCCTTGCCAATATGAGTCACGAGCTTCGCACACCGCTCAATGCCATTCTGGGTCTTTCCGAAAGCCTCGGAGAGCAGATCGCGGGTCCGCTCAATGAAAAACAACAGAAATATATTACCACCATCAGCGAGAGCGGCCGTCACCTGCTTTCTCTGATTAACGATATTCTGGATCTCGCAAAGATCGAAGCCGGTCAAATCACTCTTGACATTAATAGGGTCGATATTCAATCGGTTTGTGAAGCCAGCCTGCGCATGATCAAACAACTGGCGCAGAACAAGCGTCAGGATGTGACCCTGGATATCGATGATGACATGGGCCTGATCTGGGCGGACGAACGCCGGCTCAAACAAATGATGGTTAACTTGTTGAGCAATGCGGTTAAATTTACACCGGAGGGTGGAAAGATCGGATTGGAAGTTCATGGGAACGAGAATGAAAACGAGGTGATGATCACAGTGTGGGATAACGGGATCGGCATGAAGGAGGAAGATCTGTCACGTTTATTCCAGCCCTTTGTGCAACTGGATTCAGGTCTTGCCCGCGAGACAACGGGGACCGGGTTGGGCTTGGCGCTGGTGGCACAGATGGTGCGTCTGCATGGCGGCAGCGTGAGAGTGGACAGTCATCCGGAACAAGGGAGCCGTTTCACCATCGTCCTGCCCTGGGAACCTGCATTGGCCATCGACACCGCCTCCAAGATGAAGGTCACTGGCAAATTCCGCGCGGTGAAGCTCGACTCCCCTAACAGACAAACGGTTCTGCTGATTGAAGATACAAACGAAGTGATCATGATGATTAGGGATTATCTGGAACTGGCCGGGTATCAAGTAATCACCGCCAGGGACGGTGTCGAGGGTATTACCCAGGCCCAGCTCATGCACCCTGACTTGATTCTGATGGATTTAATGATGCCGCGTATGGATGGCCTGGAAGCTACGCGCAGACTCCGTAGTGAGCCCGAATTCGAAGCGACCCCAATTATTGCACTAACGGCCCTTGCCATGCCGAGTGACCGGGAGCGTTGCATCAGCGCCGGGATGAATGATTACATGAGCAAGCCTGTCAACCTGAAGGAGCTTGTTAAAACCATTCAACGCTTCCTTCCGAATACAGAGGAGATCTCCTCCTGATGAGCACGGTCTTAATTGTGGATGATGATCCCAGCGCCAGAGAAACCCTAATAGCCATGCTGGAAAGTGAGAATTACCGTCTGGAAATCGCCAAGGATGGCTTCCAGGCCCTTCAAATGATTGGTCATATCCAGCCGGATTTGATTCTGCTGGATGTGATGATGCCCGGCATGGATGGATTTGAGGTATGCCGCCGCATCCGTTCCACGCCTCGAGTTGCTGAGGTGCCCATTCTCATCCTCACCGCCCTGGATGATCGCGCCTCCCTTCTGCACGGCATTGAATCTGGCGCTGATGATTTTCTCACCAAACCAGTCGATCGCCAGGAACTGCTGGCGCGAGTACGTACCATTACCCGCTTGAACCGTTATCACACCTTGATGGAACAGCGCGAAAGCCTTCGCAAGATGGCAGAGCGCGTGATCGCCGCACAGGAGGAGGAACGTCAACGTATTTCGCGCGAACTCCATGATGATCTCGGCCAGGCGTTGACCACGCATCTGCTTGCCCTGCGTACGCTGCAGGAGGATCTTTCCAGCCCTTCAACAGAATTGTTTGAACACCTTCAGGCCCTTTATGATCAATCCTATGAAATTTTGGCAAAAATTCGCAGGCTTGCCAAGGACTTGCGCCCGCCTGTTCTTGATACACTTGGATTGAAACTAGCCATGCAGACGTATTGCACTGAGTTTACCCGACGTACCCATTTGCCCGTGGTATTTGAAACAGACCAATCCCTGCCTACACTGCCTGATGTGTACAACATCACGCTCTACCGCGTATTGCAGGAGGCGCTAACGAATATCCTCAAGCATGCGCAGGCCAGCCAGGTATGGGTGGATTTGGGTATGGAGGATAATATGATCACCCTGACCGTTCAAGATGACGGCCATGGTTTTATCACAGGCGGATCACCATCCAATGGAATTGGTCTGGCGGGCTTGCAGGAAAGATTGACCATTGCAGGAGGGAAACTCAACATAAGCTCTACACCCGAACGAGGCACCATCCTCTCAGCACAATTTCCGCTATCCAACGAACATGGGGCACAAGAGTTGGCATGATACGGGTACTGATCGCTGAAGACCATTTGATGGTAAGGGCCGGTATCCGCGCGTTGTTGGAAAAAGCAGGGGATATCAATGTCTTGGATGAAGCCTCCAACGGGCAGGAGGCGGTCGAAATGACGAGAAACCTGAAACCAGACGTTCTGATTATGGATATCATGATGCCGCGTATGAACGGCATTCAGGCTGCTGAAAATATTCGGGAGCTGAAACTTCCCACAAATATTTTGCTGCTCTCGATGTATTCCGATGAAGGGCTGGTGCATCAGGCTCTTCAGTGCGGCGTGAAGGGCTACGTTCTGAAATCCTCGGTGAGTGAGGAGTTGATCCGGGCAGTCCGGGCAGTGTCAAATGGCCAGACTTATTTAAGCGGCCCTATTTCAGAGCTTGTTGAAAATGTTATACACCCGTACCCCTCCGGGAAGGATGGCGATCCGCTTTCAAATCTCTCGCCTCGCGAAAAGGAAATCCTGCAGTTGATCGCAGAGGAATATACGAGCGGCGAGATCGCCAAAATGCTGGTCATCAGCGAAAAAACAGTGGAGAAGCACCGCGCTAAGCTAATGGAAAAATTGAGTGTCCGAAATCTTGCAGGCCTGGTGCGCCTGGCAGTGAAATATCGTCTTGTAGATCGCGATACATAGCCCCATTTTATGGCGTCAGGAGACTGCCACACGAAGGTTGAATATTGTTATGATGCATTGGATATCATTAGAATGATTTTAGAAGGTTACAGTTTCAAAGGAGTAGCTCATGACCAGTACGGTCCTGATCGTTGATGATGAATACGCAGGCAGGCAGACTCTCCAGTCAGTGCTGGAAGGGGAAGGTTATCACCTCGAAATGGCAGAGAATGGCTGGCAGGCGCTTGAAAAAGCCAAAGCTCTTTTACCGGATGTAATCCTGCTGGATGTGATGATGCCGGGCATGACCGGTTTCGAAGTTTGCCAGCGCATTCGAAATGATCCCCAGGTGGCGGAAATTCCCATTATTATTCTTACCGCATTGGATGATCGCGAATCCCTACTTAACTCATTGAAAGCCGGCGCGGATGACTTCATATCCAAGCCTTTTGATCGTTACGAATTACGCGCCCGTCTGATTGGGATCACACGCCTCAACAGATATCATAAACTCGTACAGGAGCGTACCAAACTTCAGGAAGCACATTCGCAACTTCTGGGCGCATACGAAGCGACAATTGAAGGTTGGTCTCGCGCCATGGATCTACGGGACAGGGAAACCGAGGGTCACAGCCAGCGCGTGGCCGAATTCACCATGCGGATGGCAATAGCCAGTGGAATGAGTGCTGAGGAATTGGTACACGTACACAGAGGCGCGCTCTTGCATGATATGGGTAAATTAGGCGTACCTGACTCCATTTTACACAAGCCTGATACGTTCACCGATGAGGAGTGGGCTATCATGCGCAGGCACCCACAACTTGCTTATGATATGCTCTATCCTGTTGAATACCTGCGTCCGGCTCTCGACATCCCTTATTGTCATCACGAGAAATGGGATGGTTCTGGCTATCCGCGCGGGTTAAAGGGTGAGGAGATTCCTTTGGCCGCACGTTTATTCGCAGTCGTAGATGTGTGGGACGCGCTGACTTCCGATCGCCCGTATCGCCGCGCCTGGACGAACGAAAATGCCCTGGCCTATATAAAAGAACAATCTGGCAAACATTTTGATCCTGAGATTGTGGACTTGTTTTTCAGAGTAATCAAATAGTTGAATTTTCACTTCAACCTATGATAGACTGGTCATATGACAAACGATACACGCATAGAACACGATTCACTTGGTGATGTCCATGTCCCGGCCGACGCCCTTTATGGCGCGCAAACCCAGCGCGCAATTGAGAATTTTCAGATATCGGGCCTCAAGCCGCGTCCGGCATTTATCTGGTCAATGGCAATGATTAAACGCGCCGCGGCAGAAGTCAATCGCGACCTTGGCTTGCTCGACAATGAGCGCGCGAATGCGATCATCAAGGCCTCGCAGGAAGTCGTCGACGGGAAATGGAACGATCAATTTGTGGTCGATCCCATTCAGGCAGGCGCGGGGACCAGTCACAACATGAACGTTAATGAAGTCATTGCAAATCGGGCAACACAATTAATGGGCGGCAAACTGGGGGAATATCGAGTCCACCCCAATGACCATGTCAATATGGCTCAATCCACAAACGATACCATTCCAACTGCCATCCGTCTCGGTTGTTTATGGCGTCTGGATGAATTATTGGCTGTGCTGAAAAATCTGGCAGATGCTTTGAACGTCAAAGGCACCGAATTTGATGAGATTGTCAAATCAGGCAGAACTCATTTACAGGATGCAGTGCCAGTGCGGTTAGGCCAGGAAATGAGCGCGTATGCCAAAGCGGTAGAACGCGATGCAGAGCGGATTCGGAACGCGGCCGAAGGGCTGAGACGTTTGGGGATCGGCGGAACGGCCGTCGGGTCCGGTTTGAACGCACATCCGGAATATCATTCCCGGATGGTGAAGAAGTTATCCGAACTTACTGGCCTCAAGTTATATGAGTCCGATAACCTATTTGAATCGATGCAATCCATGGCGGATGCAGCTCATTTTTCGGCATCCATTCGCACGCTGGCATTGACCTTGATCCGCATCGCCAATGATCTTCGTCTGTTGGCTTCAGGGCCATCCACCGGATTGGATGAAATTCGTTTGCCAGCCATACAACCGGGCTCAAGCATCATGCCGGGTAAAGTGAATCCGGTAATGGCTGAAATGCTGGATATGGCCATGTTTTATGTTATCGGCGGCGATACGACTGTTGCTCTGGGAGCGCAGGCCGGACAACTGGAATTAAATGTGATGATGCCCGTCATTGCTCACAGCCTTTTTGAAGAGATGCAGGTTACGATTGGCGCGGTGCGGGCATTCACGGAACAGGCAGTGAAAGGCCTGACTGCAAATCGCGAAAAGGCGGAAGGCTGGCTGGCAAAGAATGCCATCGTTGTTACTGCCCTCAACCCGATCATTGGATATGCCCAGGGCGCCGAACTTGTAAAAGAGGCCACGCGGCGCAACATGGCCATCCGTGAAGTAGCAGTGCAGAGGGCAAAAGAAGGTCATCTTAAGCATCGAGATAATGATAGACCGGTAAACGTGGATGAAATTGAGAATGCGCTTAGCGACCTGAGACGGTTAACGGAAAGCGGTATTGCTTGAACTGAGCCCTTTGTGGTAAAAAAGAAAAGGGTGGAAACAACTAGATATAAACATTAAGGTCCCATCGCTATACAAGAAAGCTCCCGCCGGCCAGGGACAGATAGGACGATTGTGATATGTCTTTAGAAAAAGAATTTCATGGCCCTAATCTTGGATATATTTTAGAACTCTATGAGCGGTATCGAGACAATCCCAATGCTGTGGATGAGGCGACGCGGAAGCTCTTCGAGGGATGGTCCCCTGCCGGGACAGAATCTGCGCTTCCCGCCTCCCGCAAAGAGGCGCCCTCTAACCAGCTCTCGTTATCCGGGGCCGCCAACCTCGCCCAGGCGATTCGATTGTACGGCTATCTCTCCGCGGATCTGGATCCATTGGATAACGCGCCTGCGGAGAATCCGCTATTGACGCTTGAGTTTTACAATCTAAAGAAAGAAGATTTGCTTCACCTACCCACCAATGTTGTGGATTTACGAGACCAACAAGCCGAAAATGCTTTTGAGGCAATTGAATCGCTACGGGCTGTTTACTGCGGAACAATTGGATACGATTACGGGCATACCCGTATCCCTGAAGAAAGAGATTGGTTATATCAGGCTGCTGAAACCGGTCGCTTTCGTCCGCCGGGACAACCATTGGGTGAAAAAAAATTATTGGAGCGATTGGCTCAGATCGAAGCCTTCGAAGTTTTTCTTCATCGTGTTTATCCGGGAAAAACCCGGTTCTCCATCGAGGGGCTGGATATGCTCATCCCCATGCTGGACGAGATCATCGACGCGTCGGCCCGCGAACGGATCTGTGCTATCTTGATCGGAATGGCACATCGTGGTCGTTTGAACGTTCTTGCGCATGTGCTCCAGAAACCGTATAGTCAAATCCTGGCAGAGTTTACCGACCCGAAAGGCCGCGCCACAACCTGGGATGAACTAGGCTGGACTGGCGATGTCAAATATCATATGGGAGGCTACAGAACGCCAGAACAGGGCAAGGAAATTGATATGCTCATCCATATGCCGGCCAATCCCAGTCACCTTGAGCAAATTGACCCGGTCATCGAAGGCATGGCCCGAGCCGCCAACACAAAAGCAGATGACCCCGGTCCCCCACGCTATTTTGATAATGCGTCATTGCCAATCTTGACCCATGGCGATGCTTCATTTACCGGGCAGGGTATCGTTCCTGAAACGCTTAACTTCTCGCGTGTGCCAGGGTATGTAACGAGTGGCACTCTGCATATCATTGCTAATAATCAGTTGGGGTTTACTGCCACAGAGCGTGAATCGCGCAGCAGTCTGCATGCAAGCGATCTGGCGGAAGGATTTGAAATTCCTGTGATTCATGTCAATGCAGATGATCCACAAGCCTGCATGGAGGCCGCGCGCACCGCGTTCGCCTACCGGCATAAATTCCATAAAGATTTTGTGGTCAACCTGATCGGCTATCGGCGCTACGGTCATAACGAAGGAGATGAACCGCGTTTTACCCAGCCTGTGTTGTATCGCAAGATCGATGAACATCCCCGCGTCCGGCAATTGTGGGCTGACCGATTGGAAAAGGAAAGACTGCTCGATGAGGGTCAGGCTGAGGAATTATTGCAAGCATCTCTAAAAAGTTTACAGGAAGCGAACGATCAACTGGATGCAGAAAAGGCTCTGGTCGAGCCGGTTCCTCAACCACCTCCCCGCGGCGCGGCACAAAAGGTCAAGACCGCTGTCACGCTCAAGCGACTAAAGGATTTGAATCGGGCGCTATTAAGTTTTCCCGAAGACTTTCATCTCAACCCCAAATTGGTAAAGGCTGTTGAAAAACGGCGCATCTTATTGGATAAACCTGAAAACGGAAAGATTGATTGGGCAGCAGCCGAAGAACTAGCCTTCGCATCGATCCTTGAGGAGGGGATTCCGATCCGCCTGACGGGCCAGGATAGCGTGCGGGGAACCTTCAGCCAGCGCCATGCCGCTTTCTACGATGCAGAAACAAATCAAGCTCATATCCCTTTACAAACTATTCCTCAAGCCGGAGCTTCATTTGAAGTTCTGAACAGTCCCTTAAGTGAAGCCGCAGCAATTGGTTTTGAGGTAGGCTACAACATTATTGCGCCTGCACGATTGGTGGTCTGGGAAGCCCAATATGGCGACTTCATCAACAATGCCCAGACCGTTATCGATGAGTTTTTGCTCTCGGGCCGTGCCAAATGGGGATTAACACCATCCCTCGTATTATTGTTGCCACACGGAAATGAGGGTCAGGGCCCCGACCATTCCAGTGCGCGCATCGAACGATTCCTTGGGCTGGCGGCTGAGACAAACGTCCGCGTTGCTTATCCCTCCAGCGCGGCGCAGTATTTCCATTTGTTACGGCGGCAGGCACTGCTGCTAAAAACGGATCCTTTGCCTTTGATAGTCTTTACCCCAAAAGGATTGTTGCGTCATCCGCTAACAGCTTCATCTTCACAGGAATTAACCGCCGGTAGCTGGCAACGCGTAATAGATGACACAAATTTGCCCGGGAAACGAACGGATGTGAAAAACCTGATCTTATGCAGTGGGCGCATCTATGTTGATCTTGTGACCAGCGACCTGCGCAAGGAAAACCATGATGATGCCATTGTTCGTGTTGAGCAACTGTATCCTTTCCCGAAACAGGAATTAGAAGATCTACTGACTCACTACTCCAGCCTTGAGCGTGTGATCTGGGTACAAGAAGAACCGCTCAATATGGGTGCCTGGAATTATCTGCGGCCGCGTTTACGCCAGCTAACTGAAGATCATCGTTTGCAATTACATTATGTTGGGCGGCCGGAGAGTTCCAGCCCGGCGGAAGGTTCTTCGACAGTGTATCGAATCAACCAACAGGAATTGATCGAACAGGCTTTCAAATTTGACCAACAGACGCGTATTAAGAGTGTGGTTAAGGAGAGAGGTTAATATGGCGACAAAGATCCTAGTCCCCGAATTAGGAGAGTCGGTGCTTGAAGCAACTGTCTCTCGCTGGCTAAAGAAGGAAGGCGATCTCGTGAACGTGGGGGATGTACTGGTGGAGTTGGAGACTGACAAGGTCAATCTTGAAGTGGGAGCGAAAAACCCCGGCATCTTGGCAAAGATCGAAGTGCCTGAGGGCAAGGATGTCAAAGTGGGCGATGTGTTGGGAATGATTGAGGAAAACGGGAAGCAGCCACAAGCAACTTCATCGAAAGCAGAAGCACCAGCACCCGAGCCCGAGCCCCAAAAAGTTGAAGAAAAGCAGGAGGCCGTTCGCACAGACGGGCGGGAGTCGCAGCGGGGATCAACGCCGCAGCTCACACCGGTCGCATCACGTCTGGCGCGTGAAAACAATGTGGATGTCAACCAGTTAACTGGAACAGGGATCGAAGGTCGAGTCACCAAAACCGACGTGGAACAGTTCCTCCAGGAGCAGGAAAAAGCCAGGGAACCTGAAAAACAATTACCAGCTGAGCCCATATCGAGGGAAGCGGAACCGGAAAAGCCAGCCAGCACAACTTCTCCGCAACCTGCAGGGTCAAGCAGTGTGACCCCCTCTCAGCGCGGGGAAGAACGAATGCGCATGTCACGCAGGCGAAGGACGATTGCCCAGCGTTTGCTGGAAGCAAAGCAAAATACAGCAATGCTTACCACGTTCAACGAAATTGACATGAGCGCGGTGATGGATCTTCGCAAACGACGAAATGAAGAGTTTCAAAAGCGTCATGAGATTAAGTTGGGATTCATGTCTTTCTTTGTGAAGGCCGCGATCAGCGCGTTGAAAGCATTCCCGCAAGTCAATGCTGAGATTGACGGTGAAGAAATCGTATTCAAACGTTATTACGATATCGGTATGGCAGTTGGTTCGTCAGAAGGATTGGTCGTCCCGATGATACGTGACGCCGACCGCCTTTCATTTGCAGAAATTGAAAAGCAGATCAAGGATTTTGTGGCGAAGACTGAGCAGGGAAAATTATCCATCGAAGATTTGCGCGGGGGAACGTTTACCATTACCAACGGCGGTGTGTTTGGCTCCCTGCTTAGCACGCCAATCCTAAATCCCCCGCAGGTGGGCATTCTGGGTTTGCATAAGATCGAAGAAAGACCCATCGCGCAAAATGGTCAGGTTGTCATTCGCCCGATGATGTACGTGGCTCTCAGCTATGACCATCGCATCGTGGATGGTCGTGAGGCCGTGCAGTTCCTGGTTCATATCAAGCAACTGCTCGAAGACCCGGCCTGGATGTTGGTGGAGGGGTGATCAGTTGGTCGAGGTGGGCGCTGCGACAGTTCTATTCCATGAAGAACTGTCCCCCTCGATGGACAGTTTCAATCGCCGGCAGCAACGACTTCGCCACATCATCTTTCGGTACGAAGCCTTGCGCACCCACATCAGCTGCTTGCCTGACGAAATAAATTTCCGTATCTGTGGAAATCAGAATTATGCGCGTGGGGATCGCTAAGTCCCTAATCTGCTTGGTAGCAGCAAAACCATCCAACACAGGCATGCGAATATCCATTACCAGCACGTCTGGTTGGAGGCGTTTGACACAATCCACTGCCTCCTGGCCATTGCTTGTCACACAGACGATCTCTATCTCTTTGGATATGCTTAGCAACAGCCGGAGGGCGACTCGCATCTCTGGATGATCATCGGCGATCGCAACGCGTATCATAGAATACTGGGCAGCTCTTTTCTGCAGTACAGGAGGAAACATGAACGATTGGCATCCACGGATACAGCCCCATATCGGCAACCTGGAGCAGGTTGAGTTAGTTAAGATGAGAGAACGTGTCTACTCTTGAATACTGCTGTAGGCATCCCCGGCTTTCGGGGATAAATAACGTTCGCCCTGGTGAACACGTCGAATGGCGCTCACCAGATATTCATCCATTTCATCTTTGTGCATGAAGCCATTCGCACCACTAAGGAATGAACGTTGAATCAGCTCAGGCTCAAGATGCATAGAAATGATCAAAATGGCGGCTGTAAGCCCCTGTTCCCGGAAGCGCGCTGCGGCGTGGGCACTGTCAACGGGTGGTAAATAATCATTCATAATGATAACGTCTGGTTGCACTGTCTTGGTGCGCTCGAGCGCATCATTCAGATCCGGCGCTTCGTCAACTACCTCCATATCGCCTGCACGCTCCAGATGCAGACGAATCACGTCGCGCAAAACTTTAAAGTCATCGGCAATGAGGACGCGGATCGCCTTTTTCTCAGTCACCGTTATATTTTAACAGTATTTTCTCTACTATACATTAGAGGGAAGTTGAAACCAGAAAAGAGATTCAAAAGCCAATTCTCGTTTCAAACAATGCCGGACTGCTCATTTTTCATTGGTAGGGTTGAGGAAGTTTGAATGGGAGTTTGGTCCCTGATCCAATTGGTTAGGCCACCAGCGAGCACCACCTCGATCATGCGCGGGAACAAGGTATGACGGACAGTGAAGGTGAGGTCTTTTTGGGGTACGCGCACGGTCAGCCTGCGGCTTTCACCACTCTCTGCCAGCTGCTCTCGGATATTATCCAACACAATTACATCTCCCAGTTCCAAACTGTCATACAGGGATGGATCATCAAATGTCAGGGGCAGGATTCCAAAGTTGACCAGGTTCATGCGATGGATGCGTGCAAAGCTCTTTGCAATCACCGCGCGTAAGCCCAAATACCGGGGAGCCAGGGCTGCGTGTTCACGGCTGGAACCCTGGCCGTAATTTTCGCCGGCAATAATAGAATGACCTCCTGGCGGGGTGCGCGCCAGAGCTCGCTTGGGATAGGTGGGGTCAACAATTTCAAATACATATTCACTCATCTTTGGAATGTTACTGCGATAAGGCAAGACCCGGGCACCAGCGGGCATGATCTCATCCGTAGAGATATTGTCACCCACTTTTAAGAGGATTGGCAGTTCGAGATTATCAGGCAGCGGATCCAATGGAGGCAGAGTTTGAATATTGGGGCCCTTTACGAGTTCAACCTTGAGCGCCTCTTGTTCAGGCAGAGGCGGGATCAGCATCTCCCGATTAATAATGCTCTTCTTGGGCAGTTTAACTTTGGGATAAGGGATATCCAACTGACGCGGGTCTGTGATCACGCCAGTCAGTGCGGATGCAGTAGCTGTCTCGGGGCTGCACAGGTAAACCAGGTCCTCCTTCGTTCCTGAACGGCCGGGAAAATTACGCGGCACCGTACGCAGGCTGATCTTTCCACTAGCTGGCGCCTGTCCCATGCCGATGCAACCATTGCAGCCAGCCTGATGCAACCGGGCACCTGCGTGGATCAGGTGCTTGAGCTCCCCCTCTGCGATCAGCTGTTCCAGCAACTCACGAGAGGTGGGATTGATATCAAATGAGACGTTCTCCGCAACCCGGCGATCTTTGACCATTTCAGCCGCAATCGCAAAATCGCGATAACCGGGGTTGGCGGAAGAACCGATATAAGATTGATAGATTTCACGTCCTTCCACCTCACGCACGGGCACCACATTCCCAGGACTGCTAGGTTTTGCGATCAGTGGTTCAAGCCCGGAAAGATTGATCTCCTCGTCACGATCATATTCTGCGCCCGGATCGGAGACCAACTCGCTCCAATCCTCGACGCGATCCTGCTCTCGCAAAAACCTGCGCACTGCCTGATCTGATGGGAATACTGTGGAGGTCGCGCCAAGTTCTGCCCCCATATTGGCAATCACATGGCGATCCATCGCATTTAGTTCTTTGAGACCGGGACCATAATACTCGATTACATAACCCATGCCCCCATCCACATCGTGGCGTCGAAGCATCTCCAGGATCACATCTTTTGCGCTCACCCAGTCTGGAAGCTTGCCGGTCAACTTGACTCCCCAGATCTTTGGCATGGTCAGATAAAAGGGCT
>Ga0214471_10000858_pt1 | contig 24624 bp, 18 predicted proteins | sample RVTome_5_FD_207665 | JGI IMG/M metagenome (GOLD analysis project Ga0214471, IMG submission 207665) | Soil microbial communities from uranium-contaminated site in the Upper Colorado River Basin, Wyoming, United States - RVT142D155 | ecosystem: Environmental > Terrestrial > Soil > Contaminated >... | reverse complement strand
GGGCACTATCCGCGCCGACTTTGCTCAAAGCATAGACGCCAATGCGGTGCACGGCTCGGACTCGCCGCAGACCGCGGCCGCGGAGATCGCCTACTTCTTCCCGAAACAGGAAATCCATTCACGCTGATGCCGATCCAACTTTTCACGCCAAGCCGACTGTCGATACAGTGGCCCAATGTCCCCAGTGGCAGGGGCACCGGCGTTCGTAGATACAAGTTGGAACGGCACTGAGCGCATTGCCCCCATGACCGTCAATCTGATCGGGCTGGACCAGGAGGCATTGCGGGGCTTTTGCGCCGGGCTGGGCGAGAAGCCGTACCGCGCGCGCCAGCTGCTGCGCTGGATCCACCATGCGGGGGTGGACGATTTCAGCGCGATGACCGACATGTCGCGGCCGCTCCGCGAGCGCCTCGCGCAGAGCGCGTCGATCGCCGCGCCGCGCGTGCTGCGCGACACCACCGCCGCCGACGGCACGCGCAAGTGGCTGCTCGACGTCGGCACCGGCAACGCGATCGAAACCGTTTTCATCCCCGAATCAAATAGGGGCACGCTGTGCATCTCCTCGCAGGCGGGGTGCGCGCTCGAATGCTCGTTCTGCTCCACCGGCAAGCAGGGCTTCAACCGCAATCTCACCGTGGAGGAGATCATCGGCCAGCTGTGGCTGGCCAACAGAAGTCTCGGCCGCGGCGTGACCGAGGAGCGGCCGATCAGCAACGTCGTGATGATGGGCATGGGCGAGCCGCTCGCGAATTTCGAGAACGTCGTAGCCGCCATGCGGCTCATGCTCGACGATTCGGCCTACGGGCTCTCGCGCCGGCGCGTCACGCTGTCGACGGCGGGGCTGGTGCCCGGCATCGACCGACTGGGCGATGCGTGCCCGGTCGCGCTCGCGGTCTCGCTCCATGCGCCGAACGACGCGCTGCGCGACGAGCTGGTCCCGATTAACCGCAAATACCCGATCCGTGAGCTGCTCGCGGCGTGCCTGCGCTACCTTTCGAAGGCGCCGCGCGATTTCGTGACTTTCGAGTACGTGATGCTCGAGGGCGTCAACGACAGCGCGGGCCATGCGCGCGAGCTCGCCGCGCTGGTGCGCGAGGTGCCGTGCAAGATCAATCTCATTCCCTTCAATCCGTTCCCCGGCGTCGGCTACCGGCGCTCGGGCCCGGAGGCGATCGCCCGCTTCCGCGACGTGCTGATGCAGGCGGGGCTCGTCGCGACCGTCCGCAAGACCCGCGGCGACGACATCGCCGCGGCGTGCGGGCAGCTCGCGGGGCGCGTGCAGGATCGTACCCGCCGCACCCTCAGCCGCCCGCAGGAGCTGTCTCGATGAAGGTCGCCGGCATAGTGGTGATGGTTGCGTGCCTGGCGTTTTCTGGCTGCGCCTCGCATCCAGACGGATCGGACCTGAAGTCCGCAACGTCCACCACCGGCGACGAAAGCAACGAGCAGCTGCGCGCGCGCGTCCACACGGAGCTCGCCGCGAACTACTTCGGAATCGGCAACGTGGGAGTTGCGCTCGAGGAGGTACGGGAGGCGCTGCGCGCCGACCGCAACTATGGCCCGGCGCACAACGTGGCGGGCCTGATCTACGCGCAACTGAAGGAGGATCGCCTGGCCGAGGAGAGCTTTCAGCGCGCGCTCGCCATCAACCCGAACGATTCCGATGCCCGTCACAACTACGGGGAGTTCCTGTGCCAGCGCAAGCAGGAACGCGAGGCGATCCGGCAATTCGTGCTGGCCGTGCGCAATCCCCTCTATGCGACACCCGATCGCTCCTACGTCAACGCCGGCGTGTGCGCGAGGCGGGTGGGCGACGCGGCGGGCGCCGCGGAATTTTTCCAGCTCGCGCTCAAGGTGCGCGCGAACCAGCCCCAGGCGCTGTACCAGATGGCGGACCTGGCTTATGCCCGGGGCGATTACGGCGAGGCGAAGAGCTATCTCGGGCGCCTGACGAAGACCGCGCCCTCGAACGCGGAAACCCTCTGGCTCGGCGTGCGCGTCGAGCGCCGGCTGGGGGACCGCAATTCCGAGGCGAGCTACGCGCTGCAGCTGCGCAACCGGTTTCCTGATTCGCGGGAAGCCCGCGCGCTCCTCGCGGGCCAGTATGAATGATTGACGCTGGCGACATACAGACACCCGCCACGCCCGGGCCGGGCGTGGCCCCGAATCTCCGGCTGAGCCAGGCGCGCGAGGCGCAGAACCTGACCACCGCGGATGTCGCGCGCCGCCTGAAGCTCTCGGTCGGGCAGGTCGAGGCGCTTGAATCCGGGCAGTACGAGCAGCTGCCCGGCCCGACTTTCGTCCGCGGCTTCATTCGCAACTACGCGCGGCTGCTTCGTCTGGACCCGGAAGAGCTGGCACGGGCAGTCTCCGATCTTCTCCCTGCGCCCGCGCCGCACCCCGAGAGCCCGCCCTCGAGGGATATCCCGTTTTCGGTGGCCGGGCCCCGGCGCTGGCCGCGCTATGCCGCTGCCGCGTTGGTGGTCGTCGCGCTGCTCGCGGGCTACGAGTTTTACTTCGACGAGGGAACCGATACCATCGTGCCGCCGACGCGGGAGGTTGCGGCGCTTCCCGCCCCGCAGGAACCGCAGCGCGTGGCTTCCGCGAACAAGCCGCGGGAAGTCGTTCAGGCGGCTCAACCGGCCGCCCCCGCGGCACGCCCCCCGCAGGAAGCCGCAGCGACACCCGCGAAGGCCGCCCCGAGCGCGTCACCCCCCCGCGAAGCGGTCACGCATCCGGATGCGCGGGAGCTGACGTTCGTCTTTGACGAGGAGTCCTGGGTGGAGGTCCGTGACCGCGACGACCAGACCCTCCATTCGAATCTGAATCCGGCCGGCACCACGCGGCGCGTGAGAGGTTTGCCGCCGCTTCATATCGTGGTGGGCAACGCGCAGGGCGTGCGCATGACGTATAACGGTCGCGAGATCGACCTCGCGCGCCACACCAAGATCGACGTCGCACGGCTGACACTCGAATGAAGTGCTATACGGATCACGGCCCGGCGCCGCGCCGGAAAAGCCGCCCGGTGCGGGTAGGGCACGTTGCGATCGGCGGCGATGCGCCGATCGTGGTGCAGTCCATGACCAACACCGATACGGGGGACGTGGCGGCGACCGTGCGGCAGGTCGCCGAACTGGCGCGCGCCGGATCCGAGATCGTGCGCGTGACGGTCAACAACGCCGAGGCGGCGGCGGCGGTGCCGCTGATCCGCGAGCGGCTCGACGCGGCGGGCGTCAACGTGCCCCTGGTCGGCGATTTTCATTTCAACGGGCATCGCCTGCTGGCGCAGCACCCGGCATGCGCGGAGGCGCTGGCGAAGCTGCGCATCAATCCCGGCAACGTCGGGCGCGGCGCGAAGCGCGACGAGCAGTTCACAACCCTGATCGAGTTCGCGTGCCGCTATGGCAAGCCGGTGCGCATCGGCGTCAACTGGGGCAGCCTCGACCAGGAGCTGCTCGCGCGGATGATGGACGAGAATGCGCGCCTGGCGCAGCCGGAGGATTCGGCAGTCGTGACCCGCGCCGCGCTCGTCGCTTCCGCGCTGGACAGCGCCCGCCAGGCCGAGGCGCTCGGGCTCGCGCGCGATGCCATCGTCCTGTCGTGCAAGGTGAGCGGCGTGCAGGATCTCATCGCGGTCTACCGGGACCTCGCGGCCCGCTGCGACTACGCGCTGCACCTGGGTCTTACCGAAGCGGGCATGGGCTCCAAGGGCATCGTCGCCTCCACGGCAGCGCTGGCGGTGCTGCTGCAGGAGGGCATCGGCGACACCATACGCATTTCACTCACGCCCGAACCGGGCGGAGACCGCACCCGCGAAGTGGTGGTGGCGCAGGAGATCCTCCAGACCCTGGGGTTGCGCTCGTTCGCCCCGATGGTGATCGCCTGCCCGGGATGCGGGCGCACCACCAGCACCTACTTCCAGGAGCTGGCCGACCGCATCCAGAGCTGGTTGCGGGCGCAGATGCCGCAGTGGCGCGGCCGCTATCCGGGCGTGGAGAACATGCGCGTCGCGGTGATGGGCTGCGTGGTGAACGGGCCGGGCGAAAGCAAGCACGCCAACGTCGGCATCAGCCTGCCGGGATCGGGGGAGAACCCGGTGGCGCCGGTCTACGTGAACGGCGCGAAAACCGTGACGTTGAAGGGCGGCCAGATTGCCGCGGAGTTCCAGAAGATCGTCGAGCAGTACGTCATCGACCATTACGCGAAGGACGCCTCGGCGGACAAGAGCAAGCCGGCGAAAGACGCCGCACGCGTGTAGTCCCGCGGGTGACGAGTGGCCGGTGGAGCGCTGCGCCACCGGGCGCGAGTCGCGAGCAACGAGTCACGAGCAACGAGTCACGATGCCCTCCAAAAAGATACAGGCAATCCGCGGGATGAACGATGTCCTGCCGGACGAGGCGCAGCTGTGGGAGTTCTTCGAGGACACCGTGCGCGACTGGCTGCGGGCCTACGGCTACCGCAACCTGCGCACGCCGATCCTGGAAAAAACCGACCTCTTCGTGCGCTCGATCGGCGAGGTGACCGACATCGTCGAGAAGGAGATGTACACCTTTGTCGACGCGCTGAGCGGAGAGAGCCTGGCCCTGAGGCCGGAGGGCACCGCCGCGTGTGTGCGCGCGGTGATCGAGCACAACCTGCTCTACGCGGGCCCGCAGCGCCTGTGGTACTGGGGCCCGATGTTCCGCCACGAGCGGCCGCAAAAGGGGCGTTTCCGGCAGTTCCACCAGGTCGGCGTGGAGGCGCTGGGATTTCCCGGCTCCGACATCGATGCCGAGCATCTCGCCATGTGCGCGCGGTTGTGGCGCGCGCTCGGCATTGACGGCATCGAGCTCGACTTGAACACGCTGGGCGACGCGCAGTCGCGGGCCCGCTACCGGCGCCGGCTGGTCCACTACCTGGAGAACCACGAGCGCCGGCTCGATGCCGACTCGAAGCGGCGGCTGCGCGCCAATCCGCTGCGGGTCCTCGACAGCAAGAATCCGGAAATGACCGAGCTGATCGCGGACGCGCCGAAGCTTGCCGACGACCTGGACGAGGCGTCGCTCAGGAGTTTCGAGGATCTGCAAGGACTGCTGCGCGAGAGCGGCGTCGCCTTTCGCATCAACAGCCGGCTGGTGCGCGGGCTCGATTACTACAACGGCGCGGTTTACGAATGGGTGTGCGAGCGGCTCGGCGCGCAGAACGCGGTGTGCGCGGGCGGCCGCTATGATGCGCTCGTGGAGCAGATCGGGGGCAAGCCAGCGCCCGCGTGCGGTTTCGCGCTGGGGATCGAGCGGCTGCTGGCCCTGCTCGGGGACGGCGCGGTCCGACCGGTGGCGGGTCCCGACGTCTACCTGCTGCGCCAGGGGACCGCGGCCGGGCGCTACGGTGCACGCGTGGCCGAGGAGCTGCGCGACAGCGGCCTTGCCGTGGTGCTCCACTGCGGAGGGGGCAGTTTCAAATCGCAGATGAGGCGGGCGGATGCCAGCGGCGCGCGCTACGCGGTCATCGTGGGCGACGACGAGGCGGCGGCCGGCGTCGTGAGCGTGAAGCCCCTGCGCGAGGCCGCGCAGCAGGTCCGCGCATCGGTTTCCGAGGCGATCGATCTCATAAAGGGAAAGGCGTAAATGGCCTACGACCCCCAGGAACAGGAACAGCTCGAGGAGCTGAAGGCGTGGTGGAAGGACTACGGCAGGCTGGTGATTCTCGGCGCCGCCCTGGGCGTGCTCGCGGTTGGGGGCTTCCAGGGCTGGCGCTATTACCGGCACAGCCAGTCGCTCGCGGCCGTCGCGCTCTACGAGCAGCTCGAGCAGGCGGAGCGCGCCGGAGACCGCAAGAAGGTGCGCGATATTGGGGGCGAGATCGTGGCGAAATACGCGTCCACGCCGTATGCCGGCTTTGCCGCCTTGAGCGCCGCCCGCGCGAGCTTCGAGGGCGGGGAGCTGCCCGCAGCCAAGGCGCAGCTCACCTGGGTGGTGGAGAACGTGCGGCGCACGGAGCTGAGGGATATCGCGCGGCTGCGGCTCGCCGGTATCCTGCTCGACGAGAAGAGCTACGCAGAAGCCCTGAAGCTCCTCGAGGCGAAACCGGAGGAGTCGATGACCGTGCTTTACGCGGATTTGCGGGGCGACATCCTGGTCGCCCAGGGAAAGAACGCGGACGCGCGCAATGCCTACCAGCTCGCGCTTGACCGCAGCGAAGCCGGAAGCCCGTACCGCGCCACCCTGCAGCTCAAGCTCGATTCCCTCGGCGACTCCAAGTGAACCGGCGGTCCGCGGGACCGCATTCGATTCCCCGTTCACCGTTCTCCTGAAATGGCGCCTCGATTTCCCCAAGGGCCGTGGCTCGTGGCGGCGCTCGCGCTGCTCTCCGGGTGTGGCGGCGCCCCGGTGCAGAAGCCGGCCGAGCTCACCGAATTTTCGCCCACGGCGACGTTGACGATGCTGTGGCAGGGCAGTGTGGGCTCCGCGCGGAAGGACGTGTTCTATCCGCGGGTCTCCGGCAACCTCGTCTTCGCGGCCGGGGCCGACGGCGGTGTGACCGGATTCGACAAGGCAAACGGCAAATCGGCGCTCGCCGTCGACGCCGAGGAGCGCATCTCGGGCGGCGTTGGCGCGGACGAAGGCCTGGTGCTGCTCGGCACGCCCAAGGGCCGGGTGCTCGCGTTCGACCGCGAGGGCAAGCCGCGGTGGCAGACGCAGCTCTCCAGCGAAGTGCTGGCGCCTCCGGAAGTGCAGGAGGGCATTGTCGTCGCGCGCACCGGCGATGGCCGGATTCACGGGCTCGACGCCGCCACCGGCAAGGGAAAATGGGTCTACCAGCGCACGACGCCCCCGCTGTCGGTGCGCACCCATGTCGGCGTGGTGGTGCGCCAGGGCGGGGTGTTTGCGGGATTTCCGGGCGGACGGCTGGTGGCGCTCGCGCTCGCCAACGGCAATTTGGGCTGGGAAGCGGTCGTCGCGCTGCCGCGGGGAACGACCGAGCTGGAGCGGGTCGCGGACGTGACCAGCCTGCCCGTGGTCGACGGCAAGCAGGTGTGTGCCGCGGCGTTCCAGGGACGGGTGGCCTGTTTCGACGCGTCTCGCGGGACCCTGCTGTGGGCGCGCGACGTGTCGAGCGGCGCCGGCATCGCGGTGGACGCGCGCTACCTCTACGTGACCGATGACCGCAACGCCGTGCAGGCGCTGGACAAGACGAGCGGCGCCAGCATCTGGCGCCAGGACAAGCTCGCCGGCCGCAACGTGAGCGGTCCGCTCGCGCTCGGCCGGCACGTCGTCGTCGGCGATCTCGAGGGCTACGTGCACCTCATCTCGCGCGAAGACGGCTCCTTTGCGGCGCGCATCGAGACCGACGGCAGCGCCATACTTGCGCCGCCGATCGCACTCGATGCGACGAGCTTCCTGGTGCAGACCCGCTCCGGCGGCGTCTTTGCAATCACTGTCAAGTGATTGCCGAGGGAGGAGGGATGAAGGATGAGGGATGACCTCGGGCCGGTATTGTCTTACGCTCCGCCCTCATCCCTCCGCCCTCATCCCTGAATCATGCTCCCCATCGTAGCCATCGTCGGCCGGCCGAACGTCGGCAAGTCCACGCTGTTCAACCGGCTGACGCGCAGCCGCGACGCGCTTGTCGCCGACGTGCCGGGGCTGACGCGCGACCGCAACTATGGGCGCGGGCGCCTTGGCGCAAGACCCTATCTCGTCGTTGACACCGGCGGTTTCGAGCCGGTGGCGCGTGAAGGTGTCTTCCGCGAGATGGCGCGGCAAACGCGCCAGGCGGTGGACGAGGCCGATGCCGTGCTGTTCCTGGTCGATGCACGCGCCGGGGTGGCGCAGCAGGACCGCTTGATCGCCGACGAGCTGCGCAAGAGCGGCCGCCGCATTTTCCTCGTGGTCAACAAGGCGGAGGGCATGGACAACGCCATCGCAGGCGCGGAATTCCACGCGCTGGGGATGGGCGATCCTTTGCCGATCTCCGCGGCCCACGGAGAGCACGTCTCGGACCTGATGGATGAGGTGCTCGCGGAACTTCCGGCTGGGGCGGAACCGGCGCAGGAAGCGGATCGTCATCCCAAGATCGCCGTGGTCGGCCGGCCGAACGTCGGCAAGTCCACACTGGTGAACGCGCTGCTCGGCGAGGAGCGCGTGGTGGTGCACAGCGAGCCCGGCACGACGCGCGACTCGATCCATGTCGAGTTCGAGCACGACGGCCGCAGCTACACCCTCATCGACACCGCGGGCCTGCGCCGGCGCGGGCGCGTCGCCGAGGTGGTGGAGAAGTTCTCGGTGGTGAAGACGATGCAGGCGATCGAGGAGGCCAACGTCGCGATCCTCGTGCTCGATGCGCGGCAGGAGATCACGGAGCAGGACGCCCATATCGCGGGCTATCTGCTGGAGGCCGGGCGCGCCCTGGTGGTCGCGGTCAACAAGTGGGAGCGGCTCGCCGGGGAGGCGCGCAACCACACGAAGCGTGTCCTCGCGCGCAAGCTCGATTTCCTGGCGTTCGCGCGTTTGCATTTCATCTCGGCACTGACCGGCCAGGGGGTGGCCGCGCTGTTGAAATCGGTGGATGAGGCATACGCCGCGGCAATGGCGCGCCTGCCGACGCCGCGCCTCAACCGCGTGCTGGCCCAGGCCGTCGCGCAGCAGGAGCCGCCGCGGGCGGGGCTGATCCGCCCCCGGCCGCGCTACGCCCACCAAGGTGGCGTCAATCCGCCGCGCATCGTGGTCCACGGCAATGCCCTCGATCGCGTACCGGACACCTATCGGCGCTACCTGGAACGATTTTTCCGGGACGCTTTCAAATTGCAGGGAACCCCCCTGCGGGTGGAGTTGAGGTCGGGGGCGAATCCCTACGCAAGGCGTGCCCGCAGGCGGCGCTAACTGCATGGCGCAGCGACGAAAAAGCGAGTAGAGTAAAATGCTCAAAAACAGCGTAAACACGAGGCAAATCATGAGCAACAAGGGGCAGCTGCTACAAGACCCGTTTCTTAATACCCTGCGCAAGGAGCACATACCGGTCTCGATCTACCTGGTGAATGGCATCAAGCTCCAGGGGCAGATCGATTCCTTCGACCAGTACGTGGTCCTGCTCAAGAACACGGTCACCCAGATGGTCTACAAGCACGCGATCTCGACCGTGGTTCCCGCGCGGCCCGTCAGCCTCCAGCTGGATCAGAGTTCAGACACCTGATGCGGCACCCACAAGTTGATGTTTGACCGTCCCGGGAACGGCACCGAGGCGGTGCTGGTCAGCCTCGACTTTGGCGAGGCCGGCTACGCGGAGGGAGTGCAGGAAATCAGCGAGCTTGCGGCGAGCGCCGGCATTCATGCCCGCGCCCTCGTGGGCGGGCGGCGCGCGCGGCCCGATCCCGCGCTGTTCGCCGGCAAGGGCAAGGTCGAGGAGGTGGCGCGGACGCTGGCCGCCACCGGCTCGCGCCTTGCCATTTTCAACCACGAGCTCACGCCGGCCCAGGAGCGCAATCTGGAGCGCGAGCTCGGTTGCCGGGTCGTCGATCGGGTGAGCCTCATCCTCGACATCTTCGCGCAGCGGGCGCGCACCCACGAGGGCAAGCTCCAGGTCGAGCTCGCCCAGCTCGAGCACCTGTCGACCCGGCTGGTGCGCGGCTGGACCCACCTCGAGCGGCAGAAGGGCGGCATCGGGCTGCGCGGACCGGGCGAGACCCAGCTCGAGACCGACCGGCGGCTGATCGGCAAGCGGGTGAAAGTCCTCAAGGACAAGCTCGAGAAGGTGCGGGCGCAGCGCGCGATTCAGCGCCGCTCGCGCGGCCGCAGCCACCTGTTCACGGTTTCGATCGTCGGCTACACCAACGCCGGCAAATCGACCTTGTTCAACCGCTTGACGCGCGCCGGGGTCTACGCCGCCGGCCAGCTGTTCGCGACGCTCGATACCACCACGCGGCGCGTGCACACCGGCAACGGCGCGCGCGTGGTGCTCTCGGACACCGTCGGCTTCATCCGGCGGCTCCCGCACACGCTGGTGGCGGCGTTTCGCGCGACGCTGGAGGAGACGGTGCATGCCGATCTGCTGCTGCACGTCGTGGACGCGAGCAGCGAGGACCACGACGCGCAGATCGCGGCGGTCGACCAGGTCCTGGCCGAGATCGGCGCACACGCGAACCCGCAGGTCCAGGTGATGAACAAGATCGATCGCACGCGGCTGCCCGCGCGGATCGAGCGCGACGGTTATGGTAAGATTTCGCGCGTCTGGGCGAGCGCGCAATCGGGCGAAGGAACCGAGTTCATCCGCCTGGCGCTCGAGGAGTACGCCGGTGCGGCGCCGGTCCCCGCCGAGCTCGACAGCACCGCCGCGGCATAAGAATCTTCGGACCTCCATGCTGGCTTACTTCAGGACCTGCCGCGACTTTGTACGGGACCGCTCCCTGCGGCTGCTCGGCGCTCTCATGTCGCTCAATGACCCGCAGTGGGGGCGCCGCCCCGGCCAGGGCCCCCCCGATCTCGACGAGATCTGGCGCGAGTTCAACAAGAAATTGAACGGGCTGTTCGGGCGCCGTGGCGGCGGTGGCGGCGACGAGCCGAAGGGGCCGGGCCTCAGAAGGTTCGGCGGCGGTGCGGGGCTTTTGCTCGGGCTGCTCTTCGCGGTGTGGCTGGCGAGCGGCTTCTACATCGTCCCCGAAGGCCAGCGTGGCCTCGTATTACGCTTCGGAAAGTTCGTGGAAACCACGATGCCGGGTCCGCGCTGGCACCTGCCGTATCCGATCGAGTCCGCTGAAGTGGTGAACGTGGCGGGGGTGCGCAGCGTGGAAGTGGGCTACCGCAATAACGTCAAGAGCAAGGTGCTGAAGGAATCGCTGATGCTGACCGACGACGAGAACATCATCGACGTCCAGTTCGCGGTGCAGTACATCCTCAAGAGCCCGACCGATTACCTGTTCAACAACCGCGTGCCGGACGAATCAGTGCTGCAGGCGGCGGAGACCGCGATCCGCGAGATCGTCGGCAAGAGCAGCATGGATTTCGTGATCTTCGAGGGCCGGGCCGAGGTCGCGGCGCAGGCGCATAAGCTGATGCAGGAGATCCTCGACCGCTACGGCACCGGCATCCAGATCAGCAAGGTGACGATGCAGAACGCCCAGCCGCCGGAGCAGGTGCAGGCGGCGTTCGACGACGCGGTCAAGGCCGGACAGGACCGCGAGCGCCAGAAGAACGAGGGCCAGGCCTATGCCAATGACGTGGTTCCCAAGGCAAAAGGCATGGCGGCGCGCCTGCAGGAGGAGGCCGAGGGCTACCGTCAGCGCGTGATCGAGCAGGCCGAGGGGGACGCGGCGCGCTTCCGCCAGATCGTGGCCGAGTACAACAAGGCGCCCCAGGTCACCCGCGACCGGCTCTACATCGAGGCCATGCAGCAGATCATGAGCAACACCACCAAGGTGCTGATCGACCAGAAGGGCGGCAACAACCTGATTTATCTGCCGCTCGACAAGATTATGCAGATGAGCGGAACCGGGCCGGGCGAGGGGCTGGCGAAACCCGCCGAGGCACCGCCCGCCCAGGATTCTTCCACCATGCGCTCGCGCGAGGCGTTCCGCTCGCGCGAGCGGGAGTCACGCTGATGAGAAACCATCTCGGCGCGATACTGGTGGGTGCGCTGGTGGCGCTGATCGTCGGCTCAATGAGCCTGTTCGTCGTGGACCAGCGGCAGAACGTGATCGTGTTCCGGTTGGGCGAGGTCATCGACGTCAAGAGGGAGCCGGGCCTCTACTTCAAGGTCCCGCTGCTCGACAACGTGCGAAATTTCGACGTGCGCATCCTCACCATCGACTCCGTCGAGCCGGAGCGTTTCCTCACCTCGGAGAAAAAGAACGTGCTGGTGGACCTGTTCGTGAAGTGGCGCATCACGGACGTGCGCCAGTATTACGTCAGCGTCGGGGGAAACGAGTCGTTCGCCCAGACGCGGCTGCTGCAGACCATCAACGACGGCCTGCGCGCCGAGTTCGGCAACCGCACCGTGCACGACGTCGTCTCCGGCGAGCGCGACAAGATCATGGACCTGATGCGCGACAGGGCCAACGAGGACGCGAAGACGATCGGAGTCGAGGTGCTCGACGTGCGGATCAAGCGCGTGGAACTCCCGCAGGAAGTGAGCGTGGACGTCTACCGCCGCATGGAGGCCGAGCGCAAGCGGGTGGCGAACGAGCTCAGGTCCACCGGCTTCGCGGAGTCGGAGAGGATCCGCGCGGATGCCGACAAGCAGCGCGAAGTGACCGTCGCACAGGCCTACCGCGAGGCGCAGCGCATCAAGGGCGAGGGCGACGCCAGGGCGACGGCGATCTACGCGCGCGCCTACGAGCAGAACGCCGAGTTTTACGCTTTTTATCGCAGCCTCGAGGCCTACAAGGCGAGCTTCCGCGGCCGCAACGACGTGCTGGTGCTCGAGCCCAATTCCGAGTTTTTCAAATACCTCAGGTCGAGCGGCAAGCAGGGCAAGTAGCACTGGACGCGCGGTGGCGCCCGGTTGATGCGCTCGCGCCCGGCCCCGCAGGACGACCATGGCTAACATCCTGCTCACCGCGCTCGCATTGATGCTCATCATCGAGGGCGTGCTGCCATTCCTGCTGCCGGGCGTGTGGCGCGACACCTTCCGCCGCCTGACCGAGATGAGCGACGGCCAGATCCGCTTTATCGGCCTCACCTCGATGCTGGCGGGCCTGCTGTTGCTCTACCTCGTCCGCCACTAACTTTGGTTTAAGGTTTAAAGTCTCAAGTCTCAGGTTTCTCAAAAGAACTTTAGACTTTAAACTTGAAACTTTAGACCTGCCAGATGCGTACCTGGGTACTGCCCGAATACATCGAGGACATCCTCCCGCTCGAAGCCGCGCGGCTCGAGCGGCTGCGCCGCGACCTCCTCGACCTCTTCCACGCGCAGGGCTACGAGCTGGTCATGCCGCCGCTGCTGGAATACGTCGAGTCGCTCCTCACCGGCACCGGCCACGACCTCGACCTGCGGACCTTCAAGCTGGTCGACCAGCTCTCGGGGCGCATGATGGGCCTGCGCGCCGACATCACGCCGCAGGTAGCGAGGATCGACGCGCATCTCCTCAATCGCAAGGGCGTCACGCGGCTGTGCTATTGCGGGAGCGTTCTGCATGCGTTGCCGGCGAGCCCGGGCGCAACGCGCGAGCTGATCCAGATCGGCGCAGAGGTCTACGGCCAGGCCGACATTGCGGGGGATCTCGAGATCCAGGCGCTGCTCACCCGTGCACTGGCCGCTGCGGGCGTGCGCGGCGCGCGCATGGATCTCGGTCACGTCGCGGTGTTCCGCTCCCTCGTCCAGTCGGCCGGCGTCGGCGCGGCGCTCGAGGGCGAGCTGTTCGAGGCGCTCCAGAAGAAGGACTCCCCCGCGCTCAAACGGCTTGCGCGCCCCCTCGACGCGAAGACGAGGGCGGCGCTCGCGCTGCTGCCGGAGCTGTATGGAGGCCCGGAGGTATTGGCGCTTGCCGAGAAAAAACTGCCGCGAATTCCCGAGCTGAGCCGCGCTCTGGCGACGCTGCGCGCTCTCGCGAAAGCGTGCCCGGTCCCGGTGAGCATCGATCTTGCCGAGCTGCGGGGCTATCACTATCACTCGGGCGTGGTGTTCGACGCCTATTGCGAGGGCGTGACCGGAGCAATCGCGCGCGGCGGACGCTACGACGAAGTCGGCCGGGCGTTCGGACGGCCGCGGCCCGCCACGGGCTTCTCGATCAATCTGCGCAGCCTCGCCGGGGCGGGCGCAGGACCGGCGCGGCGGCGCAAGCAGGGCGGCAAGGGCAAAACGCGATGAAGCGGACCGCGCGCAACGTCGTCGTCATCGGCGCCCAATGGGGCGACGAGGGCAAGGGCAAGATCGTCGACTGGCTCACCGACCACGCGCAGGGCGTGGTGCGCTTCCAGGGCGGGCACAACGCCGGGCACACGCTCGTGATCGGCGGCAGAAAAACGGTGTTGCACCTCATTCCATCCGGGATACTGCGCGCGAGCGTGGCGTGCTACATCGGCAACGGGGTGGTGCTCTCGCCGCAGGCGCTGATCGAGGAAATCGAAATGCTGGAAGCCGCGGGCGTCGACGTGCGGTCGCGGTTGAAGGTGAGCGAGGCGTGCCCGCTGATCCTGCCCTACCACGCGGCGCTCGATCAGGCGCGGGAGGCGGCGAAGGGCGCGGGCAAGATCGGCACGACCGGACGCGGCATCGGGCCGGCCTACGAGGACAAGGTGGCGCGGCGCGCGGTCCGGCTGCAGGACCTGTTCCATCACGAGCGCTTCGCGACGAAGCTGCGGGAGGTGCTCGAGTACCACAATTTCGTGCTCGGCCAGTACTTTCACGCCGGGCGCGTGGAGTTCCAGCGCACTTACGATGAGGCCATCCGGCTCGCGGAACGCATCAAGCCGATGGTCGCGGACGTGCCGCGCCTGCTTTATGAAGCGGAGAAAGCGGGGCATAACCTGCTGTTCGAAGGCGCGCAGGGCACGCTGCTCGACATCGATCACGGCACCTATCCGTACGTGACCTCAAGCAACTGCGTCGCGGGCGCCGCGTCGGCCGGGGCCGGCATCGGGCCACGCGAGCTCGATTACGTGCTGGGCGTCACCAAGGCTTACACGACCCGCGTCGGTTCCGGTCCGTTTCCCACCGAGCTCGACGACGAGGTCGGGCGGCAGCTCGCGAGCCGCGGCAACGAGTTCGGCGCGACCACCGGCCGGCCGCGGCGCTGCGGCTGGTTCGACGCGGCGGCGCTCAAGCGCTCGATCCAGTTGAACGGCGTCTCCGGCCTCGGCGTCACCAAGCTCGACGTCCTCGACGGCATGGAGACCGTGCAGCTCGCGACCGGCTACCGCCTGAACGGCGCGCTGAGCGACATCCTTCCCTCCGGCGCCGAGTCGCTGGAGCAGTGCGAGCCGGTTTACGAGGAATTGCCCGGATGGAAGGAGAGCACGGTCGGATTGACGCGCTTCGACGAGCTGCCGAGGGCGGCACAGGACTATCTCAAGCGCATCGAGAGCATTCTCGAGGTGCCGATCGATGTCATATCCACCGGCCCCGAGCGCGCGCAGACCATCGTGCTGCACCACCCCTTTAAATGAGTTTCGAGTTGCGAGTTTTCAGTTTCGAGTTAAGGCGGCCAAGTGGCAACTGGAAACTCGGAACTTGCAACTGGAAACTGGATCGTTGGTGCCCAGGAAGGGATTCGAACCCCCACACCATTGCTGGCGCCAGGACCTGAACCTGGTGCGTCTACCAATTCCGCCACCTGGGCATGCGGGCGCGATTCTATCCGAACGTACCCCCCCGATCAAATGACTTCACGAAAAAATCGAGCGCCACAACCCGCGAGCAAACATCGCGCCCGCGACCCCCAATACGAGCGGGAAGCGCGCCGCTACGAGCATCCGGTCCCGAGCCGGGAATTCATCCTCGAGACGCTGAACCGGCGCGGCGTGCCGGTTTCCGAGCAGGAGCTCGAGGAGCTGCTGCACATCGCGCCGGCGGAGCGGGACGCATTCGCGCGCCGCATCGCCGCGATGGAGCGCGACGGCGAGATCATGCGCAACCGCCGCAACGCGATCTGCGTGGTTGCCAAGCTGGATCTCGTGCGCGGGCGGGTGCAGGGGCACCCCGATGGCTTCGGTTTCCTCGTTCGGGACGACGGTGGCCCGGATCTCTTTCTCGGCCCGAAAGAGATGCGCGAAGTCATGCACGGGGACCGCGTGGTGGCGCGCATCTCCGGCGCGGACCGCCGCGGTCGGCCCGAGGGCAAGGTGGTGGAGGTCCTGGAGCGCGCCCAGCAGCGGTTGGTCGGCCGCCTGCGCCGCGAGCACGGAATCCTGTTCGTGAGCGCGGAAGACCGGCGGATCAGCCACGAATTCCTGGTGCCGTTGGACGGAGCCGGCGGCGCGACCCCGGGCCAGGTGGTGACGGTGGAAGTCGTCGCCCAGCCGTCGCGGCACGCGCAGCCGGTGGCGCGCGTGGTGGAGGTGCTCGGAAATTACGCCGACCCGGGCATGGAGATCGAGATCGCGCTGCGCAAGCACGCCCTTCCCCACGTGTTTCCGCGAGCGGTCGAGCAGCTGTGCGCCCGGCTGCCCGACACGGTCACCGAGGAGGACCGCCGCGGCCGCACTGATCTCACCTCGCTGCCGCTGGTGACGATCGACGGGGAAAGCGCGAAGGATTTCGACGACGCGGTGTATTGCGAGCCAATCCCCTCCAACCCCCCTTTGTCAAAGGGGGGCGAGCGAAGCGCGGGGGGATTTCGACTGGTGGTCGCCATCGCCGACGTCAGCCACTACGTGAAGCACGGCGACGCGCTCGACCAGGAATCCCGCAACCGCGGCAACTCGGTCTACTTCCCGCGGCGCGTGATCCCGATGCTGCCCGAGAAGCTCTCGAACGGGCTGTGCTCGCTCAATCCGAAAGTGCCGCGGCTCGCGATGGTATGCGACATGCAGATTGCGGCGGACGGCGATATCCGCTCCTACCGCTTCTATCCCGCCGTATTCCGCTCGCAGGCGCGGCTCACCTATACCGAGGTGGCGGCGATGCTGGACGACGAGCGCGGCGAGGCGGCGCGCCGCCATCACGGCCTGCTGCCGCACATCCGCAGCCTTCAGCGCCTCTACCGGCTGCTCGCGAAGGCGCGCGAGCGGCGCGGCGCGATCGACTTCGAGACCATCGAGACCGAGATGATCTTCGACGCGCACGGCAAGATCGCGCGCATCGTGCCGGTCCGGCGCAACGACGCGCACCGTCTGATCGAGGAATGCATGCTCGCGGCGAACGTCTGCGCCTCGGATTTCCTGCGCGGCAACGATCACCCCATGCTCTACCGCATCCACGAGGGCCCGACGCCGGAGAAGCTCGCGGCGGTGCGCGAGTTCCTGAAGGGCTTCGGATTGCAGCTCGGCGGCGGGGACGATCCGCACGCGCGTGACTACGCGAAGCTCCTGGCGCGCGTCAGGGACCGTCCGGACGCGCAGCTGCTGCAGACGGTGCTGCTGCGCTCGCTGCAGCAGGCGGTCTACAGCCCGGACAACGTGGGCCATTTCGGGCTGGCTTACGAGTCCTACACGCACTTCACCTCGCCGATCCGCCGTTATCCGGACCTGCTGGTGCACCGCGCCATCAAGGAGGCGCTGCGCCGCCGGCGCTACGAGCCGGGCCATTGGCACGAGCTCGGGGCACACTGCTCGATGACCGAGCGGCGGGCCGACGACGCGACGCGCGACGTCGTCGCCTGGCTCAAGTGCTACTACATGAAGGACCGGGTCGGCGAGACGTTCACGGGCAGCATCAGCGGGGTCACCTCGTTCGGCGCGTTCGTCGCGCTCGATGATGTCTACGTCGAGGGCCTGGTGCACGTCTCCGAGCTCGGCAACGACTACTTCCACTTCGACGCGGCGAAGCACCAGCTCATGGGAGAGCGCACGCGCAAGCGCTACCGCCTGGGCGACCGCCTGCGGGTGGAGGTGGCGCGGGTGGATCTCGATACCAGCCGCATTGATTTCACGCTCGCCTGACGGCGGTGCGGGTGACGGGTGACGTGTGACGTGTGACGAGTGACCCTTCGACAGGCTCAGGACAGGCTGAGTGATGGGTGAGACACGTCTCATCTACGGATTTCACGCCGTCATCAGCCGGCTGCGGCGCAAAGCGGGGGACGTCCACGAGGTCTACGTCGATCAGTCTCGCGGCGACCGCCGCATGCGCGACCTGGCGCAGTCGGCGCAGGCGCGCGGTGTGCGCGTGATCATGGTGGAGGGCGCCCGGCTCGACGGCATGACGGGTCACGCGCGCCACCAGGGCGTCGCCGCGCGGGTCGAGGCTGCGGCCCCCGCGCGGGACCTCGACACCGTCCTCGAGGGCCTCGAAGAGCCCCCGCTGCTGCTGATTCTGGACGGCGTGACCGATCCTCACAATCTCGGTGCCTGCCTGCGCGTGGCGGACGCCTTGGGCGTGCACGCGTTGATCGTCCCCAAGGACCGGGCCGTCGGTATCACGCCGACAGTGGAAAAAGTAGCAAGCGGCGCAGCGGACACCGTGCCGTTCATCGCGGTCACCAATCTCGTGCGCACGATGCGGGAGCTGAAGGAACGGAGGGTCTGGCTCATCGGCGCCGACCAGGACGCCGGCCGCGACCTGTATTCGGTCAGGCTCGAAGGGCCGCTGGCGTGGGTGGTGGGGGCGGAAGGCGTGGGCATGCGGCGGCTCACGCGCGAGAACTGCGACGAGCTGGCACGGATCCCGATGCGGGGAACGGTGGAGAGTCTTAACGTCTCGGTATCGGCCGGCATCTGCCTGGCCGAAACGCGGCGCCAGCGACAGCTGCGCGGGTAGGAATTGGCAGGCAGCCGGGTGTGTCAGGCGCCGCGCGCGTGTCAATATAGGAAGAGAAAGGACATGCCGCGAACGATTTCCTAAGACAGCCGGGGTGGCGGCGGCAAGGGGGCGGGGTGGGCATGATGAAATACTCGCGTGTGGCGGCACTGCTCGCGGCGTTCGCCTGCGTGGCGGGTGTACCGCGCTACGCGCATGCGCAAGCACCGGCGGAAGTTATTTCACCGCCACGCTTCGAAATCAATCGCTTCGAGGTTATTGGCAATACGCTGTTGCCGGCGTCGGAGATCGAAGGCCTGTTCGCGCCTTACACCGGCCGGGACAAGAACTTTGCCGACATCCAGCGCGCGCTGGAGGCGCTCGAGCAGGCCTATCGCGACCGTGGCTACGGCGTCGTTCAGGTGCGCCTGCCGGAGCAGGACATCACTCAGGGCGTCGTGCAGTTCCGCGTGCTGCAGTCGCGGGTGGGCAGGGTGCTGATCGAAGGCAACACGCATTTCGACGACCAGAACATCCGTCGCAGCCTGCCGACGGTGAAGGAAGGTGAAGCGCCCAACTCGAAGGAAATCGCGCGCAACCTGCAATTAGTGGGCGAGCATCCCCTCAAGCAGACCAACGTGCTGCTGCGCTCGGGAGCGGCGGAGGACCAGGTTGACGTCAGTATCAAGGTGACCGACGACAAGCCGTGGCGGGGCTTTCTCACGCTCGACAACACCGGCACCAGCGAAACGGGCAATGCCCGCCTGGGTCTCGGTTTGCAGCATTCCAACTTGTTCAACCGCGACCACACCCTGACCGCGCAGTATGTCACTTCACCCACGGATCCTGATCAGGTGGCGATCTACGGCGCCAGTTACCGCATCCCGTTCTACGACCTCGACAGCTCGCTCGATCTCATCGGCGGCTACTCGGACGTCGATTCGGGCACGGTTCAGGGACTGTTCAAGGTGAGCGGCCGCGGCACCATTGGCATCGTGCGCTGGAGTTACATCCTGCCGAAATGGGAGGACACCGAGCAAAAGGTTTCCTTCGGGCTCGATTACCGCGCGTTCCAGAACCAGGTCCAGTTCGAGGGGTCGGGCAGCATCGTGCCCGACGTAACCATTCACCCGGTGAGCCTGAACTACAGCGGCCTGTGGCGGGGAGCCGCGTCCGAGCTGTCGTTCTACGGCAGCTTCTCGAGGAACATTCCCGGCGGGACCGACGGCAGGGAAGAGGATTGGAGAGCTGGAGCAGGTAGCCGCCAGACGGTCGTCGACGATTACAAGATCTTCCGCTACGGATTCATTTACGTCGGTCAGTTTCGGAACGAGTGGCAAATGCGGATCGGTTTCAGCGGCCAGTACACCAGGGATGCGCTGGTCTCCGGAGAACAATATGGAATCGGTGGTCCGGACACCGTGCGCGGCTACCCGTTGCGGGAACTGGCGAAGGATGAAGGCAACGCCACCCAGCTCGAACTCTACACGCCGGACCTGGCACGCAGGGTCGGCCTGTCCGACCGCTTCCGCATGAGATTCCTCGCGTTCTATGACTACGGCACGGTCGAGAACAATGACACGCAACCGGCGGACAAGGATTCCATCGCCAGCGCGGGCGTGGGATTGCGGCTGGGTTACGGCACGGTGCTGAGCCTGCGTTTCGACGTCGCTCAGATACTGCACGAAAGCGCCAACCTCGACAACGACAGCCAGCGCGTCAGCGCCGCACTCGCGCTGATTTTCTAGTTTGCGGAGCCGCGAACGCGAGCGAGTCGAAATTGCGCCTCCGTTCGGTAGTGTTTGTGGGTCAAATTAGCCTCCGGTATCCCTTTCTGTGTCCTTGCAGGTCGCGGCGCGCGTTTAGCCGTTCGTCCGAATTCTGATCCCGCACGTCGCCCCCTTCGCGCATGCTTCGGGCAAAACCGCTTGCTCGCGTCCTGTAACTGGATGTACGAAAGACCATTTCACGTGGTGAAAAGAAGGTCTGACACTGCGTTGGTGCGCCTTTGCCACATCCGACCTTAACTTGGATCCTGCGATGCCATAACATTAAACTTGAGCCGGACTAAAAAATGCTTAGTAATTAGTAAAATACACCGCTTATGTAAAGTAACCTATAAGGTCCCGTGGGGCTGAGCAGTGGGCCAAATAGCGGTGAAGGAAGAAATGGTAAGGGCATAGGTGAATCGCGCGAGACAGAATCGGCTTCAGCGGAGACTCATCGCCGCGGCGGTAGCGGCATGCTTTGCCGCCGAAGTCGCATACGCGAACCCGGTGGCGCCGGTCGTCGTCAACGGGCAGGTCTCGTTCGCGCGGGCGGGCAGCGTGCTGTCAGTCACCAACAGCCCGGGCTCGATCATCAACTGGCAGCAGTTTTCGATCGGCGCCGGCGAAGCCACGCGATTCATCCAGCCGTCACCCGCGAGCGCGGTGCTCAACCGCGTGGTCGGCGTCGACCCGTCGTCGATACTCGGAGCACTGCAGTCAAACGGCCGCGTATTCCTGATCAATCCCAACGGCATCCTGTTCGGCGCCGGCGCGCGGATCGACGTCGCCGGGCTGGTCGCATCAACACTCAAACTTTCAAACGAGGATTTCATTGCCGGGCGGTTGAATTTCGTCGGTGACCCGGCGAAGGCTGCCGCGGTCGTCAACCAGGGCCGCATCACGGCAGGGGAAGGCGGGCGCGTTTACCTTGTCGGCTCGGCCGTCGACAACCAAGGAGTGATCACGGCGCCCAATGGCGACGTCGTGCTCGCCGCCGGCAGCTCGGTGCGCGTGACCGAAAGCGCGGGCAGCCGGTTGCAGGTCGAGATTAGCGCGCCCGCTGACAGCCCGATCAGGCTCAGCGATACGGTCTACGGTTTGCGCGGCATTTATGGTGGCCTGGTCAGGAACAGCGGCGTCATCAGCGCCGACGCCGCGGTGCGGACCACTGACGGACGCATCATCCTTAAGGCCTCGAAGGACGTGACGCTCGAGGGAACGAGCCGCGTCACGGCGAACGGCGCGCAGGGCGGCAGCATCACGGCGCAGGCTGGAAGCGGCACGCTGCTGGTTGACGGCACGATCGAGGCAACGGGCAGCGAGGCGAAAGGCGGCACGGTCCAGCTGCTTGGCGAGCGGGTCGGGCTCGTCAACGCGGCGCAAGTGGTCGCATCGGGCAAGACTGGCGGCGGGACGCTCCTGGTCGGCGGCGATTACCAGGGCGGCAATCCCGAGGTGAAAAATTCGACATTCAGCTTCGTCGGCAGCGATGTAACCATGAACGCTGACGCCGTGGTAGACGGAAACGGCGGAAAAGTCATCGTCTGGGCCGATGACACAACTCGCTTCGGCGGCGCCATCAGTGCGCGCGGCGGCTCGCAGGGCGGCGACGGCGGCTTCGTGGAAGTATCCGGCAAGAACACTCTCGTATTCAAAGGCGCCGTCGATACTCGCGCCCCTCGGGGCAGAACCGGCATGTTGCTGCTGGATCCCGCGAACATCACCATCTCGAACGGAACGGGGGACAGCACCAACGATGGAGACGCGCTCAACAACTCGTTTTCGGGCGTGCCCTCGGGGGTGACTGGAACGGTGATCGGCACAGATAATCCCGTGGCCGGCACGCTGACCTTGTTCGAATCCGAGCTCGAAGGCATCGCGGCAACGACCAGTATTTCGCTTGCCGCAACGAGCAATATCACGATCAACAATCTGACAGACAACCTTCTGAATCTCGCCCAGACCGCCGGGAATTCGGTCACGTTCAACGCGGGTGGCACGTTCTCAATGACTGCCGGGGACACCATCCAGACTGCAGGCGGCGCCCTGAACATCACCGCCCCAGGCGGCGCCACCCTCGGCGCGCTCGCTACCGCAGGAGGAGCGATCACGATCGACGTGGGGGCGGCGTCAACCGCTAGCGGAGTGATCAGCGGCGCTGGTACATCGCTCACGAAGCAAGGCGCGGGCACGCTAACAATCACTGCCGCGAATAGCTATACCGGAAACACCACCGTAAACGCCGGCACGCTCGCTCTCGGCGCCAACAACCGGATCGCGGACACAAGCGCGGTTACGGTGGCCGCCGGGGCGACGATCGAACTTAACACCGCTACTGAGACGATCGGCTCGCTGGCGGGGGCTGGAACTGTGCAGAAATCGGTGGGCACCGTGGATACGCTTACCGTCGGCGGGGACAATACATCAACCATCTTCTCCGGAGTGATACAGAACTCGCTCGGCACGTTGAACGTGACCAAGCAGGGCACAGGAACATTCACGCTCTCGGGGGCGAACACCTACAACGGGGCTACGAGGATCAACGCGGGGGTGTTGAGCGCAAGTTCGCTCGCCAACGGGGGTGTGGCGAGCAGCATCGGCGCATCCACCAACGCGGCGGCGAACCTGGTCCTGGCGGGCGGAACGCTCCAATATACCGGCGCGACGACAAGCACTGACCGGAACTTTACGCTGATCGGAGGCACGACTTCGACGGTCGATGTGACGGGCGCTGCGACGACGCTCACGATTTCTGGGGCGAGTACCGCTACCACAGGTGCTCTTGTAAAAGCGGGTGCCGGCACCTTGAATCTCTCGGGTGCAAACCTTTACACAGGTCTGACTACCATCAACGCGGGCACGTTGCAGTACGGAGTGAACAATGCGATAGCGACCGGCGCGGTCACGGTCAACGACGGCGGGACCTATGACCTGGCGGGCTTCTCCGACAGCATCGGCGCGTTAACGGTGAACAGCGGCGTCGCCGGCGGGACAGTGACTACGGGCGCGGGCACGCTGGCCCTGACCGGGAACATCACCTCCACCGGCGGCGCGGCGAACGCCTCGATCAGCGGCAACCTTGCCTTTGGTGCGACGCGCACCGTCACCACGACCAACGCGGCCGACGGCCTGGACATCTCCGCAGCGATCAGCGGGGCGGGCGGGCTTACGAAGGCGGGCACGGGCACGGTGACGTTGTCGGGGGCGAATACCTATACGGGGGCGACCACGATCAACGCTGGGACGCTGCGGCCCGCGGGAGGCGACGCGATCGCCGACACCGGCGTGGTGACGCTCGCCAACACGGCGGGCGCGACGCTCGATCTCAATGGCACCAGCGAGACGATCGGCTCGCTTGCCGGGGGCGGGGCGACGGGCGGCAACGTGACGCTCGGAACGGGGACCCTCACAACTGGCGGCAACAACGCGACGACCACCTACTCCGGCGCGATCGGCGGCACCGGAGGCATCGTCAAGGAGGGTACCGGCAACTTCTCGCTCGCCGGCACGAGCAACTACGACGGCGTGACGACGATCAACGCGGGGACGCTCACTGCGAACAGCGCGGACGCACTTGGCAGCGCCGCCGGCGGCACGATGGTGAATCCCGGCACGACCCTCGCGCTTAGCGGAACGCTCACTTGGGCGGAGCCGGTCACGCTCGCCGGCGGCACGCTTTCGCGCGCCGGGGGCAACCCGACACTGACCGGTGCGATCGACCTCGCAGCGGACAGCACGGTTACCGCCGCTGCCGGCACGCTGACCCTGTCGGGCGATGTGAGCGGTGCCAGCGCGCTCAGCAAGACGGGCGCGGGCATCGTGGTGCTCGCGGGCAACAATACCTATACCGGCGCGACCGACGTAAACGCCGGGACGTTGCGCGTGGCCGGTGGCAACGGTATCGGCGATGCTTCGGCGGTGAACATGGGCGGGGGCACGCTCGACCTCAACGGCACGACCGAGACGATCGGTTCGCTTGCCGGCACGACCAATGTCACGCTCGGGACGGGGACCCTCATTGCTGGCGGCAACGACGCGTCGACGAGCTACTCCGGGGTGATCAGCGGCGCTGGCGGCTCGCTGACCAAGGAGGGTGCCGGGACACTAACCCTCGCCGGCAGCAATACCTACACCAGCGCGACCACGATCAATGCGGGGACGCTCGCGCTCGGCAACAACGACCGCATAGCGAACGCGAGCGCGGTAGTGGTGGCGGCGGGCGCAACGTTCGACCTCGCCGGATTCAGCGACACGGTGGGCTCGATCGCCGGCGCCGGACTCATAACCACGACAGGGGCGGGTGCTGTAGCGTTGAACGCTGGCGGCGACGGTACATCGACCACCTTCTCCGGCGTAATTGAGAACCAGTCGGGCACGCTGGCGCTCACCAAGGCCGGCGCGGGCACGCTGACGTTGTCCGGAGCGAACACCTATACGGGGACGACCACGGTCAACGCGGGCACGTTGCAGTTTGCGGGCGGCGGCGCGCTGGATGCGGCGAACGCGGTGGTGCTGGCGAACGCGGCGGGGGTGACGCTGGATCTGAACG